>Ga0207935_1000003_pt1 | contig 120707 bp, 132 predicted proteins | sample LakMenEpi30Aug10_FD_150746 | JGI IMG/M metagenome (GOLD analysis project Ga0207935, IMG submission 150746) | Freshwater microbial communities from Lake Mendota, WI - 30AUG2010 deep hole epilimnion (SPAdes) | ecosystem: Environmental > Aquatic > Freshwater > Lake > Epilimnion/Euphotic zone ...
TTTTTGGGATTTCTTCATTTTTAGATGATGTTAATTTCACAAATAAAGCAGCCATTAGATTACGGTCTAAACTTTCTGCAATATAAGAAGGTATGTCATTAAAGTTTTCTACTATTGTATTCGCAGGGAATGCATTTGAAAATTCTTTCGTGCCTAAAATTATTACATCGTCATTGTCTAATATGCTGGAATTAGTCCATATTTCATTCAGATTATTATCTTGAGAAGAAATATCTCTTATGCCGGATCCTCTTAGAATGTACCCAACTCCGCCTCCGTAATAGTTAATGTATAGAACTCTATTCCATATTAAGGCTACACTTAATGATATTTCAGCTTTAGTTTCATATGAGCTTAGATTATAATTTTCATCTATAGTTTTAAATGATTGTAAAAGCCTTAAACCTTGAGATACAGAACTTTCTAATGCAAATAGTGGAGTTTCATCTATTATTTTATAGTAATTTTCGCGAATAGTATCTAAAAAAACCTTTATAGCTGATGCAAGATTGACTTCTTTTTCAACCCTTATTGATAAAACAGCCATCATTTTTCCTTTTTTATTTAAAAGATTTTGATCCTCAAGATCAAATACGTGGGTTACAGCTATATGCTTCTTATTAGTAGGATCAATATTCGAAATGTTTTGAATCTTAAGATCAAAGTTCATAATACTGTTATTGCAAAGATTAAAGTTATCAATACGGCAAATAAATGCACATAGCCTATTAGAAATATATATTTATTTGAATAACTTTTTATTGTGTTAGTCATTAAACTTATCTGTTTTAAAGTTAAAAGGGCTGCAATAAGATAGCCTAATAAAAAGACGATTAAAATGATTTTCATGCCTGAATATATGTATGGATTTATAGTAGATATATCCAATTTATAAATATCAGTTGGCGGAGTCATTATTTGTTCGTATGTTATATTTTCAATTTGTGCCATATTTTTTCTTATAATTTTCTACTAAATCTGTGAATTTATCATGTACCAATCCTGGCTTTGGTATTGATTCAAACTCGAATTCACTTTTTTCTGCTGCGGTTTGTACAGATATATTTCCATAGTCAAATAAAATATGAAAGAAACGATTTGTTTCATAGGTAGCATCTTCAATTTGAGATAAGGCTGTTTCAGAAACTCTTTTTGTCCATAATCCTTTAAAATCTACATCAATAAGCCTTTTATCTGTGATTATATAAACATTGAAATACCAAGTTAAAAAGGACTCAAAGATATAAAACATAGTAAGTAAATACCATAGGGTTAAGAGTATTGCTTGTATGCTTGGATCAATATATTTAAATGTATTGATATTCAACATATCTAATATATATATGACTATGGCTGGTAATATAATCATAAATATAGACTTGAAAAACTCCCCTAGGGTTGTAATAGGGTGTTTTCTAAGCAAAAAATGAAGGGTTTCGCCTTCTTGTTGAGATTCAAAGCTTATTCCTTTAGGTTTTTCTAAATACGAATTTAACATATTAATACTAATTATAGCGCAAATCCTTGCATAACGTATAACAGGTTACCATTTTCGCGCCTGTCGTTTTAAGTAATTTTGTTGCTATTAATAGGGTTGAACCAGTTGTGTTTACATCATCCAAAAGAAGTATTGATTGCCCTTTTATTAAATATTTAAATTTTTCTGGAAGATAAAATTTTTCATACGCATTTATGGTTCGATTTTCTTTATTAAGCTTTTTTTGGGTTTTTCCTCCGTTCGTTTTGAGGACATCTTTAATAGGTATGTTTAGTGGCTTAGAGATTAGCTCGCTCATATATTTAACAATATCTTTTAGCCGGTTTGAAGTAGGTGAAGGTGGGATAGGAATTATGATATTAAAATTTAAAGCTTTTAATATATCGATGTTTTCTTTCGTTAAAATAGTTTCGATGTATTTATATGCATAATTTTGAGATTTAGATTTATGGATGATTTTTTTTGATATGTAGTTATAGTGGCAGTCAAACAAATATCTATCTGGTGCTAGCGGATTATGTCGTTTGCAGTACTTATGAGTTATCCCATCTATGCTGGGATTTTCACAAATTATACACATCGGAAAAATATCGTTATTTAAATTACCTTTGCATTTAGGACAAAGCATTGTTCCTGGTTTTCCACAAAAAGCACAGCTAGAGGGTAATATTAAGTTTAAAATTATGTTTTTTATCGTCATATATGCTAAATTATTATTCGTTAAGTAAATAATTTAGTGAAAAATTGATAAAATAATACTGTGAAAAATAATAAAAAAAGCAAACAAAAAAGTAACAATTTAAATCCTAAAGGTTTTTTTAAAGATAAAAATATAAATCCTTTTATGGTGTTTATAGTTGGGTTAATTATTTGGAGTTTGGCATCCATCGCCTTTCAAGATCGTACTGATGTGAAGGATGTATCCATGAATGAAGTCCTTAATTATATTAAGCTTGGTGAAGTTAATACAATTGAGATTGATGGTAGCTTATTAAAAGTTTCGTTAAAGAATGGGGAAAGCATTCAAACGGCAAAAGAACCTCAAATAAGTTTTTACGAATTATTAGATTTACAACAACTTGACCCTAATTTGGTTTCAGGGGGTATTTTTGAAAAACAAAGTTTCCCTTGGCTAGATATTATTTCAGGTATAGGTTTTCCGATTGCTAGTATCGCGCTAATTTGGTGGATTTTTAGACAAGCAGGAAGGTCTTCTGGTGGGTTATTTAGTATAGGTAAATCAAAGGCGAAATTATTCGCAAAGGGCACAGCAAAGCAGCTTGGTTTTGCTGACGTTGCTGGTGCGAAAGAGACTAAAGAGGAGCTTACCGAGATCGTTGATTTTCTTAAGAATCCTGAAAAATATAGAAAATTGGGTGCTCGTATCCCTAAAGGTATTTTATTAATAGGACCTTCTGGAGTTGGAAAAACACTTTTGGCTAGGGCTGTTGCTGGAGAGGCGGATGTGCCTTTTTATTCAGTTGCGGGTAGTGAATTTATAGAGATGATTGTGGGTGTAGGATCGGCAAGAGTTAGAGATTTGTTTACGAATGCAAAAGAAAACTCACCGTCTTTAGTTTTCATTGATGAAATTGATGCGATTGGTAGGCATAGAGGTAAATCTGCTGCTGTCAGTAATGATGAGCGCGAACAAACTTTAAATCAAATACTTGTTGAGATGGATGGTTTTGATCCAAGAGATAACGTTATCATAATTGCAGCTACAAATAGACCTGACATGTTAGATACGGCTTTGGTTAGACCAGGACGTTTCGATAGACATATTAGAGTTGAGTTACCTGATATTGAAGAACGTAAGGAAATAATAAGGATACATAGCAAAGGAAAACCTTTGTCTGAAAAAGTTGATATTGAAAGAATCGCAAAGCAGACTGTTGGATTTAGCGGTGCTGATATTGAGAATATGCTTAATGAAGCTGCTATTTTAGCCGCTAGAAAAGGTGCTACTCAAATTGAACCACAAGATTTATCTGAAGCTTCAACGAAAGTTAAATTAGGCCCGGGAAGAAAATTAATTCAAACTGAACATGAGAGAAAGGTTATTGCTTATCATGAAGCAGGTCATGCATTAGTTGGGGCCAAAACAGAGGGGTCACTTCCTGTTACGAAAGTAACCATTGTTTCAAGAGCTATGTCTCTTGGTCATACGCAGTACGAGTCAGAAGATAATTATTCAAATTATTCTAAGAAAAAGTTGTTAGCAATGATTAGAAATGCACTAGGTGGTCGTGCAGCTGAAGAATTAGTTTTTGATGATATAACAGTTGGTGCTTCTAATGACATTGAAAGAGCTACTCATATAGCTAGAAAAATGGTTACTGATTTTGGAATGAGCGCTTTAGGTCCAATTAATTTGGTTAATGAGAACGCTGGTTTTTGGGAATCAAATGTTGAGAGTAAAGCCATGGGCTATAGCGAAGATATGGCGCGTCAAATAGACAAAGAAACGAAAAGCATTTTGGACGCCCAATATATAGAAGCTAAGAAAGTTATAGAGTCCAACCGAGATATTTTAGACAGATTAGTAGAGAATCTTTTGGCTAAAGAGACCCTAGAGCAAGATGAATTTGAAAGTATTGTAGGCAAAAACGACGAAAACTCAGAGTCATCTTTGGCCTAATAGTGGAATGAAGAAGATGTTGCAGGCATGTGTATATTGTAGTTTATTAGTATATAGAACACAGTATCTTGTGTTTATCGGAAAAAGTGTTCTGCCCATGTTGATAAGTGTTCCTGCCCGAAATTATGTTGTGTCCTTTTTGTAAAGATAAGAATACCAAGGTGGTTGATAAGAGAGACAGCGACGAGGTTTCTATAACCCGTCGTCGGCGTGAATGTATTTCATGCGGGAAAAGGTTTACCACATATGAAAAAGCAGAGTCTCCGACAATGAAAGTCTTGAAAAAAGATGGTTCGCTTCAGCACTTTGATAAAGAGAAAATAATTAAAGGTATAAAAACAGCTGCACAGAAAAGAATTTCAGAAGAAGAGATCGAATCAATTGCAGATGAAATTGAGATAAAAATTCTTAATCGCAAATCCCCGAAAGTTTCAGCAAGTGACATAGGAAGAATGGTAATGAATCGCCTTAAAAAAGCAGACAAAATTTCTTATATTAGATTTGCTAGCGTTTATCTGGGATTTGAAGGAATAGAAGATTTTAAAAGCGCGTTAAAGGAAATTGAATAAGTTATTTATTTAATATGGAAATCCTTCAATATCTGTTGGGTAGTATATTGAATGAAATCCCGCCCTGCTAAAAATGGCCAAAAAACCTGCCGTGACGGTGTTTGTGGATGAGTATAAGTCTTTGCGAGAGGTAAATGAAATAAGTATCTCTGATAATGCAAAGGAAATTTTCAAGAGAAGATATTTATTAAAAGACAAAGATGGCAAAGTCAACGAGACTCTAGATGAAGCTTTTTACCGTGTAGCTTCTCATATGGGCGATGCCGAAAAAAATAAAGCGTTAAAAGAACTTTATACTGATGCTTTTTATAAAATGATGACTGATTTGAGATTCGTTCCTAATTCCCCAACTTGGACTGGTGCTAAAACCCCTCTTGGCCAATTAGCTGCTTGTTTTGTGCTTCCACTAGAAGATAATATGGGGTCCGAAGAAGGAGGTATTTTTGATACTTTAAAAAATGCTGCATTAATTCAACAAACAGGTGGAGGAAATGGTTTTAGCTTTTCTAGATTGAGGCCAAAGGGTGCGAGAGTTAACTCAAGCAATGGTATCGCAAGCGGTCCTATTAGCTTCTTACAGGCGTATGATACTGCATTTGGAAAGATATCTCAGGGGGGGACTCGTCGAGGTGCTAATATGGGTGTTTTAAGAGTTGATCATCCTGATATTCGTGAGTTCATAAAATGTAAATCAGAAGAAGGATCTATTTCAAATTTTAATATATCAGTTGGTGTTACAGATAAATTCATGCAGGCTTTAAAGGCTGACACTGAATATGAATTAATAAATCCTGCTGATAATACTGTTTGGGAAAAAGTAAAAGCCAAAGAAATTTTTGATGAAATTGTTAAGTACGCTTATAAAAATGGTGAACCTGGAGTTTTATTTGTAGATGTTGCAAATAGAGAAAACCCAGTTCCTAATCAATATGTTTTGGAAGCAACAAATCCTTGTGGTGAGCAGTGGCTTGGTCCATATGAAAACTGCTGTTTAGGTCATGTTAATATAAATGCTTCTGTTAAAAATGGAAAACTCGATTGGAACCATTTAAGAGAAACTATTATCTTAGGTACAAGATTTTTAGATAATGTAGTAACTCAAAATAAATATGTACCATCCGTTCCAAAATTAAAAGAAGCTGCATATAAAAATAGAAGAATCGGACTTGGATTCTTAGGTCTAGCTGATGCTATGTATCAATTAGGCATCAGATACGGAAGTGAACAGAGTTTCGAATTTGCTTCTCAAGTAACTGAATTTATTCGTTATAATTCAATGCTTGCAAGTATTGCTTTAGCTGAAGAAAAAGGCGCTTTTCCTGGTATCAAAGGAAGTCGTTATGATTCTAATGATTTAAAATGGACTATTCCTCAATCATTAGTACCGCATGAAAATGATTTTGGTAGACCTAAGCTTGATTGGAATAAAGTAGAAAAATTATTGAGAACATATGGAATTAGAAATGCTACGCAATTAACTGTTGCTCCAACTGGTACAACAGGAACAGTTTTTGATGTTGAAGGTTATGGATGTGAACCTGTTTTTGCATTAGCTTATTATAGAAATGTTTTTCAAGCGGCTGGTGGTGAAGGAGATTTGCAGTTAGCTTATGTAAGCCCTTCATTTAGAAGAGCTTTAAATTCAACTGATTTAAGTGATGAAGCGAAAGATTCGATCATAAAGGAAGTAATAAACAAAGGAAGTTTACAAAATATTCCTAACATTCCTACTAAGATTAAAGATGTGTTTGTTGTATCTTCTGATATTACTGCTGATGAACATGTAATGATGCAAGCTGCAATCCAAAGATTCGTTGATAACTCAATTTCTAAAACATGCAATTTCCCAGAAACTGCAACAATAGAAGATGTTAAACAAGCATATATTAAAGCTTGGGATTTAGGATGCAAAGGTTTAACAGTATATGTAACAGGTTCTAGAGACGTAGTTGTTCTTGAAACAAAAGAAACTAAAGATAAAAAAGCTGGTATATCAGAGATAGAGGAAACCGCAGATGTTACCGTATCTCAATCTGCTCCACCTGAATATGTTAGTACATTTGAAAAGAGACCTAGACCATTAGTTGTAAATGGAAGAACACATGAAGTGCATACTCCTTTTGGTACAGCTTATGTAACTGTTAATCGAAATGGTGAAACAGGAACTAAACCTTTTGAAGTATTTGTAACGATTGGAAAAAGCGGTAGTGATGCAGCTGCTTTTGCTGAAGCTTTAGGTAGGTTGATTAGCGGTTGGTTGAGAAGCGCACATAGTCCCGATAATGCTATGGAAGAAATAGCTTACCAACTTAAAGGTATAGGTGGTTCTTCAAGCGTTGGTTTTGGAACAAATAGAGTTGGTAGTATTCCTGATGCAGTGGCAAAAGTTTTATTTAGAGAAATGGAATTTTCTCAAACTTTAAAAAACAAACCTGCTGAATTAGAAAATAATGTTAATAATGATCAACCAGATAAATCTGAAACATTATCTTTTATTGGCCAAGGGGTTTTCAAAAATGCCTCAGTTTGTCCTGAATGCCACAACATGACATTAGTCGAAACAGAAGGATGCATCAAATGCCATTCTTGTGCTTATAGCAAGTGCTAATAGTTTTGATGGGGGTCTTTTTATTTGACCCCCATCAAATTTTAAATCCTTTTAATTTCAGTAGCATTACCAGTTAACCTTTTTTCTAGTCCTCGTTTTAATTGTTTTAATTCCCTTTAGATAAACTACTTCTTAGTTAATTAATTTAATTTAGGAGGTGAAATATCTATGTTACACAATATAAAAAAGAAAATGTATTTTCTTTATTTAAATGAAGATGTTCGGAAGAAAGTTTTAGTAATTTCTTTTGCTTTAATATTTTTATTAAGCATTGGAAGTGCTGTTTACGCTTTTATACAAGAAAATGGGAAAGTAAAAGGTACTACGTTTAAAGTTTCTTCTACACCTGTACAGGGCGGGAGTGGAGGAGCTGATTTGAATAATAATTTAAAGCTTTTAAAAGATCTAGCAGGCACAACGGGGACAACTAATCTAACAGATGAATTGGCTGGGCCGACATTTGAAAATTTAAATACTGCATGGAAAGATAGCTATCCTATGAAACTTTATAATCAGGGTGAAAAACCGCTAAAATTAATCAGTGCTGCTGAATATGTTAATGATCAATATACTTTGCGTGATGATATTTTTGTTAAAATTTCCGCTTGGAATGATGTTAATAATAATGCTGGAGCAGAACCTTCAGAAATCGGATCTTCCTATGGGTATAATTCAATATTAAGGATGAAAAATGATACGTTTAATTTGGGGAATATCAATCCAGGAGAAGTTAGAGGCGTGATACTTGAATTTGATGGGACAGGTTTATCTGAATCGAATGCAGGCCAAACAGCGATGTTTGATTTTGTAATAAAAGGTGAGGAAATTTTATGAGCTTTTGTTAAAAATAGAAAAGAGGGCGCCGTAGGCGCCCTCTTTGATCTAAATTATTTAACAGCGTCTTTTAGAGGTTTAGAAACACTAAAACCTACAACTTTTCTTGCTGCAATAGTGATAGTTTCTCCTGTTTGAGGATTTCTACCTGGTCTAGCTTTTCTGGATTTTACTTCCAAAGTTCCTAATCCTGAGATTTGAACTTTTTCACCTTTTTTCAAGCTATTGGTAACGATTTCCACGAAGTTATCCAAGAATGCTCTAGCTTGAGCTTTAGGCATATCCATAGTAGCAGCCATTGCATTTACTAATTCATTTTTATTCATTGTTCAGACACCTCCTTATGAGTCTGTAAATATTATTTATTACTAATTTATGCAACATAAAGCCTGATATATCAGTAATTTATGCCCCATGCGATTACAATACCTTTAAAAGAGTAATGTTGTCAATTAGCTCTTTATATTATTAGCTTGCAGTAGCAACAGATCTTGTCTCGCGTATTACAAGTACCTTTACTACACCTGGGAATGTTTGTTCTTCTTCAATCTTTTTCGCTATTTTTTGACTCATATTTACAGCTTCTACGTCGTTTATATTTTCAGGTTTTACGATAACTCTCAACTCTCTTCCAGCAGAAATTGCGAAGGCCTTAGCTACTCCTTCAAATGATAATGCAGCTTCTTCTAATTTATGCATTCTTTTTATATAGCTTTCATAATCTTCATATCTAGCTCCAGGTCTTGATCCAGAGATTGAATCCGCAATTTGGACCAATACTCCTTCAATAGTGGTTGGTTTGTCATTGTGGTGGTCTGCAATGGCTGTTAAAACAGGCTTAGGTATATTAAATTGTTTCAAATATTCAACGCCTAATTCAACGTGACTTCCTTCTTTATCAGTTATGACTTTTCCAATATCATGAAGTAAAGCGGCTAATTTTGTAATAGGCACATCAGCACCCAATTCTTGAGCCAATTTCACTGCGATTCTTGTCTCTTCTAATGTGTGTTGAATCATGTTTTGGCCATAGGAAGTTCTATATTTGAAATTTCCTAATTTCATTATTAAATCTTTTGGAAGATTATAAACCCCAACTTTATTACATAAATCGTTTCCTGCTTGCATTATAAGTTTATCGACTTCTTCCTTTGTCTTATTAACTACTTCTTCGATTCTCGCTGGATGTATACGACCATCTTTTAATAATTTCTCCATTGAAACTCTTGCGATCTCTCTTCTTACTGCATCAAAACTTGAAAGTCTGATTTCTTCATCGTCAAAATCTACATTTACGCCAGTAATATCTTCAAATGTTTTTATATTTCGACCTTCTTTTCCAATGATTTTTCCTTTTAAATCTGGGTTAGGAAGCTTAATGGTTGATAATGTGAACTCAGGCACATAATCAGTTGAAGCGTGATGCATTGCATCTATTAATAAATCTTTGGCTTTTGCGTCTACTTCTGTGGATAATTTTTCTTCGTATTCTCTTATTTTACGGGCTAAATCTCCTTGCAAGCTTTTTTCAAGATTTTGGAGTAATAAATTCTTAGCTTCTTCTTTTGTTAAACTTGAGATGTAGGTTAATTTATCTAGTTGCTCTTGTAGTACTTTTGAAGCTTTTGCCTCGATTTCTTTTATATCATTGGAAGTTTTAGATAGAGCTTCTTCTTTTTTCTCGATTTCTTTTATTTTGGCGTAAAGTTCGTCAAACCGTATGTCTGCTTTTTTCTCTAATTCAAGAGATTTAATTCTAATTTCAGCAGCTTCCTTCTCAGCAGCGGCTTTTATTTTGAATGCTTCTTCCTTAGCTTCAAAAATTAATTGTTTTGATTCTTCACTATTTGCATTAGGCGTAAAACCTGTATTAGCAGGGGATTGGGATACAGAAGGTTTATCCGTAAATTTACGTGCAAATAAAAAATATATTACTGCAATACTAGCTATAGAGCTTAGTATTGAGACTATTAAAATGTCATATGACATAAAACTCCTTGTATTAAAGGGTTAGATCAATCGGGATTTTATTGTTTTACGATAGTTCTTGTGGCAATTGCATAACCGATTAATTCAAATTTCCTTATTTTTAAATAAAATATAACTAAATTAAGTTTCCAAGAATATTATACCTTAATTATAGGTAATCTTTTAGTGCCTGAAGGCATATATCGAAAGAGAATCCTTGTGTGGCTAGGTATCTTAATCCTATTGATTTCTTCTTTTCATGATCTGCTGTTAGGAATTTTTTTCGTGAAGCGAACTTTTTTATAAGCATTTGGGCTTTTAGTAACTCGCTTTCACTGTCGTTTTCTTCTATTGTCTTTAAAAGGTGGTTTATGGCTTCTGAGTCTATACCTTTTGTGTGTAAATATGAATATATATAGTTTTTTCCTTTGGGTTTTCTTCCTGATGAAAGTTTATTTATTAGTAGCTCTGCATATTTATAATCATCAATATAATTATGCTTATTGAGAAAACTTAAGGTTTGTTTTTCTATTTCGTCATATTCCTGAGTATTTATTGTTTTGTTTTCTTCTTTTGTTAATTTATAAATACTTTCTTTTATTGACTGTTTTAGCTCTTTTAAGGATCTGGCTTTTACGGCTAATTTTCTTAAAGTTTTTTCTTTTATTTTGCCGATTAAGAAAAGAATATAAAGGTGATGGAATTGTTCTTGGGATATAGATTTACCTTTTTCAATTTTATATAGGGTCAAACTGTCTATATGTATTTGAACTATTCCTGCGGAGGTGTGAATTTTATACCAAAAATTATTATAAGTAGGGGTTATTTTTAAGATTATGATTGAGGAGTCCATAAAGAACTATTTAAGGGCCGCCGTAGGACGGCCCTTAAAATATTTATTCTCCTAATTTATCTAAATCAATATCGGCTGTTGCTTTCATTGGCTTTTTTTCAGCTTCTATGGCTTTTAGATCTGCTTTTTCTTCCATTGATTTGTATATTTGTTTTTCTATCTCTTCTTTAATTTTTGGATTTTCTATCATATAGTTCTTTGCATTTTCACGTCCTTGGGCAAAGTTTTGTCCTTTATATTTGAACCATGCTCCGCTTATTTCGATTATTCCAAACTTTTCGGCCATATCGATTAAGCTACCTTCTTTGCTTATTCCTTGTCCGTACATTATGTCGAATTCAGCATTTCTAAAAGGTGGTGCAACTTTATTTTTCACTACTTTTACTATTGCTTTGTTTCCTGTTACTTCTCCTTTATCTGTAATAGTTTGTGTTTTTCTTATTTCCATTCTTATAGATGCATAAAATTTAAGAGATCTTCCTCCTGTGGTTGTTTCAGGATTTCCAAACATCACTCCAATTTTTTCTCTAATTTGGTTTATGAAAACCACAGTAGTTTTACTTCTGTTTGTTATACCAGTTATTTTTCTTAATGCTTGAGACATCAATCTTGCATGAAGACCCATGTGTGAATCACCCATATCTCCTTCAATTTCTGCCCTTGGTGTTAAAGCTGCTACTGAGTCGATTACAATAATATCTATAGCTCCGCTTCTTATTAGTGTTTCTGTAATATCTAAAGCTTGCTCTCCATCGTCAGGTTGTGAAATATACATGTTTTCTACATCCACACCTAATACTTCTGCATAATTTGAATCTAATGCATGCTCTGCATCTATAAAAGCAGCTTTACCGCCAAGTTTTTGTGCTTGAGCAATAATAGTTAGAGCCAAAGTAGTTTTACCGCTTGATTCTGGTCCATAGATTTCGATTATTCTTCCTCGTGGTATGCCACCTACGCCTAATGCATAGTCTAAAGACAATGCTCCTGTTGGAATAACTTCTACATTTTGTTTTGCGTCAGAATCTCCGAGACGCATAATTGATCCTTTGCCGTAATTTTTTTCTATAAGTGCAATCGCGGATTTTAATGCTTCGCTTTTAGCCGCATTATTTTTTGGTTGGTCTTTTTTGTCTGTTGTTTTATCCATAATATTTTAAATAAATTATTACTAGCCCTATTGTCTCTAATTAAGATAACAATATATTTAAAAAAATTCTATTTTTTGTCAAAAATAATTTTAAAAATTGATAGCCGTAAAATTAATATACAAACAATACCCGAACGTGTAAATAGATAAATAAATTGCAATTCTTATCGTGCTCTGCAATACTAGGATTGTAGTTAATTTATTGAAAGGTAAATCAAAAATGATTGATTTAATAGATTTTTATGCGGAATGGTGTGGCCCATGTCATGCTATGAAACCTGTATTAGAAAAAATTGAAAAAGAATATGCAGGAAAAATAAACATATCCAAAGTTGATGTAGATAAAGAATCTGTAAAAGCTTCTCAATTTGGAATTATGAGTATTCCAACTCTTATTGTGCTTAAAGATGGAAAAGAAGTTGGAAGAAAAGTTGGTGCTATGGATGAAATGAGTCTTAAAAATTGGTTAAATAGTTTAATATAAAGCATGAATATTGCCATTAATGGTTTTGGTCGAATAGGCCGAGCCGCATTCAAAATAATTTTAGAGCGTAAAGCACGGGGAGAAGATTTGAATGTTGTTGCTATTAATGACCTTGGGGCATTAGAGAATTTGGCTTATTTGCTTAAGTACGATACTGTTTACGGTCGCTACGATCGAAAAGTTACATTTGATGAAGCTAATTTAATAGTAGATGGGGTTAATTATCCTCATTATGCTGTTAAAGATCCTTTGCAACTTCCATGGAAAAATTTAAAAGTGGATGTAGTGATTGAGTGTACAGGCGTATTTACAAAATCTGAAATGGCGCAAATGCATATTACTGCTGGTGCGAAAAAAGTCGTTTTATCTGCTCCTGCTAAAGATGATGGTTTTAAAACTTTAGTTTTAGGGTCTGAGAATTATGATTTTTCTTCTGACTTAATATCAAATGCTTCGTGCACGACAAATTGTATAACTCCTGTTATGCGTATTCTTTCAAAAAAATTTGGAGTAGAGAAAGCTTTATTAACAACTGTTCACGCATATACTGCTTCACAGTCAATTGTTGATGGTGCTTCTCCAAAAGATTTTAGAGAAGGAAGAGCTGGAGCTATGAATATTATTCCCACTTCTACTGGAGCTGCTAAAGCTACTGGAAAAGCTATGCCTTCTATGCTGAATATTTTTGATGGAATTTCAATTAGAGTACCTGTTTCTTGTGGTTCTATTTCAGATATTACAGCCGTATTAAAACAAGACGTTACAGTAGAAGATATTAATAAAGCTTTTATTGAAGCCGAGAATGATCCAGCTTTTAAAGGCTTAGTTAAATATACTGAAGATCCTATTGTCTCTAGCGATATATTAAAGACAACTTATTCTGCAATTATTGATGGTTTGATGACTAGAGTTGTTGGCGGAAATTTAGTGAAAATACTTGCGTGGTATGATAATGAATGGGGTTATTCTAATAGATTAATTGATGTGGTAAGCTCTCTAAAATTAAACTGATTTTTATTGTGGCAAAAAAACATTTGACTGTTACAAGAGAACATCGTTGTATCGGCTGCAACTTATGTGCAATAGCAGCTGCTCGTTATGAATCCAGAAAACTGGGGATTAAAAATCCAGTTATCAAAATAAAAGGTGTTCCTGGAAGATATAAGATACAAATTGATTACGGTCTAAATATAAAAAACCCAGGAAAGATAGTTAGCATTTGTCCTCAGAATTGTTTTGATTTAATAGATAATCCTTATTAAAAATAATGTCGCTAGATGTTGAAAAATATAAAAAAGTTTTACACGTAGATTTAGATAATATGGAAGTTGTTTCCAAAATAAATGAGTCTTTATGGATTTATATTGGAGGTGTGGCCGTTAGCTATAGATTACTTTCAGATTATTATGAAGATAATCCAATTATAATTTCTACAGGTCCATTGGCAGGTTGTTTTCCTTATATCTCAAAAGGTAATTTGCTTTTTAGCGATAATGGTAATTTGGTTGAAAAATATGGTGGTGGGACGTTTCCTGCATTTTTAAATTTTGCTGGTTATGATGCGATTGTCATAAAAGGAAATTCTGCTAATAATATTCAAGTTAACATAGGTGATGATATTACTATTGAGCAAATTGACGGCGAATTTGATCCAAAGGATTATGATTTATCTTTATCAAAAAATGCTGTTTTATCGAAAAACTATTTTTCATTTGGAGATTTTTCGGATTCACCACTTAATCTAAAAGCAAACATAGGATTTAAAATAACAAAATCAATTCAAAAAAACCTCTTTTCTTATTATGATTATGAAAATTGGTATACGAAAATATTAGATAGATACAAAGAACTCACTGTTGAACCAAGAAATAATCCATCTTGTACTGGATGTCCGATGGGATGTGACTTTTCTTCTGCAGGTGAGGATAATATGAAAATAAGTATTTTACCTAGAACTCTTATTTCTTGCGTTTTTGCAGAATCAATTTATAAAGATATACCTTTAGTTTTTGGATGTTTAAATAGTGTAGGTTATGATTACAAGCATAACGATTTGGAGAATTTGCCTCAACTTTTTGGTGAACTTAAATCCAATCTAAATGCTAAAATTATTTAATATGTTTTTGATTGCTAATTGGAAGTTAAATAAAAACTTAAATGAATCTCTTGAATGGTTTAATGATTTTTCAGTGAAATCATCTGATGTAGAAGTTATTGTCGCCCCTTCTTATCTTTATTTACCTGAACTACACAAAAATATACAAAATTTAAATTTAAATATTAGACTTTCTGCTCAAGATGTTTCAAAATTTGAAAAAGGAAGTTATACGGGTGAAATCTCTGCTTATCAACTCAAAGATTTTTGTTCTTATGTTATAGTTGGGCATTCCGAAAGGAAAATATTTAATGAAACATTGTCTGATATTATCGACAAAATACATTTTGTTTTGAAAAACAATTTAAAGCCAATTGTATGTTTTAGTAAGGTAGACGAATTTTATATTATTAATAATTCATTATTTAATAACGAAAAAAACGGCGAAATTTTATATGCTTATGAGCCGATTGCAGCAATAGGGACAGGCAAGCCAGCTACTAGCCAAGATATTCTCCAAATCAAAGAAGCAACAAAATTACAGAAATTTATATATGGAGGAAGCGTAGACGAAAATTCTATTAATGAGTTTTTAAATCTTGACTGTATAAGTGGATTTCTAGTAGGATCGGCAAGTCTTGATTCGAAAAAGTTTTCAAAAATCTATACAAAATTATGCGAATAATATCTATTTTCCTAGGAATATTTTTGTTACTAGGGTTAATCTTTGGTGGCCTATATTTATCTGGACTTATTGATCTACAAAATTTTTTTGCTCCTGTTTCTGTTGTTTCAAAAGTAATAGGTGATGGTGAGCTTAAAAAAACAGATGGAAAAACTAATATTTTGATTTTAGGTGTAGATAGAAGATCTCCTGGCAATAGTGTTCAAACATATTTAACAGATTCAATTATGGTTGTTTCATTAGATGCTACAAGTGGAAAAGCGGCTATGATATCAATTCCAAGAGATTTATGGGTAGAAAAATATAGAACAAAAATTAATAGTGTTTATACATTATCAGGAAAAGATATAAATGAGGTAAAAGTGGCTATAGAAAGAGTAGTCGGTATTCCTATTCATTATCATGCTATTGTTGGTTTTGATGTTTTTAAAGATTCAATTGATTCTATTGGAGGAGTTCAAATAAATGTAGCGAATGCTTTTGATGATTATGAATATCCTATTGAAGGCAAAGAAAACGCTGAGCCTGAAAGTGCTAGATATGAACATGTTAGCTTTAAAGAAGGTCTTCAAACTATGAATGGTGAAACTGCTCTTAAATATGCTAGATCTAGACATTCAGTAAATCCAATCGAAGCGGGTGATTTCGCTAGAGCTAGAAGACAACAAATTGTTTTGGTGGCTGTAAAAGATAAGATAATCTCTTCTGAAACACTTTTGAATCCTTCAAAAATGGTTGGCATTTATGAATCTCTAAAAAATAATGTACAAACAGATATGGATACCGCGGATTTCATTTTGTTTTTTAAAGAATATAAAAGCATGAAATTTGATCAAAGCTCTATTGCTAAGATAGTTCTCTCTAATGAGTACAGTGAGAATCTTGGCGCGGGAACTTTAAAAGCTCCAGACGCAGAAACAAGAAAACAGCTTTACAATGGTGCATATGTTTTAGTTCCAACTTCAGGTACGTACGAAGAAATACAATCTTTAGTAAGAGAAGTTTTGTTTAAATAATTATGATTATTTCTTTGTCAGGTGATGATAAAGTAAAAATCAATAATTTTATTTTAGACTTTAAATCAAAATATTCTAAAGATAGTCATGTGTATGTTTTGGATAAAAATTCAGATATAAAGCTTTCAAATTTAATTGAATCTCAAGGACTTTTTGTTCAAAAGAAACTTATAATAATATCTAATCCAAAAGCACATTTAGAATTTGAAGATGAAAAATTTTTTGAGACGACAGCTAATTCTTCAGATGTACATATTGTCATTGATCTTTCAGGTTTAAATGGCAATCTAAAAATATTTAAGGAAATAAAAAAGAACTCTAAATTTTATGCTTTTGATGTTCCAAGGGATTATACGATTTTCAATTTATGTGATGCACTTTTTTTAAAAAGAAATAAAGAAGAAGCATTAAAGATTATTTATTCGATAGAAGATTTAGAAGAAAAATATTTACTAATTTTGGCAACTATTCAAAGTTCTTTAAGAAATTTTTTAGCTTTAAAATATAAAAGCAAATCAGCTAATTCTATTCATCCTTTTATAGCAAAGAAAATCGCTATGTATAAATTAAATATAAATGAAATTCAAGATATGTATAATAAATTAGTTGAATTGGACTTGAAATCAAAGACGCAGAAAGTTGATAAAAGAGCGCTACTTATAGATTTTGTGCTATACTTTTTTTAATTTGATCTTAGAGGACAGGAAACTTTTAAGAGTTGTTTAAACCGTACTCCTACGAAAAAAAATATAAATACAGCTTGCTCAAAAACCTTCAAATACATAAGGTTCATTCAATTAACAAAATGATTTTAGTTCCTGGGGTTTTTCTATCTATAGGACTTTATTTTTTGGTTGGTTATGTTTTAGTGCCAATGATTTCAATACATGCCTCGGCAAGCACATATTATCCAATTATTGATCCAATAAGTGTCAGCCCAATTTTATCCGTTTTAAAGAATGATTCCTCAAAATTCACTTTTAATGAATTAGATTATGAGTTTAGAGAGAAAAGAGAAGAAAATTTTATTATTAGGGATGATGCACCCGATCGTTTTTATATAACCATACCTAAGTTAGATATATATGATGCTATTGTAGAGACTAATTCGGATACTCTAGATCCTATTGATATGCTAGGTCACTATAAAGGGACATGTCTTCCTGATGAGGATTGCAATATATTCATTTATGGTCATTCCACACATAAGTGGGTAAAGAATAAATATGAATCAGGAGATTATTCATCGGTATTTTCAAATTTAGATGAACTTGAGTATGGAAATGAAATAATTATTAATTTTAATAATAAAGAATATAAATATATAGTAGATTCTTCCATTATCAAGAAACCGGAAGATGTTGATCCACTTGCGCAGCCATATCCTAAAACATTAGCAGATCACAAAAGCAGCATTGAATTATTTACATGCACTCCAGCTGGTAGTACAAAATATAGATTAACTGTAGTTGCTAAACAGGTAAACTAATCTTCTGTATTTTTTATAAATTGGATAAATAGAGGATAATCTGTATTTTCAACTTGTCCATTTTTATTAAAATCGTATTTAAGATTGTTAAATACTAGAGCTTCTTTAAATTCTTCGACAAGTTTATAGGATATTTTCTCGTGAGCAACACTTTCTTCCATCGTTGATATACCTAAAACTTCCTGAAGGCTTTCTGTTTCAAATCCTTCGTAATCGCTTTCTTCAGAAATAGGGGCTGTTTCTATTGGTTCTATTGGTTGAATAGTTTTAGTTGTGGTAAAAGATAAGACATCTTCTTCAGGGTAGATATAGTCGTAGCCTTTTATTTTATAGTAATAAGTTGTTGCCTGGGTTAATTTTTCTATTGATAGAGTGTGGTTCTTTTGCGCTTTTGGCTCTGAAACTAATGTGCATGCGTCATAATTGTTTTTTTTATCTTCGAAGCATTTCTTATTTTCTGAATATATTATTATGCCTACTAGCTCAGTATCTGTTAGCCAATTAATAGTAGCTGTGCTTTCAGTTAAAAGTTTTACTTCTATTAACTTAGGCATAACTTCTTCATTGGAAGCTATGGAAGTAAGGTTAGTTGATAATTCTATGTATTTAAAGCTCAAGACGGAAAGCCCAATCGCTCCACTTAGTATTAAAAAACTTATAAAACCTTTGAATCCCTCATGTGAGTTCATAAGCTTTAAAGATAACGGTTATTATTTAACCGTTATCTTTTTGTAAGAAAATACTCCAGCAGTCATGAATATTGCTGCGATTGTTAAGTAAAACAATGTTTCATTTGTTCCTGTTACAGGTACTGCTGTTGTTGTGCTTAAAGTTGCATCTGTATCAGTAGTAGTAGCGGTTGTATCTGTTGCAGTTCCAGTACCGTCAATTTTTAAATTATAAGTACCATTTACTGTTTCAGTTAATAATTGTTCTCCACCTGTACCAGTTATAGTACTATCAGAAGCAATTAAAAGTTGTATTTGACCAGTTGTTAAAGTTGTTTCAAAGCTTATTGAAGCTAACTTTATTTTTCCATTTTTTTCATTACCCGCATTATTTACAGCGTTGATGCTTATGGTTCTTGTTGTTGAGTCTATATTTTTTTCAAGATAGCTATCAAACTCTCCATCTGTAACAGCAATAGCAGTTACGCCTTGTGGATATGTAAGTTTTATTTGAGAACCTGACATCTGTGGTTCTGTTATTGTTGATTCAACATAGACGCTCACTTTAAAAGATTTATTTGTGATAAGTCCTGTTGCTGGTGAAATGTAGGAAGAAGCCGCAGAAGCGTAATTAGACGAAAGGGACAATACTGCTAGACCAAAAATGGACGCTAGCAAATACTTTGTGAATTTGGGCAGAATATTCATATTTTAGAAAATAAACTATATTTAACTCTATGATAGCATAAACAACTATCGTGTAAATCAGGCGGTTTTAGCTATCTTTTTTGCGGCCTGAGATTTGATTCTATTAGCTTTATTCTTTTTTATAACACCATTCTTTGTAGCTTTATCTATCTTCTTTTGAAGAGTTTTCATATCAGATATATCTAGAGATTTTACCAAGGCTTTGTAAGCTTCTTTTACGGTGGTTTTCCATCCACGATTGTAAGCTGTTTTGCTCTTAGTTTTTCTCATCATTTTTTTTGCTTGTTTGGTGTTGGCCATATATGATGAAAATTTTATCAATTTATTGCTGTTATAGCAAGCCTTGTGGTAAGATATTTCTTTATGGTAAGGACCGTATTTAATGCTTTTAATAGAGTTTCCCGGTCCAAACAGGAAACAATTCTGACTGCCGCGGGTGTTATTGCGGCTATATTTGCAGTATCTGCTATTCTTGGCTTTATTAGAAATAGGTTATATTCAACTTATTTTGGAGATTCATCTGAATTAGGTGTTTTCTTTGCTGCTGATGATATCCCAACTATTGTATTTTCCCTTATTATATCGGGGGCGCTTTCAACTTCTTTTATTCCAGTTTTTAATAAATTTTATAAAAAAGATCAAATTCTTTCGTGGAGCTTAGTTTCAAATGCGATCAATATTTCACTAGCGCTTTTTATTGTTTTCTCAGCAATCGTTTTCTCATTTTCAAATCAGCTAGTATCTCAAGTTGTCGCTAGAAATAGTAATCTAACTCCTGAAGATTTAAACCTTTTTGCTACATTACTTCGTATATTGATGCTTGCACAGATCGGATTCATTATAAGCAGTTTTTATACTAGTGTTTTACAATCTTTTAATCATTTTGTAATACCTGCGTTAGCTCCAGTAATGCTTAATTTGGGAGTTATTATATTCATGGTGGCATTTTATAAACCGCTAGGTATATATGCACCTGCATGGGGTACTGTTTTTGGATCAATTTTGCACATGCTTGTACAGATTCCATTTATTAGAGAGAAAGGATTTCGATATAGTTTTATCTTTGACTTAAAAGATAAAGGCGTAAGGGAAGTTTATAAATTAATGTTACCTAGAACTTTGGCGCAAACCACACAAAAATTAATTATTCCTTTGTATACGAATCTTGCTTTGTATATATCTGGATCTGCAAATGTTATTTTAACTTTTGCGGATGATATTCAAAATGTTCCCGTGAGATTATTTGGAATATCGATTGGGCAAGCGGCACTTCCTATTTTTGCTTCTACATATAATGAAGATGATACCCAACCATTTAAATCTTTAATAACAAAAACTATTTATCAGGTAGCGTTTTTTATTCTACCTGTAAGTGTTTTAGTTTTTATATTAAGAGTCCCGTTGGTTCGTTTGGCTGTAGGTGCTAGTAAGTACCCTTGGGAAGCCACTGTTATGACGGCATATACATTAGCATTTTTTAGTATTTCCTTTATAGCGCAGTCTTTGGTTTTAGTTGTATCAAGAGCTTTTTATAGTATGTATGATACAAAAACCCCTTTTAAAATCAGCTTAACTTCTATGGTTATTAACGCAATTTTAGCGATAATTTTTGTTCGTGTTTTTGGACTAGGTGTTTGGAGTCTTGGTTTAGCTTTTACAATTTCTAGCTTTTTTAACATGGCCTTATTGCTTATCTCTTTGTATAAAATCCTACCTCAGTTAGATGAAACGTATGAGTTAATTTATAAGATCAATAGAATAAGCATTGCGAGCTTAATAATGGGTTTAACTTTATACATACCTATGAAGATTTTTGATCGATTCATATTTGATACAACTAGAACTTTAGATTTAATTTTGTTAACAACCGTAGTTACATCTCTCGGACTTATTTCTTTTATCTTTATTGTAAGATTTTTTAAATTGAAAGAGCTTGATTATATTTATCTTGTGCTAGAGAAATTTAAAAAGAGTGCTTATTCTTTAAGCTTCCTAAGACGTCAACATTAATAGTTGCATCAATCACTTGAATATTTTCGCTGGTCTCTATAACTTTCTTATTTGTATATGCTTCGTAAAAAATCCATATACATAGAATTACTCCTGTTATTATTGTGACTTTTAATAAGTGATTATTCATTTTCTTGTATTCTTTTAAATATACGACCTTGGGTGTTTATATAAACTGCTCCTTTTGCAGGGGCGTCTTTAACCTCTGATACGGCGATCTGTTCTAATACTGTTAGTCTTAACATGTTATTTATATCTTCTAATAATATTGGCAGATTATCATATCGACCCTCTAATTCAAGATCAAAGATTACGCTATCATTTAAATGTGTAAAACCTGTGCGTATTAAATTTATATTATTTTTTCCACATAAAATGGATAAGTTTTTTATGAAATCTTGTTCCTCAGATTTTATAGGGATAACCCGATCTATTAAGGCTATTTCGTCTTTGTAGTCTCTATTTATTCGATCTATCGTATTAATGGATTGTAGATTTCGCTTCATTTTTTTTATATTTTCATTGTATTTTTCTGTTTGAAGATATTTTTCGTAAGTATCAAATGCGATGGGTCTGATAACAAAATAAATTATCAAGCATAAAATAGATATAGTTAAAGCTGCTTGTAAATGTCCGAGGCTTTTGTCGTTATTCATAATCCAATATCCATCTTAAAACTAAAATATTTTGTTTCACTATCATATTCACTTTCTAATAAGCTAATGCTTTTTATTTGATTATCTCCTCTTAATTTTTGTATGAATAGTGCGAATCCTTGGACGGAGGCTACGTTAGCGGTGATTGATAAACTTTCGGCTGCATATGTATATTCTTTAATTGTTAAATCATTAGGAATTTTTCCTCCTAATATGTCGAGTCTTTCTTTCCAGTTGATGCGTGTTTTTTCGATGTTTTCAATTTCCTCTATTTTTGTTTGTAAAACTTGGTATCTTTTGATTTTTTCAATTTGTTCAGGGGATTGAGTTTTTTCTTTCAAATCTTGAAACTCTATCTTTATGTTATTTAGATATCGAGAATAATAGAAATTAATTCCTACAAGAATAAGAATGACGGCTTGAAGAAAGATTAATATTGATTTGCCAATTTTATTTATCCAGTCTATTACAGGTTTGTGTTTGAAACTTTGTTGTATTTCTTCAGCTTTGAAGTTTATGTTCGAGACTTGTTCTAATGGCATTAATCTAATTTTAGCATCTACCTAAAGATGATAGAATACAGCCATAAAATATATTATGAATACTGATTTAATAAGAAATTTTTGTATAATCGCGCACATAGATCACGGTAAATCTACTTTAGCCGATCGAATAATGGAAATAACCGGCATTATTACTGCTAATAAACATGAGGCGCAAATGTTAGATGGTATGGATTTAGAACGCGAAAGAGGTATTACTATCAAGCTTAAAGCAATTCGAATGCCATACAAGAAAGATCAAAAAGAGTATGAATTCAATTTAATTGATACTCCGGGGCATGTAGATTTTGGTTATGAAGTTTCAAGATCTTTAGCTGCTTGCGAAGGAGCATTGTTGTTAGTCGATGCAACTCAAGGCGTACAAGCTCAAACTTTAGTTAATCTTGAGAAAGCTCGTGGTGAAAAATTAAGAATTTTACCCGTAGTAAATAAAATCGATCTACCTTCAGCTGAACCAGAGCAAGTTGCACTTCAATTAATTGATTTAGGTTTTAAAGAAGAAGAGATTTCTTATACATCTGGTAAAACAGGCCAAGGTGTTGAAGATTTACTAAAAAGAATTGTTGAATTTATACCAGCACCTTCAAAAAATAAACTTTTAAAAGAAGGTAAAGAAAATCTTACGAAAGCGTTAATATTTGATTCTTTTTATGATGATTATAGAGGTGTCGTAGCTTTTGTTCGAGTTTTAGAAGGTAATATTACTCAACGGGATACTATTCATTTTATGGCTAGTAAGGTTGACACAAGAATTGTAGAGTTAGGATGTTTATCGCCTAAAGAAGTTGTTCTGCCTGAATTAAAGGAAGGAGAAGTAGGTTTTGTTGCTACTGGATTTAAAGATATTTCACTAGTTCGAGTTGGAGATACTATTACTTTAAAAGATCAAAAGCCTTCTGCGATTCCTGGGTATAAAGAACCAATGCCGGTTGTATTTTTAAGTTTTTACCCTGTTGAAGCTTCTGATTATCTAGATTTAAGAGAAGCTGTAGAAAAATTAAGCTTAAATGATGCCGCTTTTGTTTTTGAACCTGAAAGTATTGGATCTATCGGAAAAGGTTTCAGGTGCGGTTTTTTGGGATTGCTTCATGCTGATATTATCCAAGAAAGAATTGAGCGGGAGTTTGGCGTAAGCATTTTGGCTGCATCTCCTTCGGTTAAATATAAATTAATAACTACCACAGACGAAGAAGTCGATATTAAATCCGCGGCTGAATTTCCTGATCCTACTAAAATAAAAGAAGTAAGAGAACCTTGGGTAAAGCTTGATATTTATACTCAACAGCAATACATGAGCGTTATTATGGATTTATGCAAAGAACGCCGTGGTGAATATATTACAACCGAATTATTAGATATTGGTGGCATGAGACTTACTTATGAAATTCCTATGATAGAAATTATTATCGATTTCTTCGATAAAATAAAATCTATTTCTTCAGGATATGCTTCAATTGATTACACTTTCTTAGGTTATCGTTTAGCAGATGTGGTTAAAATGGATATTTTAGTAGCAGGAGATGAAGTGGCTCCGTTAGCGACTTTGGTTCAAAGAAACAAGGCTCAAGAAGAAGGTTATCGAATTGTTTCAAAACTCAAAGAATTAATTCCAAAACAAAATTTTCAAGTTTCTTTGCAAGCTGCTATAAATGGCAAATTTATTGCTAGGGAAGATATTTCGGCTGTCAGAAAAGATGTTACCGCCAAATTATACGGTGGAGATGTAACTCGAAAGATGAAGCTTTTAGAAAAACAAGAAAAAGGTAAGAAACGAATGAAACGCTTTGGAAAGGTTGATATCCCTCAAGACGTATTCTGGAAAATAATGGAAAGGTAATCTTTTTTTCATTATTTTTTAAAAGGATTTTCACAATTGATTGGTAAAATTTGCTCATGATTCTTGAACAAGAAGATTTATTGCAAATAAAAACTATAATGATCGAAACCATCATTGAGGTTGTGCCGCCTTTAGTAAAACCTATTATTAGAGAAGAGGTGAGAAAAGAAGTAAGAAAAGAAGTAAGGAAAGAAATCAGAAAAGAGCTAAAAATATTTAAAAAAGAATTGCTAGAGGAAATTGCGATAGAAAATAAGCGCCAGCATCAAGAAACCAGAAACTATATTTTTGACCGCATGGAAAGAGAATTTACAACCAAATATGAGTTTGGTGTTCAAGTTGAAAGAATTGATAAACTAGAGAAAAATATTCATAAATCTAAGGGAGGTTTTATTGTTAGTGAGGGTCAAACGGAACAAAGTCCATCAAAAGGTACGTAAGTTATCTGTTAATTCTGCTAAAGGGAATTTAGTCAGATGATATTCTACGCATTCTTGTGGCAATATTAGCGTATCAATATTATTTGATTTTGCAATATTTTTCGCATCTTCGCAGAATTTATATGGAGTTATAATAAAACAAATATTGTCAGGTTTTATAGATTGATCTGTTCTTATTTCGTGTAATCCAAAATAACTTATATCTTCTACAGGTTTCACTTTTTGTTTATCAATTCCCAATATCGCGCCATAATTATTTGGGATATCAGAGTGGCCAGTCAATATGTCCATTAATTCAGTTTCGCTGTTACCAGTTGAGTTTATGGATCTATGCCACCGTTGTAAGTTATGCATTTCATCTTCTCTTTTTGTTCTTGTTCCCTTTAGTCTTTTTAATAATCCTATAGATTCTTTAGCGTAATCAAAAAAAGGTGATTTTGAGTTTCTGCGTTCTTTCATATATCTAGGGCCAGAAGAAACTGTGTCATAAATATAGTGCATAAACCAATTAAAAGGTTTTCCAAATTCATAGCTTAGAGTTGTTTCGGTTGAATTGTGCGTAGAAGCATACCATTTCGCATACATAAAGGCAGGAGCTAAAGAAGTTGTTTCTACATGATCTTTATTTGGGAGCCAGTTATCAGGATGTGGGTTAATTCCATATTTTAGAATATTATCTAACTTATTTTGAACTCCTGAAAATTCACCATAGTATTTGTTTTCGCTTGTATAGGAATATTTACCTGTTCCATGATATAGCCATTGAGTGTTTAAGGTTTCTTTGCCAAAAATATCTTTTAAAGTGCTTTTATAATATTTTTCATATAGATAAAAAGTTTCATGATCTACTGTTGGATCTTTTTGCTCATTTTCCAATATTTTTTTACCTTGAATTCCATAATATGTTACATATGCTAATACGTCAAAAGAGTCTGAAGTAGGAAGTTTTTCTAAAATCGTATTAATTTGCATAAGCTTATTAACAAATATTACCATTAAAGTGAAGGAGTCGCGCCAACTGCTATAGGCTTGATTTTTGCAAAAAATTATGTATAATACAGGGCACATCGCACACTACAATGCTGAAAAAACTAATGTATGTTATCGTTCTGAAAAGGATAGGAGTAGAGTTATGGCGACTACAGTTACAATGACGAGGGGGATCACTTACCACACCGAGGTGAAAGAAGAGGTTGAATTGTCCAAGATAACAAAGGAGGCGCTCGCAGATAGCGTAACATCGGAAGGTGAAAACTTTGCAACCAGGATTGCAGTTGGTGTTCAACCAGCTCCACCAATCGCTCCACCAGCAAAACAGTAGTGCGATGTCACACAGCTCGTAGGAGAAATTATTTTTGAAGGTTCAATTCGAACTTTTAACAATTTTTTTCTAACTATAATACGAGCTGTGTGTCACATCAAATTTCTAATAGTATAATTATATGCGTAGTATTTAGTTAAAAGGTAAATTTATGGAAACTATAAATTATGAAAATATTGTAATTGAGGAAAAAGCACAAACAGTGGAAACTCCTCAAATTCAACAAGTTTCTCCTTATGTTGATGCAGTACAAACTGCTGTAATAAAAAATTCGGAAAGTGTTAAAACTGAATTGGATGAAGAGGATAAAGAAAATTTTGAAGAATAATTAAAAAGGCGGGCCTTAGGCCCGCTTTTTTTATTCCTTTTTTGATTATTGAGGAGCGTCTTCAGTATCAATTGTTGTTTTTTGTGATTCAGGTAAATGATTTGGCTTTTCGGTACCAAGATCATCCGTTGCGTTTGTATTATCCTCTTGTTTGTTAAATTTTCTTGGACCTTTGTAGTTATCGTTGCCAACTTTTGGCATTGGTTTATTATTTTTATCACCCTGTTTGTTATTTGCATTCTGAGGTTTTTGACCCATCTCATGAATGATTACAATTGGTTCACGTCCAGTCTTTTTAAAGAAGAATCTTTCAAGTTTTCGTTCAAGGGTTTGAGCGGATCCATCGGATTTTCTTACTATTTCTTTAGTTTCTTTAATCAATTCGGCAGAAGCTTTAGGGAATATAAATCCTCTTGTTACAATTTCCACGTTATTATTTGATTTTAATATAACAATCATTCCATCACTGGACATTCTTATTCTATCTTCAAGCACTGTTGCACCAACATCTCCGACTAAAGTTCCATCAACATATACTTCTTTAAGTTTTAATCTTTCTCCCATTCGTACTTTTCCGTTTTCAAATATTACGGCTTGTCCATCTAACAATTGAAGAACATTTTCATAAGGGAAGCCCAAATCTTTCATTAGATTCGCATAAGCTTTCATGTGTTTGATGTCTCCTCCAATAGGAATGAAGTATTTAGGTTTTACTATATTTGCAAGTAATGCCATGTCACCTCGTCCACCGTGTCCAGAAACATGTAAATTATCTTGTATTTCGGAATAATAAACTTCGACTCCAGCTAAAAATAATTCATCAACCATTGTGTTTATAGCTGTTAAAGAGCTTGGAATTGGGTCAGCTGAAAATACTACAACCGGATTTTTCTTGAATTCTATAAATTTATGCTCGCTTCTTAACACTCTGTATAAGCTTGCATTGGATTGACCGTAGCTTCCGCTTATAACATATAAAAGCTTATCTTGATGATGTTTCATTGCATCTTTTTCATCAACGAATAAAGCTTCTGGAGCAGTAATATATCCATGTCGTTTTGCTACCTCTACACTTTCACGAATTGACCTTCCGCTTAAAACGATTCTTCGTTTATGTTTTACAGCAACATTGATAGCTTGTTGTATTCTAGATACATTTGAAGAAACGGTTGTTAAGAATAATTGGCGTCCTTCGGATTTCTCAAAAATATCTTCGAAAATACTGCCTATTACTTTTTCAGAGTTGGCAAAACCATCATGTGTAGAGCCTAAACAGTCTGAAAGTAATGCTAATACACCATATTTAGGTTCACGAGCCAAATATGCAGCTTGTTGAACATCAAATGGTTTTCCTAAGAATGGAGACCAATCAAATTTATAGTCTGCATTGTGGAAGACTCTTCCTTGTGGTGTATCAATTGCGAATCCCATTGTGTCAGGAATTGAGTGATTAACTCTAAAAGGATGAAGTCTAAATACTCCTAATTGAAATGCTTGATCTGGGCTAAAAGTTTTTATGTCGACTTGTTTAATATCTTTATGATCATCAAGTGACTTAATTATTAAATCCTTCACAAAAGGTACTGCATAAACAGTAAATGGATATTCCCTTAATAAATAAGGCAATGAACTTATATGGTCATTATGTCCATGTGTTATTACAACAGCTTTTACTTTATGCTTATTTTCTAAAATATATGAGAAGTCTGGCAATATGACATCGACCCCTGGAGTATCAGCGTCTGGGAATCCAATTCCGCAGTCCATGACTATGATATCGTTTCCACATTCATATATGTACATATTTTTTTGTACAGTTGTTGTCCCTCCGATAGGGATTATTTTAAGAGGCGCTCGACTTATTATCTGCTCCTCTTTCGGTTTCATAAAATTCTTTATACTAAATATATTTTTCTTTTCTTCGTTTTCCATACGTTATAACAAATTAATTTTACTATTTTGAGATTGATCTAGATCGTTCTCGTTGTTGTTTTTTAACTCCGTCCGTTTTGAAGTTAATGGGCTTTGTGTAGTTTGCTCTTTGTTGTTCTTAATTCCTTGTAGTACATTTGGAATTTCTAAAAAATCCAGTATTAGAGTTTTTTTCATTTCGGAATTTCTAAGAGCCGCTGCGGGATGATATACAGGATAGATATTATACTCACCAGCTTGATACACTTGTCCGTGTGCTTTAGATATTTTAACATCTGGAAGGAAATAATTCATCGAGTATCTTCCAAGCGTTACTATAAGTGGTGGTTTTATGATATTTAACTGGGTTGTTAGATAGGGTTGGCACGCTTCAATTTCATCAGGTAAAGGGTCTCTATTTTGTGGTGGACGATGTTTTACAATATTTCCAATCCATATTTCAGGGCGGGTTAAGTTTATTTGGTGTAGCAAGAATTCAAGTAGTTGTCCTGCTCTTCCAACGAATGGGCGTCCTAGTTCATCTTCTGTTGCGCCAGGAGCTTCACCTATAAAAACAATGTCGGTATTGGGATTTCCTTCCCCTGGGACGGCACGTTTAGCTAAGTCGCATAATCTGCATTTTCGACATGTTTTGATTTGCTCTTCTAATTCCAGTAATAAGTGTTTCTTATCCATTTAATTTATTATATCTTACTATAAACACAAAGATTTTATGCAAATTAAAGGTATCAGTTTATACAATTATAGAAATTACTCTAAAACAAGTTTTGAATTTTCAGATGGCGTAACGGTAGTTTATGGTCCAAATGGAGCCGGTAAAACAAATATTCTTGAAGCGGTTTCGTTTATTAGCACGGGAAAATCTTTTAGAGCGATTGTTGAAAGAGAGTTGATTAAAATTTCGGCCGATTTTGCAAAAATTAAAGGAGATCTATCTAACGGTGATAGCTTGGAATCTATTATTGCGTTAAAACCTAATTCAAATAGAGTTCAAAAATCTTTTAAACAAAATTTAGTAATAAGACCTGCAACAAGATTTATAGGAATTTTAAAAACCATAATGTTTTCACCCGAAGATATTCGTTTGGTTGCTGGATCACCTTCGCGTAGACGTGAATATTTAAATAAATTTTTATCTCAAATTAGCCCTGATTATCATAAAAATTTAATTAAATATGAAAAAATATTGAAACAAAGAAATAAACTTTTAGAGTCATATAAGTCTTTTTTTTCTAAAGATGTTTTTAATGCTCAGTATGATTTGTGGACTGGCCAACTGGCGGAATGTGGAATTTACATTCAAAATGAAAGAAGAAAATTTTTCTCTTATGCTACTGCTTATATGCCTGAAATTAGTAGAGATATTTACCCTCGTGGAAATGTTCTAAAACTAAAATATTTTGCTAATTCTATTTCAATTGAAAAACTTAATTCTTTAAAAGGGAAAGAAATTTTAAAAGGCACAACTCAGGCTGGTCCGCATCGAGATGATTATGGCTTTTTCTTTACAGACGAAATAGCGGAAGAAGATTTAGATTTACGAAGTTATGGATCAAGAGGTCAACAACGCACATCTGTCTTGGGTTTAAAACTTTTGGAACTTAAATATATGAAGGAAGTATCCAAAGAAAATCCTATTATCTTGTTGGATGATATCTTTAGCGAATTAGATGAAGATTATCGTAAGGCAGTAGAAAATATAATAAAGAATCAACAAACTATAATTACGACTGCTGATATAAATAATGTTCCTGAAAACATTAAATCACAGGCTAAATTGATATATTTAGGGAGCTAATCGGCCTTTCTCGTGTTAAAATATTCCCATGAAATCAATGACATCGCGTGAAATACGCAAACGCTTTATAGATTATTTTGTAAACGTTTTAGCCGCTAAAGGTTTAGCGCATGTTGAGGTTGCCTCTAGTTCACTTATTCCAGAAAATCATCCTACATTGTTGTTTACTAACTCGGGAATGGTTCAATTTACGCCTTATTTCTTAGGTGTTAAAGATCCTGTTCAAGATTTTAAATCAAAAAGATTATGTTCTGTTCAAAAATCTTTAAGAACTGGTGATCTGGACATTGTGGGTATTAGTAAATATCATTTAACCTATTTTGAAATGCTAGGTAGTTGGTCTATTGGTGATTATGGAAAATCTACGGCAGTAGAGTTAGCTTTTGATTTATTGACGAATAAAGAATATGGATTTGGTTTAGATGCATCAAGGTTTTATCCTACTGTTTTCGAAGGAAATGAAGAAGCTCCTTTTGATGAAGAAACATATAATGCTTGGAAAAAATTCCTACCAGAAAATAAAATTTGTAAATTGCCTGCTTCAGAAAATTGGTGGGCTCCGGGTCCTGTTGGTCCTTGCGGTCCTTGTACAGAAATTTTGTATGATAGAGGTGCTGAGTTTGGCCCTGAAGAAGAAGTTCCAGGTATGACGGATAATCCAAGATATTTAGAAATTTGGAATGCTGGAGTGTTTATGCAATATAATCGTCAGCAAGATGGAAGACTTGAGCCATTAAAAACTCAAAGCGTTGATACAGGCGCAGGATTAGAAAGATTCGCAGTATTATTACAAGGTGTTGATTCAGTTTATGAATCAGATGTATTTTCAGCTATTATCAACGAGGGAATCCTTCCACAAATTGATAGAAATTCTTTATTAACAGTCCAAGAAGAATTAAAGAAAGATAAGTCTTTAGTAAAATCAGCCGTTCAAAGAGTAGCCGATCATATGAGGGCTGCAACTATGCTAATGGCGGAAGGCGTTTTCCCTTCAAATAAAGACCAAGGATATGTTTTAAGAAGATTAATAAGAAAATCTTTTGATGCTTGTGTCTGGTCTATTGGAATGGATTCTTCAAAAATTCCAAATATAGTAGAGGTTATTGTTAGCGAATATAAAGATATCTATCCTGAATTAAATAAGTTGGATCAAATCAAACAAGTTTTAACTGATGAGATCAATGCCTATAAAGCAGTGGCCGATAATACCAGAAAATTTATTCAATCTAATTATTCTAAAAAAGGTTTAAAAATAATTGATAATCCATTTGATATCTATCAATCAGTTGGTGCTTCAAAAGAATTAATAGGTGAGGTCACTAAAGAGCTAGGTTTAGAAGTTAATTTTACAAAATTTGATGAAGAATTATTTGCTCATCAAGAAAAATCTAAAGCAAATCAAGGCGAAAGATTTAAAGGCGGATTAGGTGATCATTCAATTGAAACTACAAAACTGCATACTGCTACGCACTTATTACATCAGGCTTTAAGAGATGTTTTAGGTGATAGTGTTAGACAAATGGGAAGTAATATTACTCCAGAAAGATTAAGATTTGATTTCTCGCATGATGAAAAAATGACCGAGGAACAAATAAGAAAGGTTGAACAAATTGTTAATGAAAAAATTGCTCAAAAATTAGCTGTTAACAAGATTGTTTTATCAAAGGTCGAAGCCGAAAAATCAGGTGCATTGCACTTTTTTAAAGAGAAATATGGAGATGAAGTTAATGTGTATTATATAGGAGATTCACTTGAAAATGCTTGGTCTAAAGAGTTCTGTGGTGGTCCTCATGTCGCAAATTTATCTGAATTAGGAAAATTTACTATTCAAAAGGAAGAGGCTGTCGGAAAAGGTGTACGTAGAATCAAAGCTGTGTTATGTTAAAATTTATTAATAAAACCTGCCTAAAATGCTTAATAAATTTTTTAATAAAAAACAAGAGATTCAACCAGAATCAGATAACGTTCTATTACTTGATATAACGCCTAAATCAATCAAATCCATATACGTTGTTCCTGGTGAAAATAAATTGATAGTAAAAGGTGTATCGGCCTTTGATGAAAAACCAAGTTATGAAGGAAATATCCTTCAAGACGGAATAGAAGAATGTTTTGCTCAAGCAGGTGAAAGAACAAAAAACGCAATAATTGGAGTTAGTGGTTCGAGTGTTTTTGGATTTTTACTTATAATAGAAGTTAAACGTGATAAACCAGATACTAGAATCTCAAATTCTGAAATGTCAAAGGTTTACGAAAAAATTGATATTTTTTCAAAAAAACAGGCGCAATTGTACAAAGATGCTATTTTTGCTGAAGACTATGAATTGGAAAACTTAGATCTTGTAGTCACAAAAAACCTTTTGGATAGTGAAGAGTGCGTAGATCTTGTTGATAGACTTGGTGAATATATTCAAATTCATGTTTTTGCATCGTTTGCCGAAAAAGGTTTTCATGATTCTTTAAAGGCTGAATTGGCAAATATTAATATTAAGCCAATGGCTATTACCACGACTATTTATACTCAAGTGAAATTACTTTCCTCTAAATCTAAAAATTTCATTTTAATTGATATTGGTAAATCATACACAGATATAGCAATAATTTTTGGAGGAGATATTGTTCAAACCAGATCATTTAACATCGGTGGAGATTATTTCTCTGCGCACTTAACTGATCAATTGGGAATTCCTCCAAAAGAAGCAAATGGTAAGAAAGAAGCGTTTGGTGAAGGTACACTTTCCCCTTCAGATACAGATTCTATCGGAGATTATCTTTACGAGGCAGGAAAAGATTGGCGACTCGGATTTGTAGCAGTTTTGGAATCTATTTCTGGCATTAAGAGTTTTCCGAAGAAAATATATTTGTCTGGAGGTACAGGTGATCTTCCTGTTTTAGAAGAATTGTTATATGAAGAAAATTGGAAATCTTCTTTACCTTTTGCTGGTGAAATAGAAATAGAGAAAGCTGATCGTACATTGCTGGATAAATATTTAATTGATGATTTAAAAATTCTAAAAGATCTTCGTATGTTTGCCCCTTCAAGTTTAAGTATTGTTTATAAAGAATTAATAAAAGAAGATGAAGAAATTACAAATTGATGGAAACACTGATTTATATAAAATAATAAATTTTATAAAAAATTCAAAAGAAGATGAAATAAATGTTGAATTTTTAAATGATTCTATTGTTCATAAAAATGCATCTAATATTAATATTTTAAAAAAGCATGCTGAAAGTTTAGGAAAAAGAATTACTTTTGGAAGTGAAAATCCAGCTTTGGAAGAATATTTAAGAATGGTTGAAGACGGTGCGAATGAATTTAGTAATACTCCAATGAATTTTGACGACGAAGTTGAATTAGAAACTGTTAAACGCAAATTCAGTTTTAACTTTAAAGATAAATTTGCTGGATTTACTGGTTTAGTAAATAAGCCATCTATAGGAAGTGTTAATTCAAAGTCTAATATGTATAAGATTTTGGGAGTTTTAGGATTTGTAATTGTTTTGATGATTATTGGTGTTTGGTCATTTTTAATATACGTTCCAAGGGCAAATGTAAAATTAATTATTGATTCCGATATTTTTATTAAGTTAATTGATGTTAAAGCTGATTCAAAAATTACCACATTATCTGTAGACACAAATGTAATACCTGCAATGCAAGTTACTGCTGAAGATTCAGAAACTAAAACAATTGATACAACTGGTAAAAAATTAGTTGGTGATAAAGCATCTGGAGAGGTGACAATAACAAATAAAAAAAATGAGAAAATAAAAATTAAGAAGGGTGCAAAATTAAAAATTAAGATAAATGATAAAACATTAGTTTATTTGGCAGCTGAAGATAAGGAAATATCTGCCGCTTCTGAAGTTGTTGATACAAATCCTAATGAACCAGGGGATCAATCTGGAACTGTTTATGGTAGCGGAAAATTAAAAGTGGAAGCAGAAGTTTTTGGTACTCAGCATAATATTGATAAAGATAAAACTTTTGATGTGGAAGGTCACAAAGATGAAGATGTTTATGGTAAGAATGAAAAAAAATTAGATGGCGGATCAAGTAAAGAAGTGCAAGTTGTCGCTCAGGCTGATTTAGATTTATTAAAAAAGAGTGTTGAAGATTCTATTAAAGAAAAATTCAAAGATACTTTAAGAAGAAGATTGTCTTCTGGTCAGGTTTTATCAGAAGGATCTATTGTTTTATCTCCTGCAAAAGCTGAATATTCAGCAAAATTAGATGAAGAAATTGGAACGATTTCGTTAACAGCTACTTATTCAGGGAAGGCTTTTAGTTATAATAATGAAGATTTAGACAAAGTAATTAACGCGAACATAACTAAGATTATTCCTGCAAATTTTAAACTAAGTACTGAAAAACCTGAGTACGATGCGATTCCAGTTAATTCTCCAGAAGATGGAGTGTTGAACATTCAAGTTAAATTAAGAAGTTCTATTGTTCCTTCTTTAGATATTGATAAAATAAAAGAAGATATTTCTGGTATGAAGCTTGAAGAAGCACAGGCATATTTAAACGCTTTGCCTAATGTAAAAGAAACTTCAATCGAACTTACACCGAATCTTCCTGCCTCGATTTTAAGAATGCCAAAGCGACCAGGAAATATTAATATAACAATCTAATATGGATAAAAAGGGAAGTAATTTTTTCATCAAAAACTTATTAGTATGGACAATGCTAATATTTTTATTTTCAATTGTTGCACTTGGATTAATAAATAAATTTATTGTTTCTTCAAATAATGTAAAAGTGGAAGAACCCAAAGTACTTGAACAATCCCTTTCTTCGCCAATTACTGAAGAAGTAAAACTTCCACAGCAAGAATTTAAACCTTCCATAGAATCGCCTATTTTGAATGCAAAAGCCTATTTAGTTATGGATGTTAAGAATGACAAAGTATTAGTTTCAGAAAATGCTGATATGCAACTTCCTCCTGCATCTTTAACTAAAATAATGACAGCTATTATTGCGATGGAAGAATACAATTTATCTAAATCAGTAGTTATTCCTGAAAAATGCATAGGTTTAAATGGTACTAGTATTGGTTTGCAATTAAATGAAGTTTTTACTTTAGAAGATCTTCTATATGGATTGTTAGTAAAATCTGGAGCAGATGCTGCATGTGCTATTGCAAATATTTCTAGTGAAGAAGAATTTTTACAAAAAATGAACGATAAAGCAAAATCTATTGGTTTAGAAAATACTGTTTTTCAAAACGAGATCGGATTTGATGCAGAGAACAACCAACTAACTTCTGTTAATGATATAAAAAAGCTTTCATTATATGCATTAAAAATTTCAACATTTAGAAAAATTATTGGTACAAAAAATGCTGTAATTAAAAATCTGGTAACCGGTCAAACTTATTCTTTTGTTAACACAAACGATTTATTATTTTCAATTCCTGGTACTGTTGGTATAAAAACAGGATTAACCGAGAGAGCGGGTCAATGTTTATCTTATCTATATCAAAATAAAGATCGAGAAATAATGATTGTGATATTAGGATCTCAAGATAGATTTGGTGATACTAAAACTTTATTGAATTGGGCAAACTTGGAATTAGATTTTCAAGCGAAAGAACTTTAAACTTTTTTGTTTTCTAAATATCTTTTTAAAATATTAACGGCAGAGAAACCATCATCTTTTGATCGATTTGTTTTGGAAATACCTTGTTGAACGATATCTTCGGTTGCTTCTACTGTTGTGTAACTTTCATCGATATATAATATTTGCTTGTTTACGATTTTTTTTAATTTGTTTCCAAACTGTCTTATTTTTTGTGAGTCGATAGTTTCTTTTCCATTAATAAATGGAATTCCCATTATTATTTTTTCTATATTTTCTTCTTGAATTACTCTTGTTAATTCTTTCAATGCTTCCATTTCTATTCCTGTATTAGGTTTATTTTCAAGCACTTTTAATGGCATTGCATAATTATTTTTATATAGTGCTGATCCAATTTTCTTTTCTCCGTAATCTATTGATAAGATAATGGGGTCGATAACAGTTTCAGATTGTTCTGCAAAATCTTCTATTACTGGGTTTATAATTTGATGCCAATCTATGGCTTTCATTCTAATACTTATGCAGTGGTCTCCCGCATTAAATTCGATATATTCATTATCTAATAAAGTTTTGTTGCAATATATTTTTATTGGAGTGGAAAATAAATTTCCAAAAGGAGGAACAGCACCTGGCTCTACCGTTGTTATTTCTTTTAATTTTTCAGCTGAAGCCATTTGTAAATCTTTGTATTTGAAAAGATTTTTGAACTTCCTTTTGTCTATTTTTTTATTTCCTTCAATGATAATTTGTATAGGTGTTTTATCTGCTATGAATACTAATGCTTTTGCGCCTTCTTCAGGTTTACATCCTCTCACTTTACAAGCTTCATCACTAGTTTTTACGGCAGCATGCCTTATTTCTTCATAATCAATATTATTTTCTTTCAAAAAATTAATGATTTTTTGATAAAGCATGTTTTAATTCTTTCCAGCCATAGGAGATAGCGCAGTTATAATTTCAGCTAATTCAGAATCTGTAAAATCAGCGCCATAAATATTTTCCATGCCAGGTATTCTCGAAACAGAAACCCATGTATTTTTATCATTTACTAATTGGCCGAAATAGGTGATGATTTGCCCGTCATTAGAATTATAATATTTAGTAAGTTTTACAAATTGATTATCTATAATATTTTTTTCTGTTTGACAGCTTAAACATGACTCACCTCGATTGCCATCAGAAAAAGTTATAACGATATTGCTTTTAACTAATAATAATTCATTAACGCTGTTCATATTAGTGTCATCTTTGTTGACACAAGTCCATTTGGATTTATCGTAAGATAGCCTTATTCCTAAGTTGTTACTTAGACAAAAGTTTATTTCTTCTTTTGATTTCGGTTTTATAACTGAATTGTTTTCTGTTTGATTTTTTTGTTCAGAGGTCTTGTTGTTTGTTTCTGTTTTAACTTGAGGTGTTAACGATATTTCTTGATCATTTATGTAATAATTGTAGGCTAATGCTCCAACGCTTACGGTTGCCAACACAACGATTGCTACAGGAAGAATCTTTTTATTTATCATAGGAAAATTATATATCACGCAAGGCTGTCTTAAAAGTACAGCCTTGCGTGTTTAAAAGTAAACCAAATTAAGGAAGTAACCTCTTAACGTCTCTAGGTAAATAGGTGGCCTCTCTTATATTAGGAAGATCAAGCATTCCCATTATGATTCTTCCTGGACCTAAACCAGCACCACCGTGTGGAGGACATCCATATCGAAAGAATTGAACATAATCTTGTAAAGTTGAAGGATCTACACCTTTATCAATCATTTGTTTTTCTAAAACTTCAGGTCTATGTTCTCTTTTTGCTCCAGTTGTTATTTCAACACCTCTATATAATAAATCAAAGCTCATGGTTAGATCTGGATTATCTTCATGTCTCATATGATAGAAAGGTCTAATACTTTTATGATAATCAGTTACAAAAACAAAATCAGAATTAAATTCTTCTTTAACTAATTTACCTAATGCTTTTTCTTCTTCAGGATTTAAGTCGTGCTCTTTTTCTCCTTTTACACCTACTGCAATTAATTTTGCTTTTGCTTCTTTCATAGTCATTCTTGGGAATGGAGCTGTAGGAACTTCAACTTCAATTCCTGCATCTTTGACTGCTTGAAAGCCTGAAATCAAAGCTTTCTCTTCTTCATCCATAACATCATGATGAGATTCGATATAAGAAACTTCGATATCCCAACCAGTAAATTCAGTTAAATGTCTTGTTGTAAAAGATGGTTCAGCTCTAAAAACAGGGCCTACTGCAAAAACTTTTTCAAACCCTGCAGCCATAGCCATTTGTTTATAAAATTGCGGAGATTGCGATAAATATGCTTTTCTATCAAAATAATTTACAGTAAAGAATTCAGAACCCCCTTCGCTTGCTGCATTCATTAACGCTGGAGAATAAAATTGGATATATCCATTTGTTGTCCAGTAATCGCGCATACCTTTTTCGAGTGCAGTCCAAACTTTAAAAATTTTAGTTTTATCTGATTTTCTTAAATCAATCCATCGATAATCTAGTCTAGTAGGTTGATCTGTTTCGCCTCCACTTTTTTCTGTTACAACAGGAATAGGTAATACAGGTTCAGATTTTGACAAAACTTCAATTTCTTTTGCTTCAATTTCATATCCCCCTGGCGCTTGTTTTTCCTCTTTTGCTAAACCCGTAATCTTAACAACGGATTCTAACGATAGCTCACCAGCGAGCGCAAAAGCTTCTGTTGAGCTTTTCAAAACTACACATTGTACAGTTCCAGTAATGTCTCTTATTATTAGGAATTTTATACTTCCTTGATTTCTAATATTTTGGACAAACCCAGCAATAGTTACTGTTTCTCCGACCATTTTTGGCAGATCTTTAATATGAATTCTGTTTTTCATATGGTTTATTTTTGTTTTCTAGAAGAATTTTTATGGTAACAATTCTCGCTAGATTACTTTAATTAAATAAGTTAATCTGCGAGGGCGTTGTATAACGCGGTACCACCCCGCTTGGGTCTTGTACTGTGGATTTCTCCCCAGGGCTGTAACGGGCTTACCCGTGAGATTCTACGACCGAATTTAAGTTACGGTTTCTTTCCCATGCTCCCCTCTGTTAAAGGATCTTTGCTTGTTGCGCTAATTATAAATTGTTTTTCTTTGTTTATCAATCTTAGGCATTCTAATGCAAGTAGCTCGTCAATAAATGCGCTATAAAAGTTTAAAGTAGAGCCAAGCTTATTTTTCCAATTTTTATTTTCCGACTTTCGTATTCTCGGACAGCCTAATCCTCCGTGTAACATAAGATAGTTGAAATTTTTCTTTCCAAAGTAATTCATTCCATTATAAAACGGCAAATCTTTCTCATGCATTTTATTTACTAGATCAATTATATTTTTTCCATTTTTGATTTCATTAATATTTGATTTAAGTGAAAATAATTCTTCATGGCATGCGCCAGCACCTTCGGGACCTACAGCCACATAATTTATTCCGCTTCCACATGTGTAAGGTGCTATACCAGTTAGATTTATATAATCAATTATATTGAGAGGTTGTATAGGGATATCTTCTTCAATTAGTTCTTTAATTTTTGAAAATCCTTTTCTTAATCCTTTTAGCATTTTTGTATACATTATATTAGCAACATAAGGATTTATTTTTTCTTGTGGTCTGAAGAATGCAATAAATAATGTAATAGGGTGTTTGTCTGTCCAATTTTTTCCTATGAAATTAGAGCTATTAATATCCCAAACACTTTCTATAAATTTTTCAAAGTTAGAAGCATTAGATGGAGTTAACACATAGTTTATGCTGTAATCGACTTTATTAGTTTCCAATATTGAAATATTTTTTATTATCACTTCGTATGTTTCTAATTTATTTCTAGGTTTTCTAGCTAAATCTTGTGTTTTATCAGTTCCCCATAAACTTACGCTTAATGAGAAATTATTTTGATGAAAAAATCTAGCTTTTTGTTCGTCTATAAAAACACCATTAGTAAGAATTACTTGTTGAATTTTCATTTTTGTATATTTTGTTTTCAGTTTGTTTAGAACAGATTGAGCTTCTACTATTAATTTGTATGCTTTTAAAAGCAAAGGTTCTCCACCTGCCCATTTGATTTTTACACTTGTCATTTGTTTCTCATTTGCACTTTTTAGAAATGATTCTAAATATATCTCAAGGGTTTCTATATCTAAATTTTTCGCCTTTGATGGATGAATTTTGTCTACCGAAGTAGTACATCCAGGACAAGCAAAATTACATGCTTCTGTTAATTTTATATACATTTGCGCTGTATCAGGTTTGTATTGTATTGAAAGTTCGAATTGATCATTTAAATTTATATACGATTCGGGCTTCTCATTCTCATCTAATATCCATATTTCGTTTTTCAAAGAGTGATAAATTCCTATTATTTTTCCATTTGATTTTATTCCACCTGAAGTATAAATAGGCTCATATAAAGTTTTTACTACTTCTGATAATTTATGCTTATTTTGCATTTTTAATCTCTTTTATAACTATTAATGAATTCTTTACATCAGGGCATGCGCAGTTACATTGGTAGTTCACAACTTGTTTAATAAGTTGAATTTTCTTCATATCAAAGATATTACTTAATAAATTTTCAGCTCGCTTGAGTTATTCCTGAGCTTTCCTGAGTAAATGAAGTTAATTTTATGGTGATATAATTTGGAAAAACAAAATGAGTCAAAAATATTTATATCCAGTTAGACCTGAAACAATAAAAGATTTCATAGAGAAGATAATTATTTCTATTTCTAAAGATCAGTGCCTCACTTTTACAAAAGGATTAAGAGCTTGGTTTAGATTTGCATTGATTAGCTATTCTAAAGAAGCTGGACTTGTAGATAAATTAAAAAATTATCAAATATCTTATTTTGAAACTGTAGATGTTTTGGAATATTCGAAAGCTGGATTTTTTTTCCAATTATTAAATATTATTTCTCCTGATTCGAAATTAAAATATGAAGATATTTCTTTGCATGAAATTATAAATAAAATAGAAGCTTCGATAGAAGCTATCTTAAAGAAAAAAGATAAATTAATTATTTTTATTCCAAAGTTAAATGCTTTTCCAAACTTTGATTTTGAATATGGAAATATCTTATACAAAATATGGAAAAGAGATAAAAGCAGAATCCTTTTTATAATTTCTTTATCAAATGTTGAGGTTTATAAATATGCAAATGATAATTGTGGCGAATTTAAAGAAGCGTTATTACAAAATGTTGAGAAGGTATCTAAACTTTCAAAAGAAGATATTTTATATAGTTCATTGCATTGGTGTGAAATTCTGAACATTAATCTTCCAGCGAAAATACTGAACGAAATAGTTAAATTATCAGATGGATCTGCTTCTAAATCTAAGATGTTAGTTCAAACTGCTTCTAGAAATTTAAATCTAGTAGAAAAAGATTTAATTGATTTACTGAAAAATACAATTAACGATTTTAATAAATTATTTTCTTCAAATGAGATTAAATTAAATGGAGAAAGGATTTTTTTAGAAGAGAATGATATAACTTTAACCTTTACGAGTGCTGAATATCAAATATTAAAAGTTCTTATAAAAAATAAAGATAAAATAGTTACTAGAGAAGAAATTGCATTTGTGGTTTGGGGCGATCAGCAGTACGAAAAATATTCTGATTGGGCTATTGATAAATTTATATCTCAAATAAGACAAAAGTTAAATGCACATTATTTCAATGGTGAGTTGAGAGCTTTTCGTGGAAAAGGTTTTAAGTTAATGCTGCCTTTATCTAATGAAAGCTGATGAAAGAATTTTAGATCAGGAATATATTGATAGATTTTTAAGCATAGAAGGTTTGCATCCGTTAATAGCTGAGTGTGATTTCACCATTAGGGAGGTAATGCAAAATGAAATACCCGAAATTGATTTTAATATATATAAGTCAAACAGAAATCGTTTTAAAGAAATTACTTCATATATACTAGGTCCCGTTGAATATATTTTGGTTAAAAAATTTGATTATTATTCTTCATTAGGAATGAAAGATTCTATCTCATTAGATTTATTGGCACATGATGGTATGAATCATAAATTTATTCCTGTATCGCATATGTATGCTTTTGAAATCAGCGCACATTTAGCGAACCTTCAGAGAAGTTTAGGTGCAATTATGTTTTTAACTGGAAGCCAGGGAGAGCATTTTGGTAATCCAGACTTTGAACCTGCAAAGCATGACTTAGATATTCAATTTTTAGTTCCAAACGGAAAAAATGATTTGAAAAATAAACTAATTCAATTTGGTTCTCAATACGGTATGGTTTCAAATACTAACTGGGACCTGGTTAAATCCAGTAATATTCCTGGTTATTTTTATAACAATAATGTTTCCCCATTAGTATTAAAGTGGCTAAATCCAAATTTTAGTAATTACGTAGAAAGAAATTTATCATCTTTTTCTATAAAAATTTTTCAAAAAGAGTGGAGTCTATTAAAAATACGACTTAATGTTTGTGAAAAGGGGTCAAAATCTTACGATTTTGGAAGAATGATGGTCGAGCTAGGTTTTCCGGATATTGATGGTTTGCCTTCTGTTTTCTATGATTTAAAAAAAACAAAAAGTCTGTTTAGATATAGCCCAGAAGAGCCTTGGTATTCTATTGAATTACAATCTAAACCAAGTTATGAAAACATCAGGCAAGCACATCCATTGCTTGGCGCTATTATGTCATTACGTTGTATTACAAAGCATAAAATAGGAGATGACTTAAATATTTTAAATTCTATTTCGATACCAAAGCTAAGTGAAGTCTTGGGATTGGTTGATAATCATAAATATCATAAAACTTTTGTTAACCCATTAATTGATTGCTTAGCAAGCGCAGAACAAGATCCGATGTTATTTGCTTCTGTGGGGTTTTATAATTTAGTGAGTAATTGTTTTCCCAAATTTACAGACCAAATGTTTGATTGTTTGGTCTTTTATTTAAATGCTTGTGGGGTTCAAACTGAAGATTTAAGCAAAGAGCATACATATTATATAATTACTCAATTGTGGTTAAACACAAAGAAAGATATTGAATCAAACAAAATAAGGAATCACTCTTTTTATTCGCAATGTATAGATTTAATGAAATTTAAACTATCTTTTGATAATCCGAGGATGAGAGAAAGTGTATTAAACAATAAGCTCAAATCGGAATTAGAAAATATTTTTAATCTAGTATCGAACCTTTAAAATCTTGAATGCTAAGTTCAATATTTTTATTTCCATTCCATTCGTTTAAAGTTAATTTATAAACAACATCGATAATATCATTTGGCTTGATATCTTTTTGGTGCGAAATATTAAATATTAGAGCATTAAATTTTTGATTATTCTTATCTGTTAAAAATATTTTTACGTGTTGGTTTTCTTTTCCAAATCTAGAAATATTAAAGACTCTTAGACTTTTTGTAAGAAAGATTGGTTCTTTATTTCCCGGTCCAAAAGGGGACAACAATTTTATTTCTTGATAAGTTTCCTCATTTATAAAATCAGAGCTTATTTCTAAATCTATTTTTAATTTTGGAAGGAAAGTTTCTTCATCCCAGTCGTTTAAAGAATTTAGTGATTCGTTTAATTTTTCAATGTTGGATTCTTTTATAGTGAATCCGGCGGCCATTTCATGGCCGCCTACCTTTTCAAACAAATGGTTAAATTTATTTAGCGCTTCAATAATAGATAACCCTTCAATTGATCTAGCGGATCCTTTTCCAAGTCCAGTTGTTTTATCAATGGCAATTGCTATCGATGGTTTGTAAAATCTTTGTACAAGCTTTCCTGCCACCAACCCAATTATTCCTTCGTGGTAGTTTTCACTTTTTACAATTAAAAACTTTTTATTAGAAATTGTCTCGGAAATTTGTAAGTTTGCATGATTAAAATCTGTGATAGTTTTTTCTTGTCTTACTTTATTTAAAGTGTCTAATTCTTTTGCAATTTCAGTTGCTTGCAAATAATCCTCCGTACATAAAAGTCTTAATGCATTCATTGCACTTTCTAATCTTCCTGTTGCATTTAATTTAGGACCAAGCACCCATCCTAAATGATATGTATCAATATCCGATTTTATTTCTGATATTTCTTTTAATACTTTAATCCCTAATGAAGGATTTTCATTTATTTTATTTAAACCAAATTTTGAAATAGATCTATTTAACTCAACTAAAGGTTGTAGATCGCATATTGTTCCTAACGCAGCCAAATCTAAATACTTATCAGGATTTTCTTTTTTTGTTTTGTCCAATAACAGATAAGATAGAATCCATGCAATTCCTGCTCCGGTTGCTTTGGTTGTCCAAACTAAATAATCAGGTTCTGGTAGTTGATCTGCTTCGTGATGATGATCAGAAATAATGATTTTAAATCCCATTTCTTTGGCCATCTTTGTTTCTTTTATGGCAGTAATTCCACAGTCAACTGTAATAATTAATGCATCTTTTATAGGAATATTTTTTTCATCCAAAAGTTTTTTCATACTTTGCAAACTTTCTTCGGATAGTCCATATCCTTCATCAAATCTATTCGGTATATATGGAAATACTTTTTTATAATCTAAATCATAATAAATAGTTCTCCATAAAATCGAGGTAGCTGTTTGACCATCTACATCATAGTCTCCGTGAATTATTATTGGCAATTCATTTTTAATAGATTTTAAAATTTCTTCTATTGCTAAGTTCGCATTCTCAAAAAAATCTTTTTGATTTTTGGCTATTACAGAAGGGTGTTCTACGTCTTTTGAGAATTTATGAGATTCAGAAGTACGGAGAGAAATTAAATTTTCAATTAATGTATTAATATCTTTTGGTATTATGTTTGATAGTAAAGTCCACTTATATTTGAAATTCATCAAATAAGATTAGCATATTAATTGATTGAATTTGTTGATGATTTTTGATTTGATTGAGACCCTCTGTGGTTTGCTCTTTGCTGATCTCTGTATTGCTGATTTCTATTTCTATTGGCTGCTTTTTCTTGCTCTCTTCGCTGGTGTCTATCTCGCTTATCATTTCTTATTCGTTCTCGTCGAGCTTGTGCTTCAGTGTTCTTCTTAATAGGCTCGTTCATTTGAGCTTGATTGCAAGTGTGTATAAATTCTTCAATTAAATAAGGATCAACTATATTTCGGGTGTCTTCATTGTTTGGATTCATTTGGTTTTGTATCATGCTAACATATTTTGCTAATTCAGCTTGTTGTTTGTCGGTTGCACGAGATTGTGTGGCTCGTTGTCTTTTTGCTAATTGTTCTAAAAACAATTTTGGATTATTCATTTGAAGAGCTACTAATTCTAGAGTATCACTCACCAAGTGAATATTATTTTCATGGAATCCTTTATCTGTTGAATTATCCTTTATATATTCTTGTAGGGTATTAATAGATCCAATGCTAATGCTTGGGTTTTCTCCTGGTTTAATTTGACCAGCTTGTACTATCATTTCTAATATTTGGTCAGCGGCCATTTCTGCGCGTTCCATTAGATCGTTTATTCTTCCAACCTCTATTGCTTGCGCATATTTTTCGTAAGCTTGTCTTTCAGCTTGTCTTTCAACTAATAATTTATTTGCTGAATCTAATGCTTGTTTCATTTCCTCAATCAATTTTTTGTTTTGTTCTAATGCTTGTTGATATTGTTCGGATTGTTTTTTTATTTGTTCTTGTGCTGTTTTTAATTCTTGGTTTTCAGGTAATCCTGAAGCTTGTCTAACTTCTTTTTGTTTAACTCTAAAAGCAGTCAATCTTTGTTTCTTTTCGTTAATTTTTATTCTTAGTTCTTGTAGTTCTTGAGTAGGTATTGTTGGTTGTTGAGCTTTAACCTCAAGAGCATTAAGTTCAAACTCGGTTTGGCTTATTAATTGTCCTAAATGTCCATAAGCAGAAGAGTTAAAGCCTGTAGGGGCTAATCTTATTAGTTCAGCAACTTGTTGTTCATTCAAAGGTTGATTATTAGTAGGTCGTCTATTTCTTTCTGCCGTTACTGCCTTTATACATCGTTGGTTCATCAAGGTTTCTGCCTCGGTCGCTTGCGTCACTTGTCTATCTTGACCATTTTCTCTTAGATACATCCCTGTTACTTGGTAATTTCCGCGTCCGATAACTTGTTGCTCATCTGGAACTGCTCCAACGCAAACTATTTCTATAGCTTCATTTCTTTTATTTTTTCTTTTTCTAGGATCAGTCTCTCTGCCTTCTTCTAGTTCGTGAATTACTATTTTATAAGTTGATTTTGTTGGATCGCCTTTATACTTTCCACTTGGAACGATTTCGGCTCTTCTCCATTTTCCAGTATTCGGAGGAACTTGATACACAAGATCTTGCTTTTTCTTTCCTTCATTAGCTTTATTGTATGCATCTAAAGTGTTTATCATTAAGGCTGCCGTGTTATTTGCTCTATCCATTATTTCTTGCACTTCATCTCTTTTTTTTGTTTCTACATCTAGAATGATTGCAGAAGTTGGGTCTAATTCTGGTTGGTGACCTGGTACGTTTAAAAAAGGTCTAACTTCGTTTAAGGTAAATAATTCTAAGTTGTTTGATGTAACACCGTTTTGAGATGGTTTCTGTTCTTCTAATCTATATTGTTCAGGTATGACGATTGAGTTAATTCCGGCAGGCATAATATAAAAATCTTAACACATTTTTCTATATATTGTTGTGCTTAAGACTTAAATGTTTTAATTTTGATTAAGGTTGATTTTAGAGATTATTTTTCGTTTTTTAATAAATAGTTAATAAAAAGTTAATCAGTGTATTTTATAGTTTGTATATGAAATTACTTTTAGTAGACCAAGATCCTCGGGTGCAGATTTCTTTAAAGAGAATTTTAAGTGATGAGTTTGTTGTAGATATTGCTAAGTGTGCAAAGGATGCGGAACAAATGGTGTTTGCTAGTCATTATGATTTACTCATTATGGATATTGTCATGCCTGATATGGATGGAGATGTTTTTATTAACTTAATTAGATCTTATGTGGGAGAAATACCTATTATTGTTATATCTAATAAAAATACTGTTTCTGACAAAGATTTTGCTTTCCAAAAAGGTGCAGATGATTATCTTGTAAAGCCCGTTAATAATATTGAATTGAAGGCTAGAATAAAAGCACTATTAAGAAGAGCTCCAATCAACAGAGAGTTTCTGCCTGTGTTATCTCTAAGAAAATTATTTTTAGATAGAAATAAAAAAATGGCGTATTATGAAGAACAGCGTTTACGATTAAGAAAAAAGGAAATGCAACTTTTAGAGTTTTTTCTAGTAAACAAAGGGCGTGTCTTAACTCGCATGGAAATACTTGAAAATGTTTGGGAAGCAGACGCCAGCCCTTTTACAAATACCGTTGAAGTTCACCTAAAGCGCCTTCGAGATAAAATAGAGAAACCATTTGGGGAACAATTCATTCAAACTATTCATGGAATAGGGTATTTAATGGAATAAAAAGGTTTTGTTTATTGTTTTTTAATTTTTATTTTATGAAGGTGTTTCGATAAGTTAATCGGCTCATCTTAAAATCGACATATGCTTACAAAAGAAGATCTTAACAACATAAAAAATTTAATAGAAGGCGTTGTAGAGCCAATGTTGAATGCTTTTCGGAAAGAAATAGGTCAAAGATTCAAAGAGCAAAATGAATATATCGATAGATGTTTTCAAAATCAGGCAGAACTTATTAAACAGACCTATTTGCCTAGAGATGAATTTGAAAAATATAGGAAAAATGTTAAGGATGCTTTTATTTTGGCGGATAGTCCAGAGAATTCTATGAAATCTAAACGTAACAAAAACATGAAAACGACATCTGGTAAAATCTAATCATGAGTTTAACCGACGGTTTGATAGATACTGTTTTTCTAACATTTATACATAACCAAGATGCTATTGGGTATTTTTTAGGAATTATTATTTCTATTGGTCTTTTGTTTTATAGACCCTCTAGAACCAATTTACTACTATTAATTGGATTCATATTTCTTTTATTTGGATTTGAATACAACAAGCATATTATCGCTCCTTTGGAAGATCAGACAATTAGTTCTATCGGAGCTGAAGGCGACTCGGCTGTATTTCTTAAACGAATATTTCAAAAATTATTACCTTTAGGGTTTTTTGTTATCGGGTGGGGTAGTGTTCTGCTATCTTTCATCCTTCAATCCATAAAATTAAAGAAAAAGTAATCGATTGTTCATATTCTTGACCCAATATTTTAATAAGCCAAGCGTATATTTTCTAATATGCTTACTCAAGAAGACCTAAAAAATATAGAAAACTTACTTCAACCAAAATTTGATCAAATAAACCAAAGGTTGGATAAACTTGAACGAAAAGTCGATCGTTTAGGACTACGTATTAACTATATTGAAAAAAGTTTGGCAGAGTTTAAGGAAGAAACAAAGCTAAAATTTAAAGAACAAAGTACCTATATCTATATGAGTTTCCAAAACCAACTAGAAGTATTTAAGCAAACATTTGTTACCAAAGATGAATTTGAGAGGTTTAAAGATGTGGCAGGATTTCAAAATTATATAGTTTCGGATAAACCAAAAAATAATTTCCAAAAAACCAAGTTAGGCTGGCCATACCAAGGCCTATAGCTATTGACAAAATGGCGTTCTCGCGCTATAATCCGCTTCGTAAATTGATATATCAAAAGGTTAATCAATCGGGCTTAATTAGAAGGGCAGGACTAATTAGCCCGATTGAGCTAAGGAGGTTTTCTCGTTAGCCCAATAGCACTATTAAATAGTTCACGAAAGGTCAAAAAATGAAAAACATACTACTTTTAGTGTGGAGAGACCTTGTTAATACTACCGATTTTGGAGGCAGCGAAGTTTATTCAGATAAAATCGCTACTGGACTAAAAGAGCAAGGTTACAACGTAACTATTTTTAGTTCTAGGGGTAAAAACCAGAAAGCCAACGAAATTTTAGATGGTATAAAGTACATCAGAAGAGGTAGCAGATATACTGTATATTTTTGGGCAGCTATATACTACTTACTATCTTTAAGAAAGACTATTGATTTCATCATTGATGTTGAAAATGGTATTCCTTTCTTTTCGCCTTTATATTCTAAAAAACCAAAGGTTATTCTTGTACATCACTTCCATAATGGTCAGTGGTTCAAGGAGTTTCCGTTCCCAATAGCAGTTGTTGGGTACTATATCGAAAGGATATTGATGCCTTTTGTTTATAGAAATACAAAATTTATAACTGTTTCGAACTCAAGCAAGCTAGATCTTGAATACTTGGGAATCGAACCAAAGCACATTGAAATAGGTTATAACGGTACAAGTTTTGAAAACGTTAAAAGACCAAATAAAAAAGTTTTATATAAAGATCCTACAATATTATATTTAGGACGTCTTAGAGAATATAAGCGTATAGATTTAGCAGTAAAAGCTGTTAAAGAATTAAAAGCTTCTATTCCTAATATAAAACTTATCATTGCCGGTAAAGGTGATGATGAAGATAGATTAAAATCTATAGCTAAAGACTTAGGTATATCTAAGAATGTTGAGTTTAAAGGATTTATTTCTGAAGAAGAAAAATCTGAACTTTTAACTAAATCTTGGGTATATGTAAATCCTTCAAGTAAAGAAGGATGGGGAATCGTAAACATCGAAGCTAACTATTACGGTACACCTGTGGTAGGATTTAATGTTTTCGGTGTTAGAGACTCTGTTAAACATGGATATAGTGGCTATTTGGCAGAAAACTTTGAAGATTTCGTTAATAAGTTAAATGTAGTTTTATCTAAAAAAGGTAAAACACCTTTAGCATTAACCTTCAGAAATAACTGTACCGAATGGGCAGATAGATTTAACTGGTCTGATACAGTTGAAGTTTTTAATAAACAAATTAGAAAACAACTAAAAATTAGAACCAAAGTTAAAAAAGAGGTCTTTGTGGAAGCTTAAGCTTCCACAAGATCTTTGAGGGTTTGCCTTTGCTGAAAGGCAGGACAGCAAAACCAACAAACTCTCAAAGAGCTAAGGAACAATAGTTCGTTAGCCCTAAAGGTCCGAAAGGACCAATGATTTAGCATATTGCATGCTAAAGCACATTTAAAAATCAAGATTGGCTAACAAAAATGAACTACATTAAGAGTTGGGATTACCCAATTTGAATTTCTATAAAGATTAGGAATTTGGATTGGGTAAGTTTTTCCCAGCTAAATATGGTGTTCTATGTATGAGAAGAGAGGTTCCATGTCTACTAAGTTTCGTTTGATTTTGCTCGCAACAGTGTTTTTGCTGTTGACCGTAGTTACCGCGATTGGTGTTTTTGCGTTCGACGCAGTTCTTGAAGGTCAAGGAAGCCGTTTTGAGCAGTTTAGTTTGACTAACAAAATTCAATTTAATTCTGCGAAAGATGTTCGTTTCGCTGGCTTCAATTTTTCTACGTTGCCGCCTGGTTTCAAAGCGTACGCGCCCGACGGGTTTAGCTCTACTGTTCCTTATACCCCATTTTCTGCCGTGGAAGACTGGAGTAAACTCTTGGGTGCAAACGCGAATGATTCCTCGATGCAGTTGATTGGCAATAGTGTCATCTCAGTTACGATTGTTATGTCCCAGACGGATGGTGTCTATTTCATGTGGCAAAATAATACACCCACCCCGACGATGACTAACACGCCGACAACGACGCCTACCGCAACACCAACCGCTGTTCCGACCATCATGCCGACCAAGACACTTACCACCACTTGGGAATGGGTGATTACGCCTGGTGATACCGCTCAGGTTATTACGAGTACGCAAAACATGACTAATACTCATGCTTTCTATTCTGTTAACGCCCGAGCTCGTTTCGCTGGACATTTCACTTACCAAGCTGTTGGTGCACAGTGCAAGATGTATGTTCCTGATCAGTTTGCTCAGCAGTATCCGAACGCGATAAAGTTTAGCGATGTGAAAGACTGGTCTTTTGATACCATGTTTGGTGCTACAGAGGAGGATTCCTTGCCGCAATTAATTTGTGACTTTGGTAAATCCGTATCCGCTGTTGTACTTAAAACGCAACAAGATATCATTTTGCTCGCTACGCGCCTTCGCAAATTCTTTTTGCCCCTGGTGAATCGCTAGCCGCCATTCAGTAAACCGTCCGTTGTCCGTTAGCCAATCTTTTAGAGTGAGAAGAATTTCTCGGAAAAGTCCGTTTCGCCCGCGAAACAAAACTTAACCCTGATACACATTCTTCTCACTCTATTGATTGCCTTATTTTATAGTCCTATAGCCTTGACTTTTGTCGCTATTATTGCTATAATCCAGCAGCTAAAGATAGTTGTAAATCCTTTAGATATTTGATATTTTGAATGTCTTAAGGAACTAAAGAACATTAGTTCGTTAGGTCCAACGTTTTTAGAATATAGCATTCTAAAAGCACATTAACATAGTATTACTTGTTCGAAAAAGAGATTAAATCATTAGCTGATTTAGCTTTCTTCTAGATCTATGTAATACCCCGGTTATATATACTACAAAAAAAAGAAAACTTCTTTCTGTTGAACTATGGTTCGTGTGACAGCGAAGGTTTGATCTTTGATACATCCTATAAAGGATATCGAAAATCAAACCTTCGTTGCTTACATCAATCACAGTTCGCATCTAACGATTTTCGTATAGTAAAAGAAAGAGGTTTTCCTATGTCAGTGAAAGTGAAACAGCCAGCAATGACAAGTGTCGATGCAACTCAAGTCTCAATTTTGGACTTGCCGATTGCAGATTGGGTTCGTATTTTTATGTGGGATGGTGGCTATCGTACGCTTCAGGACGTGTTCGAATTGCTTGTGAAGTATGAAGGTGATCTTTCAAAAATTAAGCTGTCGATCGACGGTCGCGAACTTCATCCTTATACCCCAGCAGTGTCGGATACTATTGAGCAGCTTTTGGCCAAGCACCCCGCTACGAAAGCGGCTTTCGAGGAAAAGTTTGAGATTGTTCAGCCACATGCTTCTAGCAATGGTCAAACGCAAACTACACTTCGTCAGTTCTTTAACGCCAGTTTGGATCGCCCGTTGAAGGATCTCCTTCGCTTCTAGTCTTCTATTCTAATCTTACGTTCATTCATTAGGAAAGGTTTACCGATCATGACACTTCGACAATTGCTCAAATGGGTTTTCTGGGTCATCGTCTTGATTTTTGTTTTGCGCTTTGTTGTTAACGTTGGTCAAGCCGCTGGGTGGAGTATCCCTAATCCGATCGTTTGGATGGATCAGGCCGCCAATAACCTTGGCCGCATGGCTACGAGCGCTGTTGCGGTTGCGACTGATCCGGCTGAAGATGCCAATGTTCGTGCTGCTGATGCACCTCAGGCTACTGCTGTTATGACTGGCACTTTGCCGCGTCTTAGCTCGGAGGCTTTGGGGATTTTGTCCGAAGTGGATGAAGCGATTAAGATTCAGGATAAGACTCCTGCTTACCGTGACTTCCGCTTTGGTGTGAAGGATTTGGACCAACGTGTGGCTGCTGCGATGGTGTTTGATACCGATGGCGCGATTAAGATGCGAGTGGCTTGTGACGATACGTGTACTGGATTTTATTTGGTGTCCCAAGATGGCGAAGTTACGGCTCTCAAGCCCGATGCCACCTATGGCCCTAATTTTAATTATCAGGCACTCGATGCAAATGCTCTCGCGACCGCGGCTGAAATGGGTATCAATACTACCGATAGCGAAATTCTCGCCCAACACCTGTTCTACACGGAAATCAGCGTCAAGCTTGGTGATCAACTCATCGTCGATGGGAATGATGATGCCGAACTTGGTGTGAATCGTGGGGTGTTCTCTTCCTGGACGTGGGCGCGTTAGTAGTATAAGTAACCGGGCTTGGCTTGGACAGAAGAATAGATCTCATGTGTTTCACATGAACCTTTTTACTCACATGAGTTTAAAATCTATCTTCTTCCAAGCCCCGTCCCTTTGGTTTAAGGAAGCTTTGCTTCGTTGAACAAAAAGGTCGTTAGTATGTTTTGTTTTCCCTCCACTTAAAGTTTTAATTGTTATAGAATTCATTTATGAAGGTTAAATATTTTGATTATTTAAGAGTTGTTTCTATTTTTGCTGTGGTTTTATTGCACAGTGTTTCTCATTATACTGATCAGTTTGGTCAGATTTTATTTTCCGATTGGATTAATGTTACTGTTGTTAATTCATTTTTAAGATTTTGTGTGCCTGTTTTCTTTATGATCAGTGGTGCTTTGAATTTGGATTCAGAGAAGCCTTTTGTTATGAAGAAGAGAGTTATGAAGATCTTGATACCTTTATTAGCATGGTCTTTTGTTTACATGCTGTTTTCGTATTATTTGTCTCCTGAAACTTTTAGCTTGACAGCATTTTCTCCATTCAAAGAGCAGGTATTTTTCCATTTATGGTTTGTATATTTGTTAGCTGGTTTGTATTTGATGACGCCTTTTATTAGAAAACTTGTTGAAACTTCTAGCTTAACTAAATACTTTTTAATCCTTTGGGTTATTTGGAGTGTTATTTTGCCGACTTTGAATATATTTTTTGATGCGATTCCTTATTTGAATTTAGATTTATATGCAGGTTTTATTGGTTGGTATGTTTTGGGTTATTATCTTCATAAACATTTCAATCGAAACATTCATTGGTTTTTGCTTTTTATCGGATATTTGTTTGCTAGTGTAGCTATTTTTATAGGAACCTATATTCTTACTGTTAGCACTTTGCAGAATAATCATGATTTTTATTCTAATTTAAATTTATTTGTAGTTATTCAAGCTGTTTGTGTGTTTCTGTTTTTTAAGAATCAGGAAGAGAGCTTAAAATCCAGTAAAATTATTCAAATTTTATCTGATGTGAGCTTTTCTTTGTATTTTGCCCATGCTTTAGTTTTGCAACTTTTATACAATTATCAATTTAATGAAGATATCTTATTAAACGCGCTTAATTATTTTGTTATAACAGTTATTGGATTAAGTTTGGTTTTATCAATTATTAAATTATTAGGTATTAATCAAAAATATATTGAATATATACAGCTTACGGTTGTAACTTTTATTATTATTTTGTTTGCTTCAATAGGTGAATATAAATTTTTTATCCCTAAATTTGATTTTAATTTTAAAAGTTTAACTTGGTCATATGCGAATTTGAATAAAGCAGATAACTTATATTTATCTGAAGTAGAAAAACCTAGGGAAAAAATGTTGGATGCTTTTAATTTAAATATTCATAATCAACAAGGAATTATTAGGATTGCGCTTCCAACTCATATTATAGAGAGTTATGCTCCTAATCGGGCATGTGCGTTATATGTCCCTGATAATCAAAGTGTTAAAGATGGATTAAAGCATACAAAGTTTAGTAAAGCTCCTCAATTGGGAAACTATAATGTAAGTGCAGAAGATGTATTTTCACAACTAATTTGTAAAGATTCAGAAAAGATAGAATTAAGATTTAATAAATTAGATAAAATTTACCTTTTCTACTATTAAATTGTAGAATTGAAGTATATGGATTTTTCTGCCTCCTTTAAATTTAGATCAATAAAGAAATTTGCTTTTGAGCATCCTTTTTTAAGCGTTGGTTTACTTCATGCAATTTTAATAACAATATATTCTCTTTTTACTTTCTTTTGGGGAAGTGGACATATTGTGTTTATAGATTTAACGGAGGGTATTAATTTAAGCGATGCCTCAGATCGTATTTATTATTCTTATGCGAATAATTGGGGCGAAGCTATCGCAGAAAAACAGCGTGTTGTGCCGTTTACTCTTATGTGGGTTTTGTTTAAAATTTTGCATTTAGGCGAAGCGAATTTTGTTCCTTTTAGAATTTTATTTGGATATTACTTATCAATCATTGGCTTTGTTTTTATGCTTTCTTCTTTTAAATCCAGATCTTTAAAAGCACAAGAATGGTTTTTACTTGCTGCTATTTTTGCCTCTACAGCTTTTTATTTATATAACCCTTGGATGACGAATCGTATTTTGCATAATTTTTTGTATTTTTCTCCATTTACAGTAACAATGCATCTGGGCCTTTTGTATAGATGTCTGTTTAAAAATGAAAATAATAGGTGGTTTTATCTAATGCTTTTGTTGAATGGAGTTTTGCTCGGTACTTTTATGACAACTCCCCATACAGCATTATTGGTTTTAATTCCTACCACCCTATTAATTATATTGGCATTAATTAATGGGACTTATTTAAGAACTTTTATTTATGTTCTTCTCGTTCCTATTTTGGCTGTTTTGCATGGGCTTTATTGGATTTTGCCGTTTTTACTTTATAAACCGATTCCAGATAGGGTCGAAAGTATTAGCATCTTAGATTTACTGTCTCAAAAAGCATCGATTATAAACGTGTTGAAACTTCAAGGTTATTGGTGGGATAGAATATTACCTGGATATTTTCCTGATTCTTTTTCTCTCACCCCAGGGGCGTCGTTTATGTTTGGAATTTTATATTTAATACCATGCCTATTTTTAGGATATGGAATTTATTATTATAGAAAGCTGAAGATTTCTTATTTTATAGGTTTCCTTTTTGCAATTAGCATATTTTTATCATCTTATACATTTTTATCAAAAGATTTTTATGAGTTTATTATGTTTAAAACTTCAATTTCAGATAGTATTGGATGGCTCTTTAGGGAGATAGAAAAGTTCTCTTATTTAACAGTACTTTCTTATGCGATTGGCATATTCTTAGTATTTAATATAAAAAATATAAAATTATTGAGGACTTTCTATGTTTTTTTTGTAATACTTTTTATTTTAAATTTCGCATATCTTTTCAGGTATACCCAAATGAATTTAAGAAAAGTTTCTGTGCCTAATGATTATGAAGAAATAAATAGGATAATGTTAAGAGATAGTTCTCAATTTAATATTGCATATTATCCTCAAGTCCAATTTCTCAAATGGTCTCCTAGTATTGATAGTTCAAACTATATTTCAAATTTATCTTCTAATAAACCTGCGCTTCCAAATGTTGAAGGCGATTCTTATACGAAATATTATATAAACACAGTATTAGATTCTAGTATGGTTGATCATATTGATGTTGGTGATGCACTTAATTCGATAGGAATAAAATACCTAATAATTAGAAATGATATGAGAGGTAGAGATGTTGAAGAGCTATTATACAGTCTGGAAAAACAAGATTCATTATTAAGGCTGTGGGGAGGAGAATATTTAACTGTTTATCAAAATAAAAAATTTAACGGATTATTAGAAGTTAGAAATAAACGTTTAGTTACTAATTTGGGACTTAATTATTTAGAGAGTTTTGCTATAACGGGAGAATCATTAGCTAGTTATTTTACAGAATATACAGACCTAAACACAGAGTTAAATATAGAAGGCCCAAATGTTCCAACTTCATTTCTTTTTGATATAGATGGTCCACTGGATTTATCGATAAATAAATATAAAAGTGGTTTTGTTTATCCAAGTGATTTTGTAAATATTACAAACCCTAGTTCTTCTTGGGCGTTAACCAGTTTATCTAATAAAACCCATGCTGAGAATGAACTATATTTCAATAATTTTAATATAACAGCTCGACCTTCTAATTATGGAAAAGAAGTTTTAATAAGTTTAGGTGGATTACATTTAAACGAAGATTTCATAGGTGAATTTAAAAATTTAAATGACGCATTAATTTTTCCTAAGAATGATTTATTTCAAATAGTTCAGGATCCCAAAAATGGAAACACTATTTCATATAAGGGAGAAGAAAAAGATTATGTTTGGAATATTTATCGTACGAATAAGCTTAATGTTGCGGATATAAATGCGATAGGTGTTGAGGGATTATTTGAAGGAATGGAGTTTTTAGAACCTCACATTAAATTTTATTATTATGATCAAAATTTAAATAGTCTGGGGGTTCAAGTCTTTTATCCAGAATTAAATAAATTTTCTGGAGTTTTTAAAGTACCAAGAGGAGTCTCATATGTTGATTTTAGTATTTGGGTAAGGGGTAAGGGTGCGGGTAAAGTCGCTTATACCCTAAAGAATTTAAAAGTTTATGATGTGGGTACTAAATATTTTTATCCTCAGTTAACGGTTCCTGTACAAAATGTTCTTTGTCAGGCTGATTGCGCTTTATATGCTAGGGTTTTAGAAAGTAGTAATTATCCAGCAGAAATAGAAGTGATAGTTGATAAAGTAAGTAAAAATATTCTGAAGAATACTCGTACTGGTTCAAAGTATAGGTGGGTAAAAGTGTCAGATCTGGCTTATAAAGATAAATATGATGTGACTTTAGTTAATTTAAGCGGATTTAACTCTATAGCTGCTTTAGCGGTAGTAAATAAATTAGAACTTGAATCAGAAATCGCTAAAAAAGAGGAATATTTAAATAGTGAGGTCTTTGAAAAATTTTTAATTGAAGATAAGACTTTTTATAGGAATAAATTGGAAAACACCTTTATAAAGAGCGAGTTAAATGAATATGTTTATTATTCTCCCGTTAAGTATAGTTTTAATGCTTTTCTAGCCGAAAAGGCTAATTATTTGATATTTAAGAAGCCTTCTAAGCCTGGATGGGAATTAACCTGTGGAGGTAAAAGGGCTTCCCAAATTGGATCTATAAGTGCTGCTTGGCAGATCTTGGAAGGTGAAAATAATTGTGAGATTTACTATATACCTCAGTCATACTACCTAATAGGATTGAGAATGTCTCTTGCGGCCTTATTTACCAGCTTTTCGCTTGCTTTTCTTCTTGCTTTTTATAAAAATAAAACTTCCTGAAGGCTACTTTATGCGGGGAATTTAATACCCTATAGTCTTGACTTTTGGGGCTAAATACGGTATACTCCTGACATAAAAGTATTTAGTTAACTGCTTTTAAGTGAGCAGAAGGCATTAAAATATCTGCCTTCCCAATACTAACGCTCGCTAGTATATTTCCCTGCCAAAAAGGAAAAAACAATGAATAATATTCATACTAGAACTCTAGTAGCTGTTTTTATTGCAGCAGCTGCTTTGATGCTTTCGGCTACACAAGCTAAAGCTGAGAACTGTGTTCCTACCTATGGAGGTGGAGAAACTTGCGATAAGGATGCGAAATTAAGGGTTGATAAAGAAATTTGGAACCCTGAGAAGAAAGATTGGGTTGATCATATCAGCTCAAAGGATTACATGTTTGATGCTAAAGATAAAATTACCTTTAGAATCACTGTAAAGAACGTTGGTGATATCGAAATAAAAGATATTAAACTAACTGACTACTTCCCATCTTATGTTAGATATTTAGATGGAGATGGAGATGGAGAGAGTGATGACGAAAAAGCTGTTTTTGATAAATTCGATCTTAAACCTGGAAAGAGTAAGAGTTTCGAATTTAGAGCAAAAGTAGCAGGTTCTGATATTTTGCCTAAAGATAGCAAAATTTGTTTAACAAATATAGCTAAAGCTAAGGGTGAAGTTAAAGATAGTGATAAGAAAGAAGATGCTTCTGATTACGCAAACTTCTGTATAGATTTGCCTAACAAGAAGAAAGAAAAAATCACTAAGCTTCCTACAACCGGTTTTGATTTCGGTTTAATAGGATTATCAACTGGATTAGTTCTAGTAGGTTTTGGTATAAGAAAATTAACCGAATAATAACCCGGAACTAATACATTCATCATTGGTGCATCGGCTCAGGCGGGTGCACCGCGAGCAAATTAAGGCCCCCGATTTATCGGGGGCCTTTTTTATTTATATAAGGGTAGCTGGGTTCTAGCTATTTTTTATTTCCACCCATCTTATTACACCAAATTGGTCTTTAAAGAATTCAAATTTATTGAATTTGTTCTTCAATAGAATTTCTTTAACTTTGTCTTGCTGGTTGTCGCCGAATTCCATTATGCATGTGCCATTTTTGGCCAAATAGTCTATTAGCTTATCGATAAATTTTTCGATTACTTGCATTCCATCTTCCCCTCCAAATAAAGCAGTTGCTGGTTCATACTTTAAGCCTCGATCTCCCATTTTCATATAGATATTTTCTACGTAAGGCGGATTTGCGAAAATGTAGTCAAACTTTTTCTTTGGTATAGATTCAAATATATTTGATTTGATAATTTCTATTTTTTGTAATGATATATCGTTTATTTTTGCATTTTCTGTAGTTTGGTTTATTGCTTCATCTGATATGTCAGTTAGCGTTATATGCGCCAAGGGTAAGTTTTTTGCTAGGGCTATACCTATGCAACCCGAACCACAAAAGATATCCAATATTTGAAGGTTTTGGTGTTTTAGTTTGTTAATATAAATTTCAGTCCAGTACTCGGTTTCAGGACGTGGTATTAATGTTCTGTAGTTTAGATTTATGCGAGTATTTAAAAATTCCACATAGCCTATTAAATAAGCCACTGGAACGCCTTCTTCTAGCTTTTTGATATCTTCCTCAATTTCTTTATTTACTGTTCTTATTTTGCCAATTTTTAGCTCTAAAAGCTGTGTTTCATTATAGTTATATTTTTCTTTTAATAAATAACGTAGATCGTTTTCGTTCATTTTGGTATTGTAGTTTAATTATGATTAAAAAAATCTTAATAGCTATTCTAACAGTTATTCTATTAATAATATTTTCTTTTGCCGGTTTATACTTTTATTACTCTTCTTCTGTGAATGAAAAGATTGAAATCTTGAGTGATACATCTTTTTCGATTGAAAAAGGTTCTAGCGTTGAAAAAATTGGTAACCAACTCGAAAAGATGGGTCTCATTAAAGATACAAATGTTTTAAAAGCTTTTTTGTATTTAAATTCTGATAAACCTTTGCAATCTGGTTTTTATAAAATTCCTAAAGGTTCAATTAGTATGCCTGAATTGGTTGATATGCTTCAAAAAGGTTCTTTAGAATCAAAGCTTACGTTTATTGAAGGGTGGAGAAAAGAGGAGTATATCGATTATCTAAGGAAATCCATGGGAGATGATTTTGCCACGAAGTTTGGAAGTTCTGAATATATAAAAGAGGGTTATTTATTTCCAGATACTTATGTTATTCCATTTGATTATAAACCAGAAGATTTAGCTAGCTGGATGCGTAATAATTTTGAGAATAAAGCTAAAAAAGGTGATTGGGAGCAAAAGGCTTTTGAGAAAGGATTTACCTTAGAGGAAGTTATAATTTTGTCGTCAATTTTAGAGCGCGAAATGCATATAGAAAAAGATCGGCCTATTGTTGCAGGAATATTGGTTAAGAGATTACAAAACGGATGGCCACTTCAAGTTGATGCTACACTTCAATACGCAAAAGGTAATTCTTTTGACTGGTGGCCTTCCGCTTTACGAAGTGATTTTAAAGGTTTGAATTCTCCATATAATACTTATTTGAATAAAGGGTTACCGCCTGCACCTATTTCAAATCCCGGAGCTTCTGCTGTTGAAAGTATTTTGAATTATAAAGAAACTAATTTTTGGTTTTATATAACTGGTAACGATGGAATTACTTATTACGCTGAGACATTAGATCAGCATAATAAAAATGTTGCAGATCATATAAAATAATTTCATCTGTTTTTTATTTACCTTTATCTTTTTTTTAATTGCGAAGCTTTAGTATTTGGATATGGCTTTTAGCAAAATTTATACAGGGGCAATAAGTGGGATTGAAGCGAAATTAGTTGAGGTTGAAGTTAATTTAGACAGTAGAGGATTTCCTGGGCTCACTATTGTTGGGTTGCCAGGTAAAGAAGTTGGAGAAGCAAAAGAGAGAGTGCGGTCGGCGATTAAAAACTCAGGATATAAATTTCCTGATAAGAAAATAACTGTAAATCTTGCACCTGCTGATTTGCATAAAAGAGGCTCTTTATATGATTTACCTATTGCTTTAGGAATTTTAAGTGTTGATGGGGTTATTGACCCTGTGGTTTTTGAGAATCTTTATGTTGCAGGTGAGCTGTCATTAAATGGCGATATTAATAGAGTTAACGGTTTATTTTCTTTGACGCTTGATGCTGTAAATAAATTTGAAAAAATTATAGTTCCATTTGAATCGCTTAAAGAAGTTTATAATGTCGCACCTTCTAAAATATTTGGTTTTAAAAATATTATTGAGGTTGTGAAATTTATTAAGACAGGATTTTATGATTATTCAAAAAGTGATGAAGCAAGTTTTGTCGTTGAATCTAGCTCAATTTCGATCTTTTCAAAAATAAAGGGTCAGGATTTTGCTAAACGAGCTTTGCAAATATCTGCTGCTGGCGGGCATAATTTAGCTTTGTATGGGCCTGCAGGTACTGGTAAGAGTTTGCTGGCTAAAGCAATTTGTGAAATTTTGCCTAAATTAAATGATGCAGAAAAGCTTGAATCCCAGCGTATTCATTCGGTCGTGGGTTTAGGAGATATTTCACATGAAAATAAAAGATCATTTCGTTCTCCTCATCATTCTATTACTAAAACAGGATTGCTCGGTGGTGGAAATCCAATTATGCCGGGTGAGATTTCGTTGGCTCATAATGGGGTTTTATTTTTAGATGAGTTTACCGAATTTTCTAAAGGTGTGATTGAATCTTTAAGAGGTCCATTAGAGGATGGATATATTAATCTATCTCGGTCTGGTGAAATAGTGAATTATCCCAGTAAGTTTATTTTGATTTGTGCGTTTAATCCTTGCCCGTGTGGAAATTATGGAAATTCTCAAAAAGCATGTACTTGTGCAGATCATCAAATCAAGAAGTATCGATCAAAACTTAGTGGTCCGATTTTAGATAGGATAGATATTTTTGTTAATTGTAGGTATTTCGATACTTCGATTCTTTTGGAAAATCATGAATTAGAGAGTGAAGATAAAGTACGGTTGTTTAAGGATCAAATTTTTATAGCAGTTCAAAAGCAAAAAGATAGGTATCGAAAAGATCGAAATTTGTTATTTAACAGTAATTTATCTTTAAAAAACATAAATGATTTTTTAGAAATTTCAAATGAGGCGAAAGAGGTTTTGAATAAATATTCTGAAAAGTTTGGACTTTCAGCCAGAGGCTATCATCGTGTTTGTAAGATTTCAAGAACAATAGCAGATTTAAATGGTGACAAGAATATTTTAAAAGAACATATATTTGAGGCTACGCAATACAGATTGGATTAAATAATCTTTAGTGTAAAAATTATTGAGAATGCCAACATGCTAATCAATATTGTTTTCAATAAATCTTTTTTTACTAAATTTGTATCGACATGCATTACTGTGTGATTAGATTCTTCTTTCTTTAATGCAGAATGATTTTGTGCTGGAATATATACAGCTTTTGAAGAGGAAACTTGTGCTTTTAATATTTCAACTTGTCTTCTTAGTTCTTTATCTTTTTGCTTAGTTTTCATAGCTTGAAATTTATTATACATTCCCTATAGAATAAGTCTAATGCCTATTCGTAAATCAACATCCTCTTTAAGTCAAATTGGCGAGCAAGGGGATTATAACCCATCCTTTAGACGATCTAATCTAAATCTCAGAGATAAGGTAAGAGTCGAAGACAATTCTTCTAAAAAGAAAATCTTAATGATTCTTAGCATTATTTTTGTTATTTTAGCAGCTTTGATTTCGTTCTTATTTTTTTATACAGATAAAGGGAATTTATTAGATCCAGTTTTTACTGGAATAATAGATAATATAAAAGATTCAGGAAATACATCAGGAAGTAATATGTTTGTTAATCCTTTAAATGGAAAAATGTTTAGTCAAGAAGAGGCAAATGTTTTTAAAGATAGAAAACCTATTGCTGTGATGGTAAATAATTATGAAATTGCTAGGCCAAGTGCTGGTTTGAGCAAAGCAGATATTATTTATGAAGCAGTAGCAGAAGCCGGCATTACAAGATTGATGCCAATTTTTTATTCGCAAATTCCTGAAAAAGCTAGCTCAATAAGATCTGCGAGATATTATTTTGCTCAGTTGGCAGCTCCGTATAATCCACATTACATACATTGGGGTGCTGCGCACGTTCCTGCTTGTCAAAAGGCTGATCCTAAATCTTCAAGTTATTGCCCTCCTGTTGGTGGAAAAGTTGAAACAGACCCAAGTGTTGATGCGTATGACCAAATTGTGAAATTAGGTTTGCCAAATTTGGATGGAGGTAATTATTCCTGTGATGCTGCTTCTTGCGCATTTGGGCGAGATCCTCAAAAATTAGGCAAAGTTCCTTTAGAACATACTGCTTTTGTTAGGCTTCCATTAGTTTACACTTTAGCTAAAGATATTAGACCTCAAGATACATGGCATAAATTTATAATGCCTGATCATATTTGGAAATTTAAAGATGAAGTCGCTTTATCTGATAGAGGAAGTATTGGTTTAACCAATCCTATTACTTACAAATATTGGGATACGCAACCTGCGTTTGATGTTAAATGGATTTATGATAAAGATAAGAATGAATATATCAGATGGCAAGGTGGTGTAAAACAAACTGATGCAATTGATGGATCTGAAATTCGTGCAAAAGTTGTGATTATTAGATTTACAGTTCAGCGTAAGGTTAATGATAAAAAAGCTCATCTATTTCACGATATAGTTGGGGCGAATAAAGCGCTTATCTTTCAAGACGGAAAAGTGATTGAAGGAACATGGTCTAGAATGAATATTGAAAATATTGATGTATATAAAGATTCATTAGGTAATGAAGTTGAATTTAATCGCGGACAAATTTGGGTTCAACTTGTTCCGACTGAGAATAAAGTTTTGTATGAATCAGGAATTGGAGCATCGACACCAACACCAATTCCAACACAAAATGGTTCTAACTAATGCATTCTTAATTTAAATTGAGTATAATCTGTGCATGAGAATGGAAGATATCATTACATCAGAAGCCAGAATTAAAATTCTAATTGAACTTTTTGCAGAAACAAATAAAGATTTGTATGTGCGAGAGTTAACTAGAAGAGTTGGAACTGAAATAAATGCAGTACGAAGAGAATTAAAAAGATTAACTGATGCAGGTTTAATAAGAAAAGAAAAAAGAGGTAACCGACTTTATTACATTTTAAGAAATGAGTATCCTTTCTATTATGAACTACTTTCTATGGTTTCAAAAGAAGTTGGAATTGGCAAAACAATTTCAAGTAATCTTTCTAAATTAGGAAAAATAAAATTAGCATTATTATCTGTTGCATATGCTGAAGGAAGAGTTCCTGAGAGTCAGCAACTAGATTTATTAATCGTTGGTGAAACCGATGTGAAGTTGGTAGAAGAAATGGTGCAACAAACTAGAGTTAAAAATAATAGAGATGTTAACTATACAGTTTTAAGTGAAACCGAATTTTCAAATTTAAAATCAAGACGTGAACATTTCCTATTGTCTTTTTTGATTTCTCCTAATATCCTACTCGTAGGTGATCCTGTTAAATATTTATCAATATGAACATTTTTAAAAATCCAAGATATATACTTTTAGTCATTTTATTGGTGACAATTTTTTCTATTTTTGTTGATCTTCCTAGAATGGAAATTAAATATGAATATGATTTTTCTCAAAAATCATGGGCTAAATATGTTCCTTCATTTGTTAATAAAAATAAAAAAATTGTTATAGATAAAGAAATTGGTGGGTATGATCTAAGTTTATTTGATGGAAGATATAGAAGACCATTAGAAATTAAAAAAGGATTAGACATATCTGGCGGTACAAGTATCTTGCTTGAAGCTGACATGTCAAAAATAAATGAAGCAGATAGAAATGAAGCTTTAGATTCGTTAAAGAATGTAATAGAAAGAAGAGTAAATTTATTAGGATTATCAGAGGCGAATGTTCAAACTACAAAAACTGGAGATAAATATAGAGTATTGGTTGAATTAGCTGGAGTAGAAAATACATCTGAAGCTATTTCAGTAATAGGTCAAGTTGCACAACTTCAATTTAAAGTTGAAACAGAAAATAAAGAAGTCGCAATTGATCCAAACTCAAAAGATGTAGCAATTGATCCATCTTCACTTGAACCAAATTTCGAAAACACTGATTTAGATGGATCACAATTAAGAAGATCGAGCGTTGTGTTTGATCCTACAACTGGAGAACCACAAATCCAACTTCAATTTAACGCTGATGGAACCAAAAAATTTAGAACGATAACTGAAAACAATATTGGTAAAAGAGTTGCTATTTATTTAGATGAAACAATGTTAATTGCGCCTGTTGTTAATAGTGCAATTTTAGATGGAATAGCTGTTATATCAGGAGGATTTACTGTTGATCAAGCTAAATTAGTCTCTACACAATTAAACGCAGGAGCTTTGCCGGTTCCAGTTACTGTTTTAGAACAAAGAAACATTGGTGCAACTTTAGGTCAAGAATCTGTAAATCAAAGTGTATATGCCGCTTTCGTAGGTTTGGGCTTAGTAATTGGATTTATGATTTTGTATTACGGTAGATTAGGTGTACTAGCTTCTTTAGCATTAATAGTTTATGGAATTGTCACCTTAGCAATGTATAAAATAATTCCAATTGTTTTAACCTTGCCTGGTTTGACTGGATTCATTCTATCTATAGGTATGGCTGTCGATGCGAATATTCTTATTTTCGAGAGAATAAAAGAAGAAATAAGGGCAGGCAAGCCAGTTCCAATCGCAATGGAAAATGGTTTTGGTAGATCCTGGGATGCGATTCGTGATGCAAACATAACAACTTTAGTAACTGCTTTTGTATTATTTAATCCATTCGACTGGGGCTTTTTGCCAACATTTGGATTAGTAAGAGGTTTCGCCTTAACTCTTGCATTAGGTATTGCGACCAGTTTATTTACCGGAATTTTTGTAACAAGAAATTTAGTTAGAGTTTTTTATAAATAAAAATGATTAATTTTATTAGATTCAAAAAATATTATTTTATTTTTTCTGCAACATTAGTTCTTATATCTTTAACTAGCTTGGCAGTCTGGAGAGTTAAACCTTCTATAGATTTTACTGGTGGTTCTTTGTTTGTAGTAAAAATTGATAATGTTCAGAATAATGACGATATTAAAAATATTGTTCAAGGAATTGAAGGCTTTGAAATTAATTCAATTCAAAAACAAAATGATTCGAATGAATTTTTCATAAAATCAAAAGCTATAGATGATGCGAAGAAGAATGAAGTTGTCGCAAAATTAGAAGAAAAATTCGGAAAAATAGAAATATCAAGATTTGAGACTGTTGGTCCTGTTTTAGGAAGTGAGCTTTTATTCAAAACTTTTGTTGCAGTATTGATTGCTGCTTCTTTCATTTTGTTTTATGTCGCTCGTCAATTTAAAGATCGCGCGTTTGGTATATCAGCTATTTTAGCAATGTTTCACGATACATTAATTTTATTTGGAGCTTTTTCTTTATTTGGTAAATTTTTAAATGTTGAGGTTGATACATTATTTGTTACAGCAGTCCTTACAACATTAAGTTTTAGCGTACACGATACTATTGTTGTTTTTGATCGTATTCGAGAACAATCACAAGGCTCAGCTGTTAAAGATATAAATACATTAGTTAATACTGCTGTATCTCAAACTCTATCTAGATCTTTAAATAACTCAATGACTATTATTTTTATGTTAACCAGTTTGGTTGTTTTAGGCGGTGAAACTATTAGATGGTTTGCTGTTGCACTTTTAATAGGAACTATTTTGGGAACATATTCTTCTCCATTCTTGGCTGTTCCTTTGCTAACAGTTTTTAAGCGAAAATAGGGTATGGATTCCATTATAAGCAGATAGAAAATCTTTGCTATGCATGTATTGGATTATATCTTCTTGCTTTTTACCAGCTGGGTCCATGAATAAAACCATATCGCTAATTATCCCGATTAATAATACGACATGCGATTGAACTGTGTGCTTAGTATAGTTATAATTTATTGCATAATTGCCATAATATCTTTTCCAACCTGGTGTATTAGTGTTAATTGATACACTTGCGACTTTTTTTATAATATTAGGTAGTGCATTAGCATAACGTAGTTCATTAGTTAATTCATCTTTTAATTTCGAAATTTTATCATTATCAGGTAGTCCCATTAGGTCGTCATTAAATTTTGATCTAGTCTCAATTTTTAAATGTTTAGAAAGTCCAATTCGTTTAAGCAGTATGCTAGTGCCTCCTGTATCCCATCCTGTGTTTATGCTAAATCCTCTAACTCTGCTAGGCTGATCTAGCTTTTTTGATTCTTTAACCAAGTTTTGATCGATGCCTAGACTGTTTGCTATTTCAAAAGATTTTCTTCTGAATACATCTAGGTCTTCATTTGAATAATAAATTGGAATATTTAAAACTTTTCCACCTATTTTTTCTTCTAAATATGTGCATGGTAGTGTAATTATTGTTTGCCCTAAGGCTTCCCATATAAATTCTTCGTATAAAGGTACATCAGATGAAAAGTTATTCTCTAAGCCCAAAAGCTTAACAGCCATATAGGGAGAAGTTATCCCGCAGGTATGGTGTCTAATTACTTCAGGGATTTTTCCTCTAGCAGAAGTAAATTGCGACGTAGCGGCTTCTAATATATTTTTGAATTGCTTTTCTGGTAATTGGTCTGAAATTGAACTAGCTTCATTAATAATTTTGTGCCTATATTCTATATTGTTAGAAAGCATATATTTGATTATAGCATTTAGCCTTTGACTTGATTGATAAAGTTTATAGGTTATCATGTTTTTATGAAAGTTTGTATTGATTCTAGATTAGTAAAATCTGGTGAATATTTTGTTCCTATTAAAGGTGAAAATTTTGATGGACATGAGTTTATCGCTAATGCACTAGATCGAGGTGCTGCGGGCGTTATAGAAGAGGATGACCTATATCAATTGGCTTTAAAGAAGCGCATAACTATAAAGCCTATTGTTATAGCCGTTACTGGTTCTGTGGGAAAAAGTACTTCGACTAATTTTTTAAATATATTATTGTCTACAAGATATAAGACTTGTTTAGGAAATTTAAATACTAAGCTGGGGTTAGCTACAAATATTATTAATGATATGACTGATGATTGCGAAATATTTATAGCAGAATGTGGAATGGATCGATTTGGCGAGTTAGCAGAAACAAGTGAATTTTTAAATCCTGATATTGTGGTTATTCTAAATATCAGTGAATCTCATATAGAAAAGCTAGGTTCCATAGAAGCAATTAAAGAAACAAAAATGGGTTTAATTAAGCATATCAAACCCGAAGGTCAAATTTTCTTAAATTGGGAGAATGAAAACATTCGAGATGCTATAAAATATATCCCGAATACAAAAGCTTTTGAAAATATAAAGATTATTAAGTATGGTAATACTGAAGGGTCTGATTTTACAAATAAAAACTTAGAGGATTTTATTGAAAAAAGCATTAATGAATTGGATATCAAATTTATTGGACAACATAATTATTTAAATTTGTTAGCTGCTTCGATCGTTAGTATTAAGTTTAATCTTGATAGAGAAAATTTAATAAGAGGTCTAGAGAATGCTGAAACTCCAAAAGGGCGTTTAAAGAGAATGGTGGGAATAAAAGGGTCAATTTTAATTGATGATACATATAATTCTTCTCCGGTTTCATGTATTTCAGCACTCAAATCGGCTTCTGACTATAAAAAATCAAATAGTTTAGCAGGTAGAAAAATTGCTATATTAGGTGGAATGTTGGAGCTGGGTGACTTAGATGATGAAGGTCATGGTAGAGTAGGAAAAATGTTATCTGAATTGAATTTTGATCAGGTGGTTTTAGTCGGTGATTTAGCAAAAAAAATTTTAAAAGGAATAAATAATCCAAATATTAAAATTCATTTTTGTGAAAATAGCACTATTGCTGGTGAATATATTATTAAAAATTTAAATCCTGATTCTGGGGATATTATTTTAGTAAAAGGTTCACAAGGTATTAGAATGGAACACATAGTAAAGGTTTTAATGAAAAATCCAGAAGAAGCAAAAGATTTGCTATGCAGGCAAGATTTGCGTTGGATCTGAAAATGTATGTTGGCCCTAGTTGTGATGCTTTTATGCTCTTGTCGTTCTATAATATAAACAACTATGATATTTAATATTCTTTTAATACTTTTGTCTTTCTCAGTCACTTTTCTTGTTACTATCCCATTTATTAAACTTTTATATAAATTTAATATTAGGAGAGTTTCTAAAGCTGAATTAGACAGTTTGCTTCCTGGTCGCCAAGTTAAATTTGGTACTCCTATTATGGGAGGGGCTGTAATTTTAATAACTATAATTGTGCTATCAACTATATTCCTTAGCGATTGGGAGTATTATTGGGCTGCTATATGTCTTGTGGTTTTAGGTGGTATTGTGGGTGCCATTGATGAATATATGAATACACTTGGTCGTACTTTCAAAGCAATTCGAATAAGTACAGGAGGTAGTCTTTTTAATTTTCATCATGAAAGTCTGGCGCATAAAATTAAAAATATAATTTTAAAGCCATGGCAATGGTTTGAGGAATTTTTAAGAATGATGGGTAGCAATCAAAGAGGGTTTGGTAGCCATTATAAATTTTTATCCCATATATTAGTTGCTATGACAGCTATCTCATTTTTAATGATAAATGAGCATATTACGGTTTTCCATATTACTTCATGGTTGTCTATTCCTTTAGGTATAATATATTATCCTGTTATTTTATTCTTAATGCTTTTTACTGCTAACGCTTTTGGTATTACAGATGGAATGGATGGATTGTCAGCTGGCATGCATTTTGTGTCTTTCACAGTGCTAGGTATATTGGCTTATGTTTTAGGTTATGAGGAAGTTTCTATTTTAGCTTTTATAATTGCAGGAGCTGAATTAGCTTTCTTATATTTTAATATCAATCCAGCCAGAATGGAGATGTCTGACGTTGGGACTGTTCCACTTGGAATGCTGTTTTTCTTTTTAGGGATTTTGATTTCTGAAGAATTTGGAATCTTATTAATTGGGCTAATATATATGATAGAGATTTTATCGAGCATTTTGCAGGTATTGTCTGTTAAATATAGAGGTGGTAAAAGAATCTTTTTGGTAGCTCCGATTCATCATCATTTTGAGAAAATGGGTTGGCCAGAAACGAAGGTTACTCAAAGATTTTGGATAATAAACATATTATTTGCTCTAGTTGGCGCCATTTTGGTTCTTTTTTAGGGCGCGCCACAATATAGGTTACTTGCAAAAGCTAGCTCTTTGAGTATAATTTCCTTGTAATTTAAAATCCTTTATTAAGAGGCGCGCCCTCATCTTATATTTATTATTGACACCTCCCAAGGTCTTCTGTTATAGTTGACATCGCATATAATTTGCGCGCGCATGGGTAGTACCCCGCGGGGGTATTGCCAAAAGCTTTAGGTAATATTGTTAAAAGGACATTAATGAGAATAAATTTCTCCAAACAACAAGTCAATTTTCCCCTTCCTGACCCGATCGAAATCCAAACAAATTCTTTCAGATGGCTACTAGAAAAAGGCCTAGCCGAAACTTTAAAAGAGGTAGGCGAAATTCACGATAACACAGGAAGAAATTGGGTTTTGAAATTTTCAAATCCACGTGTAGATAAAGCAAATAGAACCGTAGATGAGGCCAAATCGAAGGGTCTTACTTACGATGCTCCATGGTATGTTACCGCAACTTTAAGCCAAATCGGCACAAAGCATGAAAAATCCCGAGAGATATATATGGGAGATATGCCTATTATGGATGAAAACGGTGTTTTTATAGTAAATGGCGTATCAAAAGTAGTTATTAATCAATTAGCTAGATCTCAGGGTGTGTTTTTTGGTATGAATATGGACAACACCTATGGTGTTGAATTACCTGCAGCTAAGATTCTTCCAAGGATTGGTGCTTGGATAGACTTTGAAGTGACAAGACAAGGATATATTAATGTAAGAATTGATAAAAAGAGAAAGTTCCCTGTTACTGTTTTAATGAGGGTTTTTGGATTAGAAAATAATGAAGATATTTTGAGAGCTTTTGAAAATGATGTAACCGATAAGATGGATTCATTGATTACAAAGACTTTGTCTAAAGATCCAAGTACAAATTATAATGAAGCTGTTTTAGAGATATACAAGAGAGTTAGACCGGGCGAGCCTCAGGTATTGGAAGCTGCAAAGAGCTTAATCGATAACATGTTCTTTAATACCAAGAGATATAATTTGGGCGATGTTGGAAGATTCAAGATAAATATGAAGCTTGGGGTAGATTTACCTATTGAAGAAAAGTATTTTTCTTTACAACAAGCTGATTTAATCGAAATAATCAAATACTTACTTCACCTTTATCAAAATGATAAACCTGAAGAATACAAGATCGATGATATAGATAGCTTATCTAACAGAAGAATTAAACCTGTTGGAGAATTATTACAATCTGAGATTAGATATGGATTTTACCAACTTGAAAGACTAGCAAGAGAAAAAATGGCTTTACAGCCTAGAGAAAAGTTACCTGAACCTTCAGTATTGATTTCTCCAAGACCAGTATCAGCTAGAATTATTTCTTTCTTATCATCAGGTCAATTATCACAGTTATTAGATCAATATAATCCTTTAGATTCACTTGACCACAGAAGAAGATTGTCTGTCATGGGTAAGGGAGGGTTAACAAGAGAAAGAGCAAGCTATGATGTTAGAGATGCTCATCCTACTCACTATGGAAAAATCGATGCTGTAAGAAGTCCAGAAGGTCAAAACATTGGTTTGGTAACTTATTTAGCTTTGTATGCTAGGGTTAATCGATACGGATTTTTAGAGACTCCATACGTAAAATTAGAAAAAGATAAAAATGGTAAGGTTAAAATTACTGATAAATTTGAATATTTAGCATCTTATTTAGAAGAAAAGCACAATATTGTTAGTGGAAGCGCTGAATTAGATGACAAAGGTTATTTAGTAGAAGACAGAGTTCCAATGAGAAGAGGTATTACTTTCTTTATTGGAAATACTTCAGATGCTGAGTATATGGATGTTTCTCCTCAGCAAATTTTGGGAGTTTCTACTGCTTTGATACCTTTCGTTGCTAATAACGACGTAGCAAGAGCCCTTATTACAGCACAACAGTCTTCACAAGCTGTTCCTTTAGTATTACCTGAAGAACCTATTGTTGGTACTGGAAATGAAGCATATATAGCCGAAAGCACAGGATTAGTAATAAAAGCTGATGAAGATGGAACTATTACTTATGCTGATGGAGATAAAATTGTATTAAAAGGTAAAAAAGGTACTTATGAATATGTTGTGAATAAATATAAACAATCCAACATGGATTCATGTTTCTCTCAAAATACTTTAGTAAAATCAGGTCAAAAAGTTAAAGAAGGCGATGTATTGGCTGAAGGTCCAACTGCAAAAAATGGTGAATTGGCTTTAGGTACAAACTTAAGAGTCGCTTTCATGAGCTTCCAAGGTTATAACTTTGAAGACGCTTTCATATTATCTGACAGAGTTGTAAAAGAAGATTTATTATCTTCTATTAATATTACTGATTACACTGTTCAAGTAATGGATACTAAATTAGGTCCTGAAGAAATAACAAATGATATTCCTAACGTTTCAGAAGAATCACTAAGAAATTTAGCGCATGATGGTATTGTAATCATTGGATCTCAAGTTAAATCCGGTGATATTTTGGTAGGTAAGATTGCACCAAAAGGTCAATCTGAACTATCCGCAGAAGAAAGACTTTTGAGAGCTGTATTTGGAGAGAGAGTACAAGATGTTAAGGACAATTCATTGAGACTTCCTCATGGAAGATCTGGAGTTGTAATCGATGTTAAAGTTTTAACTCCAAAAGATAAAGAACAAATGGCTAAGGGTGTAATAAAAGAAGTTACAGTAAAAGTTGCTGAATACAGAAAGATATCAGTAGGAGATAAGTTATCAAATAGACACGGTCAAAAAGGAGTTATTGCAAAAATAATGTCTGCAGCTGACATGCCTCATTTTGAAGATGGTACTCCTGTAGATGTAATCATTTCTCCTGTATCTATATTAGGAAGAATGAATGTAGGTAACGTGTTAGAAGCGCATTTGGCTTGGGCTGGAATGAAGAGCAACAAAACTTATGCTATTCCTCCATTCGCTAAGGTTGAAAGAACCGCTATTGCAAAAGAATTAGAAGACGCAGGATTATCTGTAACTGGTAAGGTAAAATTGATTGATGGAAGAAACGGAGAAAGATTCGAGCAAGATGTAACTGTAGGTGCGATTTATATTTATAAATTACACCATATGGCTGAAGAAAAGATTCATGCTAGAGCCACTGGTCCATATTCATTGATTACTCAGCAACCTTTAGGAGGTAAAGCTCAGCAAGGAGGCCAAAGATTCGGAGAAATGGAAGTATGGGCATTAGAAGCATACGGTGCATCAAGATTGTTAAGCGAAATGTTGACTATTAAATCAGATGATATAAAAGGTCGATATGTAACCTTCCAATCTATAATTAAAGGATTGAAGATTCCTGAATCTCATATTTCAGAATCCTTTAAATTATTGGTAAGACAATTGAATGGTTTATGTTTGGCTATTAATCCAATTGTTTATGAAGGTAGAGAAGCTTTACAAGATCAAGATTATAGCGAAGTGATGGACCAAGGAGGTCTTGCATCTGCTCCGGTTGAAGTTTTGATAACCGAGGGTGAGCTAGAGACACCGGCCGAGGATAATAGCGGCAATGATAGTGAAAGTGAAGAGGAATAAATAGTATTTAATTTGTAAATAAAAGGCGACATTAAATTATGAAAAATTTAAAATCTTTGAGAGACTTAGATGCTTTACAGATAAAGCTCGCTTCTCCGGAAGATATTTTGGAATGGTCATATGGTGAAGTAACCAAGCCAGAAACCATTAATTATAGAAGTTTCAAGCCTGAGCCAGACGGTTTATTCTGTCAGAGGATCTTCGGTCCGGTAAACGATTATGAATGTGCTTGTGGTAAGTATAAGAGAATTAGATACAAAGGCGTTGTATGCGATCGTTGCGGAGTAGAAGTTACTTATTCTAAGGTAAGAAGAGAGAGAATGGGACATATTGTTCTTTCGACTCCTGTTGTTCATGTATGGTTTTTTAAGAACATACCTTCAGTTTTGGCTGCACTATTGAATATACCTCCAAGAAGTCTTGAGCTTGTTATTTACTTCTCTTCATTCATTGTTACTGATATTGATCATGAAGCAAAAAAGAAATTGATTGAAACTTTTGAAGATAGAATAAATACCGCTCGTGTATCTGCTAAACAAATAATTGAAAAACAAGCTGATGACATTGTTGCTGATGCTGAATTGAAAATTCAATCTTTATCAAAAGAGCCTGAAAAGAAATGGGCTGAGGATTTACAGAAAAAAGCCGCTGATATAAGAAAGAAAGCTTCTGATAAAGCAGCTGAAATTTTATCTCGTGAAGGTTTAGAGATGGATAAAGCTGAGTTTGAAATTAAAAAGATAGAAAAGAAATTGAATGAAGTCGAACTTCATACAGTTATGACTGACAAAGAATATATCAGTTTAGAGGAATATCTTGATGAATTTTGTGAAGTTGGTATAGGCGCTGAAGCTATAAGACAAATTTTAGAAGAACTAGATATTAAAAAATTAAGAGATCAATTAAGAGAAGACGTTGAAACTGTTAAATCAGCAAAATCAGAAAAACTTTTAAAGAGATTAAAGATTGCGGAAAGCTTTATAAAGGGAGAGGTTGATCCAAAATCAATTGTTATTGAAGTATTGCCTGTTATACCACCAGATTTAAGACCTATGGTTATGTTAGAGGGTGGAAGATTTGCAACTTCAGATTTAAACGATTTATATCGAAGAATTATTAATAGAAATAATCGTTTGAAAAAGCTTCTTGATTTAGGTGCTCCTAACATTATTGTAAGAAATGAAAAAAGAATGCTTCAAGAATCTGTTGACGCCTTGTTTGATTCTTCAAAGGTAAGAGCTTCTGTGAGCAGAGATAGAAAAACATACAGATCAATTGCTGACGCTATTAAAGGTAAGCAAGGTCACTTTAGAGCTAACTTGCTAGGTAAAAGAGTCGATTATTCTGGTAGAGCTGTTATCGTATCAGGTCCAAGCTTAAAGATGCATGAATGCGGACTTCCTACTGACATGGCTTTCGAGTTATATAGACCATTCTTATTAAGAGAAATCATGAAGAGAGGTTTAGCTCCTAACATGAAGACCGCTAAATATATTCTAGAAGAAAGATCAGATGAAATTTATAACATCCTAGAAGAGTTAGTAGTTGGTAGACCTGTATTGTTAAACAGAGCCCCTACTTTACATAAGTTAAGTATGCAGGCTTTTTATCCTAAATTGACAGATAATAAGGCTATTCAATTGCATCCTGTTGTTTGCGCAGGATTTAATGCTGACTTCGATGGAGACCAAATGGCAATACATTTACCATTGTCTGATGAAGCAGTAGCTGAAGCTGATGCTTTAATGTTATCTACAAGAAACATGTTGAAGCCAGCAGATGGTTCAGTACAAACTAACGTTTCACACGAAATAATTTTAGGTTTGTATTATTTAACAAGCGTAAATGAAACATATTCTTTATATAAAGGAATTTTTTCATCAAGTGATGAATTGTTAAAAGCCTATGGTAATAAAGTTATAGACTTAAGACAGTTAGCTAAAGTTCAGATTAATGGAGAAATAATTGAAACTACTGCAGGAAGAGTGTTGATCAATAAGATAATTCCTCAAGAGCTTGGATATGTTAATTATCCTTTATCTAAATCAAAAGCTTCTGGTTTAATCAAACAAGCATTGAATAAAGTTTCTAAAGATGAAGTAGTCAAATTAGTTGATGACTTCAAAGAATTCGGATTCAAATATTCAACTGATTCAGGTATTTCATTATCTATTTTTGATTGTATCGAACCAAAAGATATGAAAGAGATTATGGAAAAGGCTAAGAATGATATTTCTTCGATTGAGCAAAACTATCATATGGGATTAATTACTGAACCTGAACTAAAGAAACTATCTCAAAAAATATGGATGAGTGCTGCTGAATATTTTGATAAGACTATTTTGAATGATATTGATAAAGAAAATCCTGTAAGCATTGTTATATCTGCAAGTGCAGGTAAAGCTTCTGCGACACAGATGAGACAAATATCTGCATTTAAAGGATTAGTAACAGATCCTAAAGGTGCATTGATCGATATCCCAATATTAGGAAACTATGCTGGAGGTATGTCAAACTTCGATTATTTCTTGACAGCTAGAGCGGTTAGAAAAACATACATGGATAAGGGTCTTGGTACTGCTGATGCAGGTTATTTGACAAGAAGATTGGTAAACGTAGCTCAAGATGTATTAGTAAGAGAAGATGATTGCGGTGCTACTGAAGGTAGAACTGTTGTTAGAGGTGATAATACAACTCTAATGCAATGGTATGACCGAATTGTAGGAAGATATGCATTAGAAGATGTAAAAGCTGGTAATAAAGTTTTAGTAAAAGCTGGAGAATTAATTACCAAAGAGATTTCAGAAAAGATTGGTGCTGAAGAGAAAGTAACTCATGTAAGTTTAAGATCTCCTTTAAAGTGTCAAACACCTTATGGAGTATGTGCTAAATGTTATGGAGTAGATTTATCTACTAGCGATATTGTTGAAATAGGTATGGCAGTAGGTATTATAGCTGCTCAATCAATTGGAGAACCTGGTACACAGCTAACAATGAAGACTTTCCATAGCGGAGGTATTGCAGGAGATAACATTACTCAAGGTTTACCTAGAGTTGAAGAAATATTCGAATTAAGAAAACCAAAGAGACCTGCGTTGATGTCTGCTGTAGCTGGAAAAGTTGAAGTGGTAGAAGAAGGAACAGAAAGAAAGATTATTGTTAAACCTACAGATAAGAAATTAGAAGAAGTAATATATACTGTTGAAAATACTGATGAAGTGGTTGTGTCTACTGGAGATTTGGTTGCAGAAGGTACTAAATTAACAGCTGGTTCTATGAATCTACAAGATTTATATGCTGTAGCTGGTCCTACTGCTGCTCAAAAATACGTAATTGATGAGGTTCAGAAAGTTTATGGTGCTCAAGGTGTGATGATTAATGATAAGCATTTGGAAGTAATTGTTAAGCAAATGTTTAACAGAGTAAAGATTTTCAAATCATACGGAACAGACTTATTGCCTGGCGATATAGTGACAAAATATAGATTAGACAGGTATAATAGAAAAGCCAAAAAAGATGGCTTACCTTTATATGAATCGGAACCGATAGTAGTAGGTATTTCTAAAGCTTCAAGATTGTCCGAAAGCTGGCTGGATGCCGCCTCGTTTGAAGAAACCGCAGCTGTATTAACAGAAAGCGCGATAGGTGGAACAGTGGACGAACTAATAGGCTTAAAGGAAAACGTGATTATTGGTAGAAGAATTCCTGTAGGAAAATCTGCTGAGGTTCATAGAATCATTAAGGATAGTGAGTAATTAAGTAAAAATAAAGTAATTAATGCCAACAATAAACCAATTAATAAGAAAAGAAAGATCTAGAAAGCCTAATAAAACATCAAGACCTGCATTGTCGGTTTTATATAATGCTAAAAAGAGAGAGTATGTTCAATTAAGCTCTCCTTTCAAAAGAGGAGTATGTTTAAATGTTAGAACAACTACACCTAAAAAGCCTAACTCTGCTTTGAGAAAAGTAGCAAGAGTAAGACTTTCAAATGGAAGAGAAGTAACTGCTTATATTCCAGGTGAAGGACATAACTTACAAGAACACTCAGTTGTATTAGTTAGAGGTGGAAGAGTAAAAGATCTTCCAGGTGTACGATATACAATCGTAAGAGGTGTATTTGACCTTCAAGGCGTTCAAGGTCGAATGAATACCAGATCGAGATATGGTACAAAGAAGCCTAAAAAATAATTAAGGAGAATAAACATGAGAGGTAAAAGAGCACCAAAAAGACCAGTAGAACCAGATTTTCAATATAAATCTAAGGTTGTATCTAAACTTATACAGCTTGTAATGCAAAGCGGAAAAAAATCTATAGCCGAAAAAATCGTATATGGATTTATTGAAAAATTAGATGCTGATCAAAGAGAATCTCGAAGAATCTTTGAAGAAGCTGTAAAAAATGTAATGCCACAGGTAGAAGTAAGAAGCAGAAGAGTTGGAGGAGCTAATTATCAAATACCAATCCCTTTGAAGCATGAAAGAGCTGAAGCTTTAGCTTTAAGATGGATCGTAGAAGCTGCTAGAGCTGCAAAAGGTAAAACTATTGAAGAAAGATTACTTGAAGAAGTAAAGCTAGCTAGCAAAAATGAAGGTACTGCTATAAGAAAGAAACTTGATACACATAAGATGGCTGAGGCTAACAGAGCTTTCGCTCACTTAAAGTGGTAATTCTTGTCTTGTAACTAATACAAAAAATTAAAGGGCGGGCCTTTCAGGCCCGCCCTTTTTTGTTTTTATTTATCCAATCTATAACAAAAATTTTCTCAAATTTAAATATAAATCAATAAAAAATTAATCTAGAGTAGATATATTAAAAATATGACTCGAACATCTCAGCCTAAGATTGTTAATAAACTTAAGGATTTACCAATTGAGGAACGCCCTAGAGAAAGGCTTTTAATGAAAGGAGCTTCCGCACTTGCTGCTGCAGAATTATTATCAGTAATTCTTGGAAGGGGCGTTCCTGGAGAGTCAGTCATAAGTTTATCTTCAAATATAATTTCTCGCTTTGGGGATTTAAATAGTTTGAGCAAAATAAGCGTTGAAGAATTTCTTCCTATTAAGGGAATGGGTTTAGCTAAAGCTTGTCAGTTAGTAGCTGCTTTTGAGCTAGCTAGAAGAATTTCTGGAGGATCTTTTATAAAATCGAAAATATACGCCAATTCGGCAGATATTTATAAGTTAATAAAACCTTATTTAATGTCACGAGAAAAAGAGCATTTTTTAATTGTATGTCTAGATTCACGTCGAAGGCTGATTTCTATTGAAAATCTATCGATAGGAACAGTAAATCAAACACTTGTGCATCCTAGAGAGGTTTTCAAACCTGCAATTGTTAAGGCCGCCTCTTATATAATATTAGCGCATAATCACCCTACAGGGGATATAAGCCCTAGTTTAGATGATATGCAGATAACAGAGAGACTAATTGAGGCATCTAGAGTCTTGGGTATTCCAATTTTAGATCATTTAATTGTTTCAGATGGTAATTTCTTGTCGTTTAAAGATGAAGAATACATTGCGGGCTAAATAATATATAATTATTTCCATATGGCTAACATACAAATTAATGAATTAGAAATAGGTAAAAAAATAGAGAGCTGCTTTTATGTATTAAAAGAATTTGAGATGAAGATTAGTCGGCAAGATAAACCTTATTACAATGTTAAATTGGGAGATAAAACAGGTGAAATAAGAGGCAAAATGTTTAATTTACCAGCAAATATTAAAGAAAGCGATTTGCGTGTTGGAGATATCGTTGTTGTTGATGGTATGGTTCAAGAATATGCAGGTGCGCCTCAATTGATGGTTAACGATATAGCCAAAGCTTCAACAGCCGCTCCAGAAGATTTCTTGCCTGTAACTTCAAGAGATAGAGCTACAATGATTGAAGCCATAGAACATGAAATTGATATAACTACAAATCCACACCTAAAAAGCCTTTTGCAAAATTTTTGGAATAATAAAGAGTATAAAGATAAAATGGTGCATTTTCCTGCTGCTGAATATGTTCATCATGCCTATGTAGGCGGACTCCTTGAACATGTATATGAAATGAATGAAATGGTTAAGCCTTTTTATAAGCTATATCCGAACTTAGATCGTGATCTATTGTTTACAGGGCTATTCTTTCATGATGTAGGCAAATTAGAAGAATTGGATATAGTTGGGGCGACCATAGTAAGAACTGCTCCAGGTAAGCTTATAGCTCATATAGGACAAGGTTTATTATTGGTTGACCGATTGATAAACGAGATGCATGAATTCCCAGAGCTTTTGAAAGATAAATTATTCCATCTGATTTTAAGCCACCAAGGAGAATTAGAATTTGGCAGTCCTATTAGACCTCAAATGCTGGAGGCGTTAGTCTTGAGTTTTGTAGATAATAACAGTGCTTTTATGAATCAGGCTGTTAAGCACATAGAAAAAAACCTTCCTTCTGGCGAAGATTTTACTGATTATCATAAATGGTTGGGTCGTAGTTTGTGGCAGAAAGATTTTTTGCCCTAAATCATTGCCTATTAGCTGTAAATATGATTAAATAACACTCGTATATGTCAGACATTTCAAACAAAGCACAAAAAATCACTATCGATAAAATTAGAAACATCGGTATTATCGCGCATATAGATGCAGGTAAGACTACTACTACCGAAGCTATTTTATTTAATACTGGTTTAAAACATAAAATAGGTGAAGTTCATGAAGGAGATACAACAACTGACTGGATGGTACAGGAAAAGGAAAGAGGAATTACCATCGTTTCAGCTGCTGTGACATCGTTCTGGAAAGGTCACCGTATTAATATTATTGATACCCCTGGACACGTAGACTTTACAGTTGAAGTTGAAAGATCTTTAAGAGTATTAGATGGAGCCGTGGTTGTATTTGACGGTAAAATGGGGGTTGAAGCTCAAACTGAAACTGTTTGGCGACAAGCTGATAAATATCATGTTCCAAGAATATTGGCTTTTAATAAGATTAATCAAATTGGTGGAGATTTTTACAAAACATTAGCTTCTGTAAAAGAAAGACTAACCAAGCATGCATACCCTATCATATTACCTATTGGTTTCGAAAAAGAAATTTGTGGATGGGTAGACTTAGTCGAGATGAAATCTTACACATATAAAGATTATTCTGATAAGGAACTAATAGAAGGGCCAGTTCCAGCTGACATGTTAGCTAAAGCTAATGAATATAGAACAGCCTTTTTAGATAAAATTGTGGAATCAGACGAAAAATTGATGGAGAAATATTTAAGCGGAGAAGAGTTGACTGTTACAGAAATTAAGAAAGCTCTTAGAGATTCTGTAATAAATCTTGATATGGAATTCTTCCCTGTTATAGGCGGAGACTACAGAGGTATTTCTGTTACTCATATTTTAAATGCTGTTGTTGATTATTTGCCTTCTCCATTGGAAGTTGTTCCAGCGGAAGGTTTAGATATGAAAACAAACCAAGGCGTTATTTGTAAGCCTGATGAAAATGAAGAATTTGCAGCTTTAGCATTTAAAGTTGTTACTGATCCATATGTTGGAAGATTGGTATATTTTAGAGTTTACTCAGGAAAAATTGAATCTGGTACTTATATAACAAATACTACTAAAGATACTAAAGAAAGATTAGGAAGAATAGTGTTGATGCATGCAAATGAGAGAGAAGATGTAAAAGTAGTTAAAGCTGGAGAAATTGCTGCGGCTGTAGGTCTAAAAGACACATCAACTGGAGATACACTTACTAGCGAAAAAGGAAATATCCTTTTAGAGAATATTGGATTTCAAGATCCTTTGATTTCAATGGCTGTTGAACCTAAGACAAAATCAGATCAAGAGAAAATGGGTATGGCTCTTAAAAAGCTTGCTGATGAAGACCCAACTTTTAGAATTACTACTGATCCAGAATCAGGTCAAACATTAATATCTGGAGTTGGAGAATTGCAACTTGATATTAAAGTAGATCGTTTAAAGAGAGAATTTAGCGTAGATGTTAATATTGGTGCTCCTCAGGTAGCATATCGAGAGACTATAAAGACCGCTACTCAAATAGAAGGTAAATATATTAGACAATCTGGAGGTAGAGGACAATATGGTCATGTATGGTTGAAAATTGAACCGAGACAAAGAGGAGAAGGATTCGAATTCGTAAACGAGATTGTTGGAGGTTCAGTTCCTAGAGAATATATTCCAGCGGTAGAAAAAGGAGTAAAAGATGCGTTAGGAAGAGGTGTTGGGTGGGGATATCCTTTGGTTGACATTAGAGTAAAGTTATTTGACGGATCTTTCCACGAAGTAGATTCATCTGAAATGGCCTTCCATATTGCTGCTAGTACAGCTTTACAAGAAGGAGCTAGAAAAGCCGGGTTGGAGCTTTTGGAGCCAATCATGAAGGTTGAGGTTGTAACACCAGATGAATTTATGGGCGATATTATAGGCGATTTGTCTTCTAAGAGAGGTATAATTCAAGGTACATCACCAAGAAGCAACTATCAAGTTATAAGTGCTCTTGTTCCTTTGCCTGAAATGTTTGGATATATAACTAAGATTAGAAGTATGAGTCAAGGTAGGGCTACTTTTAGCATGGAACCAAGTCATTATGACCCAGTTCCAGCAAATTTGGCAGAAAAGTTGAAAAAGTAAGGAATTATTGATAAAATTTCTTTTGACAAATTTTTATTGATTAAGTTTATTAGTTTTCTTTATGCTTAAATAACTTATTGTTTAAGCATAGAACCCAATTAAAATAAATGGCTGATTTTGATAGATCAAAACCACACGTAAACGTTGGTACTATTGGTCACGTAGACCATGGTAAGACTACAACAACCGCTGCTATTACCAAAGTCTTATCTGACAAAGGTTTGGCAAATTACAAGGCGTTTGAAAATATCGACAATGCTCCTGAAGAGAGAGCTAGAGGTATTACTATTAATGTTTCTCATGTTGAATATAGTACTGTAAACAGGCACTATGCTCACGTTGATGCTCCTGGTCATGCTGACTACATCAAAAACATGATAACTGGTGCTGCTCAGATGGATGGAGCTATTTTAGTAGTTTCAGCTGCTGACGGTCCAATGCCTCAAACAAGAGAACATATCTTGTTAGCTAAACAAGTTGGTGTACCAAAGCTTGTCATTTATTTGAACAAAGCTGATATGGTTGCTGATGAAAGCTTAGTCGAGCTTGTTATGGAAGAAATCAGAGATTTATTGGTAAAGAATGGATACGAAGCTAATACTCCAATGATTGTAGGTTCTTCTCTAAAAGCGCTAGAAGGCGATCCAAAGTATGTAAAAGCTATTGAAGATTTGATGGAAGCTGTAGATACTTGGATTCCAACTCCTCAAAGAGATTTGGACAAACCTTTCTTGATGCCAGTAGAAGACGTTTTCTCTATCAAGGGAAGAGGTACTGTTGCTACAGGTCGTATTGAAAGAGGTAAGATCAATGTTAACGCTGAAATCGAAATTGTAGGTATTAAAGCTACTAAGAAGACTATCGTAACAGGAATCGAAATGTTCAATAAGTCACTACAAGAAGGTCTAGCTGGAGATAATGCAGGATTATTGCTAAGAGGTGTAGAAAGAACTGATATCGAAAGAGGTCAGGTACTTGCTTTACCAGGAAGCATCACTCCTCATACTAAATTTAAAGCTGAAATTTACGTATTGAAAAAAGAAGAAGGTGGTAGACATACTCCTTTCTTCAGTGGTTATAGACCACAGTTCTATTTCAGAACTACTGACGTAACCGGTAATGTTGCTCTACCTGAAGGTACTGAAATGGTAATGCCAGGGGATAACATCACTGTTGTAGTAGAGTTAATCACTCCAGTAGCGATTGAAAATGGTTTGAAATTTGCTATTAGAGAAGGTAGCAAAACTGTAGGAGCCGGAGTAGTAACTGAGGTTATTGCATAAGGAACAGAAATCGGTCCAGCGCGATGCTTATGCATCGCGCTGGACCTCTTTAATTATATGGCGAAAAAAGAAACAACAAAAACAATGAACAGAATAAGAGTTAGGCTAAGATCATACGATATAGGCACCATAGACCAAAGTGCTGCTAGAATAGTGGACGTAGCAGTCAGGACCGGAGCAAAAGTATCGGGTCCGATTCCTATGCCTACAACTAAAGAATTGTTCAGTTATCAAAGAGCGTCTAATAACGATAAAAGATCATTTGAACAATTTGAGAGAAGAACACATCAGAGAGTAATTGATATATTAGAGCCAACAAGAAATACCATTGTTGAGCTTTCAAATTTAAAACTGCCAGGTATGGTTGGTATTACTATAAAAAACTAACCTTTGAAGTTCGTTTAAACCTGCTGCTGTTAATCACAGCTAAAAAAAACATATGAAGAAAAAAGACTATTTAAAAATTGAATTAATAAAAGCCGGGATGTCTCAAATATTTGATGACTCTTCCAAAGTTTTACCTTGCACCCAGCTTAAGCTTACAAGCGAAGAACAAGTTAAATTCTTCGAGGGTATGGAATTTAAGAATAGAGTAAAAATTGAAGGACTTTCAAAAGGTAAGGGTTTCTCTGGAGTTATGAAGCGTTGGGGTTTTGCAGGTAGTCCAGCTTCCCACGGAGTTAAGGATACACATAGATCTCCTGGATCTATTGGTTCTCAAGGTCAAGGTAGAGTTATTCCTGGTAAGAAAATGGCTGGAAGATATGGAAATGATAGAGTTACGATTATTACTAAATTTTTAGGATTTGATAAAGATTCGCTAACAATTAATGTTAAGGGTGGTATTCCAGGGTCAAGAAATTCGAAAGTATTTATGTATTTAGAAAAAAATGAAAATTAAAGTTTTAGATATAAAAGGCAAAAATTTGGAAGCAATGGACCTTAAAGTGAAAAAAGAAGGTTCTATGGAAAGTGCTTTAAGATACATTAGAGTATTTTTATCAAATCAAAGACAAGGCACTTCTTCAACGAAAACAAGAAGAGAAGTCAGCGGTGGAGGTAAAAAACCTTGGAAACAAAAAGGAACTGGTAGAGCTAGAGCTGGATCTATAAGATCTCCACTTTGGGTGGGCGGAGGTATTTCTCATGGTCCAAAACCAAAGTCTTGGAAATTACAGGTTACTAAGAACATAAAGTCGATGTCATGGGCATTTGCTTTAAATAATTTAGCCAACAACGAGAATTTAATTGCTGTTGATTTTTCTTCAATTGAAAAACCATCTTCAAAAATTGCTCAAGATTTTGTTAAAGAGGCTAAATTCAATTCAGATAAGCTTTTGATAGTACACCAAAATAATGATATTGTGTTTAGATCATTTAGAAATATAAAAAATGCTAAGGTAATGGATTTTAAATCTGTAAGCACTTTTGATTTACTAAGTGCATCAAAAGTAATTGTAGATAAAGATTCTATTGATTCTTTAAAGGAGAAACTAAAATGAATTTCGCAAGTTTAATAAAAAGACCAATAATAACAGAGAAATCTTCTGTTCAAATGGATAAGTCCAATAAATATGTTTTTGAAGTGTCTTCTGATTCAACAAAATCATCTATAATCGCTGCAATAAGAGAAGCTTATGGAGTAACACCTGTAAAAGTTAACGTATTGAGAAATGGTCTTAAACAGAAAAGAAGTTGGGTTGGTAAAAAAGGATCTTTCTTTAAACCTTCTTTCAAGAAAGCAATCATAACATTAAAGGATAATGACAAAATAAATTTATATAAGGAGGATAAAAAATGATTAGAAAGTATAGTCCAACAAGTCCAGGTAGAAGAAGCCAAAGCAAAATGGTGACTGAAGCCTCAAAGAATAAAGTTTCAAAATCCATTAAAAAGCTTTTGACTGTAGATATTAAAAAGCAAGCAGGTAGATCTCATGGAAGAATCAGCGTTCATCATAAATCTAATGGTGTTAAGAAAAGATATAGATTAATCGATTTTAAGAGAAATAAATATAATATTATAGGTAAAGTTGAAGCTTTGGATTATGATCCTTATCGATCATGTGATATTGCCTTGGTTTTATATACTGATGGAGAAAGAAGATATATCTTGAGACCTGAAAATGTAAATGTAGGAGATTCTATTGTATCTGGAGAACAAGCTGAAATTAAGAATGGAAATTCATTGCCTTTGGGAAATATTCCTTTAGGTACACCTGTTCATAATATAGAATTGTATCCTCAAGCTGGAGGAAAATTCATAAGAACTGCAGGTACAGCTGGTTATATTACTGCAAAAGAGGGTAAATATGTAAATGTAAAGATGCCAAGTGGCGAAGTAAGAAGGTTTTTAGCCATTTGTTGTGCTACAATTGGACGATTGGGAAATGAAGAATTTAAGCTAGAGAAATTAGGTAAAGCTGGTAGAAGCCGAAATAGAGGCGTTAGACCTACAACAAGAGGTAAAACTAAATCAATTGGTCATCCATTAGCTGGTAAATATAAAAGAAGAATGGGAAGAAATCCAGTAGATCAATGGGGTAATTTATCAAAAGGTAAGAAAACTAGAAAAAGAACGCATACTTCCAAGTATATAGTTAAGGATAGAAGGTCAAAATAACATGTCCAGATCGTTAAAAAAGGGTCCTTTCATTGATGAAAAATTAATGAAAAAGATTACTAAAGCTAAACAAAGTAACTCAAGAGCAGTCATTAAGACCTGGTCTAGAGCATCATCAATTTCACCAGAAATGGTTGGATTGACAATTGAAGTTCACAACGGTAGAAAACACGTTCCTGTATATGTTACTGAATCTATGGTAGGCCATAAACTTGGAGAGTTTGCACCGACAAGATTATTTAGAGCTCACGCCAAGAAGAAATAATTATGAATAAAGTAAAAACAGATGATAAAAATTTAATAAAAGCATCACTTTCCGAAGTTAGAATATCTCCTCGTAAAGTAAAAGCTGCAGCATCAAACCTGAAAGGACTTTCAGTTAAAGAAGCTTTTAATTTCCTTGATTTTAACTCATTGAAAGCTTCTGCTTTATTATCAAAATTAGTAAAGAGCGGTTATCACAATGCGATGAACAAAGCTAACACATCTATTAGTGAATCTGATGTTATTGTTAAAAATGTAATTATAGGCAGAGGTCAAATATTAAAAAGAGGTATGCCAGCTGGAAAAGGTAGCAGTAAACCAATCAAAAAGAAATTTTCTAATATAAGTGTTTATTTAGAAGTTATGCAAAATACAATTGAAAACAACACCAAGGAGGAGAAGAAATGAGTAGAAAGGTTGATACAAGAGCATTAAGAGCTGGTGTTACTAAGCCATGGCTATCAAGCTGGTTTGCAGAAGGTGCTAAATATGCTATCGCTTTAGTAGAAGATGATAAAATTAGAAAACATTTATCTAAAAAATTAAGAACTTGTGGGCTTGACCAAATTTTAATAGAAAGATCTATTCAAAAAATAATCATTACTATTAGAGTTTCTAAGCCAGGTATTGTTATTGGTAGAAAAGGTTCAGGTTTAGGACAATTGAGAGCTGAGCTTTCAAAAATTACAAAAGCTGATATAGATTTGCAAATTGAAGAAGTTAAAAGACCTGATTTGAGCGCAGCAATCGTCGCTGAGAATCTAGCTATGCAAATAGAGAGAAGAGTCCACGCTAAAAGAGCTTTATCTATGGCGGTTAAGAAATCTACTGAATCTGGAGCTAAGGGTATTAAAATTGAAATTAGCGGTACTGTGAATGGTCCAAATAGCGTAGCTTTGTCTGATAGCGCAACTTTTGGTAAGGTCCCTACTCAAACATTAAGAGCTGATATTGATTATGCAAGAGCAACTGCTTTTACTAGAGGCGGAACTATTGGAGTAAAAGTTTGGATTTACAGAGGAGAAATATCCGAATAAATTAGGAGAAAAAAATTATGTTAATGCCAAAAAGAACAAAATATAGAAAAATGATGAGAAGTAGAAATAGAGGCGATAGCACTCGAGGTTTTACTATATCTTTCGGTGAATACGGCTTAAAAGCTATGGAGAGATGTTATTTAACCGCAAGACAAATTGAAGCTGCTAGAAAAACTATTACTGGTGCTACAAAAAGAGGTGGAAAACTATGGATAAGAGCGTTTCCTTCTAAGCCTATTACTAAAAAACCAATCGAAACAAGAATGGGTAAAGGTAAAGGTGGAGTTGAATACTATGCAGCGGTCGTAAAACCAGGTAAAATACTCTTCGAAATATCTGGAGTTGAAGAATCCTTAGCAAAAGAAGCTTTTAAGCTTGCAGCTGCTAAATTGCCAATTAAAACTAAAGTTGTTTCTGTTGAAGATTAAATATGAATACATTAATTAATGAACTAAGAAAAAAAGATATGGTTGAGCTCTCAAAACTTTTAAAGGAAGCCAGAGTAAGCAGCTTAACCGAGAGTTTGCAATATAAAATAGGTAAATCAAAAGTAACTGGAAAGAGAAAATCTAAAAAAGAAATAGCGCAAATTTTGACAGTTTTAAAAGAAAAGGAGATATTAAATGGCTAAAAAAATATTTACAGGAATTGTAACCTGTACAAAAGCTGAAAAAACAGCTGTAGTAAGCGTTAATGTTCCTAAGGTACATCCTAGATACGGTAAGAGATACATGAAGGTTAAGAAGTATCAGATTCATGATGAAGCTAATGTTTTGAAAGAAGGAGATTTAATCTCTTTTGAAGAAACTCGTCCTTTAAGCAAATCAAAATGCTGGATATTAAAAGAAGTATTGAATTCAGGAGACAAGTAAAATGGTACAACAGAGAACTATATTAAAAAGTGCAGATAACTCAGGAGCCAAGACTTTAAATATAATTGGTTTCCCTGGATTTTCTAGAAAGAAATCTGGATCAGTTGGTGATATTGTTACTTGCTCAGTTAGAGGAACTACTGGAGTAGGAACTATTGTTAAAGATCATGATGTTGTTAAAGCTGTAATTGTAAGAACTAAAAAAGAGATAAGAAGAACTGATGGAAGCTACATTAGGTTTGATGACAATGCAGCTGTTATAATAGATACCGCTAATAATCCTAAAGGAACAAGAGTATTTGGTCCTGTAGCAAGAGAATTAAGAGATTTGAAATTTAATAAAATAGTTTCTTTAGCACCGGAGGTTTGGTAAAAATATGAAAATAAGAAAAGGCGACAAAGTAAAAGTAATAGCAGGTAAATTTAAAGGTACTGAATCCGTAGTGGAAAGAGTATTTGAGAAAACCGGCCAAGTAATGGTAAAAGATGTAAATCTAAATACCAAGCATATAAAACCTAGCAAAAATGCTGAAGGTGGAATTGATACTAAATTTGCTAAACCTATTGATGCTTCTAACATAATGTTGATTTGTCCTAAAACAAACAAACCAACAAGAGTAGGATATAAAATGGTTGATGGGAAAAAATATAGAGTATCTAAAAAATCAGGAGAATTAATTGATAAATAAACTATGTCAATGAGAAAAGAATTTAACGAAAAAATAAGACCAGACTTGCTAAAAGAAATGAATGTAAATTCAATCTTAGCAGTACCAACCATGGAAAAAATTGTTATAAACATGGGTATTGGAAAAACTAAAGAAAATAAACAATTCTTAGAAGAAGCTGTAAGTGATATGACTAAAATTGCTGGTCAAAAACCTGTGTTAACAAAATCAAGATTATCAATATCGAACTTTAAAGTTAGAAAAGGCGTTGTAGTGGGTATTGCTGTAACTCTAAGAGGAGAAAAAATGTGGGATTTTTATGAAAAATTTGTAAGAATCGCCCTTCCTAGAGTTAAAGATTTTAGAGGTGTAAGCAAAAAGAGCTTTGATGGAAGAGGAAACTATAACATTGGATTCAAAGATATGTTAATATTCCCAGAGATAGATCCTAACAAAATCAATTTTGCTAAACCTGTTCAAATAACAATCAAAACTACTGCTGTAAACAATGAAAGTGCTTATAAGCTTTTAAAGAGTTTAGATATGCCGTTTAGTAATTAATTAAATTAAATTGAAAAAATTATGTCACGAAAAGGTTTAATAGAAAGATGGAGCAAGCCTAAGAAATTTAAGGTTAGAGAATATAACAGATGTGAAAGATGTGGCAGACGACATGGATATATTAGAAAGTTTAAAATTTGTCGTATTTGTTTAAGAGAACTTGTACATCAGGGAGTTATGCCTGGTGTAAGAAAGGCCAGCTGGTAAAAAAATTATGATAACAGATCCTATTGCAGACATGCTAACAAGATTAAGAAATGCTCAAATGAAAAACCTTAAAAAGGTAGAGATTCCTTATTCCAATATTAAAAAAGCTATTTTGGAAGTTTTAAGAACTGAGAAATATATTGCAGATTTTAATGTGTTTAAACAAACTGAAGGTCATAAAATGATTAATATCGATTTAAAACCTGAAGGTATTGAAGAAATAAGAAGAGTTTCTAAATCAAGCAGAAGAGTATATCTTAAATCAACTGAAATTAAAAATTATCGTGGAATATCTATCATTTCTACTTCAAGAGGGGTTATGTCCAGCGCAGAAGCTAGAAAGAAAAAATTAGGCGGAGAAGTTATTTGCCAAGTAAACTAATATGAGCAAAATAGGAAAAACACCAATACAACTTAATAGTAATGTTAAAATTGAAACCACTGGATCTAAATGGATTATTACTGGTCCAAAAGGTAAATATGAAATGGATGCTATTAAAGGCGTTGATTTAAATTTTGAAGAAAATGTTGTTACATTATCTGTTAAAGACGAAAACGCACCAGATATTTTTGCATTTTGGGGTCTAGGAAGAGCTTTATTAAATAACGCTGTAAAAGGTGTAACAGAAGGATTCAAAAAAGAACTAGAATTAGTAGGAGTAGGATATAGAGTTGAAAAACAAGGTGAAAATCTTAGATTTGCAATTGGATATTCTCATCCTGTAGTTGTTAAGCCTCCTGTTGGTATCTCATTTGAAGTTGAAGGTAATACTATCGTTAAGGTTTTAGGTATTGATAAACAAGTTGTAGGTCAAATGGCTGCTAATATTCGTGCGATAAGAAAACCTGAGCCTTATAAAGGTAAAGGTATTAAGTATAAGAATGAAGTTGTAAGAAGAAAACAAGGTAAAGTTTCTAAATAAAAAATATGAATAACGTAAACAGAAATACACAACTAAGAAAAAGAATAAAGATTAGAGCTAGAACATTAGGCTCATCTGAAAGACCAAGATTAAGTGTCTTTAGATCAAATAATCATATCTATGTTCAAGCTATAGATGATGCTAATGGAAAAACTTTAACTTTTGCTTCTTCTTTAGTAACTAAAGATGAAAAGAATAATAAAGTGAACAAATCTATTGAGGTAGGTAAGAAAATAGCAGAAAATCTTAAGAAACTTAAAATTAATAGCGCAGTGTTTGATAGAAATGGGTATATTTATCACGGAAGAGTAAAAGCGATTGCAGACTCCGTCAGAGAAAATGGTATTAATATATAATTAAAATAAATATGGAAAACCAGAATCAAGAAATACAACATAAATTTGAAGAAGAAATCGTTACCATTCGCAGAGTTGCTGCAAAAAGATCAGGAGGTCCTAACTTAAGATTTTCTGTATTAGCTGCTGTAGGTGATAAAAACGGAACAATTGGCGTAGCTTTGGCTCGTGCTAAAGAAAACGTAGTTGCTATTAAGAAAGCAAAAGATAAAGCTAGAAGATCAACTTTTAAAGTAATATTGAATGAAAATGGAAGCATTCCTCATGAAGTAAAAGCCAAATATGGTGCTTCTAAAATATTGATGAAACCTGCTCCTTTGGGTGCTGGTATTATTGCAGGAAGTAGCGTTAGACAAATTCTAGAGTTAGCAGGATATAAAAATATCTCCGCTAAAATTTTAGATGGAAGCAACAAAATAACAAATGCTTATGCTGTTATTGAGGCTTTAAAGAAGTTAAAAGAGGATTAATTTTATGAACATGTTATCAAATTTAAAAACAATAAAAGGCAAGATTGATTCATCAAAAAGAGTTGGAAGAGGATTAGGATCAGGTAAAGGTTCTTCAGCTGGTAAAGGTAATAAAGGTCAAAAAGCTAGAACAGGCGGAAAAGTTCCAGGTTGGTTTGAAGGAGGACAAACTCCTTTAGTAAAGAGAATGCCTTATATTAAAGGTTTTATTAATCACAACAAAAATATTGTGATAGCATTTAATTTCTCTGATTTAAAAGAAATCTTAGCTGAAAATAAAAAAATTGATAAAGAATTATTAATGGAAAAAGGTTTGATTTCTAAAACTAAGAAATACGATTTCATTAAAATATTAGGAATAGGTAAAATTGAAACTGCCACTGTTTTCGAAGGCTTCGTGTATTCCAAAAAAGCTGAAGACAAGATCAACAAAGCTGGCGGAAAAGTATCATGACCGGAATTCTATTAAGGGCATTAAATTTAGAAAACTTAAGAAAAAAAATCATAATAACGCTGATTGTTTTAGCCTTTTATAGATTACTGGCTCATATTCCCGTACCAAATATTAATCATGAAGCTTTAGGAGTTCTTTTTAATTCCAGTTCATTTTTTAGTATTTTAAATCTATTTAGCGGTGGAGGCTTATCAAATATGTCTCTAGTTGCGGTAGGTTTAAGTCCTTACATTAGCGCGTCTATCATGATACAACTTTTAACTTTATTAGTTCCAAGTTTAGAAAAATTATCCAAAGAAGGTTCAATCGGTAGACAGCGTATAAATCAATATATTCAGATGCTTACTTTTCCAATAGCATTTGCTCAGGCTTATGGAATTTATGCATTGCTAACTCGGGAAGATATAGGTGGGCAACAAATTTTCACAAATAATAATTGGTTTTCTATTTTATTAATCGTTACTATTATTGTTGCTGGAACTTATTTATTAATGTTCTTAGGTGAACTTATTTCTCAATATGGTGTAGGTCAAGGTATTTCTATGTTGATCTTCGCAGGTATAGTTTCAGGTATTCCTTCTTCTGTTGGACAATTTGCTCTGACTTTAGAAAATATTCAAGTATTTACTGTTTTAATTTTTTCAGCAATGGCATTGGCGGTAATCGCTGGGGTTGTTTATATTACACAAGCATTTAGAAAAATTGAAATACAATATTCAGGAAGAGCCAAACCCGGTGCTACAAGTATGGCTGGAGCTAAAAGCTATATTCCTATTAAAGTTAATCAAGCTGGAGTTATTCCTATTATCTTTGCAGTTTCTTTGGTTGTTGTTCCTAATGTATTAGGGTCATATCTTCAAAGGCTAGATAACAGAACTTTGTCTGATATAGGATTATGGCTTACCATAAATTTTTCATCTACTTCCATTTTGTATACTATATTTTACTTTTTAATGGTTTTTGCTTTTACGTATTTATATACTTCTGTTACTTTTAATCCAGAAAAAATTTCGGAAGATATTAGAAGAAATGGAGGTTTTATTCCAGGAATAAGACCGGGTGGATCGACCGTTGCTCATTTAAGATACATAATAAATAGACTTACTTTAGCAGGAGGCGTCTTTTTAGGTTTAATTGCTGTGCTACCTTCAATAACACAATCCCTAACAGGAATTACCGCTTTATCTATTGGAGGTACAGGTATATTAATTGTAGTTTCTGTTATATTAGAAACAATAAAACAAGTTGAGGCACAAGTTATTTCTAAAGAATACGACAGTATAAATAATTAAAGGATTATAAAAATGTTAGAGAAATTTAACCAAATGAAAGAAATGTATGCTTTTAAAAAACAAGCTGATTTATTGAAAAAGCAAATGGCTGCAATTATTACTACTGTTTATCATAAAAATTGGAAAATCGTTATTAGAGGCGATCAAACAATTGATAATGTGTATGAGAATGAAGAAGAAAGAAAAGATTTAGCAGATGCGTTTAACAAAGCTGTAAAAGAATCTCAAAAAGCTACTGCAAAAAAGATGCAAGGGCAACTTGGCGGATTAGGTATACCTGGTCTATAATCTACGCATGACAAATTCAAAAAATATAATAATAGTAATGGGTCCTCAAGGATCAGGAAAGTCCACACAAGGAAAGTTATTAGCTGAGCATATTAATTATAAATTCATATCTACAGGTGAGCTTATAAGAGCTTGCACACCTGAACAAATAGGACACGAAGCATGGGAGCAGATGAAACAAGGTGGACTTGTTTCTGATAGCATAGTAGAAAGTCTTTTGTTTCCGGTTTTACAAAACCCAGAGTTTGAAGGATTCATATTAGATGGTTATCCTAGAACTGCTGAACAAATGGATACTTTACTTAAATTTTTAAATGATAACAATCTTAATGTGGTAAAGGCTTATTACGTTTATATTTCGGAAGAGGAATCTTTACAAAGAATATCTAAAAGAGCTGTTATAGAAGGACGTCCTGATGAAGGAGGAGAAGCTTTAAAACAACGATTAGAGCTTTATTATTCCAAAACTAAACCTTTATTGGAAAGATATAAAGAAATGAATATTCTAGTTGAAGTTGATGGCCAAAGAGGCATAGAAGAAATTCAAAGCGATATTAGAAATGATTTACATCAAAACACCTCAAGAAATTGAACACATTAGAAATGCTGGAAAAATTTCAGCCAATATCATGAGAAATGCTATTGGTGAAAGTCGCCCAGGGACTAACTTGCTCGATTTAGAAGAGTATATTTCATCTGAAATTGAAAAGAATGGTGCGCAGCCATGGTTTAAAGAAAAGAACGGCTATCCTTTTGTTTCATGCTTATCAGTAAATGATGTTTGGGTTCACGGAATGCCTCATGATTACAAATTAGTAGAAGGAGATATTTTATCGATTGATTTAGGCGTTAAATATAAAGGCTTTTATACTGACCATTGTTGGACAATAGGAATTGGACAATTAACTCCTAAAAATAAAGAGTTTTTGGATATAGGGGAAAAATCTCTATTTGATGCTATTAAAAATTTTAAGCAAAACGGTAAATTAGGCGATATTTCGCATGCAATGCAAAAAACGGTAGAAGATGCCGGTTTTAACGTTATCAGAGATTTTATAGGCCATGGAGTGGGTATAAAGGCCCACGAAGATCCTGTTATCCCTTGCTATGGTAGATCAGATACAGGTGCTTTGCTTAGAATAGGTATGGTTTTTGCCATAGAAATCATGTATTCTATGGGTACTTCAGAAATAAAAATTTTGGGGGATGGCTGGTCTGTTTGTGCAGCCGATAATAGTTTAACAGGAATGTTTGAGCATACGGTTGCTTTGACCGAAAATGGTCCTGAAATATTGACCATTTGATATGTTATGCTAAAATATCCTAGTATCATTTTCCTTAATTAATTTGGAATGAGTAAAAAAGATTTTATAGAAAAGACTGGAACTGTAATAGAGAAGCTGCCCGACGCTAAATTTCTCGTAAAACTGGATGATGAATCTGTTGTTACCGGGTATTTATCTGGAAAAATGCAGAGAGCCAGAATAAGAGTTTTAGCTGGAGATCGGGTTAAATTGGAATTTAGTCCTTATGATCAAAATACAGGACGAATTACCTTTAGGCTTAAAAGTCAAACAGTTAATATAGTGGAAGAACCAACTAAAAATGAAAGTTAAACCAAGCGTAAAAAAGATGTGTGGACACTGCAAAGTCATTAGAAGACAGGGTATTGTTTATATAATTTGCAAGGCTAACCCTAAGCATAAGCAAAGACAAGGATAATTAATATATGCCAAGAATTTTAGGGGTAGATATCCCAGAACCAAAAAGAATCGTTATCTCTTTAACTTACATTTACGGTATCGGAAAAAATACTGCAGTAGAAATACTACAGAAAGCAAAGGTAGATGAGAATATTAGAGCTAAGGATCTTACTGAAGCACAAATTACAGCGATTAGAAATTCAATTGAATCAGCGGGTATTCCAATTGAGGGAGAATTAAGAAGAATTGTCACTCAAAATATAAAAAGAAAGAAAGATATTCAAAGCTATCAAGGAGTTAGGCATATTAAAAGACTTCCTGTTAGAGGACAGAAGACTCAAAAGAATGCTAGAACAAAACGTGGTAGAAGTGTAGCAGTCGGTGGTGTTAAGCCTAAAGCTGCAATGAAGAAATAATTAATATGAAACCAACAAAGACCACAAAGACAAAAACAAAGAAGACAAACGTACCACCTATCGGTAGAGCATATATTTATGCAGGTTACAATAATACGATAGTAAATATTACAGATTTAGACGGTAATACTATCTGTTGGGAAACATCAGGTAGCAATAATTTTAAGGGTTCAAGAAAATCTACTCCTTATGCCGCATCTGTAGTAGGTGAAAAGGTTGCTAAGAAAGCTGTAGATATGGGTGTGAAAGAAGTAAGCGCATTTATGAAGGGTGTAGGAACTGGAAAAACTTTAGCTGTTAAAGCATTAAGAAATAGTGGATTAGTTATTAACAAAATCACCGATATAACCCCTATGGCGCACAATGGCTGCAGGGCTAAAAAGAGGAGGAGAATGTAATGGCCAGATATACAGGACCAAAATGTAAACAATGTAGAAGAGAAGGCATGAAGCTTTATTTAAAGGGAGCTAAATGTATGACTGAAAAATGCCCTATCAATACAAGAAACTTCCCTCCAGGACAACATGGAAAAGGAAGAAAGGGCTTTGCTTCAGATTATCAAAGACAATTAAGAGAAAAACAAAAAGCAAAAAGAATTTATGGATTGCTTGAAATGCAATTTCAAAGATATTATAACGAAGCAGCTCGAGTTCCAGGTGTTACTGGTCAAGTTCTATTACAATTATTAGAATCTAGATTAGATAATGTTTTATACAAGGCAGGAATGGCTTCATCAAGAGCTCAAGCTAGAAAATTTATTGGAGCTAACAAGGTTACTGTAAACGGAAAAACAGTAAATGTACCATCATTTGGAGTATCTATGAACGATGTTGTAAAAGTTGCAGGTGTTGAGTCTACTCCTACAGAAAATATGCCTGAATGGCTAAATTGGGATGGAAAGGCAAACACAATAGTTATGGTAAGAGTACCAGAGAGAGAAGAAATTAAATCAGAATTAAACGAACAGCTAATAGTTGAGTATTATTCACGTTAGAGTCATAGAAAACTTAGTATGGTTTTCTTTGGTTTAACGGCTTTAAAAGGAAAATGTTTAACATACCACAAGTAAACTTTAAGGTTGTAAAAAAAGACAGTAAAACTGGCGTATTTGAATTTGCACCTTTAACAAAAGGTTTTGGATACAGCCTCGGATCTTCATTAAGAAGAACCTTGTTTTCTGCTTCTATGGGTGCTGCTATTACAAAAGTAAGAATAGAAGGTGTATCACACCAATTCTCTACTATTGAAGGCGCAAAAGATGATGTTTTGCACATGCTTTTAAACTTGAAAAAAGTAAGATTTGCAAAAACAAATTCTGAACCTGTAGAGTTAGAGCTTCATATAAAAGGAGCTGGAGATGTTACTGCTGGAGATATAGAAGAAACTTCAGACGTTAAAGTCGTTAACAAAAACCTTGTTATTACTTCTTTAGCAGAAGCAAAGAGCAAACTAAGAATCTTCATAACTGTTGAAAGCGGAACTGGATACAGACCTGTAGAAGAAGGTACATCAGCTGCTAGAGGGACTATATTAATGGATGCTGATTTCTCTCCTATTGTTAATGTAAGCATAACTGTTGATGATCACCGTGTAGGTAGAGATTCAAACTATGATAAATTAACTTTGATAGTTGAAACTGATGGATCAAAAGATTCTGAGCAACTTGTTAGAAATGCAGCTAAGGCTCTAAAAGAATACTTCCATAGAATTGAAACAGGCGAAGATTATATTGAGGAAGCAATAATAGAAGCTGCGAATGAAGAACCAAGTACTAACAATAATAATGGTTCAGTATCTTCTTTATCTATTGATGAAATTGCTTTAGAAGAACTACATCTTCCAACTAGAACTATTAATGCTTTAAGAAAAGCAGGTATCAAGACTTTAGGCGATTTAGCTGATAGAAATGAAACCGATTTATTTAAGATAAGAAACTTAGGTGAAAAATCAATTAAAGAAATATTAGCTTTACTTGAGAAAGAAAATTTAAGATAATAAACAACCATGAGACACAGAGTTATAACCAAAAAATTTGATAGACATTCGGAATCCAGAAAGGCTTTGAAAGAGCAGTTAGCTATTGGATTATTTAAATCAGATGTTATCGAAACAACTTTAGAAAAAGCAAAATTTGTTAAACCTTTTGTAGAAAGATTAGTAACAAAAGCAAGAAAGAATGATGTTGCAACTAGAAGATATCTTATTCAAAAGCTTCAAGACAAAGAAATTGTTTCAAGATTGATTGATGTTATTGCACCTGCTTTTGCTGAAAGACCTGGAGGCTATACTAGAATTCAAAGAACTATAGTAAGAAAAGGAGATGCAGCACAAATGGCTAAACTATCTTTCGTTGTTGATTTCAAAAAAGAAAAATAATTATGAATACTACAAAGCCAATCAAAAAAGCAGAAATAAAAAAGAATTGGGTTCACATCGATGTTGATGGAAAAATATTGGGAAGAGTAGCCTCAGAAATTTCCATGATATTAATGGGAAAACACAAAGCTACATTTGTTCCTTACTTAAACAGTGGAGATGGTGTAATTGTTACTAATTCAAAAAAGATTAAAGTAACTGGAAACAAAGAAACTGATAAAAAGTATTACAGACACTCAGGTCAAGTTGGTAATTTAAAAATTGACACTGTAGAAAAATTAAGACAGTATGATCCTAACAAAATAATTTTTAATGCTGTAAAAGGAATGCTTCCTAAAAACAGATTAAGAGATGTTAGATTGGCTAACTTAAAAATTTATGAAGGAAGTGAGCATCCTCATCAAGGACAATTCGGTAAAGTTGAAAAAAAGGCTGAATAAATAACTATGGCAGAAAAGATAACTAAAACAACTAAAACTAAAAAAACAAAAAAAGCAGATTTCTTTACAGGAACTGGAAGAAGAAAAACTTCAACAGCTAGAGTATGGTTATTCGCAGAAAAAGGTGAATTTACTGTAAATGATAAAAATATGAAGGATTTATTTGTATCTGGTAAAGATACTTTAGATTGGATTAAACCTTTCCATGCTGTAGGTGTATCTCACCCTCAAGCTAAATTTAGCGCAACTATTAAAGTAGCAGGCGGGGGTATTGCTAGCCAATTAGATGCTATTCAAATGGGATTAGCTAGAGCTTTATTAAAATATGATGAAACTTTAAAACCTATTTTAAGAGCAAGCGGTCTTTTGACTAGAGACTCAAGAAAAAAGGAAAGAAAGAAACCTTATTTGAGAAAAGCAAGGAAAGCTCCTCAATATTCAAAGAGATGATATCTCTTGGGTTATTGGTTGGAATTAAAAAAGGCTCCCGAAAGGGAGCCTTTTTTTGTTTATGAGGAGTATAACCGCCTTATATAACCTTTTAAGTACGCCTAGAGTAAACATCCCTATTGCTAAGGCTATGAGGCATTTGATAGAATTTACAAGTTTATCCATCGCGGGTAAATAACATAAGTTAAGCGTATCTCCATATCCCATAAGAAAGGTATACAACTATGGATGAGACAAAGACTACTGAGAAGCGGAAACCATTTGGTGTTCAACTTCTCAAACCAGTAAGGCAAAGCGTTGGTGAATCCAAAACCAAGTCAACCCGAACCATCCGTGATATTTACGGTGGTGGAAAGGAGACTGATTCCGAAACAGATTCCGATGAATAGCCCTTACTGCTCATATTAGTCTATGTGTGGCTTCTATTTCTCTAGTAAATTTAAGCCACACGGTTTTTCTATTTTCCTGCAACAGAATATATGAATAACATATTAGCAATAACAAATTTTGAAGATGCACATATCCCATTAGTACAAAAACATTTGGATGATGAAATAATGATATTTGATGCCTCCAAATTTCCCGATAACACAGATATAAGTTATGAATTCAAAAATGGAAGATTTGAAATAAAAAGTGAAGATAGATTATTGAGTAGTGTAACCTCTGTTTGGTTTCGTAAGCCTAATTATTTAGAACCACAGCAATTACCAGTAGATGACGAGTTAATAAAATTTACTCATCAGGCATACACTACAGGTGCAAAAGCTTTATATGATTTAATGTATGAAAGATTTTGGTTATCTGACTATAGAAATATAATGAAAGCTAATAACAAACTTTTTCAATTAGAAAAAGCGTATGATGTAGATTTTCTTGTTCCAAGCACATTAGTAACCAGTAAAGCAGAAGACGCAATACGGTTTACAAAGCAATATAAAAATGTAATCGCTAAAAGCTTCCATAGCACTCCTGTAGAAATAAATGGTGAATACAAATTGTTTTATACCGCTAGAATTACTCCTGAAGACGACATAGATTTTTCGGGACTCTCTTTAGCACCTGCAATTTTTCAAGAAGAAGTAAGAAATAAAAATGATGTAAGAATAACTATCGTAGGAAATCAAATCTTCCCTTGTTTAATAACACCTAAAGAATCAATGTTAAATGAAGTTGATTGGAGAATCGGTATACAAGGTGAAGAAGTTAATTATGAACCCTTTGGCACATTTCCCGACCACATGAAAACAAAGTGCTTAGATTATTTAAAAAAATTAGGTTTATCTTTTGGAGTTATTGAATTTGCCCTAGATGAAAAAGGAAACTATTGGTTTTTAGAAATAAATCCTAATGGTCAATGGGGTTTTATTGAAGAAGAAACAGGTATGAACATATCGTCTTCTATTGCTGAGATACTTCAAAAAGGTGGAAAAATATAAATAATTTTAGTAAAATTCAAAAATGACACCTGAGAAATTAGCAGAAAAAATAATTAATATGGCTGAACTAGACCAAGAAGTAAGAAAAGGAAATAATCTTAATTGGGACAAAATAAGGCAAATAGATAAACAAAATAGGATAGCGATAAAACGAATAATAAAGAAATATGGTTACATAAACTCTAAAATATATGGAGAGAAGGCCGCTAAAAGTGCATGGATTCTTATTCAACATTTTCCTAGAAGAAGTATTAAATCTATGGAGAATTATCTAAACTTCATTAAAGCTAATGATAAAACTTTCGACAAAAAAACATTGGTTCTTTTTGAAGATAGAATAAATGTATATAAAAAACAGCCTCAAATTTATGGTACACAAGCCTATTGCCCACCTAATTCCGATACATATTATTTTAGAGAAATAAAAGATGTGGCTAACATAGACAAAATAAGAAAAGCTATCGGATTAGAAACTTTAGCCGAATATGCAAAATCAATGGAAGAAGATTTCGGAGATAAGTTTGTATTGCCTGCTGATTACAAACCACAGTAGAAAGCTAAGGTTTCCCCTAGCTTTCTATCATAATATTAAAAACTATAGAGAAAATAATCTAAAATCATCCTTTTTAATCTCCGTTATAAATTCAGGATGAATATAAAATTTTGTTGAAGATTTCTTTATACTTTCATATGCAGAATTGTATCTAAAAGTTTCCCAGTTAAATTTAGAAAATTCACTTTTTTCCATCTCTAAAATTAGGATTGATACAACCACTTTGTTACCATAGAAATCAATCAATTCTGAATGAACTATAATTCTTGTTCGGTTTATTTCATCATTCTTAAAAGCCTCTTTTCCAAATTTTACAAACTTACTAACACTATCCCTAATAAGTAAATCTACATTCCCATAAGTTAATTCTTGTAAAGTTATTATTGCTATTTTGTCTTCCTCATCAAACTGTATATCTAAATCTTCTCTAGTTTCTAGGCTCTCATCAACTGCAATCCATAACCTATTCATTAAAGTCCTTGGTTCTTGTCTAACCTCTGTAACCGTATCTGTTACTTGTTCTACATTCGCTTTTTTTTCTTCTATTATTGTTTCTTTTTGTGCTTGTGAAATTGGTAAGGAAGATTTCTCTTCTTCATAATGCCCGTATTTAAAAGCTAGTATCAAAATCACAAGACAAAAAATAAGACATCCACCACAACCGATACCAAGATATTTTAAAATTTTATTATTCATTAGCCATAAAATTATACGACCCTTTAAATTAACCCTCAATATCAGACAAATAATGCTGAAAAATCCAAACCACGTAATAGCACAGCATTGGCGCTCTATCACTTTACCCTTTCCCAAACGCTCTAATAAGCCCATAGAGACCTTTACGTCATCAAACCACACCAATTTATGCTCTCATACCTTTTGCTCCTCCATTGTTCTATAATGTATTTGGCTTTGGCGGATACTATACATATTGATTGGATTTAGTTTTTCTATGCTAAATGATAACCTCAGCCTATGTCAGGCGGGTAAAATTTTAACTGTTTTATATAACATTCTTTAAATAATTAATATAATCGGAGTACTCTTTATTGAACAGATAGGCAGTTAATTCTAAAGCTAATTCAGCTGTTTTGTTGTCTTGATCGTTATCAGGATTATATTCTGCGATATCAACTCCCATTAAAATGTCTTTAAATTCTGAGCCTAAAAAAGTTGCCAAGTTTGTAGCTTCACGATAAGTAAGACCTCCCTTGTTTGGCATACCCACACCCGGTGCGAAATCTTTATCGATACTATCCAAATCAAAACTAATCCATATATTATCAACTTGATTTTTTAATTCGGATATTTCCTTAAAGATTGGTTTAAATCCATCCAAAAGAATATCTCTTATAAAAAATGCTTTCATGTTATTTGATTTTATAAATTCATTCTCGAATGGATCAACATCTTTTAGTCCAATTAAAATTATGTTTTCTTTTTTTATACTTGATGGATAATTTTCAATATTTTTTTGCAAACCCATTCCGTGGATGAATCCTGATATTGTTGAGCTTGAATTGTTTAAGTCAGGATGAGCATCAACCCATATGATTCCAAGGGATTTTTTGTTTTTGGTTTGATATGCTACTGCCGCACCTATTGATCCAATAACTAAAGAATGGTCGCCTCCTAATGTTAAAATTTTGTTTCCATTTGTTAAGGATTGCTCAATTTTAGTTTTAAGATCTTGTGAGATTAATTCAATTTCGTTGGCATATTTTTCTTTTTGATTTTTTATTTTTAAGTTATCTCGATTAAAAGAAATTGTATTTCCTAAATCATTTAAATTTAATCCGCATGTTTTTAATTTTTTTACTATATCAAAGGATCTTAAGTAATCAGGTCCTTTATTCACGCCATTATCTTTGCAACCTAAGTTTGATGGAACTCCAATTAAATCTATATTATTTTTTTGCATATATCTAAAAACGAAGTTTTGTTAATTTTATGACACTATAATTTAATTTGGGTATAATTGGTCAATATATTGGGGGGGAATATACATCGGGGTGAACGGCTATCGCCTACCATCCCTCGCTAAAATATACATCGGGGTGTGGCGCAGTTGGCTAGCGTGCACGCATGGGGTGCGTGAGGTCACCGGTTCAAGTCCGGTCACCCCGACCAAAAAAGGTTCTTCAGCCGTTAGGCTGGAGGTTCTTTTTTGATTGGTGACACTGAATTGAAGCACTCGCAACAAAGTGAGGACGGTTCTAGCCAGAAGTATTACTGGCGCTCGAAATTTATTTCGAGGAAACCGGTCACCCCGACCAATGGTAGCTATTGCAAATTTTATAAGTTAAATTGAGGCTTCCACATATTTTTTGAAATTGCTTGCCATCCTTGTTGTTGTAATTCGAGTGAGTTTTCGTTTTCCGGGTCGAATTCTATTGTGATATGAGTGTTTGATTGATCTTTAGCTTGGAAGCTTGCTTCTACTTTTCTATCATCTGTCATTTTGTATTGTATTTTTTCAAATGGAATTACGTTTGTGTAAGTTCCTGTGAAGTCGAATCCTTCGCTTTTATCTTTAGCTTCCATTCTTGAGTTAAATGTTCCACCTGTTCTTAAATCATTTTCTGATTTTGTTGTATGCCAATCTTCAGCTGCAGTGTTCCATTTAACAATGTGTTCTGGTTTTGTATAAAAATCCCAAACTTTTTCAATATTTTTATTTTCATCATAAACATAATTATACAAGCTAAAGTTCTATAGTCAGATAACAGCAATTTTTAAATTTCATTGACGTTATTCCTATTCAATGGAAGTATAGTAATATGCAAGAAAGTTCTGTTCAATATAAACCTAAGAAAGCATTGAATTATTTTCACCTTCAAAATAGGGTGAGACCTGTTTTGTCTTTTGTGGTCATAATAGTAATTGCCGTTGCGGGTTATTTTTTAGGATTTGAGAAAGGAAAAAATAGTAAGAATACTGTTGTAAATACTGAATCACCTGTTGTTGAAAATATAACCAATGAAACTGTGTCACCAACTAATACTGATTCGATTCCTATTAAAGCTGGCCCTCAAGTAGAACGTATTTCTAAAACATTAGGAACTTTTAATAATGAAATTTATGTTTTAGCTTGGGATGAAACATGGCCAGTTGATTCTTCTGGCAATTTAATTAAATCGGGCGAAAAACCTTTATCTTTTACACCAGCGGTTTTAGAGAAATATCCTCCTTTAAATTTGGATGCAAAGCCTGAAATTGTTGGTAAAAATATTGTTTTTGCTGAAGAGTATGCAACGGTTGAAAATGTAATTAGCGCAACTCCAGATTATGAAGCCGTGATTTTAGATTTAAGATGTAAAAATTGTAATAATGAACAATTAATTTTGAATCTAAAAAGCGCTAGAGTTTTAAAAATAAGCTCGCTTACTGCTTCGTTTGCAGCAAGAGTAAAACAGGAAGGTTCGTGTTCATTAATTCCATTTAATAATTTTATACAAGCGAATTTATTATATACATGTATTGATCCTGAAAAGAAAGAAACCTTATATAAATATCATATTTCAACACTTGCTCCAAAAAGCATTGAGATATTAAAAGAGATTGAAACTTTTTCATGCGGACCTGATTCAACAAATATTTTTTCAGCAATTTATACTGATGACCAATTTGTTATTGATGTTTGCGAATTAAATCCTCAAGAAAATAGTGCAGATACCAAGATTAGGGAAATCAAAGTAAAAGACATATAATATCTGCATGCAAAAAGTAGGGATAATAGGATTTGGCAGATTTGGCCAAGTTTTATATAAACTTTTGTGTGATGATTTTGAGGTGCATGTTTATGAAAAAAATAAACGTGTTTACCATAATATTTCAGTAGGAGTTTTAAAAAAAATAAAAATTCATGACACACCTCGTCAACTATTTAAGACAGTAAACACTGTTTTTTATTGTATTCCAGCTTCTATTTTTGAAAAGGTAATCGAAGATCATCAGAAATTTTTCAATAATCACTTGCTAATTGATACTCTCGAAGTTAAAGTTCATGCTCTGAAAATTTTTAGAAAAAATTTATCAAAGAAAAATTACTCACGTGCCATACTAACATACTTAATAATTGATAAAGAAAAATCCTCTGTAGCCTTTTATAATTACAACGCTGAAGTTAGTGAATATGGTTTCTGGAAAGATTATTTTAAAAATAAGAAATTAGGAATTATTGAAATAGATCCCAAAAAATATGATAGATTGATGGCTAAATCATTAGGTGTTGTTAGTTTTGTTTACGACTTATTGAATGAAATAAATTTCAGCAAAACTCCATTAGATAATAAAGTCGTGAAAATTTTACATGAGTTAAAAGATCAAACTGAAAATATAAATTTTGATTTTAAATATAACGCTTTCATGAAGGATGTTCGACTTTCTTTAAATAGTGCATATGAAAAATTCCAACAAAATAACATATCAACAGTCAAAGGATCTAAAGAATTAGTTTATGGAATTCAAGGTGGTAAAGGTAGTTTTAACGAGGAAGCTGTTAATAGTTTTTTTGCAAAAGAAAATATTAAAAATGCTAAAACAAAATATTTGTATACAAGTGAGAATGTTTTAAGAAGTTTAAATAGAGGAGATATTGATTTTGGAGTATTTGCCGTAGGAAGTACAGAAAGCATTCAGGCCATGTCTAAATATAAATTTAAAATAGTTGATGAATTATTTATTCCTATTAAATATTGTTTGATGAAGAAGAGTGGAACTGATTATAAAGATATTGATACTATAATTGCACATCCTCAATCTTTAAAAGAATGCTCGATTAGTTTGCACAAAAATTACCCTAAATTAAAATTAATAAGCGGAGAAGGTAATCTAATTGATGTCGCAAACGCCGCGAAATCTTTATACAACGGTGCGCTTAAAAATAATATTGCTATTTTAGGATCAAAAATTTTAGCTGATATATATAATTTTGATATTGTTGCAAAAGATCTTCAAGATAATGATGAAAATTTAACTACTTTTTTAATAGTAAAACGAAGGTAAATTATTCGCAGTCGGGATATGCAGGTTTGTAGTCTATAGAATTTGGATGGAGCCAAAGCATCCATTTATTTAATTTCAATCTTGATTTTGCATCAACAAAGTCATACCAAACATCACTGAAATCGTCTTGATGTATTTCCCAGATACGTCGATCTTCTAATGTTGGGTCGGCTAAAACAAAATTTCCGGTTTTATCTTTATAATCAACTATTAAGCTGTAATGTCCATCTGCGGGATCCTCTGGAGTTGCGCCAATTCCATCCATCCAGTCTGCGATGATTATATATCCTTTGTTTAAAAGTTTTTTTACTTCGTCTACATTTGAGTTGTTCTTATATCCAATGTCGCTAAAATATTGGCTTAAAAAAGCTAGTGTAGTATCGTTAGTTACTCCCCACCAATATAAATAAATCCTGTCAAAAATATATTCTTGAGAACGAGGTACTCCAGCGTAAGACATCAGACTTGCAATTGTAGCAGGCGCACACCACCCAGCCTGTCTTTCACGTTGCAGATGTTGATCCCATCTTTCTAAATTTGTAAGTAATGATTCTATTTGTTTTATAAATTAAGTATATAGATTAATACATCTTGTCAATATAGACCTAATTCATTTATTATAAGGGCATTGTTTTATAATTATCGTTTAATCTCATTCCTGCAATTAACACTTCTCTTTTAAAAAATGCTAAAATTCACGTATAAATGTCGATTAACAAATTGCTTCTTATAGATACATTCTTCTTTTTACATAGGGCTTTTCATAGTTTCCCTAAAGATTTTACAAATTCATCTGGTCTTCATACGAATATTTTATTCGGCTTTTCTAAAGCATTATTAGATTCTATTGCTGAGTTTAATCCAACACACATTGTATGTGGTTGGGAGAGTGAAGAATTACCTTCCTTTAGAAAAACATTGTATTCTGATTATCAAAAGAATCGTATACCAATGGAATTAGATGATGAAAGAATTTTTTCAGAACAAATTCCTTGGGTTGTTAAAATTTTAGATTGTTTTAATATTCCTCGAATTACTCATAATGGTTTTGAGGGTGATGATGTATTGGGTACTGTTGCAACCCTGGCATCTGAAAATGCAGAAGTTATTATTGTATCTTCTGATCAAGATATTTTGCAACTTATCACTGATAAAATAAAAGTTTTTAGACCGGCTAGACCTCCTTTTATTTCTAAACAACTTTTTGATGAAGTCGCCTTTGAAGAAAAATATGGATTTAAACCAATTCAAATGATTGATTATAAAGCTTTGCGTGGTGATCCTAGTGATAATATTCCGGGAGTAAAGGGTGTTGGTGATAAAACTGCTAAAGAGTTAATCTCGCAATTTGGTGCTTTAGAAAATATTTATGAAAACTTAGATGAAATTAAATCATCCGTTAGGACAAAATTGGAAAACGATAAAGAAAAAGCGTTTATGAGTAAACAGTTGGCAACTATTATTACAGATATTCCTATGGAATTTAATTTAGAATCAGCTGAAGTACATGATTTTAATATCGAGAAAGTCCAAAACATTTTCAACGATTTAGAATTCTTTAGTTTGAAAAAAGATTTAGAGAAATTATTAAAAATTAAAACAGTAAAAGATAAGTTGAAAGAAAATACTAAAGAAGAAAAACAAATTAGTCTATTTTGATTAAACAAAAATATGAAAAAAATAACTACTAAAATTTTATTAAGCGCATTTTTTATTGTTTTCACAGGGGTGTCTACTGTTTTTGCTTGTGAAGCTTCTCCTGGTGATCCATGGTTTAAAGAATATTATTCTTACGAGATTGTTTTGCAGGATCAATTTGATAATCGGTTTGCAACTTTGGATATTATAGATGGTGTAAATTATATTTATAATAATACAAATATCCCTACTTATATTGTAAAGATAGAGCCTGGTTTACAAGTTCAAGAAATGACTGATTTACCTTTTGGTTATCGTCCTTTGTATAAATTAGTTAATGGTAAAGTATACTTTTGGAATTGGGATTACGAAAACTCATCATGGATGATGTTAGATTCAAATAAATTACCTTTAGATGATAATATTTATAATCTTAGTGACTTATATAAAAATTCAAAACAAATTATGGCTGATGATAGGCCTATAGATGTTAAAGTTCCTGAGAATATTAACTCTTCCGTAATCCTATACTCTGAGGGAAGGGAGCAAATTTTAAAAGTTAATGTAAATTATTTATTGAATCAAGGATATAATTCCAGCGCGGGTCGTGAGGGGTTGGAATTTTGTGCTAATTGGAGTGCGAATGTAGATTCTCCTATTCCGTTAGATGAATCGATAAGAAAGGATGCGTGGTGGAGTAGGATTGGAGAATATTGGATGGAATTTTTTGCTAATTTATTTTAAAAGGCTGATGAATATTCAAAATATAAAAGTTGCAATTGTTCATGATTATTTACACGTATTCGGTGGAGCTGAAGGCGTAGTTCAAGCTATTTATGAAATTTTTCCGCAAGCGGATATATATACATCTACATGCGATGAAGAGATGCTAAAAAAAATGGATTTGTTTAAAGGATCAAAAATCTTTTACCCTAAATGGAAAAACAATATTCCTGGGAAATTTAAAAGATTTATGCATAAATTGTTAATTGCAAATCTGCCTTTTTATTTTGAGAATTTAGATTTAAGTAAATATGATTTAATAATTTCTTCATCAGCGCATTTTGCGAAAGGTGTCAGAAAATCTAGATCCGACCAACTTCATGTTTCTTATATACATACTCCGCCAAGATTTTTATATGGGTTTGAGGGCGAAATTAGAAAAAGAAGTTATTGGTATTGGAAACTTTTGCTTTGGCCTTTGGACACTTACTTAAGATTTTTAGATCAAAAGTTTGCACAGCGTCCTGATTATTTATTATGTAATTCAGAAAATGTAAGAAATAGGATAAAGAAGTTTTATAATCGTGATGCAAAAATTATATATCCATTTCCTAATATAGAGGTAACTGAAAAAGATTTTCAGGATTCACAATTAAATAAAGAGAATTTCTATTTAATAATTTCACGATTAGCTGCATATAAAAATATAGATTTAGCAATCAAGGTTTGTGGAAAAACTAATCGCGAATTAATTATTGGTGGCAAAGGTCCAGATGAACAAATGTTAAAAGATATAGCTGCTGAATATACTAGCGTGAAAATGTTAGGATTTATAACGGATGAGAAAAAGTTTGATTTATATAAAAGATGCAAAGCTGTTTTGGCTACTGTGAAAGATGAAGATTTTGGGATGGCACCATTAGAACCCATGCTTTTTGGTAAACCTGTTATTGCTTTAAAGCAGGGTGGTTATTTGGAAACTGTAGATGAGAAAGTTGGAGTGTTTTTTGAAGAATTAACTATAGAATCTTTGTTAACTGCAATAAGAGAATTAGAAAATAAAACATTAAATCCAGTAAAAATAAGAGAGCATGCTTTGAAGTTTTCTAAAGATAATTTTAAGGAAAAGTTCAAAAATTTTATTGAGAATATTTAAAATTATCTGCTATTTTTTTTAGGATTTTGTTGCTGTGGGTTTTCTTCTGGTGCTGCCGCCATATATTTAATATTCGGTATTAAATCTGCAATGTTTACATTATCATAATAAGGTATTTCTGCTATGTGTGGAGTATTTCCAATTACAGAAACACTACATATAGATAAGATATTTCCAGCTGAATCTATTTGGTATCTCACTCCTGTTTGATTAGCTACTCTTTCTATATACTTTTCAAATTTTCCTGTTCCATGTGAATATTCAAGTGTAGAAGTTGAACCAATTAGATCGATTTCATATGCAACTTCTGTTTGAAGTAGTACTTTCTCTGCTGATATTCCAAGTATCCTTGATCTTGCTTCTTCTTGATCCATTAACCTAACTTCTACTTTAAATTGATCTTGTGAGTAATCATCGTTTGGACGTGGTTTTTTTCCAAAATTAGCAACTCCGATTGATGAACCTCGGTTGTCTTGATGGCCTCCATAATCACCTATTTGTCCCATACTATTTGCATTGGTCATGCAATTTCTTAGTCGGTTTAAGCATCCTATCTCGTGTACTAAATTCCGACTGCTAGTAGCTTTGACAACCTCCATGTCAGTATTGAACGTATACTGAATTTGATTTATACCGTATTCGACTAAGTTCCTCATGGTTTCGTTCCCGCATATATCTTTAGCAGCTTCATGTCTATTTGTGAATATCTTTTCATCAGATTGTAATTCTGGTCTTATTGATTGGACAGGCATAGTAATATGATAACCTGATTTACAATTGTCCGCTAGTGAATTTAAATGTTAAAATATCCACTAGCTTAGGCTTATTTAGGAAGGGTGCCAGAGTGGTCTAATGGAGCGGCTTGGAAAGCCGTGCCTCGTCAGGGGCCCGTGGGTTCAAATCCCACCCCTTCCGCCATTGGAGTGAAGATTTCCAATACAATGAATATAGAATCAATAATTAATGAGATTGATAACAACGAAGCCTTTGACGCTTTGGGTTATTCTACATACGAAGATTTTTGGGCCTACCCCACAGATGATGCATTAAATATGGCTTATTTAGCTGATAAATACGGATATGATATAGCAACTAAACTCATGATGATAGCGATTTTATCGAGCAGTTTGATAGTGAATACAACTAGTCATGTTGTTGCACAATCCATCCAAACGGAAGAACCAATTGTTGAGATTGACATATCTGAGAATGTTTCTAGCAGTGAAGCGAACAAAGAAGAAGACCTTTATATTAATGATTTAGAATCTTTCAAAAATAGATTACAAAAAGGGATGAGCACCAAAAACTATCGGTTGAGCTTTATTAATGAAACCGTATACGGTGAAGTTTTAGATTATATTTCTCAAAATAATATGTTTTTTTCGACTGGAAGTGAGATTGCACCATTGAATATTGAACTATTATCATCTCTTTGGGGGAATCAGTTTAATTTTATGGTCATAAATGATTCACAACCTGCACAAGTTATAAACGAATCATATACTACTAGTTTTCCTATTACACAGGGAAATCTCATTCCATCTTCATTAATATCTGCAACTGAATCAGTTAATTTAGAGGGTGGCTTAATAAAAACATCTACTACTATAACTAATCCTAATGGAATCATTACAAAAACTTTATCATATTTAGCACCATGGACTTATGAAGCAAGTAGAACAGTAACAGGTGAAGCTATCGCTTCAGGTAGGTATGGATTTTTAACAACTCCAACACTTAAATTCGGTGATAAAAGTTTCAATATTAATATTATTTATACAGGGGGAAGTTTTAAGAATGGTGATTTCCTTCCAAGTTTTGAATATGAACCAATTTATCAAACTGCTAATGGATCATTCAGATTTCATGGAAATGCAATCGGTCAGAATATATTAGATAGCACATCCCCAGTAGAAAAATTATTTATAATAGGTGCGGATTCCTCTGGTTACTATATTTACAACGAATTTGAGAATATGTTTATGCATCGCTTTGTTCGGTTGTTGGATCAAGCAAATAAAATTGAAGGACGTAATTACGAAGTAGTTTTTACTGAATCAATTGGCGGTAGTATTGATAGGCATAATGCGTATGGTGATTATTGGACTGGTAAAGGTATTGAATATGAAAAGTTTGTGACAACTTTTGCTGCCGCAGGAAACAATAGTCAATTGGTGGCTTGGGATACCAAAAATCCTGAGAACTTTACTCAAGTTGTAGCAACAACGCCTGATTTTAATGCATTAACTTACTATAGCAATTACGGTATTGATACGAGTTTATATTTAGGAGGGAAGGGTGATTTCTTAGCAAAAATACCTTATTTGAGTGCAGATGGTTTGTTTGATTTTATTCAAAGACGAATGGATGGTACTTCAATGGCTACTCCATTAGATGCTTCCTATTACGCAATACATTCTTTTTTGAATGAAAATAGACTTCCTATTTCTGAAGTATTCACTACAACAAATGATTTGATATTTATGGGAGAGCTATCTGGCGGACAATTAATAACGAATGTATTAACCATGTCGGATTCCAGCTTAAATAATCTTCTTTCTCAGTTTCCAGAAAATGGGTTAATCCCAGTGAATGGTAGCTTAAGATTTGATGCTGATTGGGCCTCTTTTAATGGAAGATTTTATAAAAAACCGTATTTATCTGCGCTTGGATTATCTTGGGATGAATTTATAAATATGCCAGACGTTTTTCAATCTGCAAAAAGAGAACTTACTTTTTCAAATTATATTTTTTCACCGGGATTACCTAAAATATATTTGCTAAATGACCTTAATAAGATAGAAAGAAATATTCCTAGCTTTACCTATCCATCAATATTAACTTATATTTATTATGTTGATCAAAATAGTAACTTACCAAAAACGGAAGCATCCATATTTTCTGTAAAGCAAATAAAACAAAATTTGCGAGTTGGTCCAAGAGATTGGTTTGCTCAAGATGATCTTAATGCTAAATCCTTTGATTATAATGCTACTTTAATTAGAACAAATTTTGATCCGTCATTTGGATCTCAAACAGAAAAACATGTAGTTTATATACCATTAGCCAATGCACAATAAAAAATTATCATGGAATAAAATTAATAAACCAATTATCGCGTTGTCTCCAATGGCAGATATGACCGACTCTTCCTTTTGTCGGGTTGTTAAAGAAGTTACAGGTGAGACAGATTTTCCAGTTGTTTTTAGAGAAATGGTTTCTTCTGAAGCAGTTGTAAGAGGAAGTGAGAAAACCTTGGATATGACTGATATACATGAAGCTGAAAGACCTTTAGTTCAACAGATTTTTGGTTCTGATCCGATTGTTATGCGTGAAGCTCTCGAAAAAATTCAAACAGAGCATTCTCCTGAAGGATTTGATGTAAATATGGGTTGTCCTGTTTACAAAATAACTAGCAATTTTAATGGTTGTGCTTTAATGAAAGATCCTAAAAATTCTGCAGAAATAGTAAAGCAAATGATCGCTGTTTCAAATGTGCCTGTTTCTGTAAAAATAAGACTTGGATGGAGCGATATTAATGATTGTTTATCTTTTGCGCCGGCCATGGAACAGGCCGGCGCAACACTAATAACTGTCCACGGAAGGACAAAAGAACAAGGTTATTCTGGAGTTTCCAATTGGGAACAAATTGCAAAAGTAAAAAAAACAATAAGTATTCCAATGCTAGCAAATGGAGATATTCATACTCCAGAAAGTTTAATTAAAGCACTTGAAATTACCAAAGCAGATGGAGCATTAATAGCCAGGGGCGCATTAGGTAATCCTTGGATTTTCAAACAAATGAAAGATATTTTAGAAACTGGAAAATATGAAATACCTACGATAGATGAGAAAATCATTGTCATAAGAAGGCATTTAGATTTACATATTATGCAGTATGGTGATCTTGGTATTAGAACCTTTCGAAAACATTTAACTTGGTATTTTAAAGGATATCCAAATGCTAAATTTTATAGAGATAAAATGAATAGGGCTGAAAATATAGAGGAGTTAAATGAAGTATTTAATGAAATATTAAAATCAAAGGATTTTTAATAGGTTTGTAGCTTGCAAACTTATAGCAAAAAATGTTTGAATTAACCAATGAACGATATAATTAATTACGCTGATTTTCAAAAATTAGACATTAGAATGGGTACTGTTATTTCTTGTGAAAGAGTAGAGGGTTCTGAAAAGCTTTTATGCATAATGCTAGATGTGGGAGAAGAAACCCCAAGGCAAATTTTATCTGGAATTGCGAAATGGTTTAATCCTGAGGATTTAGTTGGTAAACAAGTTCCAGTGATAATAAATTTAGAGCCAAGAAAAATGATGGGCTTAGAAAGCCAAGGTATGATTTTAATGGCGGATAATATGCTAGAAGAATCTGTTTCGCTTTTGCATCCACAAAATAAAGTACCGAATGGAAGTGTTGTTCGTTAATATTTAATAATAATTATGAAAAAATTTTTAAAGAGGTTTTTAATAAAAATAGCTTATAGATTTATTAAACTACATTCTTGGTTTTTCAAACCTAAATCTTTAGGTGTAAGGACTATGGTTTTTAATAGAAAAGGAGAGGTATTACTTGTAAAGCATTCCTATCGACCTGAATATTTTTTTCCTGGAGGTGGTGTTGAAAAAGGAGAGGGAATAATAGAAGCTTCTACAAGAGAATTGTGGGAAGAAACAGGCTTACAGGTTAAAAAATGGAATTTGTTTGGTGCTTATAGATTATTTTCTGAGAATAAAGATGACACTGTAATATTAATGGCTTCCAAAGATATATTAGATGAGCAAGATTTACAAATTGATAATATAGAAATTATTGAAGCTGGTTGGTATGACATTGATAATCTACCATTAGGAGTTCATCCTTCGGTTGTTTTAAGACTTCAAGAATTTAGAGAAGATGCTTATCCTTTAGCGGGTAATTGGTAATGTTATAATTACGTACATGAAAATTATAGCCAAAAAGGCTGTTGATTTAACCTCAAAGAAGTATTTTATTCAAACCTATGGCTGTCAGGCCAATATTAGGGATAGCCAAGCTATGGCTGGTACTTTGGAAGCCTTGGGCTTTACACACACGAAAAGATTTCAAGATGCAGATGTTTTAATTATTAATACATGTTCTGTGCGTCAAAAATCTGAGGATAAAGTTTATGGTTGGGGTATGAAAGTTGGTACAAGTAAAACCGGTAAGGAAGTTTTTTATGATAAAAAAGGCCATCAAGTTGTTTTTGTAACAGGATGCATGATAGGTAGTGCGAAAGGAGAAAGAACTCGAGTATCTTTGGATGACTTAAAAGAAAGATTAAATTGGGCTGATTATATGTTGGCTCCTGAAGAAGAATATAAAATCCCTTCTATTTTGGTGAAAGAAGGATTAATAGATGAGTGGACAGCTTCTGCATTGGGTTTACCTGAAATAAATCCAGCATTAGAAAATGAAACTGATTGGGCGTATGTAAATATTTCTACTGGTTGTGATAATTTTTGCACATTTTGTGTTGTTCCTTTTGCTAGAGGGGTAGAACAAAGTAGAAGTGAGGAAGATATTTTGCACGAAATCAAACATTTAGTATCGCGTGGATTTAAAAATATAATGCTTGTTGGTCAAAATGTTAATTCATGGGGATTAGATAAAGAAACTAAATTTAAATTAAGAGCTGGATCTGAAGATAAAATTCCTTTTGCGAGTTTATTAAGAAAAGTACATGAAATTGAAGGCGTGGAAAAAATTAATTTTATATCTTCAAATCCTTTTGATTTTACGCAAGATCTAATTGATACATTAGCATTGCCAAAAATAACAAGGTTTTTGCATTTTGCTGTTCAAAGTGGAAACAATGAAATTTTAAAGAAAATGAATCGTCGTCATACGATTGAAGAATTTAAAGATTTGATTCATAAAATTAAGCAAAAAGTTCCAGAAATGGAATTTGGTACAGACATAATAGTAGGTTTTCCAACTGAAACCGAAGAACAGTTTATGGATACCATGAAACTCTTTGAAGATTATAAATTCAAATCTGCTTATATATCAATGTATTCACCTAGAGAAGGAACAAATGCGGCTAAATTTTTTAAAGACGATGTCTCATTAAAAGAGAAAAAACGTCGTCATAAATTACTTTTGGATTTATGGGAAAAGAATAATCCTTTGTAAAAATATATTTAAACTATTTTTATCTACTTTTAATAATCTTATGTTACGATTTATATATGGGAAATAAAAACAGTAAGAAAATTAAAGATTTGAAACCTCAGTATTTTGATATTCAGGAAGTAGTGAAGAATATGGATGAAATGAAGAAAAGTGCTGATGTAGCTAATAAAAATAAGACTAGTATTATACAGGAAATGAAGAGATTGATTGATAATGAAAAGAAAATTCTAATGGAATTCGAATCTGGAAAATATAAAATAGTAACTTCATGAAAATACTTGTAAGCGAAAATTTTAAGGATTCTATACCTAATAAATACATATACCTAGATACAAATGTTTTATCTGGGCTCTTTAATCATAAAGATTCTTTAGAGGGATTTTTCTCTATAATGATTGATAGTTTTATCATACTTGATCCATATATACGTTTAGAGTTTTTAAGAGATATATTTGTTTCAGAACAGATCTCTAACAGAGAAGAATTTTTAAATCAGCCAATATTTTTTCCTGCAATTGATCATCAGCAGATTTATAACAACATTGTGAATATAAATTCGTTGTTGCTTTCACAAGTTTTTGCTTTACATAGGCAAAAATCAAAATTCGGAGGAAAGGCTTCTTGGAGTACTGTAGATTTACTTTTAGCAGCTAGATTTATGGGTTATAAAGAAAAGGCTCTTTTGTTAACTGGAGATAGAAATGACTTTCCAGCTTGCGTTTTTGAAACCATTGGAGTGTTAACTTTAGAATCAAATAAAAGTGGACTATTGAATAATTTTTATTTGCTTAAATATGATGAAGATTCATTTAATAAATATAAAAAGTTGCTTTAAACTTTTACCTTTCTAATCTTTGCTATAAAAAATCCACCAAATTGTTCGTTTGGTAATACTCTAATTGAGTTTTTTATTTGTTTATCCAATTGTAAAGTTTTGCCATCTTTTGTAACTTGGGTTAATCCATGTGCAAAATTATTAAATGGAACATTAAATTTTTCTATTTTTAATTCCGGCATTTTTTCTAAAAGCCATTGTAGTACTAATTCATTTTCTTCTGTTCCGAATGTGCATGTTGAATATACTAAAACGCCACCCGGTTTTAGCATTCTTATTCCACTCATTAAAAGTCCTTTTTGCGCCTTGCTCATTTCACGGCGTTTTTTGATATTCCAATATTTGTATGACTTAGGATCGTTTAAGTTAAATCTGCCTTCGCTTGAGCAAGGCGCATCAACTAAAATCCGATCAAAAAATTCAATAAACTGAGGATTTCTTTTATCAAACTTAATTCCATTGGCCCATAAAGCTTCCACATTGTCACACTTATAGATTTCAAGATTATGCTTTAATTTTTGAATCCTAATTGGATGCTTTTCTAATGCTAAGATTTCAGATTCATAATTTGTTAAGTCGGCTATTTGAGATGTTTTGCTTCCAGGGGCTGCCGCCATGTCTAATATTTTTTGGCCAGGTTCAAGCTCTAAAATAGTAGGGGGAACCATGCTTGCGAATTCTTGCACATAGATCCAGCCGTTTTTAAATGATTCTGTGTCTGAAATATAGGCTTTCTTGGGTTCTTTTATAATTTCATAAGAATTTTCAATTGGACCTGATTTTATTTGATAACCAGCATTTTGAAGGTCTTCCCTCGCTTCTTCTTCGTTTTCTTTAGGTCTAACAAACCTAAATGTAGTATTTCTATCGTGATGGAGGCCTTTTTCTACCGTTGGGTATATAGATGGATAGATTTCCTTCAAGTTACTTAAGAATATTTCTAAATTGTTATTTTTGACTTTTTTCTTTGACATTCCAATATATTATATAATATATGTATGATTTTTATTGGTGGACCGACTTCTTCAGGCAAAACTTCCTTGGCTATTAATATTTGTAAAAAGTTCAATGGGGAAATTGTTTCTGCTGATTCCAGGCAGGTTTATAAGCATTTTGATGTTGGAACAGGAAAAACCCCGGTTGGAGGGAATGTTGAAGTTTTGAAAAATGATTTTAGTTGGGAAATTGATGGAGTGAAAATTTGGCTTTATGATGTAGCAGATCCTTTAAAGGATTATTCGGTGGTTGATTTCAAAAGGGATGCGCAAATAGCTATGAATGATATTAGATCACGCGGAAAAATGCCGGTTGTTGTTGGTGGCACAGGTTTTTATATTGACTCGCTTTTAGGTTATGAAATTGACGTTAATATTCCTCAAAATAAAATTTTAAGAGATTCTCTTAAAGATAAATCAGTTCAAGAATTACAACAGATGCTTCCTTCTGCAGTTAAAAATGAATTAAATAATAGCGAGCTAAATAATCCAGCACGTTTAATTAGAAAAATAGAAATACTCGAAGCAGGAGGAGAAATAAAACTTAAAGATTCTTTTATATCTGCTTTGGAAAAAGATTTGATTGTATTAACGAGAAGTAGAGAAGAAATGTATGTGCGTTCAGATAAATGGGTTGATTTGATATGGCAACCTCTATTAGTAGAAGTAACTAAATTGTTAGATATAGGTTATAAAGATTCTACTATTATGAAAGGTTTAATTTATAATACTGCTTTATCATTTATTCAAGGTGAGATTGCACAAACAGATGCAATTCAAAAAATTAAATATGATATTCATGCTTACATTAGAAGGCAGGAAACCTGGTTTAAGAAATATAAAGAAGCTAAATTTATTAATCCTGCCGAAAAATCTTTTGACGTGGTTATAGAGAGTATGTAAAATCGTTTTAATGGCTGATAAAAACGAAAACCAAAAACTAACAATAAATATAGATATAAGAAGCATGGTGATTTTCTTCGCGGTGCTTATATCAATGTATTTAATTTATTTGATTTTAGATGTTTTGATTTTGGTGTTTTTAGGATCTATCTTAGCTTTAGCCTTAGAACCTTCAGTTGAATATCTTAAGAAAAAGAAGATCCCGCACTCAGTATCAGTTTTGATTGTAATTTTAACAACTCTGCTATTTGCGGGTATTCTAGGTAGCATTGCTTTTGCTCCACTTATTCAGCAAACAAGATCATTGATAATCAATGTTCCATTCTATACAGAAAAAACTTTAAGTATTCCAGGAATCGAAAAATATACAGATGCGTTATTGGGTCAGCTTAATGGTAGTGGAGAGAAAATTTTTAATTTTACTTTAGGAGCATTCTCAGGAGCATTATCATTCTTGGTTATGATTACTTTTACGGTTTATTTGCTATTAGATTTTGAGAACTTTAGAAGATTATTTATAGGAATTTTTCCTCCTTTAAAAAGAAAAGATGTTCAAAAAACGATTTTAGCGATTGAAACTAAATTAAAAGATTGGCTTAGAGGTCAGGTAATATTGATGTTTATTATTGGAATATTAAGCTATATAGGTTTGATAGCATTAGGTTTAGAAGAATATGCGTTGGCTTTAGCTGTTATCGCGGGTGTGTTAGAGGTAATACCTGTTATTGGACCGATTATTTCTTTAGTTCCAGCTGCGATTATTGGATTTACTGTTTCTCCAGCGTTAGGAATAGGCGTAATTGGTTTGTATACTATCATTCAACAAGCTGAAAATCAGTTTATCGTGCCAAAAGTAATGCAAAAAGCTGTCGGTATAAATCCTATCGTAACGATAGTTGCATTCATGATTGGTGCTCAGCTGATGGGCGTATTAGGAGCTATTATTTCTTTACCTGTACTTTTAATTGTTAGTGAAATAGCCAAAAGTTTTATTGGATATGATATTCCTTTAAAAGAGCCTAAAGAAAATTAATTTTTAACGAAATCACCTTTTACTGCTGGATAATATAGAACAATCTCACCTCGTTGAGGTAGTTTTCCATCGTTAGCATTGGTTATAAAAGTTCCTTCAAATACATATATTGGTTGTAAGTATTCTTGCAAGTCTAATGATTCGTAATAGGCTAAGTAAATATCGCTAATTTCTACACGATCTATATTTAGGTTTGTCTTAAATGGTTCAAATTCATCTTCGTTTTCAAGCCTCAAATAAGATATAACTCCTTTGTTTTGAGCTATTGTCGCCCAAATAACTGGTAAAGGAGTTAATCCATAGTCGCTTTTATCTGTATAACCTGCATCCCAATAAGTGTAATTAATTATTGGAAATTGGAATGGTTTTTGTGAATTTGTTACGTAAAAATTTATTAGTGAGTTACGTGGATTAGGTCCTAGTACTTTATACTTAACTTCTTGAACTTTTAATTTTTCATTTGCAGGCACATCAACTAATTCTCTAAATACATCTATTTTCATTAATTTTGATCTTTGTGGATCAATTTTTGATTCTTTCAATCTTCCTAATATAATCATTGAGGGTGTCGCCGTTGTATACATATGTTCAAGATCGCTAGGATTCATTAGATTTTTTGATCTAATAAAATTTAAAGCCATTTGTTCTGCATCTGAATTGCTTATACTTACAGCTTGATTTACGACTGTGTTAAGTTTTTCAACGCCTGTAGCTAATTGGAAGTTTTTTGAGACTATATCGGCGGTAAAAGTTCGACTGTTTGTACCATCTGTCCACTTTAATTTGCTTACTCCACTTTTTATAAAATTAAGGTTGAAGCTAAAATCACCGGCTAGTTGTTTAATCGTTTGTTCTGATAATAAATTTGTAGTAGGTTTTGCTATTCTATAAACATTTATTCGATCAGGTAGTGCAGGTAAGGCTCCATTTTCTGTGTCTAATACATATGAAGGAGTGCCCTCAATTTTAATAGAGCTCATCTTCAAAGTAGGTAGAGCGCCAAACGATGCAGCAGGAGGAGGTAGCTGAGGAGGGAATAGATAGAAATACCCCTCAATAGCCGAATTAAGCATGAATCTACCTGTATAAAAAAGTATTGCAGCGATGAAAGTAATTACTAATCCGCGTTTAAAATAGATTTGAGTTTCGGTTAAGTTGGCCATGGCTTTATATATAGTATAAGAGGGTAAGGCATCATAAGGCAACTACTCAGCTAAGAACTTAACTAAATTGCCTAAGTCTAGTAAAATACGCGTATTCTAATTAATGCCCGATCGTCTAATGGTAGGACACGCGCCTCTGGAGCGTGTAATCTAGGTTCGAATCCTAGTTGGGCAGCCAAAAAAGTTTGCTGGCTTTAGCCAGAAAACTTTTTTTGATTGTTACAAATCGGTTTCGCGCAACGCGCGAATCTTCAAGGCACTTAATCCTCGAAGAGGGCTAGTTGGGCAGCCAAACTCCTATTATTCTTCGCATCATTTTATCCCGGTTATAGTATATTTATTAAATATGACCAAAATTATTGTTAATGATTTGATGCAGCAAAATTACGAGTACGAATTGACTGAGCCTATTGGTAAAA
>Ga0207935_1000004_pt1 | contig 117735 bp, 113 predicted proteins | sample LakMenEpi30Aug10_FD_150746 | JGI IMG/M metagenome (GOLD analysis project Ga0207935, IMG submission 150746) | Freshwater microbial communities from Lake Mendota, WI - 30AUG2010 deep hole epilimnion (SPAdes) | ecosystem: Environmental > Aquatic > Freshwater > Lake > Epilimnion/Euphotic zone ...
AAGAATATCAAATACAAGAATATATAACAGAGCTCTCACAGCAGCAGAAGTTCAACAAAACTTTAATGCCACTAAAGGTAGATTTGGATTGTAAAGATTGAAAAATTATATCTATTATTTATCTTAATAGTTTGATATAATGGTATACAGATTAACTTATTAATTATGAGTATTATTATACCTGCTATTTTGACTAATTCTAAACAAGAGTTTAGAGACTACTTATCTAGTATTAAATCAGTAGCTAAGACTATACAAGTTGATGTTACGGATGGAGAATTCGTTGCCTCTAACTCTATGATGCCAAGAGAATTCTTCTATGAGGATTTTGGAGAATTGAGTGTGGAAATTCATATTATGGCTAATTTCAACAATACCCGTGATATTATTGAGGGTTTAAAGTCATTCAAGCCATGTTCTCGTATTATCGTGCATCAAGAAATCTGTACTAATTTAGAGCAACTCCGTCAATTAGTGAATCAAATTAAAGCTATCAATAAAGAAGTGGCTATTGCTGTCAATCCTGATACAGATATTAGAGATATTGGGAAGGTTGTGAAGAAAATTGATGGAGTTCAATTTATGGGAGTGAACCCTGGGTTTTACGGTTCTCCAATACAGGATCAAGTTTATTCTAAGGTAATAGAATTTAAAAATCGTTATACTATGTATGAAGGTGATATAGCTTGGGATGGAGCTGTTACCTTAGAAAATGTCAAAAAAATTCACGACTTAGGTGTTACAAGAATTGCCGTGGGTAGTGCAATTTTTAAATCAGATAATCCAGCTCAAATTTATCAGGAATTATTAAATAATGTCCAAAACTAATCACTTAATATGCCAAAAGCAATATTAAAAAACTTAAAATCATTATATCATCTAGTATTAAATCATATTATTAATATCTTACTGGGAAAACCTAGTGAATCTTTAATAGTTATTGGAATTACTGGTACCAAAGGTAAGACTAGTACAGTGTATGCTTTATATCAAACTTTGATTAAATTAGGTCTAAAAGTTGGGCTTACTTCCTCAGTGTACTCTAGTAATGGCATAGAATTGTCTAAAAATAAAATCCGTAACTCTATGCCAGGCAGGGGACAAATTCATAGATTAATGTTAGAAGCTAAGAATAATGGAGCCACAGTCTTTATAGTAGAAGTTACTAGTGAAGGCTTAGCTCAAAATAGACATCGAGGCATACATTTTGATTCAGTTGTAATTACAAATTTATATCCTGAACACTTGGAGGCTCATGGAGGGTTTGAGAATTATAAAAAAGCTAAAGGGTTATTATTCCAGTCTTTTCAAAAGTCACAATCTAAAAAAATTAATTCCAAACTCATTGAACCGTTAGCTTGGGTAAATCAAGATGATAAGTATCAAAATTATTATCGCAATCTTACCCAAAAACAAGTTTATTCTACTGGTCAATCAAGTCAGGCGAATCTACAAATGTTATCTATCAAGTCAGGTCAAAATGGTCTAGATTTTAGGTATAAAGATAATAATTCTAAGGAAGAATACAATGTTATTACTCCAGTACTAGGTGAATTTATGGGATATAATCTATTGTTTGTAATTGGTGTTGCTAACTGGCTAGGATGTGATTATAAAAAGATTAATCAAGCTTTATCAAGCTTAAATGATATCCCTGGCAGAATGAATAAAGTGGCTACTAATCCTACTATATTTGTTGATTACGCTCATATTCCAGAGGCTTTAGAAAAAGTTTATCAGACTATTAATACTAGCTTTAAGAGTAATAATAGTAAAACTATTGCTATTCTAGGTTCTTGTGGGGGAGGCAGAGATACTTGGAAAAGATCTCCTATGGGTAAGGTTGCCGGCCAGATGAATGACTATGTTATTATTACAGATGAAGATCCTTATGATGAAAATCCTCAAGAAATTATTGATAAAGTATTTTCAGGCGTGGTAGAGGCTAGTAAAATAGAGAACAAAAACGCTTGGCGAATTTTATCTCGCCTAGAGGCATTCCAGAAAGCTTTAGATTTAGCTCAAAAAGAAGATATAATTATAATTACTGGTAAGGGGAGTGAAACTAGTATTATTAGAGCTAATGGTGTGAAGGAATCTTGGAACGATGCAGAAGAAATCTTAAAATTATTAAGTAAAAAACAATATGGCAAAATTTAGAATTAAAGGTAATCAATTTAGTAAAAAAGGTGAAATTAAAGTTTATGGAGCAAAGAACTCGGCTATAAAATTATTACCAGCTACACTTTTATTAGATGGCATTATCACTTTAAACAATATTCCAGATATTGAAGATATTAGGGATATGATTAAAATTCTAGAATCTCTAGGAGCTAAAGTAGATAAATTAGCTCATCATTCTTATATTATTGATACTACTTTTGTTAGCTCTAATATTATTCCTGCAGAATTAGCTGTTAAGATGAGGGCTTCTTTTCTCTTTATTGCTCCTTTATTAATTCGTTTTGGAGAAGTTGTGTTCCCTCATCCAGGAGGAGATGCAATTGGCAGAAGGCCAATTGATATGACTTTAGAAAGTTTGTCTCTTATGGGAGCGGAAGTAGTAGAGGGGCATAATCAGTATATTTTCAGATTACCTAATAAATCTCTCAAGGGCATAGAATATGTATTTAAGTGGATTTCTCATACTGCTACAGAGCATTTGATTATGGCGGCAGTAAGAGCTAAAGGTAAAACTATTATTTATAATGCCGCCTTAGAGCCAGAAATTATAGCTTTATGTGATATGTTAAGATTAGCTGGAGCCAAGATTGAAGGTGATGGAACCTCTGAAATAATAGTTGAAGGAGTAGATGTTTTATATTCTAAATCTTTAGAATATACCAATATTCCAGATAGGTTAGAGGCTGGAACTTTTGCTATATTAGGAGCTTTGACTAGAAGTGATATTAAGGTGACTGGAATTGAACCTAAGCATCTTCAGGTCTTTTGGAAGTTTTTAGATTTAGCTGGAGTGAAGTATGATTTAGGAGAAGATTTCGTACAGATTATCTCACACAACAAACCTTATAGAGGCTTGCAAGTCAAAACCCATGAATATCCGGGATTTGTGACCGACCTACAAGCTCCATTTACTCTTTTATTAACTCAGGCTGAGGGAACTTCAGTAGTACAGGAGACTATTTTTGACGGCAGATTATTCTACACAGATACATTGAATCAAATGGGCGCTAATATTATAATGTGTGACCCTTATAGAGTAGTAGTAAATGGACCAACAAAATTATATGGTAGAAAAATTGAAAGCCCAGATATTAGAGCTGGAATGACATTTCTGTTAGCCTCTTTAATATCAGAAAGAGATAGTATTATTGATAATATTCATCATATAGATAGAGGTTATGAGCAGATTGAGAAGAGATTGACACAGTTGGGATTTGATATAATTAGAAGTAATTAAGTATATAAGTATAAGCTATAATATAGGCTTTAGGTATGGAATCAATTAGTAAGGATAATTTAGAATTAGCTGGACAGCAACTTTGGGGAACTCTAAAACCACATTTAGAATACCTCTCAAGTACTGATTTGGAACAAGTCGAGATGGCTTTTATACAAATGGTAGAGGCTCATCAAGACCAGAGGCGAAAAAGTGGAGACTTCTATATTATACACCCAGTTTCAGCTTGTATTATCTTGGCTGATATGCAATTAGACCGTGACACCTTAATTGCAACATTACTTCATGATGTACCTGAAGACACAGAGGTTAGTTTAAAGCAATTATCTAAAATTTTTAGCCGAGAAGTGATTTTTTTAATCTCAGGCGTTACTAAATTATCTGTCATTAAATATAAGGGAGAAGATAGATATGCAGAGAACTTGAGAAGAATGTTTGTAGCGATGAGCTGTGATATTCGTGTTATTTTTATCAAATTAGCGGATAGATTACATAATTTAGAAACATTAAATGCTCTTCCTTCAGAAAAAGCTCAAAGAATTGCCCTTGAGAGCTTAGAAATATACGCTCCAATTGCCGAGAGACTTGGTATGGGAAAATTACAAGAAAAATTGGAAAATTTAAGCTTTCCTTATGCATATCCAAATGAATATAAAGTATTAGTCTCTCAAGTTAAGCAAGCTTATACTACTAGACAAGAAATCTTAGAGAAAATTGAATTGAATTTAGAAAATATATTACAATCAGAGAATATACAATATAGTCGTTTATATGGAAGAGCTAAAAAATATTATTCTTTATATCAAAAACTAGGTGCAGGTAAAAAGTTAGAGCAAGTGTATGATTTAATAGCACTGAGAATTATAACCCCTGATCTGGCTACTTGTTATCAGGTGTTTGCAATTATACAGTCATATTTTGAACCACTATCAAATAGAGTGAAGGATTATATTGCCAGTCCAAAAGATAACGGTTATCAAAGTATTCATACTACGGTTAGAGATAAGAAAACAGATACTATATTTGAAGTTCAAATTAGAACTGAAGAGATGCATGAATACTGTGAATATGGAGTTGCTTCTCATTGGTCATATAAACAAAAATCAAATTTAAATAAACATTCTTTTATTGATACAGATAGATTTAAGTGGATTCAAGATTTAGTTAATTTGGGCAAAGAACCTTTATCTGAAGAAGAGTATTTACAACATGTTAAATTGGATCTGTTCCAAGATCAGATTTTTGTAATGACTCCAAAAGGAGATGCTATTAGATTATTACAAGGATCTACTGCTCTTGATTTTGCTTTTAGAATACATCAAGATATCGGTAAGCACGCTGTATTAGCCAAGGTTAATGGTAGTCCAGTAAAATTATCAGAAGGTTTGCAAAATGGGGATGTGGTGGAAATTGTTACCGATAAAAAGCAAAAACCTCATCGAGATTGGCTCAATATGGTGAAAACAGGTTCAGCCGCTAGAGCCATTCGTAATAATTTAAGAAAACAAGGAGTCAAATTAGGATAAAGATGATATAATGATAATATAAAGATAGTTAAGAATTGATATGGTAAAAAGAATAGGCATAGATTTAGGAACGGCAAATGTACTGGTTTTTTTACCAAACAAGGGTATTGTAGTTGATGAGCCCTCTGTAGTAGCGGTAGATCTTTATACTAACTCTATTTTGGCAGTTGGTAATCAAGCAAAAGAAATGATTGGAAGGACTCCAGATGGAATTCAAGCAGTAAGACCAATTAGAGATGGAGTTATTGCTGATTATCGTATGACTGAGGCTTTAATTAGTTATTTAATTCAAAAAGTCAGTGGACGAATTAGAGTCTTTAGACCCGATTGTATTATTTCTGTACCAGCATCTATTACGTCTACTGAGAAAAGAGCTGTGATTGAAGTGGCCTTGAATGTAGGAGCAAAAAATGCTTATGTAGTAAAAGAACCAATTTTAGCAGCGTTAGGAGCTGGAATACCCATAGATATTCCCTCAGGGAGTATGGTAATTGATATTGGAGGAGGTACAACTGAAGTAGGAGTGATTTCTCTGGGTGGAATTGTAGCTTTTGCCTCAGCTAGAGTAGCTGGAGATAAATTAACTGAAGCTATTGTTACTCATATTAAGAAAAAATATAGTTTAGCTATTGGAGAGCAAACTGCTGAAGATATAAAAAAACAACTTGGTTCGGCTTTACCAATTGAAACTGACACTATGCATATTCGCGGACGAGATGTTTTGACTGGATTACCCAAAAATGTCACAATTACCTCAGAAGAGGTTACAATTGCTATGCAAGCAGAGTTAAGAGAGATTATTCAGACAGTTAAAAATGTTTTACAAGAAACCCCGCCGGAACTCGCTAGTGATATTATAGAAAAAGGAATTATAATAACTGGAGGAGGTGCATTATTAAAAAATATAGCTGAACTTATTTCTAAGTCAACTGGGGTTCCCTGTAGTATTGCCGAAGATCCTCTTTATTGTGTAGCAAAGGGTACGGGTATAATGCTAGATAGTCTAGATAAATACAAGAGAGTGCTAGGGTATCAGAGATAAAAACAATTAAAAAATATGATATGAAAATAGCTATTGATGCTTCAAAACTAGAAGTAAATAATAAAACTGGCACAGAATATTATGCCCAAAATTTAATTTTAGGTTTATTAAAATCACTCCCAGATACTCATCAAATTATTTTATATTCGCAAAAACCACTATCTAAATCAATATTAGATTTGCACTGTAATGTTACTAATCGTATTATCAAAACCAAATTCTTATGGACCTTATTAGGTTTATCCTTGGCTCTACTGAAGGATAAGCCAGATATATTCTATACTCCAGCCAGTATTATCCCACCAATTCATCCTAAAAAAAGTATTATAGTTATTCATGGTTTGGAATATGAAGCTTTTCCACAAGCCTATTCTTTATTTAGATTTTGGCATTTAGCTATCTTTACTAAATTATCTGCTATTTGGGCATCAACGATAATAACTCCTAGTCAATCTACCAAGGACGATTTAGCTGGTGAGTATGAGATTAATCCTAATAAAATTCAAGTAATTCAATCAGGTGTTCCGGTTTTAGATTTAAATAAAAATGAAAAGATAAAATCAACTATTACCGAACTATATAATGAGCCCTATCTTTTATTTATTGGCCGAAAAGAATTAAGGAAAAATCTAATTACAATTATTGAAGCTTTTAATCTAGTAAAATTGAGCCATCAAGATTTAAAATTAGTTTTGGCGGGTATATCGGGATATGGTTACCAAGAAATTGCTAAAGCCATTGATAAATCAGAGTATAAAAAAGATATTATTAATCTCAATCGAGTTAATAATTTAGAAAAATTAACATTATATAAAAACTCCAAAGCTGTTTTATACCCATCTTATTATGAAGGTTTTGGGTTCCCAATTTTAGAAGCTTTGCAACAGGGTATTCCAGTTATTGCCTCAGATATACCAAGTTCTAGAGAAATTGGTAATTCTATGATAGAATATGTAGAAGTAGAAGATATTAGAGCTTGGGCTAAAGCTATTATAAAAATAGTTGATACTGACCTAACTAAAGAAAATATAAAAGCTCTTAAAACATATAGTCAAAAATTTAATTTTACAGACACAATAGTATGTACTAAAAATATCATTGTAAAATAAATATGCAAAATATTATTAAAAAGAGAAATCCTTGGAAGAATATTATTAAGTTTAGCTTAACTACTATACCTTTTTTCTCTATTTATTATGCGGGTACGGTTTATGAATATGTCCCAGGAATTGAGATTGTATTAAAAGGATTCACCAATACAGGATATTTATTAATAGGCTTATCATTATTATTAGGTCCTTTGGGTAAATTCTGGAATTATTTTGATAAATTTTTAACTTATCGTAAACAGTTAGGTATCGTTGGATTTATGTATGCTTTAATTCACGGGGTAGTGGGTACAATTATATATGTGCTTCCAAATCCAGATATAATGGTTAATAACTATTGGACTATTGCTCTAGGTATTATAGCTTTATATTTATTGTTTATTTGTTATGCTATATCTGAGATTGTAGTAATTAAAACATTAGGACCTAAAAAATGGAGAAGATTAATTAGGTATATAAGCTATACCTCCTTTATATTAGTTACTATACATATATACTTAGCAAAACTACCAGTTTGGCAAAATTATATAAACTCAGACATTTTATTTCCTCCATTGTCTCTGGTCTTATTTAGTTTTGGGCTGTTTGTATTGGGGTTTAGATTTTATGTTTTTATTTATGATACTTTGTCCCTCGTAAATACTAATATCAATCCAGCCATTAGAGAAAAGCAGAAATCAACTGAGTAACTTTAGGTATTAAATTTTTATCAGTAACTTCAAACCAATTAATTTCAGACATTCTTCTAAACCAAGTTAATTGCCTTCTAGCATATTGGTATTCTGATTGAGTATATTTATTTTTCATAGTTTCATAGTCAATTTTGTTATCTAGATAATCGCATATGGCTATGGTTCCAAGACCAAGTTGTTGCATTTTATTATGTGCTATATGTGAAGGTAGTTTTTTATTTAAAATGAATCTTATTTTTTTAACTTCCTCAACAACACCTTTTTCTAATCTATCTTCTACTCGAGTAATAATTCTATTTTTAATATCATTTAGAGTAGAAGTTAGCCCAATTAATAAATGGGTGTATGGTTGAGACGGATTTGGTATTGTTGTTTTAATGTCAAAACCACTAATTTCAATAGCACGAATTAATCTTACGGGATTATTCCAATCAGATTGATTTAGATTGGCCTGAGGGTTTAATGATAAAAGTTTATTTTGTAATTCAACTTTATTTAGTTGAGACAGCTCTACTCTTAATTTATTTTGAACAGGGATATTAGATAGTTGATAATTATATATAATAGACTCTATATACAAACCAGTGCCACCTACTAGAAAAGGTATAGTTTGTTGTGTATCTAATTCTTTTAAAATAGATTTTACTTCTCTTTGAAACTCAGCTACATTGTAATCTTCCCAAATTTCTTTTATATCCAGCATATAATGTGGTACTTTTTGCATTTCATCTATTGTAATTTTACCACTACCAATATCAAAGTTTTTATAAACTTGTCTAGAGTCAGCAGATATTATTGTCCCTGAGAATTCTTTAGCTAATTCTATGGCTAGCTTAGACTTACCAATCGCAGTAGGCCCTAAAATAGTAATTATAGATTGCATATAGACTTATTAAGCTAAATATGATATAATGAATCATAATAGAATAGTAACATATATGGCAAAAAAACAGCAACCCGTTCAAGAATATTCAGCAGCGCAAATTGATGTATTAGAAGGATTAGAGCCAGTGAGAGTAAGACCAGGTATGTATATTGGATCAACTGGTACAGAAGGTTTACATCATTTAGTTTGGGAAATAGTAAATAACTCTATCGATGAGGCAATGGGTGGTTACTGTGATACTATTACAGTTGATTTGTTGCCAGACGATAAAATTAGAGTTGAGGATAATGGAAGAGGTATTCCAGTAGATATTCACCCTAAGACAGGAGTTTCTACCTTGGAGACAATTATGACTAAATTACATGCTGGAGGTAAATTTGGTAAAGGAGGTTATCAGGTCTCAGGAGGGTTGCATGGAGTTGGGATCTCTGTAGTGAATGCGCTTTCTACGGATACTAAAGTTACGGTTTGGAAAGATGGTTATGAATATGTTCAAAGGTTTTCTATCGGGTTTCCGCAAGGTCCAATAAAGAAAATTGGAAAAACCACTCATCCAAATGGAACTGAAGTTACGTTTAAGCCAGATGAATCTATTTTTTCAGAGACAAAATTTAATCGAGAAAAGATTTATACCTATTTAAGATCTCAAGCTTATCTTACAAAAGGAACACAAATTAAAGTTAATGACTTTAGAGAAGAGAGCTCTGTCTTAGATTACACATTTTTCTTTGATAGTGGAATTGTGTCTTACTTAAGCTATTTATTTCACGGAGAAGAACCTAGACACTCAACTCCATTTTACTGTAATCACGAAAAAGATAATATTCTAGTAGAGGTTGCTTTTCAGTATTCTCGTGATTTACAATCTACTGAATTGTCTTTTGTAAATAACATTATTACACCAGGAGGTGGAACTCACGTCACTGGATTTAGAACTGCTTTAACTAGAGTTTTGAATGATTATGCTAAGAAAAAGGGTATTTTGAAAGAAAAAGATGAGAATTTGACTGGAGATGATGTTAGAGAAGGTTTAGTTGCTGTGATTTCAATTAAATTAAAAGCCCCATTATCACCTCAATTTGAAGGTCAGACTAAAGAAAAATTAGGGACAGTAGAAGCTCGCAGTGTTGTAGATCAAATTTTTGGTGAGCAATTAACTGATTATTTAGATAAAAATCCAAATGATGCTAAAGCTATTATTGAGAATTCTCTTTTAGCAGCTAAGGCTCGTCGAGCAGCTAAGGCCGCTAGAGATACCGTAATTAGAAAAGGAGCCTTAGAAGGAATGACTTTACCAGGTAAATTGGCTGATTGTTCTAGTCGACGCCCAGAAGAAAGCGAATTATTTATTGTAGAGGGAGATTCAGCTGGTGGTTCAGCTAAACAGGGTCGTAATAGAGCTTTTCAAGCTATTTTACCATTAAGAGGTAAAATTCTAAATGTAGAAAAAGCTAGATTGGATAGAATGCTAGCTTCTAGAGAAATTAAATCATTAGTTATTGCTCTTGGAACCTCTATTGGAGAGACATTTGATATAAATAGACTACGCTATCATAAAATCATTATTATGACAGATGCTGATGTGGATGGAGCCCATATTATGACTCTTATTTTAACTTTATTCTTTAGATATTTTAAAGAATTGATAGAAGCTGGTAATATCTTTATTGCTAAGCCTCCTTTATATCGTATATCTCGAGGTAAGGAATTTAATTATGTATATTCTGATGACCAAAAACAACAATTAGTTGCTAAGTGGGAGAATGAAAATCCACAATCTAAGATAAACATACAAAGATATAAGGGGCTTGGAGAAATGAATCCAGAACAACTTTGGAGTACAACTATGGATCCTGAAACTAGAGTAATGAAATCAGTTACCATTGAGGAGGCTGAAAAAGCAGATAGAGTATTTGATATGTTGATGGGAGAAGATGTATTGCCACGTCGTAAATTTATTCAATCTAGAGCTCGCTCAGTACAGAATTTAGATATTTAACTTTAATGTATTCTGATTGCATATTATTAGCTTATATACAAAAATTAATTTTTTAAGTATAATAAGACCAATGCTCTCATAGTTCAACAGGATAGAACCGGGGACTCCTAAGCCTCTAATCCAAGTTCGAGTCTTGGTGAGAGCACAAATTGAATTGTTTATGCTATAATATATAAAATATAAATAACTTATGAAGTCCAAAAACCTTTATTGGTATTTAGCAATTTTCATCACTATCATTAGTCTTGGAAATGTAGTGTTAGGATCATCTCAAGATAATAAAAAAAGTCTTGATAATTTGGGTGTTTTACATCATATTAAAATTATTAATATGCCATCTACTCAAGTGCTTGCTAACACTGCTACTTTACAGCCAGCTCCTGTTGCTAGATTTATTAAGATTAATGTTGAATCATTAGAACCAAGTATTACAGCTCAATCAGCTTTAGTTGTAGATTTTGGAACAGGAGATATTCTGTATAATAAAAATGCCCTAGATCGTCATCAATTAGCTAGTATAACTAAAGTACTAAGCTCAATGGTAGTTATGGATGAGTATAAATGGGGAACGAACAAAGATTTATCTATGACACAGACAGCATTTGATACCTATGGAGGAAACTCACTAAAAGTTGATGATCAGTTTACAGTTGAAGATATTTTGAGAGCATCTATGATGGTTTCTAGTAATGATGCAGTTCAGTTATTGGCAGAAAATTTTGGAGGAAAAGAGGAGTTTGCGGTCAAAATGAATAAGAAAGCTAAGGATTTGGATATGAGTGGAAGTTCTTTTTTTAATTCTCATGGTTTAGATGAAAAACCAATTAGTAATTACAGTACGGCTAGTGATATTATAAAATTGACACAGAGTTTATATGATGATTATCCAGATTTAATAGAAGTGTTAAAACAAAGAGAAGTTACTTTAACTTCTAAATCGGGGAAAGTTATTAAGGTTGGTAATACTAATGAAATGTTAGGCATAGATTCTCAAATGCTAATTGGTAAAACTGGATTAACAGACGAGGCTGGAGAAACATTTACATCGGTAGTTTCGATTAAAAATAGAATAGTTGGAATTGTGGTTTTACAATCAGCAATAGGAGGGTATCGTTTTCAAGATACTAGAAATCTGATAAAATGGGTAGAAGATAACTATGAAATATGATTATAACTGTGACTAATCAAAAAGGTGGGACTGGCAAGACAACGACAAGTATAAACCTTGCCTCCTATTTGGCGAAATTTGGTAAAAAAGTAGTTTTAATAGATTTAGATCCACAGAGCAATGCTACAAGTGGACTTGGTTTTGAAATAGGGAACAAGGCAGGGTTATACGAATTAATGATGGATGATAATACTCCTCTTAACCATAGTATTCATAGTACGAGATATTCTAAATTAGATATTATTGCTGGAACTTCAGATGTGGCAGGTATAGGAGTGGAATTGGTAAATATGAATCGTAGAGAGTTTGTATTATATGACCAGTTACAAAGCCTAACTCATTTATATGACTATATTATTATAGATTCTCCTCCTAGTTTAGGACTGCTAACTATTAATGGACTTGTGGCTGCTGATAAAGTTATAATTCCTGTACAATGTGAGTATTATGCATTAGAGGGATTAGGTCAATTATTAGAGACCATTCAGTTAATATCTGATAATTTAAAACCAGATTTATCGGTTTTAGGAGCAATTTTAACTATGTATGATAGAAGAAATAGGCTCTCAGCAATGGTAGCTAAAGAGGTAAGCAAATTTTTCCCTGGTTATGTGTTTGATACTGTTATTCCTCGTAATGTAAGTTTGTCTGAAGCTCCTAGTTTTGGTAAAGCCATACATGATTATGCTCCCTTATCTAAAGGAGCATTTGCGTATCGTCAATTAGCTCAAGAGCTAATAAGGGTAACTAGTCAAAATTAAGACTATTAAATATCTATATTTGTGATATACTAAATTTAATATAAAATATTGATATGAGTAAAAGTCCACTTGGTAGAGGTTTGTCATCTTTAATACCTAATAAAAAATCAGATAAAGCATCTAATTCTAAGGTTTTGCAATCTGATAATTTGTCGCCTACAGAAGATAAGCTTCTAGAGATAAATATCGATTCAATAGAGCCTAACCCATATCAGCCCAGAACTGAATTTTTACAAGAAGAAATAGAAAACTTGGCACAGTCTATTAAAGATAAAGGTATATTACAACCATTAGTAGTAACAGAAATTTCTAAAAACAAATATCAATTAATAGCAGGGGAGAGAAGACTAAGGGCCTCTAAATTAGCTGGTTTAAAAACTATAGCTGTAGTTATTAAAAACGGTATTAATGATCAAGATAAAGCTGAATTAGCTTTAATTGAAAATATTCAAAGACAAAATTTGAATCCAATTGAAAGAGCAAGAGGATTTTCTGAATTACAACATAAATTCAATATTACTCAAGAATCTATAGCTAAGCAATTAAATATAAGTAGATCAGCTGTAGCAAATACTCTTAGATATTTACAATTACCAGAAAAAGTTCAAAATGCTCTATCTTCAGGAGTCATTACCGAAGGCCATGCTAAAATTATAGCTGGGTTGGAAAATCAAGAAATACAAGAGAAAGTATTGGATAATATTGTTAATAATGCTCTCAATGTAAGTCAGACTGCTAAAGTGGTAAAAAAAGATCCACATAGTATACAAAATCAAGTTAGCTCGGATGTTAAACAATGGGTGTCCCAACTATCAGAGACTATAAATAATAAAGTAGAAGTACGGCGAAAAGGAAAAAGATATATAGTTACATTGAATTTTTTTGAAGAGTCAGAAATTGAAAGCTTATATAAAAAACTATCTCAATAGTTATATATGAATATTCTTAGTATAGATTATGGAGATGTTAGGGTAGGTTTAGCACATGGTTCAACAGATCATAATATAGCTTTTCCATTAAAAGTAATTCAAAATAATAATACAATTTGGGAGGAAATAGATAAAGTTATACAAGAATATGCAATAGATTATATTTTGGTTGGACTGCCTCTGAATTTCCAATCTTCTGATACTCAACAAACACTTAAGGTGAGAAAGTTTATTAAAGAATTAAAATCTAAGTTTGCAATAGAAATAGAAGAATATGATGAAAGATTAACAAGTTCTCTAGCTAAAAGATATATACCAAAAGGTCAAAGTATAGATATAGAGTCAGCGAGAATTTTATTAGAAGAATGGTTAGACAATAGATAAAAATTATGGAAATAAGTGTAATTATACCAGCATATAATGAAGCCAAACGAATTACTCCTACAATTCATAGTGTGATAGATTATCTAGAGAAAACGACCAATGATAGTTATGAAGTTATAGTTGTATTAGACGGCTCAAAAGACAATACTCTAGCAGTAGTGACTAATTTAGCTAAAAAATATCAAAAAATTAAAATCATTGATAATAAAGTCAATAGAGGTAAAGGGGCCGTAGTTAAGCAAGGAATCTTAGAATCAAAGGGAGATTATGTATTGTTTATGGATGCCGATAACTCCACACATATTGATGAATTAGATAGAATATTACCGGTAATGAAGAATGGAGTTGATATGGTTATAGGATCTAGAGATATGCATGATAGTAAAGTTGAGATAAGACAAGCTAGGTATAAAGAAATTTTAGGTGATTTAGGGAATTGGTGGATACAAATATTACTAGTAGGTGGTATTGAAGATACTCAATGTGGCTTTAAGGTGTGTTCAGGGAATATAGCACGCAATATTTTTGCTAAAATTAATATGAAAGGGTGGTCATTTGATATTGAGCTTTTAGCCTTGGCTAGATATTTTGGGTATAACATTAGAGAAATGCCAGTTGTATGGTATAATGATGATAATTCTCATGTCAGACTAAAAGACTATATACAAGTTTTAATAGATACATTCATAATAAAATATAGGTTATTTACAGGATATTATAAATAAAATTAAATTAATATGAATAAAAAACAAATAATAACTCAAGAATTTCGCCAAGATATATTTACAAAAGAGTGGATTTTGGTTTCTACTACTAATAATAGACCACATACAATAGTAGGTAATGAAATGCAGACTAGTAACTTATCTGATTTAATAGATCCTTTTACTGATATAATTAATGGTATATCCAGAGAAATAATTTCATTAGAATTAAAGGATGAACAGCAAGAATCACAAGTATTTATAGTAAAGAATCAATATCCACTCTTGAAAAATATTAATTTACCAGCCTATCAAACAGAAGGTCCATATAATTTTGTAGCAGGTGAAGGTATTCACGAAGTTGTTGTATATCGTGATTATGAAATTCAGATTAGAGACTTTTCTATTAAAAAAATAGCTTTAATGTTTAAGGCCTTTCAAGCTAGAAGTTTGAGTTTAATGAGTAATAAACATATTAGGTATATTGCTATTATTCATAATCATGGGTATAAAGCAGGAGCTAGTATATTACATCCACACTCTCAAATAGTTGCCACTCCAATTGTGCCAGATGGAATTGAAAGAATTCTTGAAGGAGCTCAACAATATCACCGGTCTAATAATAGAGATTTAGCTCAGGTAATTATTGAGTATGAGCAAAATATTAAGCAAAGAATTATTATAGAGAATAACTATTTTATAGCCTTAGCTCCTTATGCCTCCAGAGTAGCTTATGAAGTTGAGATTTATCCTAAGTATCCACAAATACACTTTGCCTATTCAAATCAGACTGAACTGTATAATTTAGCCAAAATATATAAATTTATACTCAAGTCTTATTATGAAAAAATTGGAGATATTGATTATAATATGAGTATTATAACCGCTCCAGTAGATGGTAATTTATATAAAGGTTTTAGGTGGTTTATTCGTTTAACTCCTAGAATTAATTTTGTAGGAGGTTATGAAATAGGAACAGACACAGATATTTGCTTAGTCTCACCAGAAATAGCTGCCGATATATTGAGTTAAATATGTATAAAATAAAATTACTACCAGAAGATCAGCAACCCAGAGAAAAGTTGATTAAGTCTGGAGTTCAAGCTTTAAATCTAGAGGAGTTATTAGCTATTATTCTTGGTACAGGATATAAAAAAGAGAATGTATTAGAGTTATCTAAAAGAATTTTTAAAGATTATGGTTCTAAAACTATTACAGGATATAGCAGAGTTTCAGATGTGATGACTGATTTTGACTTGCCAAAAGTCAAAGCCTGTCAACTTTTAGCTTGTTTTGAAATTGGCCGAAGAATATTTGCCGATAAAAGCATAGATATTCCTACCATACGTTCTCCGCAGGATGTTTGGGAATTTGTAAGTGATATGCATCATCTAAAAAAAGAATATTTAAGAGGTTTATATTTGAATATTAAAAATCAAATTATACATGATGAAATAATTTCAATTGGGACTATTGATCAAAGTATCGCACATCCAAGAGATATTTTTGTCCCAGCTATTAAGTATCATGCAGCAGCAATGATTATAGTCCATAATCATCCCTCAGGAGATGTTACTCCGAGTCAGGCAGACATAACTTTGACAACAACCATAAAGGAGGCTGGAACACTATTATCCATTTCAGTCTTAGACCATATTATAGTGACAAGGTCTGGATATAGAAGCATTTAACTTATTATATGTTAATTTGTAACATATAATAAAAATAGCTTAAATTAGATGTATTTAGGTCTTTACTAAAATTCAAAAATGATGTATAATGTTGCTAATTAAGAAGCATATACATGGAGAAGGAAGAACAGTCTCAGCAGCCAAATCAACAAAAAACAAATACCTTTAAGAGTGAGTTATTAGACATGATAAAAACACTAATTGTGTTTTTAATTATATATTTTGGAACTAAAGGTTATATAGCACAGCCATTTTTAGTCAGTGGAAGATCTATGGAACAAACTTTCTCTGACGGAGATTATCTTATTGTAGATCAGTTAACATATAACTTTACTACTCCCAAGAGATCTGAAGTAATAGTATTTCATACTGAATTCATACCAGGAGGTAATGAGCGAGAATATTATATTAAAAGAGTTATTGGTATCCCAGGCGATAGGATAGTGATTAAAGATGGAAAAGTGTTTTTATATGAAAACAATTCAAATACACCGACTATTTTGGATGAAAATTATATTATAGATGGCTTGAAGACATTATCTAAAGGACCTGTAGATATGGTATTAAAGGATAATCAATACTTTGTATTAGGGGATAATAGAGGTAATAGTTCAGATTCAAGATATTGGGGGCCAGTAGATAAATCATATATAATAGGAAAACCATTAATTAGGCTATTTCCATTTAATCAAATAAAATTATTCAACAATAATAATGAATAGAGTATGAGAAGAAGACGGGGTATAAGTAAAATCAATCCAGTAGAGCAGACTATAATTAATCCGGAATTTTCAAATATTTGGGACTCCGTAGTCTCAGATATTAGAGATACTTTAAAAAATGCAGGATATCAAAATAGTAAATCTACATTTACTCAAGAAGCCTCTATATTTAGTAATAAAATTTTAAATAAATTAAATATTAGTGCTACAGAATCTCTATTTACTGTAAAATATAAGTCTAAAAACACTATAGTCTTAGGTGCACCAGGTCCAGTTGGAATATTGAAAAACATTGTCGATAGCAATATGCCATATCAGGATGAGCCTCTAAAGTTATTCGATTATGGAATATCTTTAGTAGACGATGATAATAATAGTGCTACTATTCCAAAACAATTTCATGTCTTTAAAGCTGAATGTATAGGAGATGTAAATCCAGTTCGCGATGCAGAGATGATTTTAACAGTATATCGTATGCTGGAATATAGGGGTATAGAAAACCTAGTTGTTAATATAAATGGACTTGGTGACACCGCAGCCAAGGAGAATTACTATAAAGAGTTAGCGTCTAAAACCCCTAAAAGATTTAAGGAGTTATCTACAGCATTGTCATATAACCCAATTCAACTATATAATGAATTATTAAGTTTAGATACTGACATTAACATTAGAATACCTCAAATAGTAGATTATCTTAGTATAGAAGAAACCCAATATCTAAAAGCAGTATTAGAATTTTTAGATACCCTTGATATACAATACAATTTAGATTCCACTTTGTCTGGGTCAATTGGTTTTAATGAAGGGGTATATTTTGAAATTATTAGTCAGGACGACCCTGAAATGATTTTAGTTAGAGGAGGTAGACATAATGAACTATTTGAACTGTTGGGTGGTGATAAAGGGTCGGGTGCTATTGGGGTTGAAATTTATGTTGATCCATTAATGCAATTGTCTCATAAAACTAACCTAAATAAGGTAACAAATAACAAAACCCCAGATATATTTGTTGCTTCTATTGGACTAGAGGGGCAAAAAAGTGCATTAAAAATTCTATCACTAATTCAAAAATATGGATTGGATGTAAAAGAAAGCTTCGGAATTAAAAGTCTCAGACAACAATTATTAAAGGCTAAAAAATCAGATGCTGAAATTACTTTAATTGTAGGTCGCAAAGAGGCAGTAGATGGGACTGTTATTTTAAGAGACAAAGAAAGTGAAAATCAAGAAATCATACCGATAGATAAACTGATATCCATTTTGAGTAAAAAACTATCTAAATAAATGTCAATACAAGCTATTGCAAAGAGTAGTATTCTATGGTATACTCAATCTTAAAGTCTTTATAAAAAAGACAACTTTATTTGGTTAAAAAATGATGAAAGGAGGTTTTAATATATGGTAGAAGTAAGAAAAAGAGAGAAAGAGAGCGTGGAGTCTATGATTCGACGGTTTACTAGGCGTATTCAAAAAAGCGAAGTTTTAACTCAAGCTAGAGCCTCTAGATTTTTAACTAAGGGTAAATCTAAAACCAAGCAAAGACAGGCTGCAATTAAAAAAGTTCAGTTTTTGACTGAAAAAGATAAGCTAGTAAAAATGGGTAAAGTTAAGTCTACAGAAAAATTACCTAATAAATATAAGCTGAAAATTAAAGCTAGCATTAAATAATACATCTAATACATTGATTTATGTCTAATATTGCCCTTACAATTAAAAAAGATATGGTGCAAGCAATGAAAGATAGAGATGATCTTGCAAAAACTGTGCTAAGAACTTTAAGTTCGGAATTTAAAAATGCGGAAATAGATAAGGGTATTCCATTAGAAGATATCGATGTTATTAAGGTCTTATCAAAGCTAGCCAAGCAGAGAAAAGATTCTATTCAAGCCTATCAAGAAGCTGGTAGGAATGACTTAGTAGAGTCTGAGATGGCTGAGCTAGAAATTATACAAAGATATTTGCCAGCTAAATTAACTGATACAGAGCTAGAACAATTAGTAGATGATAGTATAGCTGAGTTAGCAGATAATGCTAATTTCGGTACAGTAATGAAATTAGTTGTCAATAAAGCTCAAGGTAAGGCTGATGGTAATCAAATTAAAAATTTAGTTCAAGCTAAGTTATCTTAAGTTATGATATTGGAATTTGAATCACAGGTTCCCAATATTATAGACTATAATGATCTGGTGGCACTGTGTGTAGATATATTTAGTAAAAGCATTGACCGTAAGTTACAAAACACAACGGTTAGTGTTGCTATAGTGTCAGACAATACAATTAGACACCTCAATTCTCAATATAGAAACAAAGACAAAGTCACGGATGTGTTGTCTTTTAATTTGATGGGGGAGTATACTACACCAGATCCGATTTTAGGTGAAGTTGTAATTTGTTATAATAAAGCTTTAGAACAAGCTCAAGAACTAGGTCATAGCATAGATTATGAAATAGCAACTTTATGTATACATGGACTATGCCATTTAGCTGGATATGACCATCAAACTGATGAGGATTATAAAGAAATGCAGACTAAAGAAACAAATTTACTAACAATTATTAGTCATCACTATTCATTTTCTTAAAGGTATATGATATAATAAAAAATATAAAAACAATATATATAAATTATGACCAAAAATGAAATAATAGTCGGATTAGATGTTGGAACATCATTCACCAAAATGGCTATAGGAAAACGTCTAAGAGAAGATAAAACACCCTCTATTATTGCTCTTGGTATAGCCCCTAGTGAAGGAGTTAGAAAAGGCGTTGTGACAGATATCCCAGATGCTACTAAAAGTATTAGTGAGGCTTTAGACTATGCCTCCAAAATGATAGAAGAAGATATTAAAGGAATAATAATCTCTTTGAATGGATCACATATTAAAAGCCACATTGCAACAGGTAAAGTAGCAGTCTCAAAAGCTGATGGAGAAGTGACGGAAGATGATATAAATAGAGTTATAAATAATGCCAATCCAGGTCCAAGTGGTCAGAATAAAGAAATTATAGATATCATTCCCAAAACATATATTCTTGACGAGGAAACGGGGATCAAAAATCCAGTTGGAATGAATGGAATAAGATTAGAAATAGAAGCTCTAATAATAGAAAACAATTCATCTTCAATCAAAAATTTAGAAAAATGTATTTATAACTTAGGATTAAAAGTAGATTCGCAAGAAGTTGGGGTAATTGCTTCAGCTGAATCTGTTTTAACCAAAAAACAAAAAGATTTAGGAGTAGCAGTTATAGATTTAGGATCTGGTACAACCTCAATAGCCGTTTATGAAGAAGGACACTTAATACATATTGGAGTTATTCCCATAGGAGCCAATCACATTACAAATGATTTAGCTATTGGACTTAGAACCTCAATAGAAGTAGCTGAAAAAGTAAAATTAAAATACGGATTAGCTTTAGAAAAGGCTTTAGGAGAAAATTCTAAATTAAAAATTGATTTATCTAAAATTGACTCAGGAGAAGAGGGTGTGTTCCCTATAGCTTATATAGCCAGTATAATTGAAGCAAGATCTAGAGAAATTTTTGGACTAATAATTCAGGAACTCAAAAAAATTGAAAGGGATGGCTTGTTACCAGCTGGAGTAGTTTTGGTTGGTGGTGGAGCTAATCTAAAAGCAATGGCTGATTTAGCAAAACAAGAATTAAAATTGCCAGTCAAAATAGGAGTGCCACAAGGAGTGGAAGGAAGTATAGCAGATGTTGATAATCCAATTTATGCCAATTTAGTAGGACTGATCAAAGGGGGTTTTCCCCCTCCCATAGGTGATGATATGAGCTCAAAAAGTAATATATCCAATACAGTTAAAAAAAACTCCTCTAAAATCTTCAATCCAATTAAAAGCTTATTAAAAATGGTATTTCCTGATTAAATATAATAAATTATTACTATGAATAACTACAATAGCAACCAAAAACTACCAGTAATAAATAATCCAGAATCTTTAGGAGGTGGAGCTGGAGGGAGTGGCTTCGGAAATGATTCATCAGGAGATGAATTAAGACCAGGTCGTACGAAAAGAAGACGAGGAAGTTCACAACCAGGGACTCAATATAGTATTAAAGTTACTAATCCTGATAAAGAGGTTACTACTGCTCCAGAAGTTGAAGATGGAGCTAAACCAGAGGGAGGAGAAGTAAATCCAGAGTTGAATTTAGAAGCTCTACCTGATTTAAATGAGACTCCTGAAGAAGAAGTGATAGAAGTTGTTGGGGAATCAAATGAAGGGGTTGAGGAGGGAGTTGAAGAAATTGAGTTCCCAGCACTAGATGATATTGAAAATGAATATCCCTTTCAAATAGATTCAGAAACGGGATTATCTTCACAGTTGACAAACATTAAGGCTTTAGAATCACAGTTACAAGATTTAGAGGAGGGAAGTTCTGGATATGAAGAGATTAAATCGAGTATTGAAAATGATAGATCTCAAGAAAAGATAGAATTCGAGACTTCTTTAGAAGAAAATAATAAAAAATTAAGTAAAATTTATACTACACTTTATACTAAGGGAAAAGGAACAGGTTCTTTTACTGGAAATGAAGAACAAATGGTAATTATTAATAATTATTTAGTCAAATTGAAGAGTAATTCAAAATACTCAAAACAAGCAACACAAATAGAAGATACAATTAGTTCAATTAAATCTAATATTGACACATTAACAACTCAGTTATCATATTTTAATACAGAAACACAATCTCAAATAGCCGAAGCTATTCAATCTCAAAAAGATACTCTACAGACAGAATTATCTCAAGCTCAACAAGAATACAATGGAAGTGAAGCTGAGGCCTTTGATACAAAAATCTTATTAGAAAGACAGCTGGAAGGACAACTTACAGACCCAAATAATTTGTTTAGTCAGGATAATATTAATCAAATCTTTGCTACTTATGGGCTAAAAGAAGGGAGAGATAGATTGAAACAATTACAAGAACAAAGCGATAAAGCTAGAGAACAAGCTGCTCGTAATGAGATTCAGGATGAAATAGTATCGCATATTCATCATCATCTAGATAGCGGGCGATCTTTATTTCAAAAAGAACTAGTTGATGCCATTAGTCTCGATATGCAATCTCAATTAGAGGTATTATTAGAAGAATCAGAAAAGAATAGTGAAGAGTATAGAGAAATAAATAGAGTCCTTCAATCGTCTGGAGAATATAGAATATCTGAGATAGTTAATTCACAAAATCCAAAATTACAAGAATTAGTTTTTTGGTATAAAGTAAATTTAGACGATGGTAAAACTACAGCAGAAATTTTAGGTGATGATAAAAATAATAATTTAGCTCAATATGTAGCAAAAGAAACTGATAGACAATTTAAAGAACAGGAGCTAGAAATTAAAAAAGGAGTCCTAGATGGACAAGGATACCTACATAGTAGATTAGATAATAAAAGAAGAGGAGAAATTGATTCAAGAATAGAAAGCCAATTCAATACAGCAAAAACAAACGAGATAAACAAGCTAAACTCAGAAATTAGTGGTTTAGAATCTACTACAGATTACTACTCTTCTGACAGTCAAGATAAGCTAATGTTAGCTGAAAAAGAAGCATTAAGACCATATGATGTAACCCAATTTAATGCAGAATTACAGAAAGAGCTAGAATCAGGTCAAATAACATTTGAAAAAGGACACTTTAATTCAGTTGAAAATATTCCCGCAAGGAATGCAGAGATTAATGGTCAATTAGACAGTTTATCAAACGAGACAAAATCTTTAATAAAAAATAGTGATCAAATCTCACCAGATCTAAAACAAAGATTACAAAATCTAGAAATAGAACAACAAAGGCAAGCAATACAGGGTGAAATTGACAGCATAAGTAGTAGAAGAAGATTCAAATGGTTTGGTATAGGTAAGAAAAAAGCTGAATCCTTAACAAGTCTACTAAATCAAGTTAATGCTAATTTGATCACACAAAATCAATTTAAAACACAGGTTGCCCAAAATCAAGAACAATATCAGAAGATTTCAGTCAATATAAGTCGATTAAAAGAATTATATAACAAACTACCTAACTCTATTCAATTAAGTTTAAAGTCCCTAGAAAATACTAGTGGAGGCAATATTTCTACAACTATTGATACAGCAGTACAAGAATTACAAAGCTATGAAACTCCAGTTGAATTGCAAGCTCAAAGAGATAAAATTGCTGAATTACAAAAACAAATAAAAGAATTAGAAGGAATAAAATAAAGAAAAAATCTTTACTCTTATCCACCTCCGGCACTTCGTACCGCCTCCTCCCAAGGAGGACAAAATACAAAAACATTAACTATAAAATATAAGCAACTAAGATGCTTTCAACACCTATACAATACCTATATTTTATGCTAGTATAGCCTTAATTATTTATATTTTATTTATGCCATATCCTACCAAAAAGAAGTCAAAAGCTATTCGCCGTAATAAGCGCGAAAAGCGTGAAGATGTCCCAAAGTCTGCTTTGCCTACTACCAAACATCGTCGTAATCCCGCCAATCAATTGAGTAAAGCTCCAAAGGGTAAGCTAAAAGATAAAGATGGGAGTCAATATGTATATGGAAAGAATTCCGTGCTGGAGATATTAAAACAAGATCCTAAGCGAGTGCAGAAAATTTATATTACTCGAGAGAATCAAGTTCGAGATAAGCGTTTGGAGCAAATTTTGGAACTTGCTAAAGAGTCTCTTGCCCTTATTCAATATGTACCAATTCAGAAAATAACAGGATTATTAGAAAAAGAAATTGCAGAAGAAGGGGATTATATTCATCAGGGTATTATCGCCGTTGTAACAGCTGAGCCATTACTTAGCTTAGAGGAATGGGCTGCTAGTATCAAGGAGAAAGTAGGGGATACTTCTCAAGGTTTAGTTATTGCCCTAGATGAGATTACCGATCAACATAATATTGGGGCAATTATCCGTGTTGCTGAGACTATGGGAGCTCTTGGCGTATTATTGCCTAAGCATAGAGGGGGAATTATATCTCCTATTGGCTCAAAAGTAGCCTCTGGGGCAGACAAATATGTCCCTTTGGTACAAGTAGGCAATATGAATACTGCACTCAATACCTTGAAGCAATTAGGCTTTTGGATATTAGGTAGTGATTGTAATCCAGAAACACCCCCATTTTATCAATATGATTTCAATGATTTACCAACTGTACTCGTAATGGGTAGCGAAGGTAAGGGACTCAGACCAAGTATTGCCTCTAGCTGTGATATGCTCGGGTATATACCAATGTATGGCAAAATTCAATCTCTGAATGTAGCCACCGCCACCGCTATTATGGCTTATGAAATTGTAACCCAACAAACAACAAAGAGATGAAAATAGGTCGTAATGATCCGTGTCCTTGTGGGAGTAGTTTAAAATATAAAAAGTGTCATTATCCTCAAAAACTTGCTTCTTTTGCAGAGTTATCACATGAGGAGATGTTGTTTCTTCAAGGGAAAGAGATACAGGATTTAGAGAAAAAATATCAACAAGGTCATGGTAGGGGAATTATATCTAGTTATCATAACGGGGTAAGATATGTTTTTGTAAAAAATCGAAAATATAGTGATAGAGATCTACCCCAAAAGTGGAAAACTTTTCCAGATTTCTTAGGATATTATATGTTTCATATTTTTGAGCCAGAATTTTTTAAAGATATAACAAAAAAAGATTTCCCTTTGGTGAAATTATTAAATTATTATAATGAAAAGGCCTTAAACTCAATGGGATCTAATACTTCAGGAATACATTCAATGGAGATGGATAATAATATTACCACATTACTTTATTTGATTTATGGGTTATATTTATTAGCCGATAATGCAGAATTACAACAAAAACTTATAAAAAGACTAAAAACAAAGGATCATTTTGAAAGTCATTGCTATGAGGTATTTGTCGCCTCTCTATTTATAAGATCAGGGTTTCAAATAGAATTATACCAGGAAGGAGATAGAGGCAATACATCTCCAGAGTATGCTGTTATACATCCTAATGGTAAAAAATTTGATGTTGAAGTAAAGAATAGACATTATAATCAAGAGCATTTAAAAATTAAATCTCAAATTAATAAGGCATTTAAAAAAGATTGTAAACATGAAAGAATTATATTTATTAATATAAATAAAGGGGTTCCAGAAGGATCACATGTATATTGGTGGGAGGAAGATATATATCAACAATTACAATCTATTCAAACTGAAAAATCAGCACATATATTTATTAGTAATCAATTAATGCGCGGAAAAGGATTTATGCAACCTGTTTTAAATCATTTTGCTATCAATAAACAAGGATTTAAATTTGAATATTCTTTAGAAGATCTTCTACATATAAGAGATTTATATCCAGAAATATTCACATTTAGAAAGTTAATGCATCAAGGGGTGGTTTTACCTCAGACTTTTGATGGTAAAAATCCTCTATTACTAAGAAACGGAATTGAAGAAAGTAATTTGTTACCTGGTAAGAAAATAGAATTTAATAATATTAAATATACTATTCAATTATGTACTTATAATAATGACACTAAAAAAATTACTTGTATAGTTAATGATTATGAGAATGGATTCGTCAAAACTTTTGATAGAGACCCTACTGATGCAGAGGAGAAAGTTTTATCTGAAGATCCTAGTGCATTATTTGGTAAAAAAAATAATTTTACAATTGATAATCCACTAGAGATATATGATTGGGTATATGAATCTTATAAAAATACTAGTCGTAAAAATTTAATTGAAATTTTGGCTCTTTCAAAAGAAAAATCTAAACAGTATTCAACTCAAGAGTTAAGAAAAAATCTTGTAAAAATTTACTCTGAAAATATGATTAAATCAGCTATTAAAGATAAAATCTAACAAATATACCCTTTATATTATTCCTCTTTATCACCTCGTATAGTGGGGTCTCCCTCAGGATGTTTACGATTGATTTTAGCTATACTATGTTCCATAATCTCATCAAAGCTAATATTCAGCTCATCTAGGGTTAAATTAAAATACCATAACAAATCTCCCAGTTCTTCTTTTACCTTTTCTTTATCTAAAGGGGAAAGGGCTTTTTTGGATTTTTTAATTAAATCTAATACTTTTACTGATTCAGTGACAAGCCCGGTGCTCGCATAATCTAATCGAGGAGAGGCGTCTCCCGTATGGAAATCACTATAATCTGCATAATCGGTTCTAAGAGCTTGTTTTTTGTATTCTTTGAGATTCATAAATAGTTGTATTATTGGGATATCTCTATTATATAACTATTTGTACTAGATGAGAAGGTCGTAGATAAAATAAGATTGGATGTTGAAGTTTTTGTCCCTGCCTACCGCAGGCATGGCCTCGCTGGCGAGGGTGGCACAAAGTGCCGGGTGTGGACTGATCTTGTTTTATGCTTTTTTGTCCTCCTTAGGAGGAGGTGGCCTTTAGGCCGGAGGTGGATATTTGTTAAAGTTTATACCATAGTTTTAGTTTTATCCACCCTCCCCCGTCGCAAATAAAGATTTGCTCCTGGGAAACCTCACGGTTTCCCAGCCTTCCTCCCACGGGAAAACTACCGTTTTCCCGACCCCTTTCCCAGACTTTCAGTCTATTACGGGTACTCCCTCCAAAGGGAGACAAAATAACAAACATATTACTCTGGTGGATATGGGTGGACTTGAACCACCGACCTGTCGCTTATAAGACGACTGCTCTAACCAGCTGAGCTACACATCCATATTGTACTAGTATATCATAAAATAATATGAAAATACTAGTACTTATATTTTAATTTTTTTCCACACCAGCTTCTTTTTCAGACTTATCTTCAGGGGATGTCCCATTCATTAAGTCTTCAAATTCTTGTCTTTCTATTGTTTCATGCTTGATTAAGGCTTGTGCTAAAATTTCTAACTTATCTCTATTATCAGTCAGAGTTTTTTTACAAGTTTTATAAGCTTTATCTATGATAGCTTTTACTGCATCATCAATTTCTTGTAAAACTTTCTCACTATGATTGGTTATCTCGCCAGTTCTATTATTCCTGTAATCAGAATAATGTACTGGTCCTAATTTACTCATTCCATAGTATCTAACATATTGTTCGGCAATTTGAGTTAATTGTTGAATATCATTAGAAGCTCCAGTTGTCATCTCCCCGAATATCATTTCCTCAGCTACATATCCTCCTAAAGCCACCGCCATATCAGCTTCAAAGTGGGATCGTGATACTAGTCTTCTATCTTCAGTTGGCATCTTGAGAGTATAACCGCCAGCTCTTCCTCTGGGTATAATCGTGACTTTTTGAATAGGGTCAGATTGTTCTAAGAAATGTCCAGTTACAGCATGTCCAGATTCATGATAAGCTACAATTTTCTTTTCTTTTTCACTTATCACTCTACTTTTTCTCTCCGGTCCCATTAGAACCTTGTCTATAGACATTAGAATATTCTCTTCTGAAATAGTTTTCTTATTGTTACGAGCACTAACAATAGCCGCTTCATTCAACAAATTAGATAAATCTGCCCCAGAAAATCCAGGAGTTCGCTCAGCGATTGTTCTTAAATTGACTTTTTTCTCTAGAGGTTTTCCTTTAGCATGTACTTTTAGAATTTGCTCACGTTCTTTGATATCTGGTAAATCTAATGTGACTCTTCTATCAAATCTACCTGGTCTCATTAAAGCTGAGTCAAGTACATCGGGACGATTAGTTGCGGCGAGTACAATTAGTCCTTTATTAGCTTCAAATCCATCCATTTCGACTAGAATCTGATTTAAGGTTTGTTCCCTCTCATCATTTCCTCCTCCAACTCCAGTTCCTCTGGATCTACCAACTGCATCTAACTCATCGATAAATATTAAAGCAGGAGAATTCTTCTCAGCTGTTTTAAACAAGTCTCGAATACGACTAGCTCCAACTCCTACAAACATCTCTACAAATTCAGATCCAGAAGTAAAGAAGAAAGGTACTTCAGCTTCATTAGCAACAGCTCTAGCTAAAAGGGTTTTCCCAGTTCCTGGAGGACCTACCAATAACACTCCTTTTGGAATTTTAGCTCCAATATCCGTGTATTTCTGAGGGTTTTTAAGGAATTCTACAATTTCCTCCAATTCCTCCTTAGCTTCTTTTAAGCCAGCAACATCAGCAAAAGTAATCATTTTCTTACGGTCTTTATCTGGCATAATGACCTTTGCCATTGAGCGACCAAACATCATAGCTTGAGTATTTCCTTTTTGTGCTTGTCTTAATGAGAACCATAATAATCCACCAATCAATATAATAGGAAATAGTAGATTCAAAAATATGGATAGAGCCAGACTACTACCTTCATTATTCTTAACTTCAATTTTGAGATTATTTATTTTTGCTTCCGATACTCCATAAGCCTGTAAAGACTCGATAAATGTTCCAGAAGGCTCTTTTTGAGCTTCTTTTATCTTTTCATCTTTTAAAGTAGCTTTAATATTATTATTAGAAACCACTATAGAGTTTATATTGTCATTTTGAATATCCTGTACTATATCAGATAAAGCAACCTTACTAATATTGCTATTGTTTTGAGTCACTAAATATCCAAATATGATTATAATAGCCAAAATTGACAACAGTCCGGAGAGAATGTTTTTGGTAAATTTTTTCATATAGCAATAGAGATTAAATTATTTAGGCTAGCGCTAGACTTATCCTGTGTTCTTGAGGGTCCACAGATAATATTTTGAATTGAGCGGTTGTTCCTTCCTTTAACTCAGTATATTTAGGACGATCTTTTTCAATTTCAGAATTATGTACTAAACCTCTTACTTCAGCATCAAGTTGTACAAAAATTCCAAAGTGATTCATTCTAGCAACTTGTCCCTCTACAGTTTGATCTACTGAAAATTTTTCAGCAATTTTATTCCAAGGATCTTCAGTCAGAGTTTTTATAGATAGAGAAACTTTTCCATTAACAATTTCAATAACTTGAGCTTTAACTTTATCTCCTTCTTTATATAAATCTCTAGGATTTTCTACTAATTGCCAAGATAATTCAGATATATGAACTAACCCTTCTAGTTTTTGCCCATTTTTACCAAATTTTACGAATACTCCAAAGTCTACAACTCCAGTAACTTCTCCTTCAATAGTATCTCCTTTTTGATAGCTATTTACTAGATTTAACTCTTCACTTTTACGAGCAGATTTTTCAGAAACAATTAATTTGTTTTCTTCTCGGTTGACATTAATAATAGCTACTCGGAAAATATCCCCAGTATATTCTTTAAGTCTACCTAAAATTTTAGTTTTATCCCCACCATCTACACGAGGATAGTGGTCATAAGCTAATTGAGAGACAGGTAAGAATCCACTTATACCATTTATAGTAATTAATAAACCTCCCTTATTAGCGTCAATAATCTTGACATCTACTGGTTCTTCAGAAGCCTGTTTTACCAACAAATCTTCCCACACCTTGTCTTCGGAAGCCTGTTTTAGAGATAGCTCGATATATCCATCAGTAGTATTAGTTGTAATTACTGTAGCGGTTACACTATCACCTTTTTTCAGTGTTTTGATAGTTCCAAAGCCATCATGTAATTCTTCTCCTAGAATAACTCCAGTACCAATTGGTCCAAGATCAACATACATCGCATTGGTTCCAATATCAAGCACGGTTCCTTTAATATCTTCTCCAACTACGGGTAAGTTTAAAGGGTTTTTTTGGAGTAAATTCTCCATTATATTAATATCTTTTGCCATATTGATAAAGTGTTCAAAATTAGTTAATAATACGATATATTATGATACATTTCATAATTATAAAATGGAGGCCACAATAATCTTAAATATTATATCATAAAAAAGCCAAATTTACAAGAGCTATGGTGGGCGCAGGAGGGCTTGAACCTCCGACCAAAAGATTAAGAGTCTTCTGCTCTACCAACTGAGCTATGCGCCCTATACTTATACTATTATAATGATTTTTACTGAAAAAGCAATATTTGTAAAAATATATAGATTTATGTTATAGTATATGTATCTTAAAATATAAAGATAAAAATATGAATCTAAAAAATGAATTTGTAATTGCAATATCCGGAAAAGCTGGACAAGGTATTTTAAGTATGGGTGATTTTATACAGCATATTGCTAAAGATTTGGGTTTATATAGTTTTGTATGGGTTGATTATCCTAGTTTGATTAAAGGAGGTCACAATGTAGTATTTATTAGGATTTCTGATAGGCCAATTTATGCTCCAGTAGAGCATATTAATTATCTAATTGCTCTTGATGCTGAAAGTGTAGATATACATTGGGATGAAATATTAAAACAAGGTGTTTTAATCTATGATAGTGATATTGTTAAAAAAGAAATTAGTAGAAAACCCAATAAATCACAGCCTTTCTTTAGTGTTGGAGTTCCCTTTAATGCTATCTCAAAGGGTATAAATAAATCTACTCGTTATGCCAATACTGTTGCTATTGCAACTCTACATTATGTACTAGGCTGGCAGCTTAATACCTATACTAAAATTTTAGAAAAAAAATTCAAGAAAAAAAGTCAGCAAATTGTAGATGATAATATTTTAGCAATGAAACAAGGTTATGAATATGCTGAAGATAATTATGATAATGTATTTACTAATCCATTGAAAAAAGGACAGGCTAAAGAATATTATTCTATTGATGGGAGTCAAGCTTTGGCTTTCGGAGCCATTAAAGCCGGGGTAAAATTCACCGCTGCCTATCCTATGACTCCTGCTACTCCAATTTTTGATCATCTAGCCACTTATTCTGATAAATATGGCATCATTGCTAAGCAGGCTGAAGATGAGATTTCCGCTATTTGTATGACAATCGGAGCTTCTTATGCAGGAGCTAGAGCTCTTACAATGTCGTCTGGAGGTGGATTTTCTTTAATGGTGGAGGCTATAGGCTTGGCTGGTATTACTGAAACACCTTTAGTGGTAGTCAATGCTATGAGAGGTGGACCAAGTACGGGTCTGCCTACTAAAACTGAACAGTCAGATTTGAGATTCGTCCTGCATGCTTCTCAAGGAGAGTTTCCTAGAGTGGTATTAGCCCCAGGGGATAGCGAGGAGTTGTATCAATTAATACAAGAGGCATTCAATCTGGCTGATTTATATCAGTTGCCAGTTATAGTTTTAACGGATAAATATTTAGCTACCTCTCAGATGATATTTTCAAAAGATACAGATTTAGATGCAGTTACAGTAGATAGAGGTATTTTGATTCATAGTCAAAAAGAGTTGGGTGGGGATGAAAAATATGCAAGATATTTATTCACTAAAGACGGTGTGTCACCAAGAGCATTGCCAGGATCTAAAGGCATCACTTTTCATAGTGGTTCGGATGAGCATAATGAATATGGGGAGATTTGTGAAGATCCTCAAAATAGAGTTAAAATGATGGACAAGAGAATGCAAAAAGAAAAAAGTATGTTACCGTCTATTCCAAAACCTAATATTTATGGGCATAGTGATGCGGATATTACTTTGATTAGTTGGGGGTCTACTAAGTGGGCAGCTATAGAAGCAATAGAATTATTAGCTGAACACAATATTTTAGCTAATTTAATACATTTTAATTACATATATCCTTTTAATATAGCTAAAACTCAACCTCTATTAAATAAAATTAAACGTTCTGTAGTCATAGAAAATAATAATACAGGTCAATTTGCTGGTCTTTTAAAACAATATTTTAACTTTGAACCTGAACATTCACTCTTAAAATATGATGGTCATCCATTCTATCCACAAGAAATTGCTAAAATTATCCGTAATAAAATGTTTTAAATATGAAATCAAAAAAAGATTTATCATCACATTATACTCAATCTACGCCAAATTGGTGTCCGGGATGTGGTAATTATGGGATTTGGGTTGCTCTTAAAAATGCTTTACAAGAATTAAAATTACCATCACATAAAGTTGTTTTAGTAGGAGATATTGGTTGCTCTGGTAAATTAGCTTATTGGACAGATTATAATGGTTTTGGTAGCTTGCATGGAAGGTCAATTCCAGTTGCTGAGGGAGTAAAAATGGCCAATTCGGATTTAACTGTTATTGTGGTCGGTGGAGACGGAGGATTATTAGGAGAGGGTTTGCAACATTTCCTGCATGCCTGTAGGCGTAATGTCAATATAGCTGTAATTTTACATAATAATCAAGTCTATGGTTTAACTACCGGACAAACTTCTCCAACCTCAGATACTGGCTATAAAAGCTCTACAACTCCGGAAGGCTCCTATGAAACCCCACTTAATCCATCTCTATTAGCTTTGACAGCTCAAGCCACTTTTGTTTCGGCTGGATTTGCTGGTAATACACCACATTTAGCTCAAATTATTAAATCAGCTATTTTACATCCAGGGTTTGCTTTAGTAGATATTTATCAGCCTTGTGTAACTTATAATTACATCAATACTTATGAATATTATTCAAAAAGAGTATATGATATTACAACCACTCCATATAAGCCAGACAATAGATTTAGGGCAATGAAAAAGTCTATGGAAATTGAAGGTGGGCAAAAATTCCCAATAGGAATACTATTTCAAGATGAACGCAGGCCATCCTTGCAATCTAATATTCAAAATAGAGTAGTTCCTTTAGTAAAACAATCCATTCAAAATATATCAGTTAAATCTTTATTTGAAAAAGAGTAGTCGTATAATATGTCAGTTAAAATTGCTAGTGTTGAAGTAGATACATTAAGTCGTAAAGAGGTTATTGCTAAGATTAGTAAAGCAATTGAAAAAAACAAAGTTTTGCAAGTAGTTACCCCATATTCTGAGTTTATAGTTGAGGCTGAGTATAATTTAGAATTTAGAAAAGCTCTAAATAGCAGTGAAATTAGAATTCCAGATGGAATTGGTATATTATGGGCAGGAGCATATTTGGCAGGCAGGTGGAATAATTTAATAATATCTCTATTAGGAATTATAAACAGAGATATAAAACTATATTCCGTATTCACAGAAAAAATTAGTGGCTCAGACTTAATTTATAACATTTTAGAATTAGCCCATCAGCAAAAAAGCAGAGTTTATCTATTAGGAGGAGAGAAAGAGGTGCCCAATAAAGTTAAAGATTATATTCAAAATACTTACCCTAGAATCAATATTACAGGAACTTATTCCAAAAAAATATCCCTCAACGACAAAGTTTTATTTCAAAAAGTGTTGGATAGTCAATCAGATATAGTTTTAATAGCCTTATCTTATCCCAAACAAGAAATTTTCGCTTCACAATTAAAGAACTATTTCATAGATAACAATCATAAAGGTATAATTATGTGTGTCGGAGGAACTTTTGATTTCTTAGCAGGAACTCAAAAAAGAGCTCCAAAATGGATGCAAAAACTAGGATTGGAATGGTTATATCGTCTTATTCAGCAACCCAATAGAATTAGACGAATTTATAAGGCAACTATAGAATATATTGTCTTAATATCAAGGTATAAATCAAATATTGACAAAAACAAGGATAATACTGTATAATAAATACTAATTAAGTAATTATATTATATGGCAGTACCTAAGAAACGACATAATCATAGTAGAACTGGTAAAAATCGTTCTCATCATGCTTTAAAACAAGTCGAGGCTAGAGTTAGAGGAGTGTCTCATCGTTTGAAAAAGTTTTTAGCGAGAACTAATGGTTAAGCACATATTATAAAAATCCTTCTAAATAGCTCTTAATACAAAAAATATATGGCAAATCGTCACCTTATGAGGTCAGTAGCAATGCAAACACTGTATCAAATTGATGTTTCTGATTTATGGGACAATGAAAAATTGTGGGATATTATTCAAGAATCTCTATATAGATTATCAGAAGGTGTGGAGGATGTCTCTTATATTAAAGAGGTTGTATCTGGAGTTATTCAAAACAAGTTAAAAATAGACGAAGCTATAACTAAATATGCTACTGGTTGGATTGTAGATACAATTGCACCAGTAGAGAGAAGTATTTTGAGATTGGCAATTTATGAAATTGAACATTATAATGATACCGATATACCTCCTAAAGTAGCTATTAATGAAGCCATAGAATTAGCCAAGGCTTTTAGTGGACCAGTGGCAGGAAAATTTGTGAATGGAGTTTTGGGAGGTTTATACAAAGATAAAATAGAACCTCAAGTATGATTTTACTTAGTGAATTACAGGATAAAATAGGACATCAATTTCATAATCTAAATTTGTTAAAACAAGCACTTACACATCGCTCTTACTTGAATGAAAACCCTAACTTTCATTTGGGACATAATGAAAGACTGGAGTTTTATGGCGACGCTGTATTAGAAGATGTAGTCACAGCACATTTATTTCACAATTATACAGATAAAAACGAAGGAGAACTAACTAGTTTAAGAGCAGCTCTGGTAAGAGGAGCTCATTTGGCGCAAGTAGCTGATAAAATACAATTAGATAAATATCTTAATATATCTAAGGGTGAAAAAAATGATGCCACCGCTAAAGTATACATTACAGCCAATGCTATCGAAGCTATGATAGCGGCTTTAAGATTAGATGGTGGTTATACAGTAGCTCAGAAGTTCATTGAAGACTTTATAATTGCCGATTTAACAAAAATTATTGCTGATCAATCCTTTATAGATGCGAAAAGTTTATTACAAGAAAAATCTCAAGAAAAGTTTAATATTACTCCTCATTACGCAGTTGTGTCAGAGGAGGGGCCAGATCATAATAAATTATTTGAGGTGGCCGTTTTAATAGAATCAAAAGAATATGCTAGAGGCAAAGGAAGCTCTAAGCAAAAAGCTGAGCAAGATGCAGCCAATAAAGCTTTAGATAAAATTTAAGTTATGCATATAGGCTATGACATTGATGGTGTGTTGACAAAAAGAGACTATACCCATGTTTCTAGGTGGGGAGTAAGAGGTTTATTTGCTTTTCTGAATAAATATTTTCCACAGGTAATCAAAAATTGGACATTAACACAACCATTGCAAGATGATATAGATATTGCACAAAAAATAGCTTCTAAACATAAAATATCAATTATTACAGCAAGACCAGAGATAATGCAACCATATACGGCTCAATGGTTAAGAAATATAGCCCATATAAAGTATGATAATCTTTATTGTGTTGGTTTGAAAAGTGGGTTTTCTAAAAGAAAATTAAAATTAGCACAGGATTTAGAAATAGATGTATTCTTGGATGACACATTAGAGACTGTAGAAATATTCGAATCTAACGGAATTAATGCTCATAAATTTGAAACTTGGCAAGAAGTAAAATTATATCTTGAAAAACTATGACCATCTTAGAGGGCTTTATTTTAGGTCTAACTCAGGGTATTACTGAAGTTTTGCCTATATCTAGCACTGCACACTTAATTCTAGCTCAAAAAATTATGGACTTAGAAACCATAAATTTATCTTTTGATGTAATGATGAATTTTGGGAGCTTGCTTGCGATTATAATCTATTTCAGAGATATTTGGCTAGACTTAATAGTGGGAGTTTTGAATTTCTGTAAAATAACCATAAGTGTCTGGTTATCTGGTAAACCCAATCTAAAACCATATATTCCTAGATTTAATAAAATAGAAACAGCTTATTCCAAGCAAACTAAATTTTATGAACAATCTTTACAATCAGCTAAGCTTGCTCTGTTTTTAGGGGTAGCTACTTTGCCATCACTGTTAATTGGATATTTAGGAAAAGACTGGATTGAGATCAATGCTCGTACTATTTTTACAATAGCCTTAGCTTTAATTGTAGGCGGCTTGATGTTAGGTTTAGCAGATTATTTTGCCAAACAAAACCATACATTATCTACCATTCATCCTATCAAAGTAGTATTAATAGGTTTATTTCAAGTTTTAGCTCTGATACCAGGATTCTCTAGAACTGGTTCCGTGATGACAGGAGCTTTATTCGTAGGATTAAATAGAAAAGATAGTGCCGCCTTTGCTTTTCTATTAGGGGCACCAGTTATATTCTTAGCCACCATCGCGACTTTACCAGATTTTATAAAAACATATAGTTATTCATTGTCCAGTTTAGTAGCTTTTATCACCTCTGGAATTGTTACTTATATCACCATTCATATTTTATATCAGATTATTCAAAAGCAATCATTCAAAATTTTCGTTGCCTATCGTATAATTCTAGGTATAATATTATTAATATCAGTTTATACTAAAATTATATGAAAACAATAATCTTTAATTGGAAAATGAATCCAAGTTCACCATATGAAGTCAATAAAATTGTAGAAGTAATTGAAGCCGAATCTGTAGCAGTAGGTAGATCTGAGCTAGTCATTCTGCCACCTAGTATATATATAAATTTATTGCAACAAAAACAGTCCAATATATTTGCTTCTCTTGGAGTGCAAGACATCTCTGATGCTGAAAGTGGAGCCTATACTGGACAATTATCGGCATCTATGATAAGTAATTTAGGTTTAGAATATGTCTTGATAGGACATTCTGAGACAAGAAAATATCAACATTATACTATAAAAGATATAGCCAATAAATTAACTCAAGTATTAAAATATAATTTAACTCCAATCCTATGTTTAGGATATGAGGAGACTCCCAAAGACAATGAAATTAATATAGAGCTTATTAAGCAAGAATTATATGAGATTATAAACCCAAATAAAGAATTGCTAGTAAATAAACACATTCTCATAGCCTATGAACCAGTTTGGGCTATTGGTAGTGGAGTCACTCCTACCCTAGAGAATATAGAAACAGTCAGTATCTTTATCAAAAAAACCTTTCAAGATATACTTACAACTGAGACAGGCACCACAGCCAGTATTTTATATGGTGGCAGTGTAAATCAAAACAATATAACAGAACTAAAAACCATATCATCCATAACAGGTTTTTTGATAGGAGGAGCCTCCCTTGACATTAACCAAATCCCAAGTTTACTAAGTTAAATTTTTTAGAGACCGAGAATCTTAAATCATAACCGCTGAACTGTGGAATCTTTAGGTTACCATCCAGCCAAGAGCGACTCATTTGAGTGCGCTACTTTTCTTTTGCTTCATAAAATTCCCCTCTTGAGGGGGGGGATTATTAGGGTGGATTATGTATTTATATATAACTTCGAGGTTTTCACTATGCTAGAATGATTACTTTATCTCTTGTTATTATAGAGTATAAAGAAAAACTGGTTATTATGATAACCAGTTTTTGAAGAGGTGTTTTCTATCCTCTAAGATAAATTATATTAGAATTTTCTTTTTGTAAATGCACGATATTTTGACTACTAATTTGATTATAAAATTGTACTGCTCGATGTCTTACTGGTCCAGAAATTGTAATATTACTTAATATACTTAGTAATACATCACAGCATTAAAGCTATATTGGTTTATATTATCTTTATCTCTATCTAACCAAGATCTCATTGTTAAATGAACTAGATTAGGATTTGTGGGTGCATAGTTTGTAATTTTTAATGTAAGGCTTGAATGCTTTATATTAACCACACAAAATTTCAAGACTTTCATTAAAAATTGATTCTTTATGTCAGGATTGGTTTCTTATGATGCATATATCCAAAAATGGATTTGTTGATAATCAATATTTGTACCATTATAAACAAAAGGTATAAAGATCCGTTTGTTTAGGAGTTTACCGAGAAAGAAATTGAACATTTTTAATCCAAAGAACACATCTAATATATATCACAAAAATAATTCTAAGTAAATACTTGTAAAAATATTTACTTTATTTAAGTACCCCTCTCTCCCTACGGTTTACCTACCGCAGGCAGGGAGATAAATTGAGGAGTGCCGTCTTTTAGATGGTGGGGTAGAAGTATGTTGCAACTGGAGTTTCTGTCTCCCTTTGGAGGGAGTCCCCGAAGGGGGAGGGTGGATAGAACTTTGGAACTTGTTTTTCTGTCCTCCTTCGGAGGAGGTGCCTGTAAGGCGGAGGTGGATTAGGAGTAAATCCTATTTACGACGGGCAGGGTGGAGAGATATTGAGCTCGTACTTATACGCGAAATATGGTATAATGGAAGTAAATAATATATTCTAAATGTTTATTTCTAACTCAGATAAAAATTTGACTTTAGAAAATAGAGTCAAGGAGCTTATTTCTCAAAGTAAGGAACTAAAATTTTTAGTAGGGTTTTTCTATTTTTCAGGAATAGAAGTTTTGTTAGATAGTTTAATCCAAAAGCCAAATATACAATTAAAAATCTTAGTAGGACTTAATGTAGATAGTGATATTCAAAAAATAGTTGAATTTGGAATTAAAGAACCTAGTACTCGAAAAGAAAAAGAGAGATTAGGATATATAAAACCTAGCAAAGAGCAACATATAAACGACTATATTCAATCTATTAGAAAATCTTTTAATAATAAAGCGTTTGATACAAAAGAATTTTATGAACAAGTAAAGTTCTTTTTGAAAATGATACAAGAAGATAAATTAATTATTCGTAAAACTGTAGATCCGAATCATGCAAAATTATATATTTTTGAATTAGAAAATAATATAGTAAATAAAGGAGTGGTGATTACGGGAAGTAGTAATCTTACTGAATCAGGGCTCAAAACTCAAAATGAATATAATGTACAGCTTTTAGATAATCATCCGGTTGAAGAAAGTATTAAATATTTTGATGAATTATGGGATACATCAATTGAAATCACAGAGAATGATATTATCCGTAAAAGATTATTCGAAACCATTCAGGATGAAACTCAAGTAGCCAATATTACTCCATATGAAGCATATATGAAGGTATTGGAGACATATATTAAATCCAAAAGTCAGACAGAAATTTCACAAGGACTTGGAGATATCCTTAAAACAAATGGGTTTACTCCATATCAATATCAATTTGATGCAGTACAACAGGCATTATCAGCGCTTGAAGATTATAATGGAGTGATTATAGCTGATGTTGTGGGACTAGGAAAATCAGTTATCTCAAGTATGATAATTCGAGAGTTAGGATTGAAAAAAGGAATAATTGTGAGTCCTCCAGGATTGATAGGAGATGCACATACCAGCGGATGGATGAATTATCGTGAAATATTTGACTTCAAACAATGGGATATTATCTCCTCAGGAGCAATTGAAAATAGTCTTGATAAGTATCAGGATGAAAAAATAAGAGATAATTATCAATATGTTTTAGTAGATGAAGCTCATCGATTTCGTAATGAAAACACAGCTCAATATGAAGCATTAAATATATTATGTAAAAATCGTAAAGTGATTTTATTGACAGCAACCCCATTCAATAACTCACCATCAGACTTTTTCTCATTAGTAAAATTATTTGATATCCCAAAAAACTCAAGAATAGCTCTAGATGGAAATTTAGATTTACAATTTAGGTTTTTTGAAAATGATTTCAAAAGAATCTCAGATATTCGAAAAAATTATAAATCACCAGATAAGCTCAAACAGGCAAGAGCTCTAAAAGATTATCAATCTCTCATGGGAGAACAAGTAGACAAAGTGGATCTAGATAAACTCAATAAAAGAGCAAGATTTTTATCCAATCAGGTAAGGAATATCATAGAGCCAGTACTCATAAGACGAAATAGAAAAGACTTAGAACAAGATCCCGTTTATAAAAAAGATATTCCCGTATTATCACAAGTAAAAGATCCAATATCACAATTATTTGAATTGGATCAAAAGCAATCTGAGTTTTATGATAAAGTTATACAGCAATATTTTGGAAAAGAAGGTAAGTTTACTGGAGCTATATATAGGCCATCTTTATATGAACAAGGAAATTATAAAAAATCACTAGATAAGATTTCAGGACTTGCAGAAAACTTTGAATTTCAGTCACAACAAAATCTCTTTGATTTTATGGTGAGACATCTAGTCAAAAGATTTGAAAGCTCATTTGGATCTTTTTATCAAAGCATACTCAATATTATTAAAATATATGAATTTGCTGATCAAGTAATAAAAGAGACAGGACATTATATTTTTGCACGAGAATTATTTGAAAAATATGAAGATGATTTAGATTTTAAGGAGATTAGAGTGGATATAGAAAGATTAAAAGCTGAAGCAGCTCAGAGTCGAGATGGTATTAAAACCAAAAAATCTATATATGATTTAAGTAGTACATCTTTTTTACAAAAAAGTGATTTTATCGACAATATTTTTGCTGATTTAAAACTCCTAAATAGTATCAAAGAAGAAATTGAAGAATTAGAACTCCAAAAAGTTGAGAATGATCCCAAAGCAAAAAAATTAATCGAATCAATTCAAAAATCTCTTACAAAGGAGCCAACTCGTAAAATTGTTATATTTACTGAATTTTTAGATACATTAAATCACATACAACCTCTATTAGAAAAGAGCTTCCCAAATCGATTACTCACCATCAATAAAGGAATTAATGATGAGTCTATCAATAAAATCAAATATAATTTTGATGCCTCAGTAGAGAAAGAGAAACAAGAAGACGCCTATGATATTATCCTTGGCACAGATAGAATATCAGAAGGATTCAATCTAAATAGAGCGGGAATAGTAATCAACTATGATATACCTTGGAATCCTACTCGAGTAATCCAGAGAGTCGGAAGAATCAATCGAATGAGTGCAAAAGTATTTGATGAATTATATATTTATAATTATTTTCCTACAGATAGAGGAAATGATATTCTCAAGAGTAAAGAAATTGCCGGAAGCAAGATGTTTATGATACATACAATACTTGGAGAAGATGCCAAAATCTTTGATATAGATGAGCAACCAACTCCAGCAAAACTCTACACTCGAATTAACCAAAATCCAGAAACAGAAGAAAGTGAGAGTTTTCTCACAACAGTAAGAAAAGAATTTTTTGCATTCAAAGAAAAATATCCCGAACTATATGACAAAATTATTCGATTACCCGATAGAATAAAAGTCGCAAAAACCTCAGATACCGATATATTATATGTATTCTTGAGAAAAGGAAAAGCCTTTCAAGTACGCTCCACCGATTATCAGCCAGACACAGATATACAAGACCCATTATTAGATAATATTATAGACGATATTCGAGCAGAGCATAAAGATAAAGCAATAGAATTATCTAATAATTTTTGGAATCAATATCCAACTCTACAAAAGAGATTTATCCCCAAAAAATCAGGACGAAATCAAAGTAAAACTGTACAAAGTGAAGCGACCATCATATTAGATACATATTTAGACTCACTCCAAATACCAAAAAATCTTGAAGCATTTACCTATGAAGTAAGAGAGGATTTAGTTTCATTCGGAACATTAGCAAATGAGACAGCAAGACGAATTACCAAAACCACAAACCTAGAAACATTAATAGAATTATTACAAGATTTACGATCAAAATTAGGAGAAGGATATCTACAACATACAAAAAATGATATAGACAAATTATCAGTAGATATTATTATCGCAATAGAAAATCAGAAACAATAATGAATACTTTATACCCTAATATAGAAACAGATACCGTTGAGTTTAAACTTATCACAAAAGATAAGTTGCCAGATGCTTTCTGGGAAACTATTTCAGCCTTCTCTAATTTAGATGGAGGTACTATCTATCTAGGTATAGATACGAAAGGAGTCGTTCATGGTATTGCGCACCAATATTTAGATACATTACAACAGAATATATATAGTATATGTAAATCAGTATTTAATGTGGAGATTATTCCTGATGTGAAGATAACAAAAGATTCTATAATACAAATTTATATACCTCCAGCTCCTACATATCATCGACCAGTATATTCTAAAAAACGAGGCATTCCTCAAGGAGCAAGAATTAGAGCGGGGACTACAAATGCTCAAATAACAGATGATCATATTCGTAGATTTGCATTAGCAAATGAAGGAGGTGCAGAATTAAAAGTTTTAGATAACTCAATAGAAGAATCAATAGATAATACAAAAGTATTAGACTATATCAAAGTAGTCAATAAAAAAAGATATAATATATATCAAGATTTTACCCCGACACAAATTCTTACAAAGATGCAGGTAATAAAAGATAGCAAACCTACACTATTAGGTTTATTAGTATTTTCACAACAGGAGTCATTACAAGAGATAGGATCTCCTACCTTTAATATTGCAGTAACTCAATACAGAGGTGTCTCTAAAGTATCACAAAATATTGAGGAAGTTAGTCTTGATGATAAAGAGTTCAATGGGACAGTTTTCGAGCAATTTGATAATGCTCTTAAATTTATTATTTCCAAACTACCAGTACATAGTGAAATTAGTACAGAATTAAAAAGAAAAGAATATTTAGCACTACCCGAAATTGCTATTCGTGAAACCTTAGCTAATTCAATCGCACATAGAGATTATACTAATCGTACTGCGAGAATACAGATAGACATTTATTCTGATAGAGTAGAATTTGCAAATCCTGGGAGAAGTCTTGTCCCAATAGAGAATATAGATAATGCAACACCACAATCTAGAAATCCTCTATTAATTAAATTTCTTCGAGACTATAATATTACCGAAACAAGAGGTAGAGGTATACGAACTATATTAAATGCAACCAAAGATTCAGGACTACCTATGCCAAAATTTGAAAATATTGGAGAAATATTCAAAATAACATTATTCACATCAGCATTTGTACAGGAAAACGATCATAATTGGTTGGCTCAATTTAGAAAAAGATATAAATTAAAAGATACTCAATTAGTTGCGCTTCTAGAATTAAAACATAACCCATCAAAAGGACTATCAAATCCGGAATACTGTAAGCTCAATAATATGGAAAAGAAAGGTGATGATAGAAAAGCAAGATATGAAATTGCTATGTTAGTTGATAATGATATTATCTTCAAAGAAGGAGAAAATCGATACACAAGATATTATCTCAACCCTAAGTTTTTAGAAGAATAATTTCTATCGACAATCTATCGACAATTTTTGTAGATAGAAAAAGCTTATAAATAAGCCAATATAAGAGGGTGTAAATTTCTATCGACAATTTTGGTAGATAAAATGCATAAAATATCAAATTGACAATATAGTATAAAAATGAGAATATTAGAGGTAATAACCTAGTATATGAGAGATAAATTACAATCAATAATACAAGCAAAGACAGAAGATGATATATTAGATGCATTTGATAATTATCTTAGAGATTTTGAAGGGATCAATTCAGCAAATAATCATCTCATATACAGTAACCTCGATTCTTTATTCTCAAAACCAGAATTACATGCCATCAAGTCTCTAGAAAATGGTAAGAGATTAGGCTTTATCAGTGTTCAAGTCAATGATAATTTATCAGAGAAATCAGGTAAGAAATCACAATATGACCTTGCAAAAACATTACTCAAAGAAAATGAAAGATACTTTGACTATGGAATATTCCTATTCTATGATACCGAGTGTAATTTTCGATTCAGCTTAATCTTCAATACCATACAAGAGAATAAAAGAGCATTCAATACCTATAAACGATATACCTATTTTGTAGATAATACTCAACCCAATACCACCTTTCTCAATCGTATCACCCCATTACCCTATGATAGCCTGGAACAAATAGTAGAAGCCTTCTCCGTTGAAAAAGTAAATAAAGAATTTTATGATGGAATTGCACTACTATTTCAAAAATTAGTTGGGGGAAAAATAAAAACAGGAGGATCAATTAAAAGCTTCGATAGGCTTTTAAAACTCCCTACAGTTGATAGTAATAACTATCAAAAATATTCAGAATTTGCTGTAAGATTAATAGGTAGAGCTGTTTTTGTTTGGTTCTTAAAATATAAAAAATCGATTCAGGGAACACCACTTATTCCTGAAATATTATTACAATCTAAAAAAGTAAAAGAGTTAGATCAGGAGGGAAATAATTATTATCACTGGATTTTACAATATCTTTTTTTTGAAGTTCTTAATACTCCTCTGACAGATAGAAAATCACATATCACTGAAAACTTTGATTCTTTTGCTTCTATACCATATCTTAATGGTGGGTTATTCGAACCCAATAGTGATGATGGGTATCAAAAAAATTCAGATAAAGTGTATTTAGGAATAGGTAATGGTGGGTTACATATCCCTAATAGTTGGTTTATTGAATTATTTGAGTTATTTGAACAGTATAACTTTACCATAGATGAAAGTAGCTCTTCAGATATTGAAGTCTCTGTAGATCCAGAAATGCTCGGAAGAATTTTTGAAAATCTTTTAGGTGTTATTAATCCTGAAACTGAAAAATCAGCTAGAGATCAGTCGGGGAGCTTTTATACCCCAAGACATATAGTAGAATATATGGTCAAACAAACTATTTTAGAATATCTAAAAGATAAAACCTCGATTGAGACATCTATACTAGATAAACTACTATATGAAAGTCTACAAACTCAATTAGAGTATAATCAAAAGTTAGAGATAATTAATGCGCTTGATCAAATTAAAATATTAGACCCAGCTTGTGGGTCAGGAGCTTATCCAATGGGATGTTTACAAGCTATTATTCAGCTTTTACATCATATTGACCCCCAAGATAAAATTTATAAGGTGATGTTATTAAATCAGATAGATAATCCCTTTTTAAGACAAAAAATAGAACAATATATCCAAGATAAGGATATGGATTTTATTCGTAAAAAAGAAATTATTCAAAAGTCTATATATGGGGTAGATATTCAAGAAATTGCTGTAGAGATATCTCGACTCAGGTTCTTCTTGTCACTAATAGTAGATACAAAGGTAGATGATACTAAAAATACTAACCTTGATCTAGATAACTACAGAAATGTTGAACCTCTACCTAACTTAGAATTTAAATTTGTTGCAGCTAATTCTCTTATATCTTTACCCACTACAAAGGGACAATCTCAGTTTTTTGAAAATGAAGCACTTTTAGAACAATTAGCACAAGTACGAAACGATTACTTTCTATCATCATCCTCTTCAAAGATTACTCTTAGAGAGAAGTGGACAAATCTACAAGATCAGCTAAAAGATTTTTATTTGATGAATGTCCCATCACATAAAGATAAGCAAAATATTACTTCCAAAACAACTTTAATTGCTCAGTGGAAACCTTTTGCGCATGAATCTACTCCATGGTTTGATCCGGAATGGATGTTTGGAGTGAAAAATTTTGATATAGTGATTGGGAATCCTCCCTATGTATCAAACAAAGGTCGATTAGAGGAAGAAAAACAACATCTTATAGAACAATATGGATTTGCAGACGATCTATATAGTCATTTTTTCTTTAAGGGATTAAATCTTCTTAAAATAGGTGGTGTATTAAGCTATATCACTTCAAAAACTTTTTGGACAATTCAAAGTAAGTCTAATCTCCGAAATAAGTTATTTGAAACTAATTTACTCGAAATTTTTGATACCGCAAATCCATTTGCGGGAGTACTTGTTGATACTTGTGTCACAATGGTTAAAAAAAGTGTCACTGCAAAACATGGAGATATGATATTTAAAGATGGTAGTAAATCAACTGAGAATCCTAAGACTTTTTATGTTAACTCTCAACTATATACCACTTCAGTTCGTTCAGTGATATTTACTCCAACTAAATTTAATCAAAAGGTACAGAAAAAACTCATATCTTCAGTACTTCCACTATATAATGAGTGGTGGGAAAGGATTAATACCAGTAAAAATATTACAAAAAACCAAGATGCCCTAGCATTATACCGAAAGCAGTTGAAGCCAGGGGATATTACTTTATTAGGACTTATTACCGATGGAGGTCAAGGGCTTGCTACTGCAAATAATGGAAAATATGTTGGAGTATTAAAGGGGACTAAAGAAGCAGATCGAATAATAACTACGAGGGCAGAGAAATTATATCAATCACAGATTTCTGAATATAGTTTTAGCTCTAAAAATCAAGCTCAAGAATTTCTTGAATCTAAGTCAGAATCAGAAATCCGAGAACTTTTTGATCATATTAAAGAGAAATATGGCCGTGATATTTTTGGACAAGGCTATTTATTTCGAATTGTTGATTCTTCAGAAGTAATGGAGGTTTCTCAGATGTCTGATGAAGAAAAGAGGGATGGGCTTAAAGGTGCTAGAACTTTTGTTCCATATGATAAAGGAGACAAAGATGGGAATCGTTGGTATCTTAAAACACCATATTATATCGATTGGAGTTATAATAATGTTCAGTGGATGAAGAATCATAGTGGCCATAAGGGAAGTGGAATGCCAGTTGTAAGAAATCCTCAATTTTATTTTCGAGCAGGATTTTGTTGGACAGATGTTAATTCAACTTATTTAAAATGTCGCTTAAACAACTATTCAGTATTTGATGTTTTAAGCATGACCTTATTTAGTCTATCTGATCTAGTACCAGATAAATATCTAGTATGTCTTATTAACTCTAGGTTTATCAGTGAATATGTTAAGGACTTTGTAAATAGTACTTCTCATTTTCAAATAAATGATGCAAGACAACTTCCCGTTATTATTCCAACTCAGGAACAATTACAAGTATTTGAAGATGTTTTTGATAGAGCATATGCTGTCAAAATTGCTAAATTTGATAAAAATATCTCGGAAAATATAGCTCAAACTCAATTAGCTGAAATCCAAGCAGAACTTGATGAACTCGTAATGGACTTATACGAACTCACCGAAGAAGAGCGAGAAATTGTGAGGGGAGTATGAGAAGAAGTGCGGGGGATAAAGAGATAATGGAGTTAAGAATATATAATTATGAATAATAATCAAGAATCTAATTTTTTCATCCCCATCTTGAGTGCTATAGCTGGTATAGGGGCAATAGTCACTGTGTTATCACCACTAGCATTACAGAATAATACAGTTGCTAAACTATTTATTTTACCTGATATAATTCCAGTTGTAACAGTAATAGCAATTATTCTATCCATTATAATTATTTGGTACTCTAGTGCAAATCACCCAAATTATGACTCTATATGGGCTAAAATATCTATGTATCAATGGAATATATTAGTGATTATTATAGCGACCTTATTTTATGCATTAAAGATAATGTCCATGAACAATATTCTTAATAAGGATTTAGCTGGTATTTTACAGATAATATTATACCTATCAGGCTATTATGTCCTGAGTTTAATCCTGGGAACATTATTAAGAAGTAGTTATGGATCTTTTAGATATAAAAAGATAGAAGTTGAAAGATATGATAGAATTCAAGAAACTTTATCAAAGGCTGGTTTAATTGATACTCAAATAGTAATTTTCGGTGAAACATTTTCCCAAAAAGATTTAGGGCACACTGGTTTTGGTGCAGTAGATGTGAAATTAAATATTAAGGGAGTACCGTATATTATAACTTTTTCCGCCGACTACTCAAAAATCTTTCATACTGAAACTGATAATAATCAATAATAACTATATGAAACTCTTCCGCTACCGTAAACCATCCATCAAAACATTGCTTGGAGTGACTAAGCTGAAGCGTAGGATAAAGAAGGCTACAGGAATTTCTGCAATTCAATCGCTTAGTCCCTCTCGCATTAAGCAAAAAATCAAATACAATATAGGCTATAATAAACCTATTTTCAAACATACCAGAGAATTGAGCAAGGGCAAAGTCCCAAGTTTATTCGGCTGTTTCTTAAAATTGTTTAAGTAAGAAAAGGCCCCAACATTTCGTCGGGACCTTTTTTTTGATGGTGGGGACTTTTATAATTTTATCAGTTCTCCATTACAATATTCAGTTGAGTTATGAAGTTTCAAATTATATAAACCTACTTCATTATATGGTACATTACTATGATTATATTCAAAAAATCGAAGTATATGTGCAGGGTGTCCCTTTTTCCTCTTAACTCTTAAAAAGAAATTTTCAAGTTCCGTCGATAGTAATAGTACTGGAGTTCTAACTCCTATTATTTCTTTTTCACCTTTAGCTATTATTTGTATTTGATTAGCAATAGCTGGAGGGCAAGAAATCTGCCCAGAGAGCATTATTATCCATCCTCTCATATTTTCAGAACTTAGAAGTTTAGTTTTATTATTATCCTCTGATACTTCTAGGAAAGTGAATCTTTTAGGACATTGTATATGAATTGGCTTCCCATCTTGGTCTAAACCAAGGTTAATATAAGAATTAATCTTGCACCGATTGTTTTCTCTTTGAGGAGTGACAAAATAATTTTTCATTGAAAGGAGCGGGTGAGGTGATTATACTTATGAGACAATTATCTCAATAGCATAATCTAGACTATAAAAACATATCATATATGGATATATTTATCAATAGGTTGTATGAGATGAGGAGATCGTAGACATTGAGTCAAGGAATTGGAGAGGTGTAAGATAGTCAAAATTACCATAACTTCTTTATGATTTAGAGCTTGCTAAAGTAAATACTATTGAGTTATTGGATATATATAGTTTGTATAATAAGTCGGGATTTCTTCCTATCTATACATTAAAATCAAAATATGCTATGGTATATCTATATTAGAGTAATTTAAAAATATGAAAATAGATATCATTGCTCAAACTCAAGCTAATGTAGATTATCGTAAGGTGATTGCCACAGGAGCGGATAGTCAGTTGGTTTTGATGAATTTACAACCCGGAGATGATGTTGGGGACGAAGTTTATGGTGAAGTGGATCAGATTACGGTAGTTGTAGATGGAGCTGGTCGACTAGAAATGTCTGGAGATAATGGCCCAATTGAGGTTGGTGATTGTGTTTTTGCTCCAGCTGGAGTGAGACATAATATTATTAATGACTCAGAGGGGGAGTTGAAATTATATACTATTTATGCTCCTCCTGAGTATGAACCTGGCTCTGTTCAGACGGCAGAGGAGTCTGGTTCGGAAGATGATATTGATGTTTATTCGGATAATTTTGATGAATAATATATGAGAATATTGATCATAGAAGATGAGGCGGATATTGCAGATACTCTCAAGATATATCTTGAAAAACAAGGTTATGCAGTGGATGTAAAGTATGATGGTAATTCTGGATTCTCAGCTCTAAAAATTAATCAATATGATTGCTGTCTCTTAGATTTGAATTTACCTGGTAAAGATGGTATGGAAATTATTCATGACATTAGAGAGTCTGGGAATATTGTACCAGTTATTATGCTTACTGCTCGCTCTCAGATTTATGATAAATTAGATGGATTTAGATATGGGGCTGATGATTATATGACTAAGCCATTTCATTTGGCTGAGATGGTTGCAAGGATTGAAGCTGTAATTAGAAGGTTTTCAGATAATAAAAGTCATAGTCTATATCTTGAGGAGTATGAGATTATACCAACTCAAAATAGAGTTATAATGGATAATAAAATTATTGAGTTGTCTACTAAAGAGATGCGACTTTTAGAATATTTGATTCGCAATAAAAATCGTATTATTGCAGCTGAGGAGCTATTAGAACATGTTTGGGATGACTCTGTAGATATATTCTCAGATACTGTGAAAACTCATATCAAAACATTGAGAAAAAAGATAGATCCTAATAAAAACATTATAAAAACAGTCAAAGGTAAAGGTTATGGCATATTATAAATACCTTCACATTATTTTCACCTATTTTTATCTATAGTATATATAGAATCATAAAATAATGATTCTGTATTAACTAAGAGAGAAACAATATGAGATACCAGAAACATTTTGTCCAAAGTAAAATGAGGGTGCTCGGTGAGGCTCATTGTAGGAGTATTCTCAGTAATCAGAAACATATTCTGGGGCAGCATATTATTCATAAAAAAGATGGGGCTCAAAGAGTATGGAAAGGCAAACCCAGCCAATACTAAATATCGTTTATTGCAATCAATTTAAATCTAATGGGACAGCTCTTTATCTACACATAGTAATTAACCAAATATCTTAATCACAAGATAAATACTCTCCTTAGTGGAGGGCCGAAAACAGAGAAAGTCTAACTTTCTCTGTTTTCTATGCTATAATTTTATATATGTTCAAGTATATTCATACATTACAATTTAGGCTAACAATGTATTATACAGGACTTTTTGTATTGTTGAGTTTGATTATAATTATTACTTTAAATTTACTGGTAGTTAGATATTATAATAGAACAGAATTGGGGCTAGATGGTCTGTCACAATATGGTACGGTTTTTTCTGAATTAAGGGATGGGGCTTTTCCTCAAGATAAATTTATTGAAGTTATTAGGGAGATTAGACAAAGTGACTTGTCTACAATTAGGAGAAGTTCATTTTTTATTTTTGCTATTTTGGTTGCTTTATCTTTGTTGGGCGGGAATGCTATTTCAGCTCAAGTTTTAAGTCCGATTAAAGATATTAATAAACAGATTAAAGCTATACAGGCTGAATCTATGGGTAAAATATCATATCCTCATATTGATGAGGAGTTACAAGAGTTAATATCCTCTATTAATGAAATGCTGTTAAGGTTGGGCAAGAGTTTTCGTTCTCAAAAAGAGTTTATAGAATATGCATCGCATGAGCTTAAAACTCCACTTTCAGTTATAATGGCAAAGACAGATTTAATTTTAACTGATACTAATCTAAGTCATGACAATGCAAAATCATTGCAAGAAATTCAAAATAAAGTTGATTATTTGAATGATTTAATCAATGATTTGTCACTGTTATCTTTATCTAAAGAACATTTGCAATTTGAAGCTGTCAGTATACAATCTATCTTAGATACAATGTTGTATAATATTAGTAATAAGGCTAAACAGAAACATATAAATATTATTTTTAAGGGTAAAAATTTGGATAAAAAAATAGAATTAGTGCCGATTCTTATAACTCAAGCACTAGAAAATATTATAGAAAATGCTATAAAATATTCTAAGGATAATAGTGAAATTAGAGTTGAGACCAAGATACATAAAAAATTTTTTACGATGTATATAAGGGATGCTGGTATTGGTATACCAGAACATTTGATACATAGAATTTTTGATAAATTTTATAGAGTTGATTCATCTAGATCCAAACACACAGGCGGTAGAGGATTGGGTTTGACTTTGACAAAAGCTATTATAGAATTACATAATGGGACTATTCAGGTGCAGTCCAAAGAGGGTGAGGGGACTGTCTTTACCTTGCATATTCCTATAGGTTAGATCTGAACAATTTAATTGAAAGTATAAAAAAGAAAATTAAAGCATTAATAGTTACAATTGTAGCTCCAGTTGGTATATTGATAATAACAGATATAATTACACCTATAATAATGCTTATAAGTGCAAATATAATAGCAAAAAGAATAGTATTTTGAAAACTTTTTGAAATTTGTAAACTCGAACTGGCTGGTAATATAATTAAAGCCGAGACTAATAAGGCTCCTGCTAATTTTACACTCATAATGACAGTTATGGCTGTTATTATGGAAAACAAAATATCTAATATAGTAACAGGGATACCACTAATTTTAGCTTGTTCAGGATTGAATGATATTGCCATAAACTCTTGATAAAATAGTAGTATTGTAGCTAATATGATGATAGAACCTATAATTACAAAGCTTAATTCTTGTTGGGTAATGGCTAATATATTTCCAAATAAATAACTAAATATATCTATATTAAATCCTGTTGAGATGCTAGATAAAATTACTCCTATGGATAGTCCTAGAGAAGCTAAAATTCCAATAATAGCATCACCCTCTATAATCTGATTACGAGTTAAGGCATATATTATCAAGGAGGCAATGATTACCAGAGGTATGGCAATTATTAATGGATAAAAGCCAAATACAATTCCTACAGCAATTGCCCCAAAGCTAATGTGAGCAAGTCCATCTCCAATCAAGGACATTTTTCTCAAAACTAGAAAAACTCCCATTACTGCACATACAACTCCTAAAAATAGCCCAGCAACAAGGGCTCTCTCAATAAATTGGTATTGTAATATATTAATTAGATTATTCATGTTGATGACAAATAAGATGCTTTGCGTCTTCTCCAAAATAATTACTCATTTCTTTAGATTTACAAACATCACTAAAATTACCCCAAAAAATCACTTTATTGTCTAATAATAGTAGTTTTTTAGCATAAGTTCCTATATCGCTGGTGTCATGGGTTATTAAGATAATGGCCACCCCTTTTTGATATAATGTAGTTATTTGCTGATAAAATACCTTCCTAATTTCAGGGTCAAGAGCATTAGTTGGTTCATCTAAGATTAATACTTTAGGTTTAGAAACTAAGGCTTTGGCTAGCCAAACTCTTTGTTTCTGTCCTCCAGATAAATCATGAATTGAAGTTTTTGCAAGGTGATATATTTCTAGTTCATTTAGAATTTCAGCCACTCTTTGAATGGATTTATTATCTAATGTACGAGGCCATTTTAGAGAGGATATCAAACCTAAAGACACTATTTCCTCAACGGTGGCAGGAAATTGATGAGAGTATTGATTGAGTGATTGTGGTAAATAGCCAATATAATTCCAATTCTTAAATTTATTCAATGGTGTATCCCATAGTTTTATTTCCCCAGTATAATTATTAAGATTTAATAAAGTCTTAATAAGAGTTGATTTACCAGCTCCATTTGGTCCTGCAATTCCAATAAAATCTTCTTGATAAATATCTAAAATAACATTATCTAATATTTTGATAGAATTAAACTCTACGGATAAATTATTAATAGATATAATTGGAGGTTTCATATTATATCTATTATAGCATTTATTTACATTCAAGACCAATACTTAGGTTTTCTAAATTTTGCTTCATAATATCTACAAAACTGATTTGTGAGTTGAATTTGTCAGAGCTAATATTATGAGCTCCATTTAATTCTAAGACAGATGCTCCGGTTTCAGATGCAATTGTATTTGCAATTCTAGGTTCAATTAATTCTTCAGTGAAAACTGTTTTAGATTTAGTTATTCTAATTTCATTAATCAAATTAGCTATATCTTTGGCAGAGGTATCGCTGTTAGGACTTAGTTCATCCGTGGTAATATATTCTAGCTTGTATTTATTAGCTAAATATTCAAAAGTTCTATGTCCAGCTTGAAGTATGGTTTTATTCTTACATTGAGCCAATGTGGTTTGATACTCTTTATTAAGCTCCTCTAATGAAGTAATTAGACTATTAGTATTGCTCTCTAAGTTTGTATTATCTATTATGTTTAAGTTAGATATAGTCTTGGATATATTCTTAGTAGCAATTATAGAATAATTAAATTCTAACCAAAAGTGAGGGTCTAGATTAGAGCTAACTCTATTTTTGTTATTATGGGTATCGTCATGGGAGTGATCGTCATGGGAGTGATCGTCTTCACTTTTGATTAAAGTAATTCCTTCGCTTGCATTAATAACCTTTACTGATTCTGGAATATTGGCTACAATATTTGTAACCCAAGGCTCCATTATATCTCCAGTATAAATAAATATATCAGCTTCTTGAATTTTAATAATATCTTGAGGTGTGGGTTCAAAAGAATGTGGTTCTACTCCTGGAGGTAATAATAATGAGACTTCAGCTTCGCTGCCCACTAATTTACTAGTAAAATCATAAAATGGAAATAATGTAGTCATTATAATTGGTTTTTTGATATCTTGCTCGGTGTTACTAGTAGTTACATTTTTAGTGTTTGGTCTGTTTACTAACAACATTGCCCCTACTCCTAAAGCTATAATTACGGCGATTAATAATAGTCTAGATACTTTCATATTTAAAATTTTACCTTATAATCTATGTGTAGAGTATATACTATTTGCAAACAATTTGCAATAAAAAATATAATTCTATGATATAATTATTAATATGGTTAAATTTATTCGTAAATTAATAGGGGGTATATTAATTGGTGGTATTGTTTTTATAACTTATACTAATGCTACCATTAATCATAATTCTACTGAGTTTATATTCAAAGATATAGAAAAGATAAAAGATCATAAAGTTGGTCTGGTCTTGGGTACTAGTGCGAAAACTATAGGAGGTGGGGACAATCCTTTTTTTACTAATAGAATTGAAGTCGCTACTAAATTATATGAAAACGGAAAAATTAAAAAAATTCTAGTTAGTGGTGATAATGCCGACATATCTTATAATGAGCCTAAAGCTATGCAAAATGCCTTATTGAATAAAGGAGTCCCTAAAGAAGATATAGTGCTTGATTATGCTGGGTTTAGAACATTAGACTCTGTAATGAGGGCTAAGTATGTATTCGGTCAGAATGATATATTAATTATTTCACAGGAATTTCATGTAAAGAGAGCAGTTTATATTGCAAGAACTGTAGGTATAGATGCTGAAGGTTTTGTTGCTCAGGGAGTACCTATTGAATTTAATATTAGAACTCAAATTAGAGAAATTTTGGCTCGCACTCAAGCTTGGACTGATGTCCATATTCTAAATCGACAACCTAAATTTTTAGGAGAAAAAGAGGAGATTATATAAAAGAATTACTATTTCAGTAAAAAACCCCAATTGTTAAGCTGGGGTTTTTTACTGAATATGATTTAAATTGTTAGGCTACTTAATCTTTTAAAATTATGCAGACAAACTCTTATTTATAGTTCTAATACAAGTTGTACAGGCTTTAATTCTAGTTCCATCAGGTAAATTATATGGTTGTACATTAACTTTCTGAGTATGGTTACTAGTTGGATTATAGTTACCACGCAAAAGTTTACGCTTGGTTACAACCATTGATTTCTTCGTACAAATTGGTAATTCACATCGTCGAGACATAGTATAAATTTAACAGTATTATTGAGATTAATGACAATATATGATATTATTATACCTGTTAGATTAATAAAAGTCAACTCATACAATAATTTATGGACACTACTTTAGTTATATTCCAAATTATAATTTTAATTTTTTCAGTTATAGTTCACGAGGTTTCTCACGGGGTAGTTGCTTTATCTCTGGGTGATCCTACTGCTAAGTTAGCTGGGAGATTAACTCTTAACCCAATTCCTCATATTGATCTTTATGGCTCAATCATTTTACCTCTAGTGATGGGGCTTGCAAGTGGAGGGGCTTTTGTATTTGGGTATGCTAAGCCAGTACCATTTAATCCTTATTTACTAAAAGACCAAAAATGGGCTCCCGCTTTAGTTGCTTTAGCTGGACCAGCTTCTAATTTAGTTTTAGCTATTTTATTAGGATTATTTTATAGAATAGCTACAATTTTTACATCTATTCCCTCAGAGAGTGGTCAGTTATTTATAATAGCTATAGTTATAAATATTGTTTTAGCTGTATTTAATTCAATGCCAATACCTCCATTAGATGGATCCAAAATGATTGCTCCTCTACTACCAGAGAAATTTCTTAGAAGTCAATTTTATGCTGTCTTAGAACAACAGGGTATGTGGATAGTATTAATATTTGTCTTTTTTGGATTTGGTTTAATTACTCCCATTATATATGGACTTGCGAATTTAATTATTGGGTAGTCTATGCAACATTTACAGCTTATAATTTCAGGAAGAGTACAAATGGTTAGATTTAGAGTTTTTGTTGTCAAAATAGCAAAAGCATTCGGAATTGTTGGTACAGTAGAAAATTTACCAGACGGTACGGTAAGAGTTGACGCTTGGGGAGAAAAATCTCAATTACAAGCTTTGATTCAAGAATTATCCAAAGGTTCTAGATTGTCTCGCGTTGACAATGTGGCTGAGGTCTGGGATAATAGAAACTATACAAGTAAAGGAATAGATGAATTTAGAATAATACATTAAAATATATGCAAATACTTTTAACTTCAAATGTAGATAAAGTTGGTAGAAAAGGTGAGATAGTAACAGTAGCAGAAGGTTATGGTAGAAACTTTGTATTAAAAAAACGATTAGGGATTATTCCTACTGCTCAAGATATATCTAAATATAAATCAAATCAATTTAAAAAACAAACAACTGAACAAGAAAAATTATTGGCATTACAAGATCTTCAAACTAAATTAGAAAACTATAAATTAACTTTGTCTGTAAAATCTAATGTAGAAGGGCATTTATTTGCTTCGGTTAAAGAAGTAGATATTTTGGAGCCGTTAAATTTAAAATTTAATCATCTGTTAGATAAGTCAATGATACAAATAGCTAATCCAATCAAAGAGATAGGTCAATATAATATAGATATTCAACTCACATCTACTATAAAAACTAAGATTATACTGTATGTTAAGCCGGAAAAATAATAAAGTCAAGAAAATTAATCCTAAATATATTTTTGTAGTAGGTGGTGTAATGTCTGGGGTAGGAAAAGGTATTACCACCTCTTCTATTGCATTAGTATTACAATCTCGAGGTTTTAAGGTAACTGCAGTTAAAGTAGATCCTTATGTAAATGTTGATGCAGGAACTATGAATCCATTAGAACATGGAGAAACTTTTGTTTTAGCCGATGGATTAGAATGTGATCAAGATATGGGTAACTATGAGAGATTTCTTGACACGCAATTAACCCGAACTAATTATATGACAACAGGTTCAGTTTATCAGTCTGTTATAGAACAAGAGCGTGCTCTGAAATTTGAAGGTAAATGTGTAAGCGTAGTCCCTCATATACCTAACGAAGTTACAGATAGGATTAAAAGGGCTCAAGCTACTCACAATGCGGACATTACTATTATTGAAATTGGAGGTACGGCTGGAGAATATGAAAATTTATTATTTTTAGAATCAGCTAGATTACTAAAATTGGAAAATCCGCAAGATGTATTATTTGTATTAGTAAGTTATTTACCCATTCCTAGCAAAATAGGGGAGATGAAAACCAAGCCTACTCAACATGCTTCTAGGTTATTAAATAGTGCTGGTATACAAGCAGATATGATAGTAGCTAGATCAAGTCATCCATTAGATGAATTGAGAAAACAAAAATTATCTGTAATGTGCAATATAGCAATTGAAGATGTAATATCAGCTCCAGACGTAGATAGTATTTATCATGTTCCTATTAATTTTGAAGCAGATAATTTGTCTACTAAAATTTTGAAGAAACTAGACTTAAGACCTAGAAAGAGAGATTTAAAAGAATGGACCAGTTTTACTCAAAAAATAGATAATTCCACAAAAGAATTAAAAATTGGGATAGTTGGTAAATACTTTAATAGTGGTAATTTTGTTTTGAGCGATGCTTATATATCAGTAATTGAAGCCATTAAACATGCGAGTTATTTTTATAAACAAAAACCAGTTATAGATTGGATAGACAGCTCAGAGTTTGAAGCTGACCCTAAAAAACTATCTAGTCTTAAACAATATGCTGGAATAATTATCCCAGGAGGATTCGGAGAAAGAGGTGTAGAAGGCAAGATCAAGGCTATTCAATATGTAAGAGAAAATAAAATCCCATATTTAGGATTGTGTTATGGGATGCAGTTGGCGGTAGTGGAATTTGCACGCAATGTAGCTAAAATAAAAAATGCCCATACTACTGAAATTGATGCCAAGACAGAAAATCCAGTTATCACCACTATGGAGGGTCAAGATATTAATATACAGGAAGGAGTTATGGGAGGTACAATGAGATTAGGAGAATATAGTTGTGATATAGCTCCAAAAACCTTAACTCGTAAACTATATAATTCAGCTCAAATTGTAGAAAGACATAGGCATCGCTATGAAGTCAATAATGCATATAGAGAACTATTAGAAAAATCTGGTTTGACAATTGCAGGGATTAATACAGATAATGATTTAGTAGAGATAATAGAATTATCAAGCCATCCTTTCTTTATAGCAACTCAATTTCATCCAGAATTAATTTCACATCCACTTGATTCACATCCATTATTCAAGGGTTTTATTAAAGCTTGTCAGAAAAATAAGGGATAATATTATATAATAGATTTATCTCTTATTAAATATATTACTAACTTAACACCTTTAAATATATCTCTAATTCCCACAATCTCATATATACTCTTCACAAAACAATATATTTATGATATAATTAATTTTATATTATGTACTAATAGGGAATAGAGTGTATGAGTAAGTCAGTTAAATCAGTAGTTAAACTACAAGTAAAAGGAGGTCAAGCTAATCCAGCTCCACCAGTAGGAACAGCTTTAGGCCCCCATGGAATTAAGTTACAAGAATTTTGTATTAAGTTCAATGATGCTACTAGAGACCAAATTGGAGAAGTTGTACCTGTAGAAGTTACAATTTATGAAGATAGAACCTTTGAGTTTATCTTAAAAATCTCTCCAGTTTCAGCTTTAATTAAAAAAGAGTTGAAATTAAATAAAGGTTCAGCTACTCCTAATAAAACTAAAGTTGGTAAATTGACTAAAGCTCAAGTAGCAGGGATTGCTGAGAAAAAGCTCCCAGACTTGAATGCTTTTAATCTAGAAGCTGCCACAAAAATAGTAGAAGGAACTGCTCGTTCAATGGGAATCGAAATAACAGAGTAGGAGAGTATTATATTTATAATATTCGCTAGTACTACATAATTACAATAACTATGAGATCTAAATCATATCGCAATATTTTAGAAAAAATAGACCGCACAAAAGTATACCCACTTACAGAAGCAGTTGAATTAGTTTTAAGTCTATCAAGAGCTAAATTCACCGAAAGTGTAGACGTTCATATTAAGGCTAATCTTAAAGGGACCAAAGGTCCTCAGTCAGTTAGAGGAGGTATTATTTTTAGTAAACCAGTGTCTAAAGGCAAAACTGTTTTAGTGCTTACAGAAGATGAATCTAAATTAAAACAAGCTCAGACAGCTGGAGCAGATAGAGTTGGGGGGAAGGAGATTATTGATGAGATAAAGCAAGCTGGAGGTATAGACTATGATGTAATTATTGCCACTACTGACTTTATGAGATTCGTAGCTCCTGTGGCTAAAATTTTAGGTCCAAAAGGATTGATGCCATCTCCTAAAAATGGTACGGTTACGGATGATGTGGAAAGAGTGGTGCAGGAATTTAAAGCTGGAAAGTCAGAATTTAGAATGGATAAAACTGGTGTTATTCATCAAGCTATTGGGAATGTTACCTTTAGTACAGATGAATTAGAGAAAAATATTAGAGATTTTGTAGCAGAAGTACAAAAACATCAGCCAGAAAAGGTAAAAGGTGAATTTGTGAAAAATATTTACCTTTCTCTTACTCAAAGTCCATCTATTAAAATTAAATTATAGTTAAAACTTGTAAATTTAATTACAAAAAAGAGTCCAATAAGGGCTCTTTTTTGTATATTATTTATAACTATATAAATATCAAGATGAAATCAAAGTATGGATTTAACAATAATTGTTAAGGCTATACTTTGATTGTTGTGGATAACTATTGTTTAAAATATAAGTAAAATTTGCTTATAGTAGTAAAAATTAGCTTTTTTATACTATATATAGTATAAAAGTTGTATATACAGAATAAATCTGCTATAATAATTTTACCGCTCATAATAATAGATAAATATAATATATACAGATATGGCAGTTACACAAATTACCAAAAGAGATGGCTCAACTGTAGCATTTAATCAAGCAAAAATCTGGAAAGCAATTAGTAAGGCATTTCTTGATGTAAAACAAAATTTTACTGCCGAGGAGGCAAAACAAGTTGATGGAGTTACCGAATCAGTAGTAGTAGCTCTTGATGCTCAATTTGTTGATAATTATCCTAGTGTTGAAATTGTACAGGATATTGTAGAAAACAAATTAATGGAAAGAGGTTTTTATGATGTAGCTAAAGGATATATTTTATACCGCAAAGCTCATGATGATGCCCGTAGAGAAGAACAGGCTAAATTAGAAGGTGCTCATCCAACTTTGAAAGTACGCAAAGCTTCTGGAGAGGTGGTTTCATTTAATAGATATAATATTAATAAGACAATATCTTATTATCTTGCAGGATTAGAAAAAGATATTGATGTTAATTTAATTATTTCTGGAATTGAAAATAGTATTTATGATGGGATGACAACCAAGGAAATTTCACAAATTATTGTTATGACAGTACGGTCTTATATTGATCGTGATCCTGCCTATTCAGTATTGGCAGCAAGATTATTACTAAATACTATTTATGAGGGAGTTATTGGAGAAGATTTAGATTATTCAAATTTGGATAGTCTTTATCAGGAAGCTTTTGTTAATAATATTCAGGCTGCAGTAAATGTGGGGATATTAAGTAAGGATATGCTTGACTATAATCTAGAATGGTTAGCTAGTAAAATCAAACCTGAGAGAGATAATTTATTCAAATTCTTAGGTATTCAGACATTATATGATAGATATTTTATCAAAGATCCGGTAAGTAAGAGAATGTTTGATACTCCGCAGGGATTTTGGATGAGAGTAGCTATGGGATTGGCTTTAGTTGAAAAACCTGAAGTTAGAGAGCAAAAAGTAGTAGATTTTTATGAAATTATGTCTAAGATGTATTTTGTACCATCTACTCCAACTTTATTTCATGCAGGTACTAATCATCCTCAATTATCTTCTTGTTATCTTAATACTATAGAAGATGATTTAGGGCATATTTTTAAGGTGATAGGAGATAATGCTCAGATGTCAAAATGGTCTGGAGGAATAGGAACTGACTTTACTAACTTGAGAGGAATTGGTGCCTTAATTAAAGGTACTGGAGTAGAAAGTCAGGGTATCATTCCATTTCTTAAAGTAGCTAATGATACTACAGCTGCTATTAATCGTAGTGGAAAAAGACGAGGGGCTGCGGTGGTTTATCTCGAGACTTGGCATCTAGATATAGAAGATTTTTTGGAGCTAAGAAAAAATACTGGGGATGAAAGACGCCGTACTCATGATATGAATACTGCTAATTGGATTCCAGATTTATTTATGGAGCGAGTTCGTCAAGATGGAGAGTGGACATTATTTTCTCCAGACGAGACTCCAGATTTACATCATATTTATGGACAAGAATTTAATATTGCCTATAAGAACTATGAGAGATTAGCTGATGAAGGTAAAATTAGGTTGTTTAGACGGATGAAGGCTAAAGATCTTTGGCGAAAAATGATCACTATGTTATATGAGACAGGTCATCCTTGGATTACCTTCAAAGATCCATCTAATATCAGGTCTCCTCAAGATCATGTAGGAGTTATTCATAATTCTAATCTCTGTACTGAAATTACTCTTAATAATTCAGCTGATGAGACAGCTGTGTGTAATCTTGGTTCTCTTAACTTAAAGTATTTTGTCAAAGATGGAAGCTTTGATCAAGAGTTAATCTCAAGAGTAGTGCCAATTGCGATTAGAATGTTAGACAATGTGGTTAATATTAATTTTTATCCAACTAAAGAAGGTGAAGTATCCAATAAGAGACATCGTCCGATTGGACTTGGAATTATGGGATATCATGATGCTTTGTATCAATTAGATATTAATTTTGACTCAGAGCAGGCAGTACAGTTTGCTGATTCATCTATGGAGGTGATTTCATACTATTCTATCTTAGCTTCTAGTCAATTAGCTCGAGAAAAAGGAGCTTATGAAAGCTTTAAGGGATCAAAATGGGATAGAGGAATTTTGCCAGTAGATACTATTCAACTATTAGAGCAAGCTCGTGAAATGCAAATTCCAGTAGATAGAAAAGAGCGATTAGATTGGTCAGTTGTCAGAGAGTCAATCAAGCAATATGGTATGCGTAACTCTAACACTATGGCCATTGCTCCTACTTCTAATTTAGCTAATATTACTGATGCTGTGCCAGCCAATGAACCAATCTATAAGAATTTATATGTCAAATCTAATCAGGCTGGAGACTTTACAGTTATTAATTCATATTTAATTGAAGATTTGAAGAAAATTGGTTTATGGAATCCAATTATTGCTGATAAAATCAAATATTTTGATGGATCTATTGCTCAAATTAACGAAATTCCAGCTAATCTGAGAGCTAAATATAAAGAGGTATTTGAAATTGATCCCAAATGGTTGATTAAAGCCGCGGCCTATAGAGGTAAATGGATGGATCAAAGTCAGTCTCTTAATATTTTTTATCGTGGAGTGTCTGGTAAAGAGATTGCTGATGTATATATGTATGCATGGGAAATGGGAGTAAAGACAACCTATTATCTAAGAACTCTTGCTATATCCCAAGTAGAAAAATCAACAGTTAATATTAATGAGTTTGGGACAACTCATCGCCGAGACTTTAGTCAATCAACAGCAACAGTAAATACAAGTATCGAGCAACAGGGTATGCCTGAAGCTCAACCAGTAGAGGTAAGTGCAATAGAATTAGATTCAACTAAAGTTCCTAATCTTAATACTACCATCTCAACTTCATCAATATCTCTTGAGAATTTACCTCCACAGCCAGAGAAATCTAATATCTTTGCTGTCATAGAAGGTCAAATTTGCGAGTCCTGTCAATAAACTATTAAAATCTAAATATAATCACCATGCCTATTACCCAAACAAATCAAAGAGTTAATATTAACGACAGACGAGTTATTAATGGTAAAGATGCGGATGTTGTACAGTTACATCCTATGAAACATACTTTTGCTTGGGATGCTTATTTAACTGGGAATGCTAATCATTGGCTTCCAACTGAAATTGGTATGCAAATTGATGTGGAACAATGGAAATCAAATAATATTTTGACCGAAGATGAGAGGCTTGCCTTCAAAACTGTATTAGGATTTTTTACTACTGCTGATTCTCTTGCTGCCAATAATTTGGTACTTGCTACCTATAAGCATATTACTTCTCCTGAAATTAGAATGTTTTTGTTGAGACAAGCTTATGAAGAGGCTATTCATACTCAGGCTTATCAATATATTGTAGAAAGTTTAGGACTTGATGGTGCGGAGATATTCAATATGTATAGAGAAGTTGAAAGTATTTATAATAAAGCTTCATTTTTCCTATCATTTAATGACGGGATCTTGAATCCTAACTTCAAGACTGGTACTTTTGCATCTGATCAAAAGTTTTTAGAAAATCTTTGTGTCTTTTCTTTAATTGTAGAGGGTATTTTCTTTTATAGCTCTTTTGCAGTGATATTTGGTTTTCAGCGGCAAAATAAAATGACTGGTAGTGCTGAGCAAATCCAATATATTATGCGAGATGAATCTACTCATCTCAACTTCGGAGCTGATATGATTAATGCTATCAAACAGGAACAACCAGAATTATGGACGCAAGAATTTCAAACTCATATTACAGATTTGATTAAGGAAGCAGTAGGTTTAGAGTATGAATTTGCTACTACTTGTTTCCCTAAAGGTATTATGGGAATTTCACAAGATGGATTTAGACGCTATATTGAATATATTGCAGATAGAAGATTACAAAGAGTTGGCCTACCAATTGTGTATGGGACAGATAATCCATTTCCATGGATGTCTGAATCAGTAGATTTAGCTAAGGAGAAGAATTTCTTTGAAACTCGTGTGATTGAATATCAAACAGGTGGAACTTTAAACTGGTAATTTTTCAATTAACAAATTAAATAATGGAGTTTGTATAACTATTTTATTAGTAAAAGCTCCATCTTTTAATTACTTAGAAAATTTTTTCTTTTTTATGATATAATGAAACTACTAAATTAAAAATATTATGTCAATTTACGAAAAAGCTTATCGAGAATTAAATATTCAACAAAAACAAGCTGTGGATACTTTACTAGGACCAGTTATGGTTGTAGCGGGACCTGGGTCAGGCAAAACGCAGCTTTTATCTTTAAGAGTAGCTAATATTTTGCATTCACAAGATGTTTTGCCAGAGAATATTATTTGTCTTACTTTTACGGATGCAGCAGCTTATAATATGAGGCATAGATTAGCTTCTTTTATAGGTAAACAAGCTTATAAGGTGAATATTCATACTTTTCATAGCTTTGGGCAATCTTTATTGAAAGATTATACTGAATATACAGACGGACTTGATAGAACTGCTATTGACGATGTTTTTATAGCTGAAATCATTGGAGATATTATTGCTAAACTACCCTATAACAATATTTTAATTCCTAAAGGTACGGATAGAAGTAAGTTAATTAATAATATAGCTAAAAGTATCAATTATATAAAGCAGGCAGGACTTACTCCTGCTGAGTATATGCAAATACTAGACCAGAATAAAGCTGAATTTGATAAAATCATACCTATTATACAAAAATTTAGTCACATTTCTCTTAATGGAAATAAAGATAGGGTAGATAAATTAAATAGTATTCGTATTTTGGTGGAATCTATAACTGTTACTAATTCTAACAACTATTTTGAAACCTACGGTACAAAGTTGCAAAAATCACTTTTAGAGGTCTTAGAGGAAACTGAATTATTGGAAAGTAAATACACTCCTATTTCTCAATGGAAAAATAGATATCTTATAAAGGAAAAAGACGGACAGAAAACTTTGATTGATGTAGAAAGATTAGAAAAGCAGAAAGCTATTTCAGAAATTTATAAGAAATATCAAGAATATTTAGATGAGAATAAGCTATTAGATTTTTCAGATATGTTATTGAATGCTTTAACTTTGCTTAAAAAAAATGAAGGATTAAGAAATAAATTACAGGAAAAATATCAATTTATTTTAGTAGATGAATTTCAAGATACAAATGAGGCACAAATGCAATTGGTTTTGAGTTTGGTGGGAGATAATATAGAGCCGAATATATTAGTTGTAGGGGATGATGATCAGGCGGTGTATGGATTTCAGGGGGCAGATGTTTCACATATGTTGTCTTTTCAAAATAAATTCCCAACTGCTAAATTAATTGTACTGACTACTAATTATCGCTCTAGACAAGAAATTTTAGATATTGCAAGAAAAGTTATTACTCAAGGTAAGGATAGACTAGAAAATAGAATTGAAGTATTAGAAAAAACATTAACATCAGCTAAATTAAGACAAGATGGAGATTTAGCTTATTATGAGTTTAAAAATCAGGCTGAGGAGTATGCTTGGATTGCAAGTACAATAGAGGAGTATCGTAAACAGCAAATGGATTTATCTGAAATTGCAATTATAGCTAGAAATCATAGAGCCTTGGAAGCAATAGTACCATTTTTAGCAGAGTATGATTTACCAATTGATTATGATAAACAATATAATTTGTTGAATGAAACTATAATTCATCAGTTAGTTATAATGTTACAATTTGTATATTCTCTGACACCTACACAGTCTCCCCGAAATGATTTATTGCCAGAAATTTTGAGTTATCCATTTTGGGGTATAGACAAATTAAATATTTGGCAATTTTTCCAACAGAGAGATTATAGACAGACCCATATTGAAAGATTATATAACTCAAATGATACATCGTTACAAGAGATAGGAAAGTTATTTTTGAATCTAGCTATTTTGTCTGAGTATGAAACTATTGAGGTTATTCTATTTAAACTTATGAGGTCAGTTGATAGTAGTGTAGAAATTAACTCTAAATTTTACCAATATTATTTTGGAAATAATGCTTTTGAATTAGATCAGAATAATTATATTGCTAATTTATCAAAAATTGAAGCCTTCATTCATAATATAACTTCATATAAAAAAGGTAAAAGAATTACTTTATTAGATGGACTAAATACAATTAAAGCCTATCAAAACCAAGGTGGTATGATGGTTAATTTATCACTTAATAGTGGCAAACATACTGTCAAATTAATGACAGCTCATAAAGTTAAAGGTTTAGAGTTTGAAACTGTATTTGTAATTGGAACTCATACCCAAGGCTGGAGTAACAAAGGTCCATCTTTTCCATATCCATTTCCTATTAATTTACCTATTGTACCTCGTCAAGATTCGGAAGATGATTTTTTAAGACTATTATTTGTAGCATTGACAAGATCTAAAATAAATTTATTTATTACTAGCCATTTATATGATGAAAAAGGGAAGGAAAGACAAGCTTTACCATATTTAGAGTTCTTAGATACTACGCCTACTCCATATGTAAATACTAAAGATTTGACTAAAGGAATCCTTAAATCTATGCAGCCAGTAGACATGCATATACAAGAAATTTCATTTTTGGAAGGAGTAGTGCAAAAGTATAAATTAAGTGCTTCACATATTAATAAATTTGTAGATTTAGAATATGGAGGTCCATTAAATGTTCTGGAGTCAGTTTTGTTGAGATTCCCGTCTATAAATAATCCAGCGATGACTTATGGAAATGTTATACATAAAGTATTTAATTATATATCAATACAATTGCAATCCAATAAAATGTTTCCTACATTAGATGAGTTGAATAACTTTGCTATAAAAGTTTTATATCAAGAACAATTAAGTGTTGAAGATACAGATTTAGTGTTTAATAAACTACAAGACCAATTGCCCAATTTAATACAGGCTACAAGAGATAAATTTTTAGTTTCACATCAATCCGAATACAATTTGGGACAATTATTTTTGGAATATGAGGAAGTTCCTTTGACTGGAGTTATTGATAGAATAGAAGAACATGCTAATCACTACACTGTTGTAGACTTTAAAACTGGGACCCCAATTTTAAATTGGGATAATAAGTCTAAAGCTAATAAGCTGGATGCGTTTAAGAGACAGCTTTGGTTTTATGCCTTATTATTAAAAGTGTCAGGTCAATATCAAGATAAACCTATACAAGGTAGAATTGACTTTTTAGAGCCTACTATAGCAGGGGAATATATCTCTCTTGATTTGAAAATCACAGATACAGATATTAATTATATAGCCCATTTAGTTAAGATAATTTATCATAAAATCATTAATTTAGACTTCCCTGATATTAGTAATTATCCCAAAAATCAGAATGGGACAGAACAATTCATTCGAGATTTAGTAGACAATACAATATAATGCTATGAAAATAGGAATAGATGCACGATTTTTTGGAAATAGCGGTAAAGGTTTAGGTAGATATACTCAGAAACTTATTGAAGAGTTAGAGAATATTGATCATCATAATCAATACTATATCTTTTTAGGGGTTCATAATATTGAAGAATATAGACCTAAAAATCCTAATTTTCATAAAATTTTAGCTGATATCCCTTGGTACTCTTGGCAGGAACAATTATTATTCCCCCAATTATTACAAAAATATAGATTAGATTTAATGCACTTTTTGCATTTTAACATCCCTATTTTATATAGAAAACCTTATTTGGTTACTATACATGATTTAATTTTATTAGAATATCCCACTCGTAAGGCTTCAAGATTAAATGGAATTATGTATGCTATTAAAAATATAGCATACAGATTGACTATTATGAATGCAGTATATACTGCAAAAAAAATCATCACTATATCAGAATATACGAGACAATCTATTGTGAGACATTTTAATATTCCATCTAATCAAATGGCAATGATATATGAGGGAGTTGATTTAGAGCGATTTAATCCTCTTAATGCCCAGCCATTTTCATTCGATAAATATGAAATTATTGAGGGTAAGTATCTACTTTATGTGGGTAATGTATATCCCCATAAAAATATTGATCGTCTCATTGATGTATTCTATAATCTTAAACAAAAATCAGACATAGACTCACAATTACAATTAGTATTAGTAGGTAAGAGGGATCATTTTTTTGAACAAATTATTACGAAAGTTAATAAATTGGGATTATCTCATTCAGTCATATTCCCAGGATATGTAGCAGATGAGCAGTTGATTTCATTGTATGAGAAATGTTTATTCTATGTATTTCCATCTTTATATGAGGGATTTGGTTTACCTCCATTAGAAGCTATAGCTTTAGGTGCTCCAATAGTTATATCAAATGCTACTTGTTTACCTGAGATTTTTGGAGAACATATAGATTATTTTAATCCAAAATCTAAAGATAATATGCAGGAAGTATTATCTGTCTTTATTAAAGATAAGAAAAAACGTGAATTACAGAAAAAATATCATCAAAGTATTTTGAATCAATATTCTTGGTCAGATATGGCAGAAAAAACAAAAAAATTGTATAATAAAAGCAAGGTATAAACATTTTGATATGATAAAAAAAAGCTCATCGATTGTTGACTTAAGAAAAATTCAAATCGAATCTAGAGCAGAAAAAAAGTCTATTTATAAAAAATCTAACTTACCAAAAGATATTAATTCTCTTGCAAACTTTGAAGTTCCTTTAATAAGAGATGATAATGTCAATCACAATAAGAATATAGACTTATTAGAGTTTGAGTTACCGTTATATGATGATTCACAGAATGATTACATAGAACCAGAAAAATATATAAACATATCAACTCCTATTAGAATAGAATTTATACCAAAATCAGCAAAAAAATATAACTATGATAGATATAAGTCTTTTCATCGAATAAAAAAATTATTAATAATTAATAAACAGTCTATTTATGCTGCTAGGGCTTCTATGGCGGTGTTTATATCAATATGTCTTATAATGGTAATTAGTATACCGTCACTTAATATGGCAAATAATGGCATTAGAGTGAAAGACAATCTGCTCTTACAAGCAGCTGCTAGTGAAAATTTATTAAAATCTACTAATATTGAAAATTTTAATACTTTAGCTACATCATTAAATGAGATAGCGAATGGTATTGATAATAGTGCCGAAGATATAGCGTCTATACAGGGTAATCTCAGTATATTATTATCCATTTTGCCAGGATTATCTATTATACAAGATGGTAGTGATTTAACTTCTAATGTATCAGAAGTCATATCTATTACAGGTGAGTTATCAGATACAATGGAGCCATTTATATCTAAGGAAATTAACCCTTTTGATAATACGAAGCCAATTACTATGGTAGATGGTATTAAAAAAATTAAAGAATTAAATCAAAAACTAATCCCAGCCCTACATGAGTTACATATTAACCTTGGTAAATTACCTATTAATTTAGTTCCTGGACACAAAGGAGCTGTTTTGCGTCAATTAAATCAAGATATTCCCAAATTAAAGGAAGCTATTATTAACTCTGATCCTTATATTGACATATTTCTTAATTTTGTAGGGAGTGATATTTTGAAAAGATATGTTTTTATATTCCAGAATAATCAAGAGTTAAGGGCAACAGGTGGATTTATCGGTAGTTTTGGAATGATGAATATTGATAGAGGGGTAGTAAAAAGCCTAGATATTAAAGAAATATATAATCCAGACGGTCAATTGGCGAAAAATATTTTAGCTCCTGCTCCATTACAAGAATTAACTACTCGTTGGTACCTAAGAGATTCAAATTGGTTTGCAGATTTTCCCACAAGTGCTCAGAAAATAATTTCATTTTATGAAAAAACAGGTGGAGCAACTCCAGATGGGGTGATTTCTTTAACCCCCACTGTAATAGAGAGATTGCTTTTAATCACAGGCCCAATAACACTAGAAGACTACAATATTACTATTAATGCAGATAATTTTGTTAAGATAACTCAATATCAGACTGGGGTAGCTTATGATAAGGTTAAAAATAAACCAAAACAATTTATAGCCGACTTAGCTCCTATATTAATAAATAAATTATTGTCATCAGATGCTAATCAATACCAAAAAATTATAGAGACGTTAAATAATTCATTTCAAGAGAAGCAAGTGTTATTATATTTTTTAGATACAAAATTACAGGATATGGTTAATAAATATAATTTAGGTGGTCAATTATATGATGCCCCAGAAGATTACTTGTCTGTTGTACATAGTAATATTGGTGGGTATAAAACAGATGGAGTAATGCAAGAGAATTTGAGCATATCTACCAAAATAGAAGATAAGGGTAATGCTATTAATAAAGTTATAGTTAGTAGAGAGCATAAGGGAGGAGATACTGAATTTGAATGGTGGAATCAGGATAATATAAATTATATGAGAACATATATTCCTAAGGGGTCTCGTATCCTTAATGTTTCCGGATATAAAGATAAAGTTGAAAAAGAAATATTAGAAGGTGTGGCGGGTTACGAACAAGATTCTGATTTAAAAGCTATTAATGCAACTTTATTTCATAATGAAGACTGGGATATTGATGTTTTTGAAGAAAGTGGAAAGTTAGTAATAGGTGGTTGGGTGTTTACTAAACCTGGAGAAACTAGCCAAGTTATGATAGAATATGAATTACCATTTAAGTTTAAGTCTTATGATATATATTCTTTAATTTTACAGAAGCAATCGGGTGCTTTGGGAATAAAATATCAATATAGTTTGGACTTACCTAAAAATAAAAAGTCAATTTGGAAAGAGTCGTCTTTTGACCTTGAAAGTACGGAGACGGGGTATAAAGTTACAGACGGAGTATTGAGAACAGATGAATATATAGGAGTTCAAATTAAGTAGAAAATATGAATATAAAGGAAAATATATTACTAAAAGATTTATCAACTTTTAAGATAGGAGGGAGGGCTCAATATGTTGTTTTTGCTGAAAGTAATGATGATGTAATCTCCGCTCTAAGATTCGCTCAGGAAAGACACTTCCCAGTTGGAATTATTGGAGCTGGTTGTAACCTTCTGATTACGGATGAAAACATTGATGGTCTTATCTTAAAAATGAACACTAGAGCTATTAATATAAGTGATACTTTACTTTTTGCAGAAGCAGGTGTGTCTTTGGCTGCCCTTACTGCTTTTGGGCATAAAAATAATTTAACCGGTCTTGAATGGGCTCCATCTGTCCCATCTAGTTTGGGGGGTGCAATTCGAGGTAATGCTGGTGCATTTGGAGGTGAAACTAAAGATAGATTAAAGCAAGTTAGAATATATAGAGATGGACAAATTATTGATATTGAAGCTAATACATTAGATTTTCATTATAGATATAGCTCATTTAAAGCAGAGGACAATAAAGACATTATTCTAGGGGGATTATTTGAATTAGAAACCGGAGATGTTGCAATTAGTCAAAAATTGGTAAGGGATAATATTATTAGAAAAAATAAAAATCAGCCAATTGGAGTAGCTTGCTCAGGATGTATCTTTAAGAATTATGAAGGGGATATTGATATATCACTCTATAATAAATATCCAGATCTAGATAAATTTGTTGAAAAGGGTGTTATTCCAAGTGGATATTTGATAGAAAAAGCTGGGTTAAAAGGTATCAGTTGTGGAGGAATACAAGTTAGTGATAAGCATGCTAATTATATGATTAATACTGGAAATGGTAGTTTTGCAGATGTTGTGAAACTAATTCAGATGGTAAAGGATAAGGTTTGGCAAGAATTTGGTGTTTATATAGAAGAAGAAGTTGTATACCTGCACGAAAAAATGAAAATAATATAAAATTTTTATGACTAATTATATACCGTTAATTATTACTATAATAATTGCCTATATACCTAGCTTTGCTTGGTTAGGTTTTGTATTGTCTCAAGATGTCCATCCAGAAAAATCTACCGATATAGCAAAAGCCTTTATATTAGGTAGTTTTATTGCTGTGCCTATAATATTATTTTCCATGTGGGGTAGAGAACTATTAGATATATTATTAATCCCTACTTCAGACACTCTTAATAAATTTATTTTTGGAGCATTTGCTGAAGAAGTTTTTAAGGGAGCTTTTGTTTATTGGTTTGCCATTAGTACTAGTCGCTGGGACGAGCCAATAGATACCTTTATTTATGCAGCTACCTTAGCCTTAGGTTTTGCTGGTATTGAAAATTTAGCCTATGTACTCAAATACTATAAAGATAACTTTGGAGCAATACAGCAACTCTTGGTTTTAAGAGCATTTACATCATTAATTATACATATTATATCTAGCTTTTTATTCACATATGGATTAGTTTTGTATTTCAAATATAAAAATAAGATTAACGGAGTTTGGCTTGCTTTAGCTGGGATACTATTCCATGGTCTGTGGAATTTGGTAATAGAACTATCCACTATTGGGGGTGGTGGTATAATAATAGTAGCATTTTATTTTCTAATATGTATACCATTATTTATCGGGATGATTTTTACTATCAAACATTTAAGACTAAGGTCAGTAAAAGGTAGTTCAACTTAAGCTCTTGCTTTTTTTTGAAACATTTGATATTATAATACTAATGTAATAGTTTATATAACAATTCATTTAAAATTATGTCTAGTATTTTAAGAAAATTAACAGGAGCTGTAGATTTTGAAGAGCAACCAGTAATAGAAGAAGACATCCAACATGACCTAAGAAGCAGATTCTCAGGAGTATCAGATTTGGACTCAGACTCTGCATCAATAGATGAATATGTTACTGACTCTAAAATTTCTACTCAAGCTACATTCCAAACAGATGATGAATTGGTAGAGGGAGCATTAACTATTGATGTATATCAAACAGATAATGATATTGTGATTGTATCTACAATTGCTGGAGTTACCGCTAAAGATTTAGATGTGTCTATCACTAATGATATGGTTACTATATCAGGAACAAGGAAAAACTCAGTAAAAGTTAAACAAGAAAATTATTTCTATCAAGAATGTTATTGGGGTCCATTTTCTCGTTCAGTAATTTTACCAATTGATGTAGACGCTGAGAAGTCAGCAGCTGAGTTAAAAGATGGAGTTCTGACAATTACTTTGCCAAAATCAGAAAAAGTAAAGATTAAGAAAATTCCTGTTAAATAATAAAACTTTTTAAAAAAGCATCTATATAAAAAAGGTGCTTTTTTAGTTTACGTAGATATGTCTTATTAATTTATTTTTACTTTTTTCTAAATTGCTCACCTCTGTTATTTACCAATATGGCTTCTTTCTATATAACATATTGACTATATTTATACTTTATTGTATAATTAATTACAAAGCTATAAGCCAGAGACCATAAGCAGTGTATACACAGAAGTCTTATGTAGGCAAATCGGTGATAAATTTCACTAAATTTGTATAATGTCTCGGCTAAAGGTCGGGCTTTTTTGTTAAATTATATAGCTAATAATATTATGGCGTTAACAAAATCACGCAAAAAAGAAATGTTGCAAGAGTTGCAAGATACTATTGCTTCGGCACATGGTATGGTCTTTACTGATTTTCAAGGATCTAGTGTTTCGGCATTGCAGGGCCTTAGAACTAAATTAAGAGAAGAAGGAGCAACTTATAAAGTTGTAAAGAAAACTTTATTCAATAAAGCTTTACAAAATACAGGAGTTAATCTTTCTTTATCTGAACAATTACCAGGAAATCTTGGAGTTGTTTTTGCTAATGATCCAGTTTTTGGAGCTAAGGTAATTAATGACTTTTCTAAATCAGCACCTAAAAACACCTTTACTTTAGTAGGGGGATTATTAGATGGAAAATATCTTATACCTGAACAGGTAACAACTCTTGCCAAATTACCTTCTAAGGAACAATTGCAGGCTCAAGTAGTAGGAACTATTGCAGCTCCAATGACTCAATTCTTGCAAGTAACTTCAGGAGTATCTCGTGGTCTCGTAACTGTTTTATCAGCTTATAGAGACACTAAATAATTAATTTAATTATAATCATATGTCAGAAGGATTTATAGTACCAGAAAAATTTGAAAAGATTGTTGATGAAATCAAGAATCTTAGTGTTATTGAACTATCTGAACTTGTAAAAGTTCTAGAAGAAGTTTTAGGAGTATCAGCTGCAGCTCCAGTTGCAGTAGGTTTTGCAGCTCCAGTTGCTGGAGATGCTCCAGTTGCTGAAGAGAAATCAACCTTTGATGTTATCATTGAGGATGCTGGAAGTTCTAAAATTCAAGTTATCAAAGTAGTTAAAGAAGCTACTGGACTTGGGTTAAAAGAAGCTAAAGATATCGTAGATGCAGCTCCTAAGGCTGTTAAGGAAGGAGTTTCAAAAGCAGACGCAGACGAACTGAAGACTAAGTTACAAGAAGCTGGAGCAACTGTTGTTGTAAAATAAACTAATCAAATAGTTTTATCTAGTTTACAAAGACCCTCATTAAATTGGGGGTTTTTGTTTTTAGTATGATATAATTATTATATTAACTTTATAAATACATTGTGAAAAAAGGAATATATTTAGGAATAGACACGGAATTTACTGGACAGCATCCGCATAAAAATGCATTGATAGAATTAGCAATGATTGTATTAGATGAAAATTTACAAGAAATTGCACATTATCAGACCTTGGTTAAAGTACCAATAGGAGCTGAGATTACTAAAGAATCTATGTCTATCAACAAATTAGATTTAGAAAAGGTCGAGTCTGAAGGGGTGTCTTATTCTAAATTAGTACAACAAATTACTAAATTTGTACAAAAACATTTTGAAGACAAGCCTATTTTATTTGCTCATTTTATCACTATGGACTTTGCCTATCTTAATTATATTTTTGGTAGTGTAGATAAAGACAAGCTATTTTGGAAAGAATTAATAGGGCATAATGTTATTGATACTAAAGTTTTAGCTAATACAATTAATTTATTGAAAATTCGTAAGGATCAAAAGCCTATATTTAAATCTACTTCTCTTTCCAATCCAGGAGGATTAACTGATGTTTTAGAAATTAAAGACTATGAGGCTCATACAGCTCTTGGTGATATTAGAGCAACCAAGCAAGTTATGGTAAAGTTATTAGATATTTTGGATAAAACATAGTATAATAAATACACAGAATTAACTTTTAATAATATGTATTATATAGAAAAATCATTCAATATCCCTAAGAATACTGGTTTATCTGAAGCGCAAATCGCTCTACATTTAGGTCTATATGCTGGATATGTTAAAAACACCAATCTTTTATTAGATAAAATAAATACTTTTAAATCTGGAGATGATACTGTTATAGTCTCAGAACTACAGCGAAGATTAGGTTTTGAATTTGATGGAATGAGATTGCATGAGTATTATTTCTCTCAATTAGTTGAAGGATCTAAAAATCTAGATGTAAATTCTAAATTAACACTCCTAATCCAAACTCAATATGGTTCTTTTGAAAATTATATTGATGATTTAAAAAGATTGGCTAGTATGAGAGGGATAGGTTGGGTAATTACTTATTATGATTTTGAGAACAATACTCTAATCAATGCTTGGGTGGCTGATCATGAACTTGGGCATTTGGCTGGCCTTCCTATTGTTTTGGTAATTGATTTATGGGAGCATGCCTTTATGGTTGATTATACTCCAGCTACTAAAGCTGATTATGTGTCTACTTATCTCTCCTCCATTAACTGGGAAATTGTAGAGAAAAGAATATAATCTAAAACTTTAAGAGCATGAGCTCCAATTCACTGATAGGCTTATCCTTTAATACTCCAGATGGTTTTATTCCATTTGTAGAGATTAAACCATCTCATTATATTGAGGCAATTCAGCATCATATAGCAATTGCCAAGGATAAAGTCAAAGCTATTGAAGGAGTATCTGATCCAGATTTTAACAATACAATTGAAGCTTTAGAATACTCCACCTATGAGGTACAGTATATTCACCGTATCGCTGAGAATTTGAATTTAGCTGATACTAATCCAGAATTACAAGAAGTAGTGCTGAAATTGGGAGAGATCACTACAGTGTTTTGGAATGATATTTCTCTTAATCCCAAATTATTCTCTAAAGTGAGGCAGGTCTATGAGAATAAGAACAATTTAAATTTACCCACTCCGGAGCAAAAAACTTTATTAGAGGAAACTTATTCTTTTTTTACGAGAAACGGAGCTTTATTAGAAGAAGAGCAAAAGCAAAAATTACGAGAAATTGATTTGCAAATCTCTAATTTATCTCAAAAATTTGGCCAAAATGTACTGGCCGAGAATAATGACTATAAACTCATCATTACCGATAAAGCTGATCTGAAAGGATTACCAGCATCTATTATTGCAAGCGCCGAGAATAAAGATAATCCTAATGAATGGATATTTGATTTGTCTTATCCTTCTTATATTCCTTTTATGCAATATGCAGATAATAGGGAATTAAGAAAAGAATTATTCCTAGCTTACAATACGAGAGGGGCTCAGGGCAATCAATATGATAATAGATTAATTTTAAAACAAATCGCTACTATAAGGCAAAATCGTGCCCAATTACTAGGATATGAGACTCATGCTGATTATGTACTTGAGAAAAGAATGTTACAAAATCCAAGCAAAGTAGAGGATTTATTAAATCAATTATTAGAGAAGTCTATTGATCGAGCGCAATCAGAAATTGAAGATATATCTCAATTTGCAAGTTCTGAAATAAATGAGCTAAGAGCCTATGATTATGCCTATTATGCCGATAAAATCAAACAAACGAGATATCAATTTGATGAGGAGAGAATTAGAGAATATTTCCCATTAAACCAAGTTTTACAAGGATTATTTCATATAGCCAAAGAATTATACGGACTACAATTTGCATCAAGATCAGATATCCCAGTGTATAATCCTGAAGTAGAAGTATATGAAGTGCAAGAAGCGAATGGAGAGCATATTGGTATACTTTATCTTGATTATCACCCAAGACCTGGTAAATCATCTGGAGCTTGGATGACAGAATTTAGATTAGCTCATACTAAAGATAATAAAACTTATACTCCTCATATATCTCTAGTATTAAATTTCTCTAGACCACAAGGTGGGGCTCCGGCCTTATTAACTTTACAAGAAGTTTTGACTTTATTCCATGAATTTGGACATGGTTTGCATGGTCTTTTAGGTAAGGGTAAATATGCTTCGTTAAATGGAATTAATGTTTATTGGGATTTTGTAGAATTACCATCTCAATTGATGGAGAATTGGGTATATGAACCTCAGATATTGCAGAATATAGGTAAACATTGGCAAACAGGGGCGTCCCTTTCAGAGCAGGATATACAGACTATTCAGGCGGTATCATCTTTCCACGAAGCAGCAGCTACTGTAAGACAAGTTCGACTAGGACGATTAGATTTAGCTTGGCATTATAATACTAGAGAGTTCAGTTCTGTGGATGTCAATACTCTAGAAGAGGATATTAATAAGTCTACAGCTCTATTCCCAACAGAGGAAGGAGTTTTAATTAGCTCAGCTTTTAGTCATATTTTCGATGGAGGATATTCAGCTGGATATTATAGTTATAAATACTCTGAATTATTAGATGCAGATGCATTTGAGTATTTCTTATCTCAAGGAAAAATTCTTGATTCTGAAATTGGAGCTAGTTTCCGAGAAAATATATTATCTCGAGGAGGCTCAGAACATCCAATGATTCTTTACAAAAGATTCCGAGGTCAAGAACCAAGAATAGATGCACTCTTAAGACGACTGGCCAAATCAACAAAATAACTCGTCCAGCCCTATACAAAACGTGGGGTGGGGTGATAATACTAATATTATAGTACAAAGAAAAGATAATAAAAATATATGCATAAAGCTAAAAGAGTGCAAAAAGGATTCACATTACTCGAGATATTACTCGTAATAGCAGCGATAGGGATATTATCAGCGATAGTACTCGTTGCTATAAACCCAACAAGACAAATAAGTCAAGTAAGGAATGCAGAGAGGAAAGCAGAGATAAATAGTATATACAAAGGCCTAGAACAATATTTAATAGAGACAGGAAGTTATCCAATAGGAATAACAGATACACCCAAAGAAGTTTGCAATACAGGAAATCAGACAACAACAGACACATTAAGTCCAACTAACTTATGTGATGGAAAGGTCGACCTTAGAGGTTTAGTCCCAAACTATATAGCAGCAATACCAGCTGATCCAGGTGTAATAAATTATAGAGTTAATAGAAACTCAGCCAATAACAGAATCAGTGTTACAGCTCCAAGTTCAGAATTAGGACAGATCATAGCTATAAATTTATCACCACCAGATTTTACACCTAGCAATACAATGTGGTGGGATCCTGATATTACGGACGATGGTATGGGAGCCTCTAGTAATACTGTAACTATATTAGGAATAAATACCACAATTACATTGAATGTTCTGGTAGATGATTTTGATGACACTAACGACTGGAAAATCTACAAGAACGGCTCTATCTTAATAAGCGGTTCGGAGGATAACGTTTATAGTGGTGGTGTGAACCTTGATGTTGTAAATGGGGATAGTATTTATTTTTGGAGTAAATCAAGGTATTATTTTGGAACTATTCAATTTATTATCAGCAACCTATCAGATGGTGATTCTTTATTGGACACCTTCGTAATAGAAAAAAATATCATTCCTTAGTATATCACTCAGAATATATGTACATAATTTCTCTAAAGTGCTATATACAAAGCAACAATAAAATTAATTTTGCTTTTCTATGGGATAGATAATTTGATAAAGTTAATCTTTTTTAATCTTTAACTCCAAATTGCTACATATAATAGTATTGCCCATAATCCAAACCAGGATACCAATGTAATAGTCCAATTATTAAAAGATTTGATTGGAAATTTTATAAATCCCTTTCTGCGATTAAGGTCAACTAATGTAGCACAAGAAATAGTGGCTGATACACAAGATAGAATACACCAAGGACAAACTGCCCCAATTTCAAAGAAAGCTAAATATGTCCAGATATAAGATATAATGACAGCAGGAAATGTTATTGACATTGCAATCATCATAAAAGGTTTAGATAATTGCTTGTGAGTCAAAAGATATAATACCGTAAGCCAAGCCATAGGCCAGCCAATCATACCAAGCCAGGAATTAGGAAATCCAAACATAGTAGCATATTGACTATTCATTACTTTACCACAGTCAATCCAAGCATTAATGCTACACCCTGGGGTGTAAAGTGGGTTTTTAAGAATCATAAATTTCTCAAAACTGATAGTAAAAGCAGCCCAGAAACCAGTAATAGAAAAGAATAGTAAAATCAAACTATGAGGATAGTTGTTTTTAAAATTAATCCAAAAGTTGTTCATAATGCATAATTAAATATAATATTATTATACATTATTTAGATTAGGATAACAATATAGATATATTTTTAATATTGACAGCATCATTAAATTATGATATTATTAACAGTAATAAATTTATAAATTTTTTATTTTCAATTATGTTAAGAATTAGATTGTCACGAGTTGGTAAAAAGAATTCCCCCGTCTATAAAGTTGTAGTAGCTGAAAAAACTCGTCCAGTAAAAGGTAAATTTATTGAATCTTTAGGAATGTATAATCCTGTTAATAAAGATAATACACTTAATAGTGATAGAATTAAGTATTGGATTTCTGTTGGAGCACAACCCTCACAAACTGTACATAATCTTTTAGTTAAAAACAATATTGTTGAAGGTAGTAAAATATCCATTACCAGAGCCAAAGTTAAAGAATAAAAATAATTTTTAGACAGATTTTACTAATCAGGAGTAAATTAGAGTTCGATTCTCTAGAGTCTACATTTTTTTAGAGTAAAAAACAGATTTCTGTTGAAGTACACATTTAATTTTATATTATAGGCAGAGATATCACAATCAGCTCTTAAAGAAAATAATAATAACAATTTTATTTAATATATTATATGACACAATCAAAAAGATTTCATACTAGATCAAACGTGCGTACTAATCGTTCCCGTGATCAAGGTAAAAATTTTTCCCAAAAAAGAATTATCCCCGACACATCTAGACAATCTCTTAAAATTATTCCTCTAGGTGGATTAGATGGAGTTGGTAAGAATATGTATGTTTTGGAACAAGAAAATGATATTCTAATTATAGATATGGGTTTGCAAATGCCCGGTGTAAATCAACCAGGTATAGATTATCTTATTCCTAACACTCAATATTTAAAAAATAATATTAGTAAGGTTAGAGGAGTGTTTTTGACTTCTCCACATCCCGATCATATTGGAGCTGTACCTTATCTTTTACATTTATTTCCTAATTTGCATATTTATGCAACTGAGGCTTTGTTTGCTATTCTAGAATCTAGACATGATTTTTATTCTCAAGGTATAAAATATAAAAAGCATATTATTAAGCCATATACTTCCATTAGGGTAGGTTCATTCAAAGTTAATGCATTCCCAACCCCATTTAATGTAATTGGATCCGTTGGACTATGTGTTTATACTATGCAAGGGAAAGTTTTTTATCTTTCTAGCTATAAGCTGGATAATAATAGTGTTGATAAATCAGAACTATTAGATTATATTAAGGATTTAGCAGGATCTGATGCATTTGCTTTATTGACTGGTAGTCTGGCTAGTGAATCACAGGGCTTTGCTCCCACTGAAGACTCTATAGCTGACCATATTGACTCCATTATTGCCAGAAACACGGGAACAATTTATATTTCAACTTTTCCTTCTATGATTAGTAGAATGCAACAAATTGTAAATTCGGTAGAAAATCATAGCAAACACTTGTTTATTGAAGGTAAAAGTTTATTAAATACATTTAATACTTGTCGTAAAAAGGGTTTTATTAAGATTAAATCTGGTACTATTGTCGGACCTAGTGGGTTGTCTGATATTTCAAGAGAAAAACTAGTAGTACTAATTGCGGGTTCTCATGGAGACGACATCCCTCATTTGATGAGATTAGCTAATGGTGAGCATCATTCCTTTAGTATTAAAACAGGAGATATTGTGGTTTATCCGGCCGATTTAATACCAGGTAATGCTAGATCTGTAGCAAGAGTTAATGATAATTTTGCTAAATTAGGAGCCTTTGTAGAGTATTATCAGGAATTAGATACTAAATATGGAGCCTATGCTAGGTATGAAGATACTTTAGCTATATTGAAAGCTGTAAGACCAAAATATTATATCCCAGTTACAGGTTCTCATCATTTACTAAGGTCTAATGGAGATATTGCAATTAAAGGGGGATATCCAGATCGTAATGTGATAGTAGGTATGAATGGTAAAGTTATTCTTTTTGATTATAAACAAAGAAGGGTTACTCCAGAAAAAGTACCAGCTTCGGATATAATTGTAGATGGGCTTGGAGTTGGAGATTTAACTAATGTAGTTATACATGACAGAAAATCTATGGCAGAGGAAGGAATATTACATATTATCGCTTTAATAGATTTGCAATCTAGAAATATTATAAATGATATAGTTTTAGAATCTAAAGGTTTTGTCGATAATGAATCCTCATTGAAATTATTTGATGAGATTAAAGAACAGGCAAAGTTGATTATAAATACTCTAATTAAAGATACAGATGAAGTGAATTTAGACTATGTTAAAGGTGAAGTTAGAGAAAATATCGGTAGATTGTTATTAACTAAAACTGAAAGAAGACCCATGATTTTACCAATAATAATTAATGTTTAATATGCAAGCTAATAATAACTCTAAAATTAAGAGAGGCACAACTTTTGTGAAAGATTTAAGTCACAAGGCTAATCAATATCTTAATGCTAAAGACCCATTTGAAACTAAAGATAATATCTTGAAAATTATTCCTTTAGGTGGATCTGAGGAAATAGGTGGAAGGAATATGACTGTGATAGAATACGGTAAAGATATTATCGTTATAGATATCGGTATGAAATTCCCTGAAGAAGATCAGCCAGGAATTGATTATATTATACCTAATCCAAGCTATTTGAAAGGCAAGGAAGAAAATATTAGAGCTGTTTTAATTACTCATGGACATATGGATCATATTGGTGGAGTCTCTCAAGTGATGTCTATGATAGGAAATCCACCTATTTACGCTCCAGCTTTACCTTTAGCTATGATGCAGAGAAGGCAGGGAGAATTTACCACTTTACCTCCACTTAATGGGCATATAGCTAAATTAAATGAAAAGTTGAGATTTGGAGTATTTACAGTTACATTTTTGCACATTAATCATAGTATCCCTGACTCTACAATGATTAAAATTGAAACTCCAGAAGGTGTAATTCTACACACAGGAGATTTCAAAATTGATGCTACTCCTGTTGGAGAAGAGCCGGCCGACTTAGATATGTATAAAAAAATTGGAGATGAAGGAGTTTTGTTATTACTCTCAGATAGTACTAGTGCTTCTAGACCAGGGAAATTAGTGTCTGAGATGACTATTCAGAATAATATCGATCATATTTTTGAAAATGCCACTGGTAAAATCATTGTCACTACTTTCTCTAGTACCTTGAATAGAATTCAACAAATGATTAATTTGTCAGAAAAATATAATCGTAAAGTAGTAATTGAAGGCTTTAGTATGAAAACCAATATTCAGATTTTACATGAAATCGGATATGCTAAATTCTCTCCACAAACTATAATTACAGCTCAAGAAGCTAGTAAAATGCCACCAGAAAATATTACTGTCATTTGTACTGGAGCTCAAGGAGATGAAAGATCTGCTTTAACTAGAATCGCTAATAAAGAACATCGTAATTTTCAAATTGAACCAGGAGACACGGTTGTTTTCTCTTCATCCGTAGTTCCAGGTAATGAAGAGTCAGTACAAAAAATCAAAGATGCTTTAGCTAGACAAAGAGCCAATATTATTCACTATAAAATGATGGAGGTACATGTGTCAGGACATGCTCATAAAGAAGACTTAAAACAATTATTAGAAATAATACGACCAAAATATTTACAGCCAATTTATGGTGATTTTTATGCTCTTAAATCTCATTCTGACTTAGCACAAGAAGTAGGCGTTCCAAAAGATAATATTCTACTAACAGATAATGGAAGAGTTATTCAAATTTATAAAGGAGAGGCCAGAGTTACTACTGAAAAAGTAAATGCTAGTAATATGATGGTAGATGGACTAGGGGTAGGAGACTTAAAAGAAATGGTAATTAGAGATAGACAGTCTTTAGCTCAAGATGGAATTTTGACTATTGTTATATTATTAAATTTACAGCAAGCTAAGATTATTAGAGAGCCTGAAATTGTCTCTAAAGGTTTTGTACATATTCAGACTTCAACTAAACTTTTAGACTCTATTAAAGAAAAGGTAAAAGAGAATATTGAACAAAAATTTGCTCAAAGTGGGGAGGATCAAAGTATTGAATATCTACAACAATCTATTAGAGAGGATTTAGGTTTATTCTTATTCAAAACAACACATAGAAGACCAATGATTATTCCAGTGATAATAGAAGTCTAATTTATGGCTACTATACATAGTAGTGAGGCCTATTTAATTAAACAAATAGATTTACCTGATGTGGATAGATTAGGGGTTTTTTATACAAAAAATTATGGTAAACAAACCCTACTATTAAAGGGTATAAAGAAACCAACTTCAAAGCTACAATATCGATTATATGATTGGGGAAAATCCGAGATAGAATTTATTATTGGAAGGAATACTGCTCGCTTAATTGCTATTAAAGATATAGATTCTTATTCTGATTTATATTTAGATTTAAAATCAACTGCTTTGATGGGAATTATATTTGAACTTTTAGATCAGTTAACTGATGAGAATCATAGTGATATAAATGTTTTTGAATGCATTGAACAATATGTAGATTTAGTGAAAAAACATTCTATTCAGTATCAGATTTTAATTGGATGGCTATTAATGAGATTATTGTATACTCTGGGGTATGGGATAAACTTATCACATTGTGTTGTGACTGGAGCTACTAAATCAAAGGATTTTGGTATTAGTATTCGTGCTGGAGGTTTAGTTGTATCTGAGCTAAAGTCTGAATTTGAAGATTATATGTCTATCAATAGCGATTTGATTTATGTATTGAGACAATGGCAAAAAGGTGTTTGGATAGAAGTTAAAGAGTTTCCATGGAATCTTGTACAGCATCAACTGCATTGGTATGGCTTAAAAAGCAATTCCTTGAATATTATTTAATAAATATGATATAATTAAGCTTAGATATAATTAAAATAAATATATGGCATTAGAAGAGATTGAGAAAAAAATTTATAAAAAAGAAAATCAAGCTGAGCTAGATAAAGAAAGAATTCATAATACTCCATATAGTGTCTATGCTAAACATAATGCCCCTATCCCTACTGAGTTTAAGCCAGTTGAGGAACCAGAGCAACCTTTTTTTCAAAAGCATAAGAAAAAAATCACACTTTACAGTATTATTTTAACTGGATTAGTGGGTATTGCTATTATTATAGGTTTCTTGTATCAATTAAATCAACAAAGATTCTCAGATAAAAGAGTAATATTGGAAATTACGGGTTCTAATCAAGTCTCAGCTGGAGAAGATGTCTCATATACTTTAACATACAGAAATGATAATCTAGTAGCATTAAAAAACACAAAAATTACAGTAGAAGTTCCAAATGCATTAATAGACTCATCTTTAGACATACTGGGTCAGACTAAATCTGAAATTAGAGAATATGAATTACCAGAATTAAGTCCTCGTTCTAAAGGAGAGATTATAATTAAAGGTAGATTAATAGGTGAATTAGGTAGTATTCATACTATGAAAGCCACGCTAAATTATGTACCCACGATATTAACTTCTAGTTTTGATTCTAAAACTGAATTTGCAACTACAATTGCGGATAGCCCAGTAATAGTAGACATTCAAGCTCCGCTACAAAGTGTTAGTGGCGATACTGTTAATTATGTAATATCTGTTAATAACAAAGGGAATAATGATTTGAGTAATTTAGAATTACAATTAGAATATCCTGATACATTTGCTTTTACCTCCTCAACAATCCCAGCTACTGGTAATTCAAAGAACATATTTTTAATTCCAGGTTTAAAATCTAAAGCCTCTTATGAATTTACTATAGTAGGTAATTTAGGTGGTAGTCAACAAGAAATCAAAATTATAAAGGCTAAAATAGGAGAATCTAGACAAGGTGTTTTTACTCTCTATTCTAATACTCAAAAATCTACTACTCTTGGATCACCTTATGTCAATATTGTGCAAAAAGTTAATACTGGAGTGGTATCCGCGGGGGATAGTTTAGAATATAATATTACATTTAAGAATAATACTCAAGTCAGAATAGGGGAAGGTTCTCTACGAGTTCAATTAGATAGTAGATTATTAGATTTAAGTAAATTAAATGCCAAAGGTGCTGATTTCGATGCTAGTACAAATACTATTATATGGAGAGCAAATACCATCCCTCAACTTAAAACTTTTGGTCCAAATGAACAAGGAGAAGTTACCTTTAATATTCCTGTAAAAAGAAACATTCCTATTGAAAACTTTCAAGATGTGAATTATATTATTAAAACCAATGTAACTTTTGAAAGTGATGAAGTGCCTACTACATTAGGAGTCAATAAACTAATTCAAGGAAATTCCAGTGAGGTTAAATTAGCTACTAGAATTATACCTAAAGCTACAATCTCTTATGTTAGTAAAGATAGCTCCATTATTAATACTGGACCCATTCCGTTGAAATTAGCCCAAACAACTACTTTTTCAGTTAGTTTAGAGGTCCAAAACTTAACCAACGATGTTTCTGGAGTTGCATTTAGAACATCCTTACCAGACAATGTCAGTTGGACTGGTAAAACAATTACTACTAATGGAGAAGTAACTTATAATGAGAGGACCAAAGAAATTACTTGGAATTTAGGTAAAGTCCCAGCTAATATTGGACTTTTAAGGCCTTTATATAGAGCTGTGTTTCAAATTGGAATTACTCCTGCTATTAATCAAGTAGGAAAAACCCCACAATTATTAAGTAGAATCAACTATACAGGGAAAGATGACTTTACAGGAAAAGATTTATCAGGTATTTTAGATGTACCATCAGTAAGTGATTTCAGTGGAGATATAAGTGTAGAGGAGTAATTATGTTTGACCTTAAATATAAATGCTATAACTTAAGACATGGAGTTTTAGATGCTGTACATAGTAAATTACATACACCGTTTTTTATGCCAGTAGCTACTAAAGGTAGTATTAGGGGAGTTGGAAATCAAGAGATGAATTCTCAATTTAATACAGATATTATATTGATGAATACTTATCATCTTTATCTAAAGCCAGGATATGAGTTGGTCTATAAGTTGGGAGGTCTGCATCAGTTTACAAATTGGCCTAAGGCTATTTTAACTGATAGTGGAGGCTTTCAAGTATTTAGTTTATCTAAAATTAATAAAATTACAGAAGAAGGTGTTTATTTTAGATCTCATATAGATGGTAGTGAACATTTATTAAGTCCAGAAGAGTCAATTCGTACGCAGTATTATCTAGGGAGTGATATTATTATGGTCTTAGATGAATGTCCTCCCGGAGGTTCATCCAGAGAATATATCTTAAAATCTTTAGAATTAACTACTAGGTGGGCAAAAAGGTCCAAAGATGAATTAGAAAGGTTGTTAAAAACTAATCCTCGACCAGATAATACCAAACCACTTTTATTTGGTATTGTACAGGGAGGTGTATATGAAGATTTAAGAAAATTAAGCTTAAGTCAATTGCAAACCATTGGTTTTGATGGATATGCTATTGGTGGAGTTTCAGTGGGAGAATCACGAGCAGAAGTATTAAAAGTTATACAATGGACGGCTCCTCTTTTACCAGATGATAAACCACGATATTTGATGGGACTTGGTAAGCCTGAAGAGATAGCCTATGCTACTTCACTTGGAGTGGATATGTTTGATTGTGTTATCCCTACCAGAGAAGCTCGTCATGGAACAGTTTATATTTGGAAATCAGCTAATAAGGAGCAAGATGTACATCAATATTTAAGAGATTTACAGCAAACTCAAAATGAAGCTAGACTTCCAGTAAATAAATTCTTTGATATTCTCAAAATTCAAAATCTAATATATAGAGAAGATATTAGCACAATTGATCCTTACGCTGAATGGCAAGGCTCTCAAGATTATAGCCGAGCCTATATCAGGCATCTATATAATGTCAAAGAACAATATGCAATGGAGTATTTGAGCCGTCATAACTTACAATTTTATTTAGAAATGATGTATTATATTAGATCTTTTGAAGGTTAATTAAATATATGAAAATAGGAGTATTATGGTTTCCAGCATGGGCTTCAACAAAAGATGACTTACAGGAAATGATAGAGTATCTAAAGCAATATAATATAGAGTATCATAGTATCAATCTCAAAGGGCATAACACTAAACCATCAGATTTGCACGGAGTCACACATGAGGACTGGTTAAAACAAGCAGAAGAAACTTATTTAGAAGTTGTAAAAAAATGGGATTATATTTTTGTTGGGGGTTTGTCTATGGGAGGACAGTTGGCACTATATTTGGCTTCAAAGTATAAAGTAGCTGGAGTGATTACTATTGGTACTCCACTTAAAATAAAGATACCTTTTATATTACGCTATTTTGCCTATTTTTTGAAATATATCCCATATCTAGTACATAGGAAGAATCCTTTTACGGACGAAAGAATACAAAATATATCTCTTTCACGTAAAGGTGCTTATAAATATTTTCCAATAAGCTCTGCAGCTCAAGTATGTTTGTTAACTAGGAAGATAAGACAAAAATATGTTCAGAATATAGATTTACCTATACTTTTAATTCAATCTACAACTGATCATATAGTTCCTGATTATAATTTATCCCTATTCCAAAAAAGACTAAAAACCCCATCAAACAACATTCATATTATGAGGGTACAAGATTCATATCATCTAGTAAATTTAGATAGACATAAACTGGAAGTATTTAATGAAATATATGAATTTATCCAAAAATACAGTATAATACAAGAATACAAATAACATACAGATATATGTCACATTTAGTCTTTGATATAGAAACCATTGGAGATAGTTGGGATACCATAGATCTAGAAACACAAAGGTATTTATTAAAATACGCTGAGACAGAAGAAGCTCAAGAAATAGTCAAAACAACTTTAGGTTTATATCCACTAACTGGACAAATTGTAGCTATTGGCTTATATGATCCAGACAAAGATATCAAAAGTGTTTATTTACAGGCTCCAGAAGGAAATTTAGAAGAAAGATATGAGAAGGAAGGTGTTCATTATCTAGTAGGTACTGAGGCGGAAATATTGGAAAAATTTTGGGCTACTATTCGAAAATATAATACTTTTGTAACTTTTAATGGGAGAGGGTTTGATTGTCCCTATATTTTGATGAGATCTGCAGTACATAAAATCAAACCTACCAAAAATCTAATTCCTTATCGCTATTCAGATAAAGAGCATATAGATTTATTTGACCAATTAACATTTTATAATTCAACTAAAAAATTTAATTTAGATTACTTTTGTAAAAGATTTGGAATAATTAGTCCTAAAAGTGAAGGTATTACAGGACTAGATGTTCCAGAACTATTTAATCAAGGAAAGTATCAGCAAATAGCCGAATATTGTATGAGAGATGTAATAGCTACTGGAGAATTATTTAAAATTTGGAAAGATTATATAAAATCTCCACTATGAAGCAACCAAAATTATCTATTGTAATTTTAGCTTGGAATAACCAAAAAGATTTACAAAACTGTATACATTCAATTATTAAAAATTATACAGAATATTACCAGTTAATTATAGTAGACAATGCTTCTAAAGATAATACAATTGAATATTTAGAAAATTTACAACAAAATTGGGATAAAAATAAAGCTCAACTAAATATTATAAAAAATAGTGCTAATTTAGGTTATGCGGTCGGTAATAATGTAGCTTTAGAGTATATTGAAGGCGAATATACTCTTTGGCTTAATCAAGATATTGTAATACAACCATACAGTATAAATAATCTAGTTCAGTACCTAGATAAGCATCCTGAATATACGATGGTAGCCCCACAATTACAATATCCAGACGGTAAAATTCAAAAAAGTTGTCGTAAATTACCTACTTTAAGGCATATATTAAATTCTATCTTAAAGTTGAAGTGGGATGATGATTTTGACTATACTCAAAGCCAAGAATGTGAGCAACCAATGGCTTCAGCTATTATGATTAGAAGTCAAATTATGCAAGAAATAGGGGGATTTGATGGTAATTCGGATTATTGGTTATTTTTCAATGATGTAGATTTATCTAAAAATTTACAATCAAGGGGTCATAGAACCTATTATTTAGCCGATTCTAAAATGTACCATTATCATGGAGCAAGTACCAAAAAATTATGGAATATCAGTAAAAGATTATATTGGCAAAGAGGATTTAATAGATATTTTGTAAAATGGTATTATAAAAGTATATTGGGTAGAGGATTAGTGTATATGTTATCAAGTATTTTTATAACAGGATTGATATTAAGAGACACTTTCAACTTTATACGAAAGTAAATATATATGCTATAATATAATCAGAATTATAAAATTAAGTTTATGATAAAAACTAGAATAGCTCCTTCTCCGACAGGTAATTTACACATAGGAACAGCTAGAACTGCCTTATTTAATTATTTATATGCCAAAAATCAACAAGGAAAATTTATAATTAGAATTGAAGACACAGACATTGCAAGGTCTACTAAAGAATCAGAACAAGATATTGTTGAAGGCTTAGAGTGGCTAGGTTTAATTCCAGATGAAGGTGTTTCATCCAAGGGTGAATTGGGGGATTTAGGACCATATCGCCAAAGTCATAGAAGCAATACGTACAAACCATATTTAGAGCAATTAATAGCTAGAGGAGATGCTTATTGGTGTAATTTGACAGAGACAGAATTAGAGACAATGAAAATGGAAGCCGAACAAGCCAATAAACAATTTGTGCTAAGGTCTCCATATAGAGAGCAAAAAGTTGAACCAACTGAGCAATCAGTGCTTAGATTCAAAGTGCCAGACAGTAAAATTATTTTTGAAGATAAAATAAGAGGTAAAATAGAATTCGATAACTCACTTTTAGGAGATTTTGTGATAGCTAAGAATTTAGGCTATCCACTATATAATTTTGTAGTGGTGATAGATGATGAGTTAATGCAAATAACACATATTATTAGAGGAGATGATCATATTGCTAACACCCCAAAGCAGATATTAATTAATCAGGCTTTAGGGTTTAAGCCTAAGCAATTCGCTCATTTACCACTAATTTTAGCTCCAGATAAATCCAAAATGTCAAAAAGATTCGGAGCTACCTCAATCAGAGAATATAGAGAACAAGGATATTTACCTGAAGCTCTAGTCAATTTCTTAGCTTTGTTAGGTTGGAATGAAGGCAACGATAGAGAGTACTATACTTTAGGTGAAATTATCGCGAAGTTTAGTTTGAAGCGAGTGCAAAAAAGTGGGGCTATATTCAATATTCAAAAGTTAGACTCAATCAACTCCCATTATATCAGGCAATTAAGCCAAGAAAAGCAATTAGAGTTAGGTAGACAATATTTAATTAAAAATGGTTTTGAGCTTAGTCAGTGGACTGAAAAACAATTAACTCAAATTATAAAACTTGAAATACAGCGAATCAAAAAATTCTCAGATATAGGCAAGGAGATAGACTTTTTTTGGAAACAACCAATCTATAACCCTCAAATATTAGTTTATAAAGAGATGAATAAGGAGCAAATTAGAGCTAGTCTTGAGTGTAGTCAAAGATTATTGTATAATATAAAAGATATTGAGACATTTGAAATTGAGAACTTTATAAAACATAATATACAAGCAGAAAATAAACAAATGGGAGAGATTTTATGGCCGTTGAGAGTCTCCTTGTCAGGTAGAGAAAAGTCACCGTCCCCATTTGAAATTATAGCCATATTAGGAAAAGATGAATCAATTCGTCGCATACAATATGCGGTTAAACTACTCTCTTAGGAAAATAAAAATATTTTATTAATATTTTTATAACAAATCTAATACAATATGAAATTAAGATATATACTCAGTTTTGCTATAATTTTAAGCTTTGTTTTTATACAAAAAGTATCTTTCGTTTCAGCAGTTAGTCAATCTGAAATTAATTCTAAAAACGCTCAAATCAAACAGTTAGAAAAACAAATTCAAGATATTCAGAATAAAAAAAATCAAACTGCTCAACAAAAATCTAGTAAAGAGGCAGAAGTTAATAATCTTAAACAACAAATTAATAATATTAATTCAGACATTAAAAAGCTACAAGGTCAACTGGTAGAGGTGGGGCAGAAAATTAATGAGACGGATAATAATATTCAGCAAACCACTAAAAATATACAAGAATTAGAAGCCGAAATATCTTCTAATAAAGATACAATTAAAAGTTTAGTAGAGAGTCTTTATAAAAGTTCTTTAGTTCGCAATGAAGTTGTAGCCGTAGTTAGTGCAGATAAATTATCTGATGTCTTTAGTTTTATTGAGTATTCCAATACTGTTCAGATGAAAATACAGACATTATTGGATGAGGTTATAGAGAAGAAAACTTCTTTAGATATTACTAATCAAAATTTAGCTAATCAAAAAGCTACCTTAGCTTCAACACAAGGTGCATTAGAAGATACTAAAGAGTCCATTGAGAATAGTAAAAACAGTGTACAAAACAAAGCTAAAGCCTCAGAAATAACAGTAAATCAACTAAGTGCTAGTCTAAATAGTTTAAACTCTCAACAAAAGTCCTTAGAAGAACGACGAAAATCCACTGCGGTAGAATTAGCGAATGCAGAAGCTGCTTTGTTAAGACAATTTGGAAGAGGTGGAGGAACCGTTTGTTCGGCTCGTGGCTACGCTTGGCCTGTACAGGGAGGAAGAATTACTCAAGGTTTTGGAATGACTCCTTTTGCTAAATCAGGAGCTTATAGAGGAGCAGGACATAATGGGATAGATATTGGTGCCCCAACAGGTACCCCAGTTTATGCTACGTCCTCAGGTAGTATAGTTAGTGTAGGGTTCAATGATGATTCTTATGGTAAATGGGTTGTAATCAAGCATACTGATGGTTACTTTTCACTTTATGGACATCTTAGTCAGCAAAGAGTGTCTAATGGTCAGACAGTTAATAGAGGAGACCGCATAGGAGATATTGGGGATACTGGTTTTGCTACTGGACCGCATTTGCATTTTACAATTTATTTACCTAATTCATTAAGAGTTGGGTCCAGTCCAAAAGGAGCTGCGGTTAATCCATCAACTTGTGGTTATTAATATAGAATATGAGGAAAAGAGTATACAATCAATCTAAAACTAAACCCAAAAAAAATATTAAAAATGGATTGATAACTTTGGCTTTGATAGGTATAATTATATTTTTGAGTATTAGAATATTAAATATATATAAAATAAAATATACAAGAGAATTAGAGAAACAAGAATTACTCAAACAGGTTGAAAGAATTAAGCAAGACACGGCCTCTCTAGAAAAGATTAAAGAATATATTAGTACTTCAGCTTATCAAGAAAGAGAAGCTAAACAAAAGTTAGATCTTAAAAAATCAGGAGAAGAAGTAGTGATGATTACTCCAGGTTCAATTACAGCTAATTTAAGCAATGAAGAGTTAATATCTATACTAAGAGACCCTCAATCTGAAAATAGAATACCAGCACAAACTAACCCAGAGAGATGGTGGGCATTTTTCTTTGATAAAGATAGATTACAATAAATAAGATGTTGTCCGACCAGGACTCGAACCTAGATTAACAGGACCAAAACCTGTCGTCCTACCAATTAGACGATCGGACATCTGAAAAATATTATAACAGAATATTTTGAATAAATCAAACTTTTAGTATAAGTTATAAACTTTTATTTTATAGATGAGCTTATTTGTCTTTAAACTTCGTTGTTCCTTTTTCGGGAGATGGTGAGAATTTATGTGTTAATAATTTTATATCCGTGGGTCTTAGAGTTTACAAAAATTTATATAAAGAAAGGTGCTATAATATAGGATAATAACCCTAATAATATTACTATAAAACCAATCATAAAGCTTACTTTTTTGATTATTTTCTTAAGGTTTAGCTTTTTCTTTACATTATTCATATAATTCATTTGAAATTTTTCTAAATATACTATATAATATAATTATAGTTATAAGTATGTCAAGTTAGATTTGTATGAAAAAAGAAGTATTTTCAATCGTTGTAGAAAAAAGAGAACAAGTAGGTAGTAAAAAAACATCTATTTTAAGATCACAAGGTATGGTGCCTGGTGTTTTGTACGGTAGTGGTTTGGGACGGTCTAAGCCAGAATTAATTCAAGTTAATGCCTTAGATTTAGATAAACTATTATCTGGTATTGAAGAATCTAGTCTAGTGAATGTAGTTTTGGGTAAGAAAACTTATCCTACTTTGTTAAAAGATATTCAGAAAAACCCTCTAAAAGCTGAAATCCTATCAGTTGACTTTTTTGCACCTGACTTAAATGAAGAAGTTGAAACTCCTGTTGCTCTTGAATTTGAAGGTGTTTCTCAGTCTGAGAAAGCTGGAAACACTTTACTAAAAATACATCAAGAAATTGAAGTAAAGGCTTTCCCTCAAGATTTACCCGAGCATATTATTGTTGATTTATCTAAATTAGCTAATATAGAAGATGTAATTCGAGTTAGTGATTTAGATTTACCAAATGGTGTTGAGGCTTTGTTGGATGGAGATGAATTGATTGCAATGACTGAAGCTCCTCAGCTGGAAGAAGAACCAGAAATGACTAAAGAAGAATTAGATGCTCTTGAAAAATCTCAAGCCGATAAGAATTCTAAAGACACTAAGGCAGAATAAACCCTCAATATTACAATATGAATAAAAAAAATCAAAAAAAACTAATCAATAAAGTTCAGACTTTAGCTACTATTACTATATTAGGTTATTCACTTTTATTTTATCCAGCATCTACTTTATTGGCTAACTCTAAACTAGAAGAAACTAGAAAAAATTTAGATCAGGAGTTAACTAAAATTAATGATTTAAATAAATCTAAAAAAGAAACTGATGTTCAGGTTAGAACCTTATCCAAAGAAATAGATTCTTTGGATAAAGAAATGGATTCTGCTCAAAAAAGTTTAGAGAATACTAACAAAGACATTGAGTTGATTCAAGATGAATTAGGTGAAACTAGAAAGTATATATCTACTTTAGAGCAAACAATTAGAGCTCAAAAGACTTTGATTAGAGAATATGTGAGTAGCTTATATGTACAGAAAGATGTTTCTTTATTTGAGGTTGTTTTGTCCCAAGATCAATTATCTGATCTATTAGGGTCTGTTCAAAAAACTGGTGTTATGCAAGATTCAATTACTGAGTCTATCACTCTAATTTCTGCTAAAGAAAAAGAAATTGTGTCCGAAAAAAAGCATCTCTTTGACAAAGAAGAAGAGTTGATGAATTTGAAACAGTCTCAAGAAAAACAAAAAAGCCTCTTACAACAAACTCAGGAAGATAAGGAAACTTTATTAACCCAAACCAAAGGACAACAATCTGAATATGAAGCTTTACTAAAACAATCATTTACAACCAAACAAAACTTATTGAATAGTATTAAGGTATTAGGAGGTTCAGATGGAAGGCCGGGAGCTATTTCATTAGAAGAAGCGTATTCTTTAGCCACAGCTAATTCAGCTAGACTTGGTAACAAAATTAGACCAGAGTATTTAGTTGGAGTAATGAAAATTGAATCAGGTCTTGGTGGTAATGTTGGGAGATCTTTTTATAAAGATTCTTTGAGCGGTTGTGCTGCTCGTGATGGTAATACAACTAAACTTAACTTTGCAAGGGAAGAACAATCTTTTGAAAAAATTACTTCTGATCTTGGAGTGCCGCTGACTCAACCTGTATCTGGATGTCCTTACCCTAAATATATTGGTACTGGAGGAGCTATGGGACCAGCTCAAATTATGCCAGCTACTTGGCTTGGTTATGAAGCTAAATTGAAATCATTGAAGGGTACGGCGGTAAATCCTTGGAGTATGGAGGATGCTATGCTGGCTATGGGTATGGTTTTATTGGGTAAAGTTGGAGATCAGTCTATTGCTGGGAATGACGAATTAGAGCGAAAAGCTGCCTTATGTTATCTTGGTGGATGTAATGTCAAAAATATGTGGTATGCTGAGTCTGTATTAAGAGAAGCATTACGCACTAAAGAATTATTAGGTAAATAAAATAATTCCCCTTACTCTAAACAGAATTAAGGGGAATTTTTTAATTTTTTTGTTATATTATATTTATTATAGTGATGTTACTAAATTACTATATTTACCCCAAGCTTTTATTTCTTTTTCTGATAAGTTCTGAGCTTTTTGTATTGTATCTTCTAAATCACTTACTTCAAACTCTACTTCTTGAGATAAAGTAAGATGGTGTTGATAATACTTATTCTTTAATACTGTTTCAACATATAGCTTTTGCTCTTTTGATATAGTTATATCTTTGTCTTTGATATATTCAGCTATAGCTTTACGAGCTAAATGAGTTACTCCATCTCCAGTATTGGATTTGATAGTAATTTTTGTCTCTGATTTCTGAATATCAGTACTCATCTCTTCTTTTTTTGCATCATCCTTATCGTCTTCAGCAATTTCTTGGTCTTTAAGCTCTTCTCCTACTTGTTCGGTTTCCTTCTTATCTTCTTTCTTAATCTCTTCTACCTTTTCTTCTACTGTCTTATCTTTTTTCTCGGTATCTTGATTAAAGGCATATACTCCACTTACTATTAAAAATACTATTAACAATATTGAAATAATATTTTTAGTCCAAAATCCTTCTTCTTCTGTGTTCTGATCTTCTGTTATTTTCTTTTCTTCACTCACTTCTATTCACCTCCTTTCTTCGCTTAATTATTTGATTTAGGTCTCAATTAAAAGATGACGGTCTAATCCCTGCAAGTCTTTATAAATGCTTATTTTTAAACTTTTACTTAAAGACTTTATATGGGATTCTAAAGTATTTACTTGTTCTGGGTTAATTTCTAATAATATTTTAGGAACTATTATAAAACGACTCTTTATTTCTTCTAATAACCTTAGATAATGAGCCAGTCCTTGTTGTTCGGAGTAGAGAGCTATATTAGGTTCGTCTAGAATAGAGTCGTCTGTATATTGGTTTTGGTCAAGATAAGGTAAGTTCGCAATAATTATATTAGGTTCAGTTTTTTGTTGTCTAAATGGGGATAATAAGTCTCCTTCTAGCCAAACTATAGTACTTTGCTTACCTGTTAATATTATATCATTATTTTTAGCAATCTGTAAGGCTTTTTTAGAAATATCGCTAGCAATAATTTTGGAATTGGGTATTTCTAGATTTAGAGTAATTGATATACATCCACTACCAGTACCGATTTCCCAGATAACTGGTTTCTTTATTTCAGATAAATTCTGTTTACTTATATCTATAATTGCTTCAGTTTCTGGTCGTGGTATGAGTACATTGTTATTTACTATAAATTTTCTACCATAAAATTCTTTATATCCTAAAATATAAGCTATAGGAATTTTATTTAATCTAAGTTTTAAACAGTGATTAACAGCTTTTAATTCAAAATCTGTCAAGATATGATTTTCTTGCATTATCATATCTAATTTACTAAGTCCCAAAACATATTCCAAAATTAAGTTAGCATCCAAATCTGGAGTTGGAGATTTAGCTTTTAGAGCTTGTTTAATCTGTAGGTTGATTTCTTTTATATTCATCTAAGGCTTCTAGAATACCACTAAAATCTCCTAATAAAACAGCTTCAATATTAGAAAAATTCTGTTTAATTCTGTGATCAGTAATTCTATCCTGCGGAAAATTATAAGTTCTAATTTTCTCTGATCTATCTCCAGTTCCAATTTGGTTTTTACGAAAAGCGGCTTCTTTTTCAAATTGCTCTTGTTTCATTTGGGCTAAAATTCTAGTTCGTAAAATTTTCATTGCCTTGTCTTTATTTTTTAGTTGAGATTTTTCATCTTGACAAGATACTACAATATTAGTTGGAATATGAGTTATTCTGACAGCTGAGTCAGTGGTATTAACACTTTGTCCTCCTGGTCCACTTGATCTGAAAACATCAATTTTCAAATCATTGGTATTTATTTCTAAGTCAACTTCCTTGGCTATTGGTAATACAGCCATAGTGATAGTAGAAGTATGTACTCGCCCAGCTTTTTCAGTTTTGGGAACTCGTTGCACTCTATGAACTCCACTTTCATATTGCAGATATTTATAAACTTCAGGCCCTCTGGCTTCTACAATGACTTCTTTTAGTCCTCCTACGGAATTCTCAGATATAGACAAAATTTCAGTTTTGGCTCCGTTTTTCTGTAAAAATGTAATATAGGCTTTGAATAATTCTAAAGCAAATAATCCAGCCTCATCACCACCAGCTCCTGCTCTTAATTCAATAATAATTTCATCAGCAAAAGTCTCTTTAGGAGATATAAGTTCAGTCCATATTACTTCTTTTTGCTCTAATTTAAGCTTGAGTTGAATCAACTCTTCCTCAGCCATTTCTTTTAATTCAGGATCTTGCAATAAACTTTCAGACTCTAGAATTTTTGACTTTAGTATTTCAATTGATTTTAACAATTCAATTTTATGCCCAATTTCAGTGTGTTTTTTTGAAATATTACCAAAATCTGGGCTAGCAAATATCTTGGGATCAGATATTTGTAAAGACAAGTCAGAATACTCTTTTTGGAGTTCTACTAAAGAATTACTCATATATTGTCTTTAGTAATGAAAAGATTATTTATTAGCTAATTGTTCCTTTTTCTCTAACTTAGATCTGAACTTTTCTACTCTTCCAGCGGTATCTACAAGAGTCCTTTTTCCAGTATAAAACGGATGACATTTAGAACAAACTTCAACTGACCCTATTTCTCTTACAGCTCCAATATTAAACTCAGTGGAACAAGAAATACATTTAACAGTTGTATGTGAGTATTGAGGGTGAATTCCAGATTTCATAATAGTTGCATTAAATATATGTAATTGTCTAAAATAATATCATAAATTTAAGATAAAGTCAATTTTTATATATTTTGCTATATTCTGTTTTTATGTTATTATAATTTCATAATATAATATAAAATTATAATAATGAATTCAGGTATGAATTTAAATGAAATAGCAGCCAAGACTACAAAAAAATTTAATACAATTGTAATTATAACATTATTATTTATACTAGTTGGTCTGATAATAACTTTGCTTTTACCAAAACAGTATAAGGCTGAATCTAAATTAGTTTTATTGCAAAAAGCCAATCCTAATATTGACTCTTATACCGCTCAGAGATCTATTGACTCGAATGTCAATTTGTTAATAGATTTAGTTTATACGGATGTGTTTTTCACTAATGTTATTGCAGAAAATACAAATATAAAGAATCTATTTCCAGAAAATTTAAAAGACAGAAGAACATTGTTTGCTAGAAACATTGTCACAAGAGCTTTAGGTTCAGGATTTATCTCAGTAGATACTTATGACAAATCCTCTGAATTAGCTTTGAATATGAACAAAACTGTGGTTAACAAATTAACAGACCAGGCCAAATCACTACTTGGTGAAACAGCTAATGTACAAATAGTTAATCAGCCAGCTTTATATGAAGGAGTGGGAAGACCCAATATTCTGGTAAATTTATTCGGCTCAGCTATACTAGGATTTATGGTAGGGATAGGGTATGTTATAACACGGAAGGATAATACTATTATTTATGATTTTGGAATTGAAGATATAGTATCTCCGCCTATACCAGATGATGTAACAATGGGGCATAACCCAATTCTAGACTCAGAAAACACCCCAAACATTACTCCAGATACTGAATATGACTCAAATAAATTCTAAAATTATATTGGTACTTGGAGGTATCAATTTACTGCTTTGTATTGTATTAGATATATCGCCAGTTATATTTTTATTTAGTATTATAATGTGGCTATTGTTATTACTAATATTAGTTTCATTGGAATCAGCTTTATTAACACTTATTTTTATAAGACCATCTATAGATATTATTGGATATTTGAGTTTGCCAGACTGGCCTATGATTACTTTAAGTCCTAGTATTGCTATCTTTACAATAATAATATCTTTTATATATATTTATAAAAACAGGACAATATTTAATAATACTAATATACCACTTATAAAAAGCTTAATAATAGTATTATTTATTTATATAGGACTAACTTTAACTGGTATTTCTAAATTAGCTGGTTTTCAAGAGACAATTCGACTTCTGAGTTTTATAGTATTGTATTTTGTGGGTTGGATATATGTGAATAAACAAAATAAATTTTTTAATATAATTAGAGTAATTATCTATGGGAGTATTATCCCATTAATTGTTGCTTATATTGAATATTTTTCTGGCAGTGGACTGTATACTAATCCAGGTTTTGAAAATCGTATATCAGCTACTTTTGGGCATCCTAATGTATTAGCTTATTATTCGGTAATTATACTGGCCTTGATTAGTGTAATATGGTTTTATAAAAATAATCAAATATTGAAATTAGAAAGAGAAATATTTGGTATTATTGGATGTTTATATGTAATTGTCTTATTGATAACTTTCACAAGAGGTGCTTGGTTCGGCCTTATTTTATTTGTATTTTTAATGAGTTCGTTTCAATATCGATTGAAAACCCTTAAAATTAGTTCAGTATTAATTGTTTTAAGTATAGTTTTAATTTTCACTTATAATTTTTTGGCCTCAACCAATATTCTAGACTTGCCTTCATTAAGCAAAATACCTGTAATTAATAGAGTAACAGGTTTGTTTAACTCTGATCCAAGTGATTCAGTTATATGGCGATTGAATATGTGGCGGGATGCTTATAATAAAGCTTTAGAGTCTCCAATTATAGGTTTTGGGACAGGTAGCTCTGAGACTATTATTGAGCAGACTAGAGGTACTTATAGAGGCTCAGTAGAAGTACATAATGACTATATTAAAATCTTTTTAGAACAAGGAATTATAGGTTTGATAATATATTTAGCTATAATCATTAATATACTTTTTACATTGTACTATAGATATATAAAAGGTAAAAATATCTATATTTTAACAATAGCAGTTTTGATGACCATTATATATGTTGTGAGCTTTTGGGATAATTTACTCCGAGGCACAGTTTTGATGTGGTTATTATTCCTATTATTAGGAGGGGTATTGCATTATAATCAGCTCCAAAATAAGTTTAATCAGCAGAATTGAAAATATGAAAATTTTAGTATTGGGTCGCCAGTATATAGCTAAATCAGAGGATATTATTAAAGGTTTTCAGGATTTAGGACATACAGTGCATTATCTCCTTTTTCCTTCTCTCCAGTATCCCCAAAACTATTATTCCACTCATACAGGTAATATAGACAGCTCTGTATATAAGTCTAAACTTTCTTATTATTGGGGGCATTATAATCAAGTTAAGAAAATGTTATTAAATTCTAAGCAATTTGATACAGATTATGATTATATTTTAGCCATAGATTGGCTAGAGGCTTCAATCGCTCTCTCGCTGAAGAGATATTATCCAAAGGCTAAAATTATTTATTATGCTTATGATTATTATTTTTATAATAATATATTCTCTTCAAGGTATTTAATAAACAGAATAGAAAAATCAGCTTATATGAGAGCAGATATAGTCTGGGCAGTCAATCAGAAAATTATAGAAGAACATAAAAGACAAAATTATAACAGAAAACAAGTATTTACAGTTCCCTTAGGTATAAAATCTAAAAATTTGCCAGAATATGAGCCGAATCCAAAGCAGTTTCTATTTATGGGTAATTTTAAAGAAGGACATAATCTGAGATTATTAGTCAAAACTTTTGCTAAATTACCCGCCGATTATCATTTGCATTTGATAGGGCAGGGAAATTTGTATGCTGAAATACAACAATTAATTCTAGACTCACAGGTCAATAATATCACTCTATACGGGTTCCAGACCGAGCAAGAGGTAATAGATATAATTAGTAAGAATCAAATAAGCTATGGGCTAGCCCTATATGAGAATACTCCAGAAATACTATGCGCTGATCCAGGGAAGATCAAAGACTATTTAAGCTTAAACTTACCAGTTATAACCACTGATAATCATAGTATGAGCAGAGATATACAAGATTATAATCTAGGTATAATATTAGAAAATATCAATTCAGAATTAGATAAACAGATAATAAACTTAAATAGCCAGGATGTTGAGTTTATAAAATCTAATATACAAAATTACATACAAAATCATAGCTATAAAATTAGCTTAGATAAAGCTTTAGATACAATATAATAATACAGCTATTGCTAAATATTGCTATTTATGCTATGGTGAAGTTGTTCTCTAGGGAATTAACCCCAATGAAACTTTCTTCTCTGAAATCCATTTGTCTCGCAGTGTCATTTTGGATTATTCCATCAGCTCCGGTTCTTGCCGAGGGTTATTGGCAACAAGGAAGGTGGTGTAGTCAAGAAAATAACTATTGTCGAGAAACTTTGGGGAACAGGTATAATGGAGGTTGGGGTAATCAGAATTATTATCAACCACTTGAAAGCATTGAGTATAATGGAGTGATTATTGTTCATCAGCAAGTACCTCCTCGTACCGATGTTTGTCCTTGGGTTGTGAATAGAGGCTTGCCTTGTGATGGGTATATAGGCTTTAATGAAAGTACTAGAACACATATATTCCGTAATCAATTCAACGGGCAATATTATAGAAATGGGGTGTATCCCGCCACAATTTGGCATAGAAGAAGAGGTGGATGTGTATATCAGGATAAGAATACAAGAGTGTTGTGTAATTAGTTGCAAACAATATTATAAAGCCGGTAGCAATAGCTGCCGGTATTTTTTTGTTTTTATATCTTGACAAATACGATATAATATGCTATAGTCGCTAAGTCGTTTCTTGGATATTTCCATGAATCATCTTTCAAGCCTCATCACCACCGGAGTTTTGCTGGTAGGTACCACCCTTCTCCCCGTGGCACCAGCCACGGCCCAGTCCCTTCAGGGACGAGTCGCCGTCGGACCCATCGGGTCCGCAACCCGTACCTGGACATCTGTCACCGAGGCTCAGCTCCTCTGCCAGCAAGGATGCTGGATCAGCGATGGGGTGGAGACCTCACCAGGGAACTGGGTTCCCAACACGGCTTTCCCTGGTGCTCGTGCTTTCCAAGAGCCAGGCACGGGCCATGGCCTCCTCGAGGTTCGTCCCTGAGGTTTAATCCTCTTATCTCTTATCATTCAAATCAATCCTCTGCACAAAGTGTAGGGGGTTTTTTATATATTGAAGTGTTGTTAATGCTTGACTTTTTGGTATAAATATGCTATGGTCTAGATGTATTTCGTGGCTAAAATGCTATGAAAAGGCTCATTCCATTTCTTGGTCTGTTTTCTGTATTTCTGGCTTTGGCTGGAAAGGCGGAGACTTTGCCCTTGCGGCTGACTATCTCGACCCCCAACTCAAATCGGGCGGTACGGGTGATTATCTACCCCAGTCAAGCGAAAGCTTCGGCTGGGCTGGTAACAGCTAGTCCTGGTACCCGTCCCTCCGACTGGTCTCCGAGCCAAAATCGCCTCATTAACCAAAAGTCTCTCGGGTCTACTGGAAGATCGGGTGCTGGTCCTACTACAGGAACGCCTCGGCGTTTCTGCTTGGTGCCCTTGTATCAGGAAATTCCTCGGAATCTCTCTGGCCTCTCTTGTGGGAGTTATGGGGAGAGCATCAGCTTCCGTTCCAGTGGGCCTCTGGCCTTCCATATAATCAGCGTCAAAGCTGATGGGGGGTGGCAACACCTGGACAATGGGCCGGCCGGAGCTGGTACTGGGGGGCTTACCTTGGTAAGCTCCCCAGGTTGGGAAGTCGCTGGTTGGGGTAAAACCTCAAGAGGTTATGTCCCCACAACCCGCGGGGTCTTCTTTGGCCCCATTTTCACCGGTGAAGACTCGGTTACCTCACAGATTTTCTCCGCAAACCCCGCCTCGGCGGTGAGGGAACCCGTATGGAGTCTGACAGATTCTGGGATTCGTTTCCCAGCAGTGATCACGGTTAGCAATGATCGTATCACTCTCTCGACTACCCCGATCCCTGGGGCACAATATTTCTTTCTCCCTCGGGAGGGGAGTATTGCAGGGGGGCAGGAATTCATCCCGATTCAGCCAGGAGTACCCTTCCAAGCTGGAGTTCAGCTGAACTCCTCTGCCATTGATGCGGGTACCTTCGGTGCCAAGCTCCCCAACGGCAAGATTGCCTGGATCGCCTGGGGTTCTCGTCTTGATGGAAGAGACACCCGGGTCAAGGTGATTAATCAAGGTGGTCAGCCCTGGGTTCAGCAAGGTTGGAGCTTGGTCCGCGTTCATCGCTGATCAGACTCCTCATATCAGCCCTCACAATTTGTGGGGGCTTTTTTATTTCTCCCCAAACACTATAATAGATGTTGTTAGCTATTGACAAAATCGTGTTTTTATGCTAGTATGCGAGAGTTCTTTACCAGGAGTTTTACGATGAAAAATCGTAACATCTTGGGGATGTTTGTAATCGTTCTTCCACTACTTGCCCCTATGGGTGTCAAGGCGGAGAATTTGCTCTCATCACCTCAATCGAATATCCAGGCAGAAATGCCTCGGAGACTCTCAACTCGAGAGCAAGCAGCTGAGCTTCGCGCCATGCGTGAAGCTGTCGAGGCTCGTAATGCTGGAAGTGTTCCGCAAATGTCACAGGCTCCACCTGGACCACCACCGGTTTTGCCGGTAACTCAGGTTGTGGCACAACAGCCGCCCCCCGCGGTTACAGTTCCTGTTGTCACCCCTTTTCAAAAGGGCAGTGGAGAATCTTCTCTGTTCGGTGTTGACAAGACCACTATCAAGGGAGATGCGGAGTATAGTTCCACGCCCAGCCAGACCAATTCCAAGGCTGGAGTCACGCTGGCCCCGAAGGGAAAGCCCTTCTTGCTTCAAGTGACTGGGTATAATAGCTCAGGAACTTGCCCAGCAGGACCGGGTGGCACTTGCTCCTATGATTCTACGAAAGTTGATATCTATGGGGCTCTCCAGGGACGGTCTTCCACTACCGAGTGGAATGTAGGTCCCTTTGTCCGCGTCCAGCAGAATAATGCCAATGGAACTTGGAAAAGCCCCGATGGCCTTTATTCCGGTGAATGGAAGTCGGATAAGCCTCAGACTGATTTCGGTATCCGAGCCCGGATTCGGCATCTCCTGGACCCCAAGTCTTCCGCCAATCCTTGGATTGGTGCAGGTGGCGAATACGATTTCGCCAATGGAGGTTTCGACCTCTTCGGTGAAGGAGGTGTTCGTCCCGGTAACCCCAAGAACCCCTGGAATCTTTATATCCAAGGTGGGGTTAACAGTGATGGAGGGTATGCTTACCCCGAGATCACTACTCCCAACCTGATTGGGGACGCCAATTCCAAGCTGCAGGTGCAGCTGCAGGCAAAGGGAGTTCTTTATGGCCTCGGCCGTAATAACTCCACCAGTCAAGTTGAACTCGGAGCCCCTATTACCTTGAATCTCAGCCCCAATGCTGCTATTCAGGTGGTGCCAGCCTATGTGCTGGGACTTGACTCCAATACCCACTCTGGATTTGGAGGCTCAGTCAAGCTCCGCTTTGGCTTCTAGCTAAAACCAAAATAATACACTCCCCCTTGGAGGTCTGGAGTTAGTCTGAAAAACTAAATACTAAAAACTGAATAAAGTAAGATTTGACCATACAATTTGATCCAAAGTTTTCTCCCCCCCCCCCTTACGCTAAGTCGTCAGGGGGAGTCGTTTTTATAGACTTATGATTGCTATAATGTTTTGACAAAAATAAATTTTTATGTTATGATAAATTATGACGGTTTATGACTATAGTTAAATTTTTGTAAGTCATGAAAATTGCTTTTGTTGGGCAAAAAGGTATACCTGCAACTTCTGGTGGAGGGGTTGAGAATTATGTTGAGCATATTGCAGTCAGATTAGCTCGTAAAGGGCATACAGTTTTGGCTTATACTCGTTCTCAGTATGCTCCAGAGGGGAATTATAAAGGAGTGGAGGTTATTGCTACGTCTTCTATTCCTACTAAAAGTCTAGATGCGGGAACTCATACCCTTACTTCTATTTGGCATAGTTTTTTTATTCCTGACTTGGATGTTTTGCATATTAATTCGGTTGGACCTGCTTTTTTTACTCTTTTTGCTAGAATTGGGTTTGGTCTGAAGTATATTTTGGGTGGCAAATATACTAAAGTTGCATTTACCTTTCATAGTGCGGATTGGTATCATGGGAAATGGAATCTTTTTGCTAAGTCTATGCTCAAGCTAGGTGCTTGGATGGGTTGTAATTTTGCTGATGAGGTGATTACGGTGTCTAAAAGTCTTAGGTATTTTGTTAATAAAGAATTTGATATTAAAACAACCTATATTCCTAATGGTACAGATTTTAATCATATTACTTCTGATTCTGAATTGGCTCAATTTGGGTTGAAGAAGAGGGGGTATATTGTTTTTATTGCAAGGCTAGTTAATCATAAAAATGCTCATATTTTGATTCAAGCTTATAAGCAGATGACTCGTAAGTATAATAAAAAACTAGTGATTGTAGGCTCTGGAGCTTTTACTCCTGAATATGAAAAGTATTTACATAATTTAGCTGATAGTGATAAAAATATTATTTTTACGGGTCATCAATCAGGTAGAACTCTGAAACAATTATTTGCTAATGCAGCGGTTTATGTTTTACCATCCTCTTCGGAAGGGTTGTCTATTTCATTATTAGAAGCAGGTAGTTATGGTGTCCCAATTATAGTTTCAGATATAAGGGAAAATATAGAGGTTGTGGGAGATTTAGCACATGTTGCCAGAGTTAATAATGTAATTTCCCTGAAGCATCAATTGGATAATTTGTTATGTGACTATAAAGGGGCATTAGAATTATCTGAGATGTTACAGGGTGAAATAAAGTATCACTATTCTTGGAATAATATAGTTAAGGCTGTAGAGAATGTGTATTATAGAGACTCTAGTCAATATCGTGGAGCTGGGATACAGGTTAATACGGCTTTAAGATATTGATTGTATGAGGTCTTTCTCTAAAAAGAATATATTCAAAATTATATCTTTAATATTTGTAGTTATTGTAATTGTAGCTATAATTGTGATTGCAATTTTCTGGTCTAAATATAGGTTAGAATTGGATCTTATTAATTCTATTAGGTCACAAAAAGAAGTTACTTATTTAGTTATATTTCAGAATACTTTGGAATTAAGACCAACAGGAGGTTATATTGGAAATTTTGCGGAAGTTACTTTGAATTCTGGTAAAATTAAAAAATATACTATTTATAATACAAATGTTTTTGATTATGGTAAACCTGGTATCGAGGCTCCAGATGCTTATAAAAATATGTTGGGTATAAATACAATGCAATTAAGAGATTCAAATTGGTCTCCTGATTTTCCAACTACGGCTAAACAAATTATAGACTTATATAAATTGGAGGGGGGGACTCAAGATATATCTGGAATTATTGGATTTAATGCTTCTATTTTACCAGAAATATTAAAGATTATTGGGCCAATATATGTTGAAGGAATAGAGGGCGCATTGAATGCGGAAAATGTATTATTATCTGTACAGTATGAATTGAATTTTGGATTTGCTGAAAAGGGTATAAGTCGTTCTGACCGTAAAGAGCCAATTAAAAATTTAGCAGTTCAGATGGAGAATAAAATTCGCAAAGCTTCTCCTCAAACATTATATAAACTTGGAAATATGCTTATAGAACAGGCTCGGCAAAAGCAAATTTTACTTTGGAGTAAGGATGATAAGATTCAAGCTAAAATTAGCAAACTAAATTGGGACGGTGATATAGACACTAATATTAAGGGAGATTATTTTATGTTGGTAGATGCTAATTTGGGAGCTTTGAAAACTGATTATTATATGAAAAGATCTATAAAAAAAGATGTTAGGGACTGTGGCGATAAAATTTGCTCCAAAATTATTATTACTTATATTAATACAGCTAAAGCTGCCTCACCTCTGAATAATGATTATAAATCTTATACTAGAGTTCTATTACCTAAGGATTCTTTTGTTAATGGTGTTATAGGTGTTGAAAATAGGATGAATGAGGTTGATTATACTACATCTTATAATAAAAAAATTGCTGGCTTTGAGATTAAAGTTCCAGTTAATAGTTCAAAAGATATTGTAATTGATTATACTTTGACTAAACTAGATAAGTATGACTTGGAAATTCAAAAACAATCTGGTATAGAAGGATTTAATTTTAGTCTTGATGATAAGATTAATAATAAAAAGTTAGATAAATTTATTCAATCTGATTGGAGTTTGTGAGGCTAATTTTTATTCAAAATGAACATTTTCTTCAAAATGTGATAATCTTGTTTTTAATTCCGGATAGCTATTAAGAGTAACATCTTGAGTTAAAACCTGATTAACTATGTTTTTAGTCTGTAATATAATATCTTTATTAAGCAAAGCCTCCATACTGATGTCGGATAATCCAGATTGATTAGACCCTATAAATTGTCCTGGTCCTCTGATAGCTAAATCTTGTTCAGCCAAGTCAAAGCCATTATTGGCTTGCTCTATTGCTTTTAGTCTTTGATTCATTGAGACTTCATTTTCTCCTGTCTCAAAAAGAAAACAAAATGATTGATACTCTCCTCTTCCCACACGTCCCCTAAATTGATGTAATTGGGCTAGTCCAAATCTTTCAGCACCTTCTATGACCATAATACTTGCATTAGGAATGTCTATACCTACTTCTATAACTGATGTAGCTACTAATATATCAAATTCTTTTTGTTTGAATGCTTGGATGATATTATCTTTTTCTACAGTTTTCATCTTACCATGCATCATTTGTACTTTGAATTCAGGGAATATATTATTTGATAGGTCTAGGAAAGTCTCTTCTACTGACCTTATGTCAGATTTTTCATCAGCTTCAATTTTTGGACAAACCACAAAGGCTTGTCTACCACTTGTAATATGCTGTCGAATAAAATTATAAGCATCTGTTCTTTTTGATGGGGGAACTAATTTAGTCTTGATAGCTTTTCTATTAGCTGGATATTCATTGAGTAATGATAAATCTAAATCCCCATAAATACTAAGGGCTAATGTTCTAGGGATAGGGGTTGCTGTCATACTTAAAAGATGTGATATTGTATCAGGACTTTTATCATCAGTTTTACTAATCATTGTTTGCAATTCAGCTCTTTGCTTAACCCCAAAACGATGCTGTTCATCTACAATAGCCAGAGCTAGATTATTGTATTTTAATTGTTCTCTAATTACACTATGAGTTCCAATAATAATATTTATATTCCCTCTTTCAATTTTTTTGAGTAAATCTTTCTTCGGAATAGTGGTCCAAGAATCTAAATTTTTATCTGTAGATATGCGAGATTCTTTGGAGGTAATAAGAGCTATTATTGGTGGTTTGTTTAAGTTTTCAGTTAATTTAGTAATTCCTTCAAAGTGTTGAGTGGCTAGTATTTCCGTTGGAGCCATTAATACAGATTGATATTTGTTATAATAAGTATTGAGCATAACAATAATAGCCACTATAGTTTTTCCAGTTCCTACATCTCCCTCTAATAATCTATTCATTGGAGTAGGTCTGTTGATATCTTCTAAAATTTCTTGAATAGCCTTTTTTTGAGCATTTGTTAAGTTAAATTTTAGATTATTTATAAATTCATTAATATGACTTGTATGAGTTATCATAGCAGGAGCATATTTAGATTGAAAAATTAATTTTTGCTTGGCGATATATAATTGCATTATAAAGGCCTCTTCAAAAACCAATCTTGCTTTAGCTTTTTTAATTTGTTGGGTATTCTGAGGGTAATGTAAATATTGGATAGCTGAATTAATATCTGGTATAGTGGCTGTATCTAGTATCCATTTTGGTAAAGTCTCTGGTAAATTAGGAAATTGTTTAATAGCAAGATTAATTCTATAACGAAGCATCTTAGATGTAATTCCAGCTGTTTCAGGATAAATAGGCACTAATCTATGAGAATGTAATAAAGTTTTATTTGGTAATATTCTTTCAAAACTAATGTTATTAAGAGGGGATTTAGTCTCATTCTTAATTATAGCGGATAGTGCATATTGGGAATTTAGTTGTAAAGATTCAAATAATAATTTCTGATTAAACAATGTAATAACAAATTCTCCGGTACTGTCTTTAATAGTAACTTCACCTAATGTTAATTTTCTACCTCGTAGCCGGGTTTGTTTTTTATTAATTATAGTTACTTCTAGTACAACTGGAGTCCCAGATTGGATATTATATATTTGAGAAATTGTCTGAAAATGTTTATAGTTAATGAATTTTTTAGGTGGATAGAGTAAAAGTTGTGATAAATTATAAATCCCTAGTTTGTTTAGAGACCCAATTAGTCTTATATTGGGTTTAGGTTTTAGATCTTCTATGGGGGTATAGAATATATTCATAATAACAATATTGGTGTACCCAAGAGGGTTCGAACCTCTGACCTCAGGTTCCGCAAACCTGCGCTCTATCCAACTGAGCTATAGGTACTTTAAATTTTTAATATATGATCTATTTTATCCATAAATCTCTCTTTACCGTCTTCACGAATAATATATTGCTCTAAAATATCTGCTATATCTTCTGGATTCTCTTCTCCAAGCGGAATTCTGGCATATCTTAACACTCCTTCTGTTAAATAAATCGAGATAAATCTCACATCGTCTCTTATAAATATTCCAAAAGAATCTATATCTTGATATCTAAATGTAGTTTTTTTATTTAAATTAATACCACTTTTTGTAATTTCAACTACAATTTCTTCTGGATCTTTGCTAGAAATTAACAGTGTAACTACAAATAGCAATACAAATACTACAAATGTTAAAGGAGACCGTGTTATTATAGCATATATAAGCAATAATACAAATATTACAGAAAACATAACATACCAAGTGGGGGATTTATGGTATTTATCAAACTCTAGAGCATTATAGCTATAAATTAGTGGATACTTATTATCTGTCATATTTTTAATATATATTTTAATATTGAGATTATTATATCATATACATAGGATGTAAGAAACTATTTTTTATGTTGTTCTCTCCAATCTTCAATAGCTTTATGGTTTCCAGATAATAAAATTTCAGGTACTATCCAATCAGAAGGAGCATCTTTATTAGTAAGTTTAGGTTGTTGAGGCTTAAATATAGCTGGTCTAGAGTATTGTGGGTATTCTTGTTTGTCCGTATTAGTCCAAGACTCTTGTTTAAGAGATTCTTTATTACCTAATACATCAGGAATATGTCTTGAAATTGCATCAAGCATAACTAGTACAGGCAATTCACCTCCTGTTACTACAAATTGCCCTATTGATAAAGATTCATTGCATAAATACTGTTCTACTCTAGCATCTACTCCTTCATATCTTCCACATATAAATACAATATGTTCGAAATCCTCTCCTAATTGAATAGCTTTTTTTTGATCAAATATATTCGCTCCAGATTTGGTCAAAATTATATGTTTTTTAGTGTTTGGATAATTCTTTATAATATTATTCAAAGCATTATAAATTGGCTCAAGTTGTAAAATCATACCAGCACCACCACCAAATGGCGTGTCATCTACTTTTTTATGTATATCTTTAGTATAATCACGAATATTATGGACTTCAATATTTAAGGTCTTTTTTAAATTTAGGGCTCTACCTATAACCCCTGTATTGATATAAGACTCTACAATCTCCGGAAATATAGTCAATACATCAAATCTCATATTTAGCTATATATCTAAGTCATCTACTATTTTGTCTACATCTTCACGGCTACCTAGTAAAGATTCTTTTCTAGCACCTTGTTCTGGTTCTAAAATCTTTAAATTAACCCTTGCATTATTACGAGCACCTACTATTCTTAACAATGAACGAATGGCTTTAGCAGTGGATCCAGATTTTCCAATTACATAACCCATATCACTTGGGTTAACTTTTAGAGTGATTAAAACACCCATTTCATCAACAGTTCTTTCAATCAATACATCATTAGGGTTATCCACAATTGATTTTACAATATAGGATACAAATTCTTTATCAGTAAACTTTTCCATTTCTGTGTTTTTATCTATTAATCAAAGTAATCATACTCTGTGATATTAATTATATCATAACTATAATATTATTAACAACAACTTTTACTTAATGTGCTAAAATCAAAGCATTTATACTAGCAAAACCTTGTTTTGAAAGTGCTTTGGCAGCTTGCTGTATTGTGGATAAAGTTGTAGTCACGTCATCAATGATGATAATATTTTGTCCCTCAGAACCAGCTACTTGCTTAGCTTCAAATGCATCATTCATATTTTCTATTCTAGTTATTTTATCGGTTATTTTCATTTGATTGGGAGTATCTCTAATTCTAGTAAGTCCATTATATATGGGTAAATTTAATTTACATTCTAAATATTGAGTTAATAGTAAAGCCTGATTATATCCTCTAAATCTAAGACGATTTGGATGTAGTGGAATTGGACATAGTATAATGTTTTCTTTAATTCTTAAACTCTGACTAAGAGCTCTTAGCATAATACTACCTAGTGGCTGAGATAGTTGAGGTATATTTTTATATTTTAGGTAATGTATGCTTTTTTTGACAATATGATTTTTAAAATTAGTACAACTCAATATACTGTCTAGACAGCTGTTTTTACGCAGTGTTTTTGGTATAGTGTTTGATTTAGGTATAAAGATTGGTTGAACAGAATGTTGCTCTTTTAACCATAAGCTAGGTGTATTAGGTATAGAGTTTAAACAATTACTACAAAGATTAACAGTATTAATTTTCTGACAAGCTACACATTGATTTGGTAAAAATGCATCCAATATGATTTTATTTAAAATATATTGCATAATTTTTTATTTTGTAATATAATATAAATATTATAGAATATAAATAAAAAAGATACAATGTTTACATTGGGACAAAATAAATCTTTTGGGATAGATATAGGAACTCAAACTATAAAAATTGTTGAAGTTAGTCATAACCTTAACAAATTTTCTATTGATAACTATAGTATATGGGATGATGATCTTGATAGTGTAATACAGCAAAAAGATAGCGATGTGGCTCTCGCTCCTCAAAAAATAACTGACATAATTAAGGCTATGACTGCAAGATCAGGTATGCGTATGTCAAATGCTTATATAGCTCTGCCATCATATTTAGCTTTATTTGCAATTATACAAGTACCTATATTAGAAGAGAAGGAGTTTTTATCAGCAGTTCCTTTGGAAGCTAAAAAGCATATTCCAGTTCCACTTAGTAGTGTTCAATTGGATTGGATTAATCTGGGCAAGAATAAACTTCAAGATCAGTATAATATTTTGATAATAGCTGTACCTAATACAGTAGCTAATAGATATCTTGAAGTAACTAAGGCTTTAAATATTAAAGTAAAGGGTTTTGAATTAGATTGTTTCTCAATTTTGAGATCTATTGATTTGCCTAAAGAGAATACTTGTATTATTGATATAGGTGCTAGGAATAGTACGGTTATAGTTGTCGATGCTGATAAGAAATTGCAAACTATCCAATCATTTGATTTTGGGGGAAATCAAATTACTGAATCCATAAAACAGATGAGGGGTTGTTCTATTTTAGAAGCTGAAAATTTGAAAAAAGAAAATGGAGTAAATAATAAAGATCCTAAAATAGCTGAGCTTATTCAGTCAAAAATAAATTCTTTTATAGTCAAAGATGTGATTCGACTATTGGGAAATGTGAAAGAGATAATGGACATTGATATTAATAGTGTTGTTATATTGGGGGGGACATCTAAGATGACAGGAGTTAGAGATTATATAGGTTCTATCTTCAAAAATCAATTTAATAATACAAATATGAATATTTCTATTGCATCCCCAATCTCTAACTTGAGTGTAAAAGGACTTGATAATGATGACTTGAAGGTAGATATTTGGCAGGATTTAATATTGTCAATAGGTGTGGCATTAAAAAAATATATAGAATAGTATGGATACTATTAAATTCATTCCCAAAAATCAAAGAAATCTTGAGCAATTAGACGAATTAAACTCTAAAAGTAAAGATAATACTTTAATATATATACTAGGAGGTTTCTTTTTGCTATATATTGGTATAGTAGGATTTGTTTATTGGTTTTTTGTTGTTCAGGAGAAAGCTAAAATAACTCAAGATATAGAAAAATTAGACAATGCCAATAGTAGTTATTACATAACTACTGACTTAGATCAAGGTTTATTTAATATTGCTGATTTAATAAATAATTCTTATGATTCAATAGCGGCTATTAAATCTATAGAGTCAGCTTATATCCCAGGAGCTGTCGTTTCTCAGTTTTCATATGATAAAGTTAATAAAGAAATAAGTATGGCTATGTCAACACCATCCTTTATGAGTACAACTAAACAAATTGACTCATTTAAAGCCTTGCCTTTAATAAGTAATGTAACTTTCTCTACCTTAAATTCTGATGATGGTGGTAAAGTTTCTTTTGATGTACAAATAAAATTAAAATAATATGTCAAATCAAATTAAGCTTTTGTCAATAATTATCTTTTTAATAGCAATTTGGTTAGTAAATTCAAATTTACTACCAATGCTGTCTGCTGACTTAGAAAGTATTGATAAATTGAAAAAAGAGTTGCTACTTAAACAAGCTTTTAATGATAATAATCCAGAAAAATTGTATAAATCTAGTAATGAATTTGTTCTAGATAAATATGATAAGAATAAGCTAATTAACTTAATAGATTCTTTTACTCAAGAATCAGGTGTAAACATATCTAGCTTAAGTATTGAATTAGGTGATACAAAAAAATCTGCTCCTACATCCAATGTCGAAGATGAAAACTTAGATACAAGTGAAATTTTAGGAGGTGCTGAAAAATCGAATAAATTAAAAATCATTGACATCAATATCGCTATTAGTGGTAATAAGAGTTCCGTAGATTCATTTCTATCTAAATTAGCTGATTCTAAACAGTATATTGATATTCAAAGTGTGAGTGGTACCACGAACTTAGATGTAGATGGTTTTTCTCAAAAATCTAACTCTTCAATAAGAGTAAAAACATATTATGTAACATTATGAAAAATAAACTTAAGTATAATATAAACACAACAACAATAACAATTATATTAAGCATAATTATTATGTTATATTTTGGATATGGTATTATAAATCCAATTTTAAATTCTATGAATAAAAAAGTTGAAATAGAAGATAATATTACTGTAATCAAAAATTTCTTTAAATAAATTCACAAAATATGCAATTTGATTTAAGAAAAACATTTGAATCTCTAAAAATAGAATTTCCCGAAAAATTTAAGGACATAGCAAATTTTGATTCTTTATCAGAAGATGATATTAAGCAATTTCTTTCTAATAATTTTACTGAAAAACAGTTATTAAAAATAAATGCAGAGTTTTGGGGATTAAGCTATATTGACTTATCACAATATGAAGTTGATAAAGAATTGTACGAAATTCTACCTATTACTATAATGAGAAAATATAATTTAGTACCTTTTGCTAAAGATAATAATTTAATTTCAGTAGCTATTTCAGATCCAGATAGCTATAATGCAATTCAAGCTATAAAATTTATTTTTCAAGAAAAATATTTAAAATTTGAATTATTTGTAGCAACGGAAAATGATATTACCAATCTATTAAAAGATTTTGATACATTAACTAATGCGGTGAAAGATAATGTTCAAGAATTTGAAGAAAAAAATGAGGAAACTAAGGAGCTTCCTGATATTTCAGATGTTAATAAAGAAAACTTAGAAACTGCTCCAATTATAAAAATAGTATCTGTTATTGTAAAAACAGCTGTAACGGGTGATGCATCAGATATACATATTGAAGGCTCAGAGGATTCCGTTAGAGTTAGATTTAGAGTAGATGGTGTTCTATATACTAGCCTCGTATTGCCAAAGGTTTTATATCCTGCAATTGTAGCCCGTATCAAAATATTATCTAATTTAAAAATTGATGAACAGAGAAAGCCTCAAGACGGTAGGTTTTCCATCATAGAGCAAGATAAAAAAATAGACTTTAGAGTCTCCACCTTCCCCACAAACTATGGGGAAAAAATAGTACTTAGAATTTTAGACACATCAGGTGGTGTAAGGACATTAGAATCACTAGGATACATAGGTCCAAAAGCAGAAATAGTTCGGGATGCCATTAATAAGCCATTTGGTATGATATTATTAACTGGTCCTACTGGGTCTGGTAAATCAACTACAGTTTATACTTTATTAGCTCAGGTTAATACAGAAGATATCAATATAGTAACTTTAGAAGACCCAATAGAATATTATTTAGCTGGAATTAATCAGTCGCAAGTCAGGCCAGATATTAACTATACATTCGCCACTGGATTGAGATCTATTTTGAGGCAAGATCCGGATGTTATTATGGTGGGAGAAATTAGAGACGGTGAAACAGCTGGATTAGCCGTGCAATCAGCTTTGACTGGACATATTGTGTTCTCAACATTGCATACTAATGATGCTCCAGGAGCTATCCCTAGATTGACCGATATGGGAGTAGAACCTTTCTTATTATCAGCTTCTTTGCAAGTTGTAATAGCTCAGAGACTATCTAGAACACTCTGCCCAGAGTGTAAACAAGAAATCACTTTTTCTGAACAGGAACAAAAATATATTAAAGATTCTCTAAATACTCTCGATGCTGAATATATCCAAAGCGTATACTCAGGTAATTTTGATAAGGGCTATAAACCTGTAGGCTGTCCTAAATGCACGAATGGATTTAAGGGTAGAATGGCTATTTTTGAGGTTTTATCTGTGACAGAAGAATTAAGAGAAATAATTGGACAAAATACTGGAGTAGACGATATAATAAATCATCTCAAGACTAATAACTATGTTACTTTAAAGCAAGATGGAATACTGAAAGTGTTAATGGGATATTTATCATTAACAGAGTTATTGACAATGGTAGAAGTATAGACAAGATTAAAAAACTATAATATAATATACACAATACAGTATATAAATATATAAATCATGAAATATAACATACTACTAATAGAAGACGATCCCTTTATTAAGCAGATGTATTCTAATAAAATAGAAGAAATAAACACAAATGTATTTACTGCACTTAATAAAGATGAATTAAAGTTTATTTTGGATAAGAATAATATAAATTTGATATTGCTAGATTTAGTCCTGCCTAACATTAGTGGATTTGATATATTAAAATGGTTGAAGAAGGAAGATAAGTTTAAAGATATCCCAGTTATAGTTCTTAGTAATTTGTCTTCACAAGCTGATATTAATCAGGCTTTTGAATTAGGAGCTTTAGACTATATGGTCAAATCTAATTATACTCCAACTGAAGTTTTGCGCACTATACAAAAGTATTTACCTCAAAATTAAAATATAAATATATATATATGCAAATCAATTTATCATCTATAATTAATCAAATTGTTAACGCTAAAGGTTCTGATATTCACTTGACAACAGGTAGTAAGCCAATATTGAGAATTAAAAATAGATTAATAACTATAGAGGAGGATATTTTAACCAAGGATTCTATCAATGAATTGCTTAGCTCTATGTTATCTCAAGATAAGATTGACGATTTGTATAGTGGGCAAGAGCAAGATTTTGCATATACATTCAATGAGCCTACCTCTAGATTTCGTGTAAATGCTTTTATTGCTCAGGGATATCCGAATTTAGTAATGAGATATTTACCCTCAGATATACTTACTTTTGAGCAATTAGGTTTACCTGCAGTTATGCATCAATTTTCTCAATTAATGCAAGGATTTGTGTTAGTTACTGGACCTACAGGATCTGGTAAATCCACAACATTGGCTTCGGTTATAAATGAAATTAATCATACTAGAGATGTAAAAATTGTTACTATAGAAGATCCTATTGAGTTTGTATATAAACCAGATAAAAGTATTATTACTCAAAGAGAAATAGGATATGATACAAAAAGTTTTAGTAATGCTCTTGAGGCTTCATTTAGGCAAGATATTGATGTTATTTTATTGGGTGAAATGAGAGATTTAGATACTATGAAGGTGGCAGTAACGGCTGCTGAAACTGGACATTTAGTTTTTTCAACCCTTCATACCAATAGTGCAACTCAATCTATAGATAGAATTATAGATACTTTCCAAACTTATCAGCAAGGACAGGTTAGGTCTCAAATCGCTAATTCTCTGCAAGCAGTTGTTTCTCAAAGATTAATTCCTACTGTTAATGGTGAATTAACCCCAGCTCTAGAAATATTGTTAGTTAATAATGCTGTAAAGAGTTTAATCCGCGAAAATCGTATTTACCAGTTAGATACAGTTATTGAAACTCATAGAAAAGAAGGGATGATTTCTATGAATGTATCATTATTTGATTTAATTGTACGAGGTATAGTTTCTTATGAGACTGCGCTTTTATACTCTCCAGACCCAGTTAGTTTAAGAAGTATGCTCAAAAGATCAGCAACATAACAAAAATTTATGGCAAAATTTAAATATTTAGCAAAAACTAAAGATAATATACTCAAACAAGGTGTAGTTGATGCCTCAACCGAAGATTCAGCCCTAACTGCACTACAAAGTAAAGATTTGATTGTAATCTCGCTACAAGATATTAATAAACAATCTTTGTTTGGGAAAGACTTAGAAATATTTAACAAAGTATCATCCAGAGAATTGGTAGTATTTACTAGGATTCTAGCTGTTTTCTTAGAAGTGCAAATTCCTTTGATAGAAGCAGTAAGTGTATTAAGAGATCAAAATAATAGAAATAAATATTTCAAACAAATTTTAGATAAATTAGTGTTAGAATTACAAGATGGTACTTTGTTATCAGATGCTATGGCAAAAAATCCAAAAGTATTTGATAACTTATTCGTATCTATAATTAGATCGGGAGAAGCTTCTGGAGGGTTGCAAGAATCTTTGCTGTATATGGCTGATTATCTAGAAGAGCAATATGATTTGAATAATAAAATTAAAGGAGCATTATCTTATCCTGTATTTGTGCTGCTAATTTTTGTAGTTTTATCTTTAGGGATAGCCTATTTTGTCTTACCTGACTTAGTTGAGGTTTTAGAAAGTACTGGTTCTGATCAGGAATTACCATGGATGACTCAAATTCTAATTTCAGGCTCAAATTTGTTACAAAAACATATATTTCCAGTTCTTATAGGAATT
>Ga0207935_1000005_pt1 | contig 98425 bp, 86 predicted proteins | sample LakMenEpi30Aug10_FD_150746 | JGI IMG/M metagenome (GOLD analysis project Ga0207935, IMG submission 150746) | Freshwater microbial communities from Lake Mendota, WI - 30AUG2010 deep hole epilimnion (SPAdes) | ecosystem: Environmental > Aquatic > Freshwater > Lake > Epilimnion/Euphotic zone ...
AGACTTCCAAAAAGTAATGTTAAAAGCAACACTTCCATCATTAGCGCAAATAAATGCAGCCGAAAATCACGAGGGAGGAAATAAAGCACTCCATAACACAGTACAAATATTAGAAAATAGTAAAGACAATAATAACCCATTTGTTTTCCATCAAAGGGGAGGAGATTTTTTAATAGGTTTTGATAATGCAGACCAAAATACAGCAGATTCTCATATCGCAACGATAGAATCAGCAAAATGGCAAAAAATAAAAGGAACAAACGACGAACCTTATTTATTAGCTGAGACAGTTTCACTTGGAGATGCATTAGAAGCTTTTAATAAACTTCAAGCACTAAAAGCAATTCTATCTCCTCATGAAGTAATCACACACCAAGGAGATATTGAAAAAGAAATTGTAAACATCGGCAACGATATTTTAAATTGCAAAATAGAATATCGAAAATGCAAAGAAATGTGTCTTAGATTTTGGGAAGACTTTAACCAAACTTCGTCATCAGACAAAACTGTTCTCGAGGTTTATTATAATTCATTTTTAAAATCTTATTTTCAGCCAGCAGGAGTAAATTCGTTAGATGAAATGATTACACTTGTACGAAATAATCCCGCTGTTGCAATTGATACTATTGCATATAAAAGAGCCATGGACACTTTAGATTTAAAAGAAAATCTTTTAAGAGGAAATGTTTTAAGAGAATATCTAAATCCTGTAGATCGTAACAATTTAAGTAGTGCAGAAATTGCGCAAATAAACACAACTCGAAACGAAGACGGATTAACTAATGTACCAATAGAAGAACTTACTGAATTAGCAAGAGGATTAGAAAGAAGATTTCCAAATGAAAAAATTAATAAAGAGAGATCAGGAAGTTTATCGAGCTTAGAACCACCAACAGAACACAGTACACAAGCTTATAGAGAACTATATCAAGCATGGAAAACAGTAAAAGCCATTATGGATATAGGAACATTAAACAATAAACTATCTCAACATGAAGCTGGATCTCTTATTGATTTAGCTGCACTCGAAATTGATATATCAATCGCAGATATAAATTTCAATGTAAAAGATAAAATTCTTTCAGAATTAGGAGATCCAATAGAAGGTGAAAATCTCAAAAGCTTTATCAATCTAATTAATCAACGGTACGTTAATTTTTACAATAGGCTTGATGCACTAACTGCCATACCAAATCGCGAAAGCTTTTATAGAGAAACTTCAGAAAGAATTCTTAGATCGCTCAGTACAGGTGAAACTGTTTCATTAACAATGATTGATCTTGCATTCTTAAACTACTTTAATAGAATAGCAAATCGTGCAACAGGCGATGTAGCAATAAATCGATCTTTTGCACAACTAGAAGAAAATATAGATCCAATTAATATGAATTCATTATTGCCAACTAGATTTTATCGTTATGCAGGAGATGAAAAAGTTATTATTTCAGAAGGTAAAGAAGAAGTAGTAGAAGAAATGCTTCTAAATCTAAATGCTCATGGAAAACCTATCCCAGTTGCAGGCAAATATGCGTTTGATTACATTCCAGTAGGAATTCAATATAACTTTGGCAGTGCAAATATTTATATGGCTGAAGAATGTTTTGAATTAACAATGTTAGATCAAGACAAAGAAACTCAAGGAATAGCAGAAGCTAGGCGACCATTAAGAGCTATCTATATGCTTGAAAATTTTGACGCTTCGAAAATGACTAAGACTAATGATCCAGAATACGCAAAACGATTCAGCAATGAATTAAATTTTCTTAATCAATATCTTCAATTAAATCTTACTGGCAATATGTTAGATCAAATAGAACTAATAAGAAACATTTTGCCACAAGAAAAAGCAAATATATTAGATTCTGTATTTGTGAGTCTTTCGAACTTCCCAATAGCAGCACAAAAAGAATATGCATTAAAAATGACAAAAGCGATGGTTTTAATCAGCGATTGTTTTATTGATTATCAAAAAGCAAATTCTAGATTTAATTTCTTATTTGAAAAATATCAACAAGCGAAGAGAACAAATTCAACTGAAAGTGAAGAGTATAGACTTTTACAATATCTAATCGCTTTTTCTGGAAAAGCCTTAAAAGGGTTAGATATAACAATTTTAGCTAAAATAGATGAAATGTATAACGCAGATGACTCAATTGAACCTTGGGATCAATATCAAAAGATAATGCTATCAAAAGTAGCTCAACAAGAAACCAATAATGAGCAAGAACCACTATCTTTAAGATCAAAAATTATTATGAATATATCTCAAAAGTTATCACAAATCTAATACAGTATTGATACCAGATTCGTTAGCTTTCTTTAAAAATAGATGTATCCATAAAGACTTCCTATAGGACAAAACTGTACCATGTCCAACAAGAATTTAACACCCCAGGCTAAATCCTATAGTATATAGCATTCCAAATAATGTTTTTATGCTAAAATGATCCAGTTAAAAATATGGCTCATAGTTTAGAAGCTGATATAAATCAATATTACTGTCCTCCAAGCAACCCTGATAAAGCTCAAATATGGCAGGTAGATTATGAGTATTTAGGTGCAAATTGTAATCTTTATCCCAATAATTACGATCCAATTGGAACACAAGCAGAAGAAAAGGAAGAGAAAGTAGCAATTATAGTCCAAACATACGAAGAATTACTATATGGATTAGCTGATCCTAGCTATATTATTTCTGAAATTAGACCACAAAACCCCGAAGATTTAAAAAGAATAGAAGAATTTCTTGCTATTGAAGATGGTGATTCCATAGTTTTAGAATTTAGCTCTGATGGGGCAATAACGTCATTTAATGGATTAGACAGACTAAATTTACAAAATGCAGTTGTACCAGTTGTATCAGACTTTGGATGCTTATATGACAATGAAAAAAGAGAAAACGAATTAAGTTCACAACCATATCCAATACAATATTATATAAACAATAATGCTTATACATTGATATCTACCAATTATATTCAAGCAGAACTATATTATGATAATGTAAAAAAACGATTTGTAAACAAAGCTTTAAATGTTTTTATACCAGTTAAACCTGACAATATAGATGCAATAGTAGAAAAAGCGCCTACCATGTCATCTGAAAAAGCTAATAATCATGGATTAATTATCACAAGCCAAATTGCTGCGCATTTAAATCCAAATGATGGACAAAATAATCCAATAAACATGCAATTAATGTGCTCTTATTTAAGAACACCAAATGGCGTAATTTATGACGAATTAATGAAGAATGGCGCTCAATTTCTAATAGCAAACAGGTCTTTAGGAATAAATACTAGATTAGATCTAAGTACATTAAATATAATAAATAATGAATTTAAACCGTACACAGCTGAAGACCGAATACCTCCTATCGTCATAAATGCACTTGGCAATGAAGCACGAGAAAATGATCTAACTTATACAGATCCATTTTCAAGTTTTTTATTAGGAGGTGGCTCTTATGATGTAAGCCCATTCGACACAAATGATTCTAGTAAAGAATATAAATTAAGTAGATATAGCAACTATCCAATGATAAGTGATTATTCAATGGTAGCAAATGCCATTGCATATGGCTCTTTCAATGGTGTAGAAGGGGGGAATCAAGAATATTTTTCTCAATCAGGAACTTCAATGTCTGCACCACACATATTAATCGCCTTCGTAAATGGAATGATGTCACTAACTGAAGAAGAAAGAAATGCATTAAAGGGTTTAAAACCATATGAAGTTTTCAATATTGGATTAGAAAAATATGGATCTAAACAATTCATGTATTCAAATGTATATGGTGATGTAAAGGCTAGCGTAGTTGTATCTGGACAAATTGTTTTTAATTCAATGCCAGACAAAAAATTCTACAATGGATGGACGATTGCACCTACTGCAACAATATCCATTGACGATTATATTTCAAATTACAATGCTGGTAATTTCGGTATGATTGATTGGACATCAACCACGCCAATAACATACCCAAATCAAATTATTACTAGAAGCATCGCAGAAATTACAACTCAAGACTATGCAACAATCTCAGCCTCATTAGTAATTACTAGCCCATTCGGACAAATATTAAATGCTAAATTTAATTTAAAGCCAGAAAAACAACCAATTGATTTTGAGTTAGCTTTTATAAAACTTCCAATTTCTTTAACAAATATGGCAATAAGAAATCAGCCTTTAATTACAATTCCAAGGAATCAAATACAATACATTCCATTTTCAAATGCAAAACACAGAAATTATTTACCTTTAATTAAAAAGCCTTAAATATTCTCCGTAACCTTCATATTCCATTTTGTCTTTAGGAACAAATCTTAATGCAGCTGAATTCATGCAATATCTTTTACCACTTTTATCTTTAGGTCCATCATCAAAAACATGTCCTAAATGAGAATCTGCATTTTTGCTACGAACTTCTGTTCGCTCATACCATAATAATTTATCGGTTTTGTAAGTGATAAATTTATCATCAATAGTTTTAGTAAATGAAGGCCATCCAGTTCCAGAGTCATATTTATCAACCGATGAGAACAAAGGCTCACCCGACACAACATCAACATAAATACCGTCTTCATGATTATTCCAATATTCATTATCAAATGGTTTTTCAGTTTTTTCATCTTGAGTAACTTCATATTGTAATCTAGTTAATTTATTTTTTATTTCATCATCTGATGGTCTAATATATTTTTCAGTAGAGACATTATCAACCCAAGTTTTATTTCCCCAAACACTTTTTATAAAATCATCTCGACCAGATGCATTTCTATATGCACAATATCTAACTGTATTATTTTCAGAATAATTTTGATGATAATTTTCTGCTACATAAAAATTAGAGTAGGGGAGAATTTTAACTGCAACTGGTTTATCAAAAATTTTAGCTTCATTTAATTGATTGATTGTTTTTTCTGCCATAGTTTTTTGTTCATCATTAAGATAAAAAATAGCAGGTGTGTAACTTTCTCCTCGATCATAAAATTGACCAAATGAATCAGTAGGATCAATATGAGACAAAAAATGTTGTACTAATTTCTCAAAATTTATTTTATTCGGATCATAAAAAACTTTTACTGCTTCTCTATGACCAGAGGTTTCAGAAACAACATCCTCATAACTTGGGTTTTCTAAATGCCCACCTGAATATCCTGAAACAACTTCAATAACTCCATTCATTTTTTTAAAATCAGCTTCAGTACACCAAAAACAACCTCCAGCGAAAACGGCAAACGGATAATTTTGTAATTCTTGTTCTGTTTTTTTCATAGAATATAAATTCCTCATAAAAAGAGTGTAACGAATTAAAATGATAAAGGCGAATAAAAAAGCCCCTTGGTATAAAACCACTATTTAAATTAAATAGCCTGCAGAACGCAGAAGGGGACACGTACTTAGTAGTCATTTGATTGGCTGAAAGCCATCTCTAGAAAAGCCACTAGAAAACGACTACAAACAAACGACAAGATGAGCAAAGTAAAGAACATAACACTTGTTACTTGCTCATGGATTTGGGATTGAACCAAAACCATCAAAAAACTAAATGCGATGCATCCCAAATTTTTCTTGCTTTCAAAAAATCTGAAGAATCGGTCTAAATATTTCATGATCTGCTCCTTTTGGAAGTTGATTAATAACGCATTGTTATTGAGTAATTATAATATATTAAGGAATAAGTTAAAATGGTGATCCAGGGTGGATTCGAACCACCGACACCCTGCTTAAAAGGCAGGTGCTCTAACCAACTGAGCTACTGGACCATATGCATAAGGCTTTAAATAGGTTAAAAGCCAATTTGTACCTGCTTATTATACATAATGTTTAGGGTTTTTTGAAGCTTTTTAATTTAGATTTACCGAGTCTTCTATACTAAATTCCCCGGATTTTGTACGGGTTATTACTGTAGTACATGCTCCACAGCCAAAATCTTTACCTAAATCGTTAGCTATTGCCCTTACATATGTGCCTTTTGAAACAGTAGATTTTATTTTAACTATTAAAAATTTGTCCTGTTTTATTTCTTCAAAAAGATTGTTCCAGCTTTCGATGATTTTTGGCTGTCTGAAGCCTTTTCTTACTTGCTCAAGTAAAGATAAAATTGATTTATGAAGGCTTTCTTTTTCTACAATATAGGTTTCTAAAATCTCAATATTATGGATAGTGATTTTTCTTACTGGGTTTTCTTTGATATCTCCAGATAAAGTGCTTCTATATAGAGTCTGTCCCTCAACTTTAACAGCGCTAAATGAAGGAACTTCCTGATCAATTTCTCCTCTATATTTTTCGAGAAGGGTAGGTAATGCATTTTTTATTTCATCCAAATTATAAGGAGTGAATTTCGGTAAACCTAATATGTCGTAGGTGTCGGTTGAAAAGCCAAATAAAACATCAAAAACATATTCCTTATCTTTACCCATGAATTCTGATTGGCGTTTAGTTGACTCTCCTCCAACCAAACAAATAAGGACGCCTTGAGCTAGAGGATCTAACGTTCCAGCATGACCGATTTTCTGCTTTGGATATTTAATTTTGAGTTGTCTAATTATGTCGTAACTAGTAACACCGATTGGTTTGTTAATATTTAAAATCATTCAAAGGAATTATATCAGGCGATATTTCTTCCTCCAAAATGTACAGCCACCTTGCCAAAACCTTTATCCTTACCAATGAGTTTATTTACAACATGTTCATCTAAGGCCTGACCACGCCATTCATCGCCCTGAAAGTAAAATACGGAAGTTTCCATATAAGCGGTAACCAAGTGATTGGTAAAGCGAGGGGAACTTTTTAATTCTCTTGTATGCGTTTGTAATTTTTCTTTATCCACATAAAGCGATTTTTTCATTAACCTGTATACAGATGACCAAATAGAGATCGGTCTTCTTACCACAACCGCATATTTAAATGGGTCAGAATTATGATCAATCCCTAACGCATTCAATAATGTTTTTGCTTCCTCAAAAACAGAGCCATCATAGGTCAAATCACTACCATTAGCGTCTGATTGCATTATTAATTCAATAATTTCTTCATATACAGTAGCAACTTCATTCATTCCTAGTTTTTTTCTTCCGCCGTTTTTTGCAATCCTCATTCTTACTAAAAGTGGTAAATCATAAGATAAAGAAAAGTGATTTCCATTTTCATCCGTCAGGCTTTTAGGAAATTTACCACCTTTCTTTTCAGGAGCAAAAATTTCTGAAGCAGGAATGCTCAAATAAGCACAAGTTAAAAGCAGATCTCTTAAATTTAAAGTTTCAAAAAAAGTTTGATGCGGAAGCCTATTTGCAGTTCTAAATCTAGCTGCCTCTAAATAACAACAAGGATAAGGCTTAACAAACTGAATTTCTTTCCCATATATAGCCAAATTCGCAGTGTGATCATATCTTGAACCGTCCGATTGTTTAACCATTGCACCCCAGATATTTTCATCTTCAAGCTGTATACCTTGAGCCAAAAGCAAACACGCCATTAAAGCATCATCCCCATGTTTATCATAAGGATGTTCGTATTTAGGAGGATTTTGCCAATATAAATTTAAAGTGAAATGCAATCTTTGTAATACATCAACAGGCAAGCCATTTGCCAAGAAAGGAGAGCCTCTTAATGTTTCGAAATCAGGTGTTACAGCAAAATTAATTACCTCATTATAATTTGTAAAACGTGTAATAGCTTTTATACCTGCTCTGTCTAATTGTTCTGATAATAGGGGTGAAGGGGGCATTGATGAGTATTGTGGCTCACCGTCGGTTCTAATTAATACTTCGTCAATAGAATTATTTCCCATGCCTTGCTGATATTTTATCAAAAAATATTTGGTTATAGTATACTCAATTTATATGATAAAACCTTCAATATTTAAAAAATATGATGTTAGAGGAAAATACCCTTCAGAGATTGATTCTCATACAGTTGAAAAAATCATTTACGCTTATTACAAAATCTTTAAACCGGAATATGTTGTTGTAGGACACGATCCAGTTGCTGGCTCTGTTGTTATTTATGAAACAGTCTGCAACGAATTAGCAAAACATAAAGTAAAGGTATATCGGGCCGAAATGGTTTCAACTCCAATGCTATATTTTGCAAGCTCACATTATAGAATTTCACAAGGCTTGATGTTAACCGCATCACACCTTGGTCCTGCATATACTGGAATAAAAATAATCGTAAAAGGTATACCTCCTGAGCCAAAACAAATAATAGAAATGCGAGATTTCGCCATAAACATTGCTGATAAACATATTGAAAAAGATATTCACAATCATATAGAAGCAGAATCATTAAAGAACCTTAAATCTGACTATTTAGACAAAATCCAATTAATAGTAAATGACAGTGAACTAAACAGATACAAAGTCGCAATAGATGTATCAAATGGTCCAAACGGAAAAATAATCAAAGATATATTACAAAGATTTGGATTAAACGCAATAACAATAAATGAAGAAGTAAAAGCAAAAGATTTGGCACATGAAACAAATCCAAAAATTGCACAAAATCGAGAACAATTAGTAAATGCGGTAAAAGACAATAATTGTGACCTTGGTATTATTTGGGATGGAGATGGAGATAGAGCCTACTTCGTAGACAATAACGGCGAAATAATTCCTCCTGAGTTTGTAGGATCAATCATCGGATCTCATTTAATCAAAAATGAAGCAGGTACAACAATAACCGTTGATGTAAGAGGGTCAACAGCACTTGAGAATGAATTAAAAAAAGTTCAAGGAACTGTAAAAAGAATTCAAGCTTGGCATGTGCCAATTAAATTTGAAATGGAAGAAGACTCCAATATTGTATTTGGAATGGAAACTTCAGGCCATTATGTTTTTAGAGATATGTATAAAGCAGATGACGGATTATTAGCATCACTAATGTTTTTAAAAGCACTTCAAGAAACAGAACAAAATGTTAATGAACTTCTATCTGACTTTAGGGAAAAATATTTGATACTGGAAGAAATTAACTTTGAAACAGAAAGAACTGAACAAACAGTAACAGAAGAGCTAAAAGAAACATATCAAAATGGAGAAATAAGCCTGTTAGATGGAATTTCAATAGATTACCCTGATTGGAGATTTAATTTAAGATCATCAAAAACCGAACCAGTTATGAGACTTAATATTTCTGGAACTGATTTTAATAAAGTAAGAGAGAATTTAGAAACAATAACAAAAATAATTGGAGGAAAAATTTCAGATCATTAATCTATTATGGAAAATTATTTACTATTATTTTCAGTATTTCTTGTACTCATCATCATTCTAATTTATTGGTATTTTAGTCAAAACAATAATCTATGGCGTAAGAATGTGAAAGCTAAACTCGCCGGATTAGATAAATTAAGTAAAACAGATGAAATCTATAGATTAAAATCTATAGTTATGGAAGCAGATAAACTACTCGATTACGCTTTAAAAAATAGGGGAGTCAAAGGAGAAACTTTAGGCGAAAGATTGAAAAATGCTAAAAAGCTAATCGATTGGAAAGATTATCAAAATGCCTGGGAAGGTCACAAATTAAGAAACAAAATGGCTCATGAAATGGATTTCACCCCCACATCCAAAGATTTAAAGGAAAAATACGAATTTTTGCGAACTGCTATTAAAAAATTGTAATATTCCCAAAATGCTATAAAAGCTGTAAAATACCAAGTATTATTACGAGTCAGCGGGCCGAGGTGGTGGAACTGGCAGACACGCATGCCTTAGGAGCATGTTCCTTCGGGAGTGGAGGTTCAAGTCCTCTCCTCGGCACCAAAAATAAGCAGAGCGAAAAGCTATGCGTAAATTGTCAATCAAAGACCTTTAATTGAGCTAATTTCTATTACACCTAATATATCATAAATATTATTATTGAATCCTGAATCTATCGCAACTTCTTTTGGCAAAATTTTACCCTCAATTTTTACTCTCAACTCGGTCGTTGAATATTTATAATCCTTATTAAAGGTTTCTAAATTTTTAAATCCATAATAATTACCATCATCACTTAAAATACCAATAGCACATTCCATTGTTTGAAAATCACCCATATTAATTTTAGATAAGCAAACTATTTTTCCCGAGATTGTTTGTTCAGTAGCATTATTGAAGTTTTCTACTTCCTGTATAAATTCTCTTCCATCATCGGTAACACATTTACCTGGATATGACTTTGTTCTTGGATAACCTGCATCGACACAATCTTGAAAATTATTTACATTTTTATCTCTCCTATAACTACTTTCTAACATCGCTTTAACAACTGCTTTATCTCTTATGTATTGTTGTTGCATGTTATTTTCAAAGCTACCACCAAGCTCAATACTATATCCATTACCAAATATCGCATTGTTATTTTTGTAAATTTCTCCACTTTTTCTATCCGGATTTTTACGACCATCCAAGAAAAATCCGTCAAATTTGTATTTAACTTCATCGATTATAATATCTAAATCTAAAGGTTTAGTTGCTGTTGCTAAATCATATTTATTAAAGCAAATCTCTGTTGAATTTTTTTCTGGTTTAGCAATTGTAATAAAAGCCAAACCATAAGTGATCTTTATGCATTCGGAAGTTTCTTCCACAACAGTAGTCTCGGGATGTTTAAAAGCGAAAGCAGAGTTTTTAATATCAAAAATTTTCCAGCTATCTATTTCCGAATTAGTAACAAAGATTTCATCTTCATGTTCAATTTTTGCGATTAAATCATACAAAGGAATAATCAACCCTGTAACAATAACAGTTAAAATTGCGACAATTATAACAAAGTAAAAATGATTAGATTTATAATCAAAAAATTCAGAAATATTAACCAATTCTCCTTTACTATAATGGGAAAGTTTTTCATTTATTTTCTGGCGAGGAATTTCCTTAATAATTGATTGAACACCCCAAAAACATAAAAACAAGGACAAAAATATAATTATATAAAAACCAGCTTGGGTAAAAATTGGAGGCGTAACATTGTATGAATCATAAAGTTTGTAGATTTCTGGTACGACTAAAAAATCGATTAATAAAAATGTAATACCTCCGAAGATTTTAAAGATACCTTTAATTCTATAAAGTTGTACAACTCGGTCGTATACTTCCTCCTTTTTATAATACTTACTGTAAATCCCTCGGCGAAAAAATAGATGGCTCATATAAATATTGTAATCAATATATGCTAATATTTAAATATGTCTGCCCAACATAAATCTTCTAAATTCACGCTACCTTTTTCGCGATTAAATAAAAACGATATACCAATAGCAGGTGGAAAAGGCGCAAATTTAGGTGAGATGTTTCAAGCTAAAATTCCTGTACCAGATGGCTTTGTTGTAACTTCCACTGCTTACTATGAATTTCTTGAAGCAACAGGCTTAATGAAAAGAATACGAGAAGAATTAAAAGGATTAGATGTAGAAAATTCAAAAGCACTACAACAAGCAGCCGAAAACATAAAAGACTTAATAAACTCAAAAGAAATACCTGAAGAAATACAAAACAGTATAAAAGATGCTTATCATTTTTTATCGGGAAACACAGACAAATATGTAGCAGTAAGATCTTCCGCAACCGCAGAAGATTTACCTGAAGCTAGCTTTGCAGGTCAACAAGAAACATTTCTAAATATAACTGGGTATAAAAATGTTATAGAAGCAGTACAAAAATGTTGGGCTTCGTTATTTGGCGCACGCGCTATTTACTACAGAGAGCAACAAGGGTTTGATCATTTTAAAGTTGGAATCGCAGTTCCAATTCAACTAATGATTCAAAGTGAAATATCAGGAATCATGTTTACAGTTAATCCGTTAACAAATAATAAAAATCAGCTTTCAATTGAAGCAGCCTATGGCTTAGGCGAAACCGTAGTATCAGGAACCATTACTCCTGATCAATATCTTGTATCCAAAAAAGGATTCAAAATAGAAGAAAAATATATAGTAGAACAAACTTGGCAACTTACAAAACAAGGCCGAATCAAAATTTCACGTGACTATCAAAAAGAACAAAAGTTAAGCGACAAAAAAATTGTAGAGCTAGCAACAATCGGATTAAAACTAGAAGATCATTACGGCAAACCTCAAGATATCGAATGGGGTATGGAGAAAGGTAAATTATATATAGTACAAACAAGACCCATCACTACATTACTAAAAGAAAAAGAATCGCTCGTTGATTTAAATAAAAAAGTTGAAATTCCAGTTAAAGATATTTTATTTGATGGAATGCCAGCTTCACCGGGAATAGGATTCGGAAAAGTAAGAATTATAAAAACAGCATCTGAAATTAACAAAGTAAAACAAGGTGAAATTCTTGTAACAGAAATGACAAATCCCGATTTTGTACCAGCTATGAGACGTGCATCTGCGATCTTAACCGATAGAGGTGGAGCAACTTCACACGCCGCAATTGTTTCAAGAGAACTTGGAATACCTGCAATCGTTGGAACAGAAATCGCAACCAAAATGCTAAAGACAGGAGAGATAATAACAGTTAACGGATATCAAGGAAAAGTTTATAAAGGAGATTACAGAGAAGAATTAAAAACACTTGAATTAGAAAAAGACTTTTCAGAATATAGAAACACAAAAACAGCCACTAAAGTTTATGTAAACTTAGGCGAACCAAATCAAGCCGTAGAAATTGCCAAGATGGGAATCGATGGAGTGGGATTATTAAGAGCAGAGTTCATGATAGCTGAAATAGGGAAGCATCCAAAAAAATTCATTGAAGACGGTAAAGGAAAAATTTTTACTCAAAAATTAGTTGAAGGAATGGAAGTCTTTGCAAAAGCATTTTATCCACGTCCCGTAATTTATCGAACTACCGATTTTAAAACTAACGAATACAAATCACTTAAAGGTGGAGAAAAGTATGAAGGAGAAGAAAATAATCCTTTAATTGGATACAGAGGTGTATCAAGATATCTTGTAGACCATGAAGTATTTAGATTAGAAATCGAAGCAATAAAAACGGTAAGAAATAAATTAGGATATAAAAACCTACAGATATTACTTCCTTTTGTAAGAACAGTTGAAGAACTAGTTGAAATAAAAAAAGTTCTAGCTTCCCATGGGCTATCCAGAAAAGGAAGTTTCGAAATTTATTTAATGGTTGAAGTACCTTCAACTGTAATAATGTTGGATAAATTTATTGAAGCTGGAATAGATGGAATCTCAATAGGATCAAATGATTTAACAATGCTAACACTAGGTGTCGATAGAGATAATGAAAAAATAACACATTTATATAATGAATTAGACCCTGCTGTAATGTGGATGCTTGAACACGCTGTAAAAACAGCTAAAAAAGCAGGCATAAAATCATCGATATGCGGACAAGCACCAACCACATATCCAGGGCTAGCTAAAAATTTAGTAGACTGGGGTATAAACTCAATATCTGTATCATCAGATACTGCTTATCAAACAAGAAAAATTGTTTCAGAAGCAGAATACGATCTAATGGTAAAAAAACGAAAGGTTAAAAAATGACAATAAAAGAAATCTCAATTCAAAAAATATTAAACTCTGCCGGATCATGGACAATCGAAGTCGCAATAGAATTAGATGGAGGAGGCAAAGGAAAGTTTTCTGTACCAGGAGGACTTTCAAAAGGAGCTAATGAAGTTGCCAATGTTGACTTTGATACAGCGTCTACTAATTTAGATGATATAAGAGAAAATTTACAAAGCCGTAATTTTAAATCTCAAGAAGATTTTGATAAATACTTGATAGAAGTAGATGGAACGGAAGACAAATCTGATTTGGGTGGTAATTTAATGTTAGGTCTTTCTGCGGCGTTTGCCGCTGCAGCGGCAAACGCCGCAGGACTTGAAACCTACGAATACATACACAACATCCATACACCCGAAATACCACTAAACAACATCCAATTCAAAATGCCAAAAATAATGGGATTAATATTCGAAGGAGGAGCACACGGTTCAGGAAAAGCATCAATACAAGAATTCATGGCTGTAACAAATTCCATAGAAAGGCTAACTGAAATCTATTCTGCAGCAAGAAAACATCTTCACAATATAAACGAATCAACGAATGTCGGCGCAGAAGGAGCGTTTTCTCCAGCAGGCATGGATAACGAGCAATTAATAAAAACATTAGAAAGTTTACTTTCAGCTGATGAAAACATAGCTCTCGATGTTGCAGCAACTTATATAAAAGAAAAGAACTTAGAAATGCCTGATTATGAAAAATTAATTTCTGGTTACAAAATAATATCAATAGAAGATCCATGTCCTGAAGACGAATGGACTGCTTGGGAAAACTTTTTTAGAGCATATCGTGCAGATGTTACAGTTGTAGCAGATGATTTAACAACCACGAATCCAGATATCTTAGCTCGAGCAATTAGACAACAAGTTGCAAATGGAATAATAATCAAACCAAATCAAATAGGAACAATAACTGAAACTTTAAAAGCTGTAAAACTTGCTCAACTTGAAAACTGGAATATCATTGTTTCCCATAGAGGAACAGACACAAATGATTCTTTCGTAGCAGACCTTGCAGTAGGAATACATGCTGATTTTGTTAAATTTGGTGCACCAGCAAGAGGCGAAAGAGTTGCTAAATATAACAGATTATTAGAAATTTTCAATAAAAAATAAATGTTTTTGTTAGAAATTTTTTCAGAAATTTTAATCATACCTTGCTAACATAAATTTATGTTAAACAATCAAGATAAAAAATGGATAATTGATTTGGTCTCAGAATCCGAACAACGAGCAACAAAACTGCTTACAGCTTATATAGATCATAGGCTTTATCCAATAGAACAAAAATTATTACATATGGAAAATCTACCCACAAAAGAAGAATTCTATTCTCTTGCTGATAAAATTTTAACAAGGCTAGATAAAATTGAAATTGAATTAATATCTATCAAAAGCATATTATCTAATCATGAGGATAGAATTTACAAGCTAGAACAAAAAACAGCTTTGTTTTAAATTTTATTATTTGGAACATTAAGTTTCTTCAAGTAAGATTGATCCAACTTCTTCTCAGCTTCATGCCACTTATTATTTCTTACAACATACGCAGCATAATCTTGTGCCAAAGGATTTTCTATTGTAAGTTCTTCAATTATTGTGAGTTCCTCAAAATATCTTCTAATTGCACGCATTGAATTTCCGTGGCACGAAACCGCAACATTTATATTTTCACGTTTAACACGTTCAACCAAATCACGGCAAAAATCAAAAACACGTTCTTCAACCATTTTCATAGATTCTCCATGCGGAGGCGGAAAATCATATCCACGGCGATATTTTACTGCAAGCTCAGGATCTTCTTTCATTAATTTTTCTTTGCTATATCCTTGTAAATCACCATAATTACGCTCAATAATCCTTTGATCAACTTCGTAAACCATATCCTCATAATATTTTAAAGCAATTTCAGCTGTATCTTGGCTTCTAGACAAAGGCGAAACAATACACAAATCAATATGCTTATCCTTTAACTTTTTACTTAAAACTTCAGCCTGACTAACCCCTAAATCGGTTAACTGTGCATCTCTCCAACCTGAAAATATTTTTCTTACATTATCAGTACTTTCACCGTGTCTAAATACATAAATTTCAGGGTCAGTTTTGGAATGTTTTTTAGGTAATTCTTTATTATTTTTCCCAGGATTTTTTAATGAATCGACAGAGGCTTTTTTTAATTGAGCCCACATTTTTGCATCCATATAAAAAAGGTATCAGTATTTGAATGTAAAAACAATCACAGCTTCACCTTTTAGTGTAATCTCTTTATTTTTAATTTTATTTATTAAATCAGGTAAATCAGTTTTAATAATTTCCTCATGAATTTTAGTTAATTCTCTACACAAACAAATCTCAACTTTATCTCCTAATGTTTGGTGCATAGAACTTAAAGAATCTTCTAATCGATTTAAATTTTCAAAGCATATATAAGTTGATCTCACATGGTTATATGCATCACGAGCTTGCTTAAAAAACTTTTTTCGATCATTTGATTTTCTTGGAATGTAACCTAAAAAGGTAAATTTATCAGAAGCCATTCCTGAATAAACTAAAGCTGTTAAAGTTGAAGACGCACCTGGAATAACTTCAATTTGAATGTTTTCCTTTTCTTTACTGGATAAATTTTGAATATGATTTATTAGTGGAAATCCTGGATCACTAACAACTGGCATACCAGCATCAGTAACCAAAGCAATTTCATAACCCAAAGTTAAAAGAGTTAATACATCCTTAATTTTTGATTTTTCATTGTGTTCAAAATAGGGAAGTAGTTTTTTATCTTTTACATCAATATTTAATAATTTTAATAATTTCATTGTGACACGGGTGTCTTCGCATAAAATTACATTAACTTTTTTTAATATTTCTACAGCTCTATAGGTTATATCATCAATATTCCCAATTGGAGTTGCTACTATATATAGTTTGGACATAATTAAATTATACCTTAAAAATGTAGCATGATATACTATAAGACATGGTAAGCAATGAAAAATGGGTAAATAATACAATTCCATTAGAAAGTCCTTTTAAACCAACACCGTATGATTATCTTGAAGCTTGGCACGCTAGCAATGATGAAACATTCACACTCGAACAAATAGATGCAGAAACCTTTAAGAATTTTATATTTGAATTATTCTATCCAGAAGAATTCAGTAATCCTTCGAGATTAGAATATTCAATAGGTAATGCTCTAGAAGAAATAAATAATCTTACAAGCGATGAAGAATTCAAAGAAATAATAAAACTTGGCGTAATCACATTTGGACTAGCCGCTGCCTATAAGTTTGAATCGTTAGACGCATATTTTCAGTATGGAGATCTTAAAGGCTATTATCGGAATATATTTCATCCAGTAAGAATGATCGCTTTATCATCATATATGTCTCAATTAATATTATTAGATCATATAAGACGGGCTCAAATGATAAACCATACATTACATCCATATGAAATAAATTTACTATGTGAGAGTCAAATAAACTCTTTCTATTTATACCGTCCTCACTTCCAGAGTTTCAACAATAACGCAAGGGTCCATTCTAATTTGCCTATAATTAAAATTAATTGGGATTTAGTTAGCGCATTTACTTCTACGCCTAACAACATTACCAACCAAATTATTACGCCTAACGAATGGAGGACTTTTGGATATACAGATTACAACATTCATATAAAAGAATTAAAAAGAATTTATAGCACAACAGATATCAATATCAACTTAGTATTACAATGTCTTCCACTTTTAATGCGCGCTTCGGAGTTTGAAAGAATTTAGTATGATAGAATCTTATTATGTTATCAGAATTTTTAAACCCATTAATAGGATATTTATCAGATCTTATCGTTAAATTTGGCTACGCAGGAATTTTTGCAGTAACGTTTATAGAAAATATAATCGCTCCTATTCCATCTGAATTTTTATTTCCTTGGGCTGGATTTTTAGCATCCAAAGGTGATTTAAATATATTTCTTATAGCGTTTTCAGGTGCGCTGGGTTCATTAGTAGCAGCTTTGGTTCTATATTATTTAGGGCACAAAATGAGTGGAGATAAATCTCGAAAGTTTGTTGCGAAATATGGCAAATATCTTTTCATAAAAGAAGAAGATATCGAGCGAGCAGAAAATTGGTTTAAAGATTATGGCGTATGGACTGTTTTTCTATTTAGGCTTGTTCCACTAGGCCGAACTATTATTTCTATTCCAGCTGGTTTTATAAAAATGAATGTTTGGACATTTAGCTTACTAACTTTTGCTGGAACTTTTATTTGGTGTTTTATATTAACTTATTTAGGATTCGTTCTTGGCGAGAATTGGGAAGTTATTGCTGAATACTCATCAGAATACGAAAAAGTTATAATATTATTAATAATTATCGCAGGGGTTTCTTTTGTTTATTGGAAAAGAAAAGAAATTTTAAATACTATTAAAAATATAGGCTCAAAAATTTAAGCCTTAGTTCATATTCTAGCTGTGCTAAAGGAATAAGATTTTTATCAGCACCAATAGCTCTCCTAATATTAATATTTGCATTTGTTTCATTTAACTGAAGAAGAATGTTTAGTAAATTTATATCTACTAAATCCTTATCCTTAAAAAAGATAGACGAACTTATCTTATAAAAAAACTCTTCTATTTTCATTCCACAGTTTATAAAAGTAGAATTTAATCTCATGAATGCATTACCACGCGAAAAATCATCAGCACGTTTTAACCAATAATTCTTCTCTTGAGTCTTACTATTAAATTCATTTGCTGAAGCCATCAAATATGCAATTCTAGGTGAAAATTGATCACTTAATTCTAATTCAGCTGATTTTTGTATTAAATATTCAGCAACAACCTCCATATGATTAAAGATAACTGAACCATACAAATAGGGGAGATTTACAGCATAACAATACAACGCATTTAAATGAAGTTGCCCTGCTGATACTAAAACTACAGGAAAAATATCCTTTTCATAATTTAAAGCTGTGTACCAAAGTATTTCTGACAATCTAGCAATTTCATATCTATCTTCGAGTCCTTTTAAAGCTTCGTTCTTATATCTTTCATGTTTAATATCATCAAGACTATCGCTTAAATACACTGATGCAACTGCAAAAGTACGAAGAAGAGCTGTATCACGAGAAACAAAAGGAAGTTCTTGTCTTAAAAGGGTTAGATATTCGGCTCCATTACTTACTTCCTCACCCTCTTTTATAAACAAAGGACCATTATCAGGCATAGCCTCAGCTATCGCACTTAGGCTTTCAATATTCCAATGGGCAGGAGTTGAATTTAAATAATATTGTTCAAACTCCATCATTTAATTTTGTATTTAATTATATTTTCTAATAACTCCAATTACACGACCCTTAACCTCAACATTGGTTGCATAAATAGGTTCCATATTAGGATTTTCAGGTTGCAATCTTATTCTATCTTTTTCTTTAAAAAATCTCTTCAAAGTTGCAAACTCTCCATCAACAATCGCAACTACAATCTCACCATTCTCAACTTGGTTAACCTGTTCGCAAACAACGTAATCACCATCTGCAATTTGTGCATCTATCATCGAAGTACCAACAACCTGCAAAACAAAAGTTCTTTTACTTTTGCTTGCAAAATCAGCTGGAACAGTAATAGTTCTGGTATGATCCTCAATCGCTTGAATCGGACTACCTGCCGCAATATAGCCGATTACTGGAAGTTGAATAGCATCAACTGGGTCATAAATCGCATCGTTATCTTCTAAGATTCTGATACCTCTGGCTTCGCCAAAAATTCTTTCTATTAAGTTTTTCTTTTCTAAAGAATCCAAATGTTCAGAAACTGTCGCCAATGATTTTAAATCCATTGCTTCTGCAATTTGCTTTAAAGTAGGAGCAGTTCCAGCTTTCTGAATATGCTGTTTAATAAAATCATAAATAGCTCTTTGTTTTGGATATAAATAAACGGCCATATTAAATAAATAATCTAAAGAGGAAGCGCATAAACATGAACATCTCTTACGATTAAGTTTTTAAATAAACACTTGGGAATTTCTCTATAACCAATGTACCGAACTTCACCCAAACCCGTCAAGGGGTTTCTTTCGGGTAATTAAAGAATGTTTAAAAAAAGTAAATATTTTAAAATGCCTGAATTGAATTAGCTATTTTCTAGTATCAAATACTCAATATGCTAAAATATATTCATGGATTATTTATATTTAGTAACTTTAGGCAAATGGAAACCAATGCGTTGGAGCTTCCTATTGAGTATTATAGTGACAGTTTTATTCTATTTAAATTCAATTGATAAAAATAGTGAATACTATAATCCAGATGCCAGCATATTGGAATATGCATTTTTATGGCTAATAATATTTATTTCAATAACCGTTTTCTTATACTTATTAACTTGGCTACTTGATTGGCTAATGCCTCAGGAGTAACAGCTAGATTGGAATCAAATCCGGTAGGGTTCAGGAATCTATTTAAATACTGCAATAAAGTCTAAATTTTCAAATGTGCCGAACTTCACCCAAGCCCGTCAAGGGGTTTCTTTTTGGTGAAAAACACACTAATCTATTTCCTGACAGAGAAGAGGTCATATATATATTAACTAATATTTTTATAGATTATAATGCTTCCATATGAATTATCTTTTCATGGACGAAAGTGGAGATCTAGGATTCGATTTCTCCAAAGAAAAAACAACAAATAATTTTATTATTACAATAGTCTATTTTTCTAACCTTAAAAAATTGCATACAATTGTAAAGAAAATCCACAGATTAAAAAGAATCCATAAACCAAAAACATCATCAATACTTCATGCATATAAAGAAACTAAGTCTATAAGGATAAAAATGTTGCATTTAATAGCGAAAGATTCCAATGATATAAGAATAATGTGCATATGTTTAAATAAAAAGAAGGTTTATACAAAATTACATGATGAAAAAAACTTCCTATATAATTATGTGGTCAACATATTACTTGATAGAATAAAAACTAAAAAATTAATACCAGAGGGTAAAAGTATAAAATTGATAGCTTCAAGAAAAGACACTAATAAATTTTTAAATAAAAATTTTAAAAAATACCTGGAAGATAATGCAAGTACTAACACCATCAAAATATCCGTAGAGATAAAAAATCCTCAGGAAGAAAAATGCTTACAGGCCGTAGACTTTATCTCTTGGGCAATTTTTAGAAAGCACGAACACCATGATGAAGAATATCGAAATATTATTAAAGATCGCCTAATTGAGGAAGGTTGGCTATATAAATAACAAAACCCTGAGCGCTATTTAGAGCAACCAAAGGAGGCTCACGCATCAGGGATTTATTTGTTAAACTCATTTTAACTATATCTGTGTAATTGTCAACACTCAGCCAAACAAAACCCGAAGTCACTATAGACTAAGGCCTTCATTCTTAGAGATAACAATTACTAACACCCCTTCGCACTTTCTTCGTGTTAAAATTCTTTATACATGGAAAGTTTTAATTTAAAGGCAAATTATTCGCCAGCGGGTGGTCAACCTGAAGCTATAAATAATTTAATAAAAGGTTTAGAAAGAGGTAATAGAGAGCAGACGCTTTTAGGTGTTACCGGATCTGGCAAGACTTATGTTGCAGCAAATATTATTCAAGAAATACAGAAACCTACTTTAATTATTTCCCATAATAAAACATTGGCAGGACAGCTTTATCAAGAATTTAGGGATTTTTTCCCTGATAATGCGGTTGAATATTTTGTAAGTTATTACGATTATTATCAACCTGAAAGTTATATGCCTGCGACTGATACATATATAGAGAAAGACTCTGATATTAATGAGGAAATTGATAAATTAAGGTTATCTACAACAGCATCACTTTTGACCCGAAAAGATGTAATCGTTATTGCTTCTGTTTCTTGTATTTACAACCTTGGCTCACCAATAGAATATCAAAAACAAATTATCAGAATTGTTGAGGGAATGAACTTAAGAATAGGTGATCTTACAAAAAGATTAACCGAGCTATTTTATGAACGAAATGATTTTGACTTTAAACGCGGAACTTTTAGAGTAAAAGGCGACAATGTTGATTTGCATCCAGCGTATCAAGATTACGCTTTGAGAATGGAATTTCTAGGAGATAAATTATCCTCAATAAAATTATTCGATCCGGTAACTGGCAAATTTTTAAACTTAGAAGAAATAAAAATTAGATTTGCAAATAAAGAAAAGCTTACAAAAGCTGAAGAAAACTTTATGAAAGACGGTCGAAGCCATGGTAAATCAATTACTATTTATCCGGCAAAACATTACGTTGCTCCTGAAGAAAATTTTGAATCAGCCATTGAAGAAATTGAGCATGATTTAAAAGAACGCGTTGAATACTTAAACGCAGTAGGAAAAAAACTTGAAGCACATAGATTAGAACAGCGTACAAAATACGATTTAGAAATGGTCAAAGAAATAGGTCACTGCAAAGGCATTGAAAACTATTCAAGATATTTTGATGGTCGAAAACCAGGTGGAACACCTTATTCTTTATTAGAATTCTTCCCCAAAGACTATTTATTAATAATTGATGAATCACATATTACAATTCCACAAGTAAGAGGCATGTATAACGGAGACCAAGCAAGAAAACAAACTCTAGTCGATTATGGATTTAGACTTCCATCAGCGTTAGATAATAGACCTTTAAGATTTGACGAATTCGAAAGACGAATGGGAAATACTTTATATGTATCTGCAACACCAAACGAATGGGAACTTCAAAGATCAAAACAAATAGTTGAACTCGTAGTAAGGCCAACTGGATTAGTTGATCCTCAAATAACAATACTTCCAACAGAAGGACAAATTGAAGATTTAGAAAAAAGAATCACCGAAGTTATTTCTAAAGGAGAAAGAACATTGGTTACAACTCTAACTAAACGTATGTCCGAAGAACTTTCAAATTACTTAAAAGAGAAAGGCTTTAAAGTAGCTTATTTGCACAGCGATATTGAAACATTAGAAAGATCAGATATTTTGGATAATCTACGTAAAGGTGACTACGATATCTTAGTAGGTATTAATCTTTTAAGAGAAGGGTTGGATTTACCAGAGGTTTCATTGGTGGCGATTTTGGATGCAGATAAAGAAGGGTTTTTGAGAAGCAGAACTTCTTTGATCCAAACAATGGGACGTGCGGCGCGCCATGTGCAAGGGCAAGTTATCATGTACGCCGACAAAATCACTGATTCAATGAAAAATGCTATGGATGAGGTGGCGCGCCGCCGAGAAATTCAAATCGCATACAACACTGAGCATGGAATAACCCCAATATCCGTATCAAAACCTATCAGAGAAAGAATAATGGAAAAAACAGTAGATGAACCTTTAGGTGAAATAAAAGAAATGTCTATTGAAGATTATGACTTCAAAACCATGACAAAAAAGAAACAAAAAGAATTTGTAAAATCACTTGAGAACAAGATGAAAATGGCGGCAGAAATATTAGATTTTGAAACAGCAGCAGAAATAAGAGATAAGGTATTAGAACTTAAGCGAATGGTAAAAATTTTCTAACCTATATAAATTAATTGACTCTGATTGACATACTGAGAAATCAATTAATTTTCATTAAATCGGGTACAATTAATTTATATACCTCTAAGAGGTTATGTTTTTAGTGTTTAAAAATGAAGTTAATTAAACCGCCCAATAATTTAATATTTCAACAACGTATATATAAAGTTTTTGGTATTAGCCTTTGTAACATTAATACCATTGATGTTTCCACATAGTATAAAAGCGGCAACAGTAACTTGGGATGGTGGTGGTACAGATGGCACTTGCGGTGGCAATGCTGGTGACGGAAATAAATGGTCATGTGGAGCTAATTGGTCAACAGATAGCATTCCCGCGGCGGCGGACACTGCAGTATTTAACTCGACTTCGACTAAAAATGCTACTATAGATTCAAATATTTCAATTACAATCATAAACATAAACAGTGGTTATACTGGAACTATCACTCAGAATACAGGCGTTACAATAACTTTAACATCAGGTCTTTCAAGTGGGGCTTTTACACAAGCTTCCGGCACATTTACTGGCAGTAATTCATCTATCACTTTATCATCTGGTGGGTTTTCATTATCTGGAGGAACATTTACTTCAACTTCCGGCACATTTTCTATCGGTAGGAATATCAATATTACAGGCGGAACGTTTAATCATAATTCAGGTCTAATATCTTTAACAAACACATCACAGGATGCAAGCTTAACTTGTAACTCAGCCGTTTTTAATGGCATTAGCGGTATTAATAAAGGAGTGAGTGTTTTAACAATAAATAGTGGATGTACAATTCCGCTTTCAACCACAAATCCTAGTATCACAGGTGGAATAAGCAATAGCGGTACGATATCAGTAACTGGAAATTTTACTGTAAATGGATCGTATACAAGTAATTCGGGCGGAGTATTAACCATGACTGGTTCCACGATGACTGTTACAAGTAACCTTGTTTTAAACGCAGGAACATTTCCCTCTAACGTAACTACGCTTTACATATCTAACAACCTTAATAATACAGGGAATTTACTTCCTTCAGATATCAATCTAACCCTTCAAGGAACTTCATTTATAACTTTTAACTGTGGTAACGCAATATTTAATAGCATAAATTTAGCTAAAAGTTCGAGCTCAACTATCACTCCAACGGGAAATTGCACAACTAAGGATTTCACTCTGACCTCGGGAAACGTAAACAATCCAGCTTCTGCCTATAATTTAAATATAACAAGTGATTTAGTTTTAGATAACGATACATCTCAAAATTTTGGGGGAGCAAATCTTAGCGTTATACTAAATGGCAGTAGTGACCAATATATAACTCAATCAAACGTATTGTTTAAATCTCCTTTAACAATATCTAAATCAAGTGGAAAAGCAATTCTACTATCAAATCTAATTACAAGTAATTCTCAATCATGCACAATTTCACAAGGAACACTTAATCTTAATGGTTTTGATTTTGTGTGTTCTTCTACCTTTACAATAAATACTGGTGCAACCTTGGAAGCAAATGGCATCGAATACTTTACAGCTCCAACGAATCAATCACAATCATCTATTATTTATACTGGATCAGCTAATAGCACAATAGATTACGCAGCACTACCTTCTCTCAGTTATAAAAATTTAACTGTAAATTTAGCAGAAAATAATGATGTATTAGATAGTAGGAATTTGCTTAGTAATGCAATAAAAGGCCATTGGAAAATGGAGAATGGATCAGGAAGTGTAAGTGACTCATCTGGACAAAATAATACAGCAACTTTAAATGGAAATGCCGCTTATAGCACAACTGTTCCAACACTTACAGACGAAATCAACACATATTCAATTGATTTAGATGGAAGTGGTGACTATTTAAACCCGGGTAATAACCTCAATTTATTACAAAATGTAAAAGGTGCAACTTTAACCGCCTGGATTAGAAAACGAACGAATACAAGCTCAGACCAAATAGTAGGTTTAAGCACAGGTAATAGTACTAGTACTTCAAGAGTATTTATGGGTACAAGCACCTCAACAATAGAATGTGGAGCCAGATCACTAGATTCAGAATCAGTACAAACTGTAACAACAAATGCCAATGTAGTTACTACAAACACTTGGTATCACGTAGCATGTGTTGTTGATTATGGAAAAGATAAAATAACTATATACGTTGATGGTATACCACAACTAACAGACACACTAATTGATTTTTCTCAAGGTACAACCGAAAACACTGCGAGCCAAACAAGTTCAATTGGCATTGATGAAGATAAATCTGGTGGAGATTTTGATGGCCAAATTGACGAAGTTAGAATATACAGCAGACCGCTTTCTGGCAGAGAAGTTTCAGCTTTATATCAAGGTAAAACCACTAGTGCGATAGATACCACATTAACTGTTGATGGGAATTTTAGTTTAACTTCGGGAACTTTTTACTCTCCAGCAACCTTAAATATTTCTGGGAATTTTAGCAATACCGGAACATTTACACATAACTCAGGAACGATAGTTCTAAATGGTTCAAACCAGACAATAAACGGTGATACAACTTTCTATAATCTAACTAAAGCAACAGCTTCGACTGATACTTTAACTTTTCAGGGAAATAAAACACAAATAATAGCAAACACACTGACATTAACAGGTGTATCTTCAAATTTATTAAGATTAAGATCATCTTCGAATGGGACGCAGTGGAATATTAATCCACAGGGAACAAGAACAATAGAATATTTAGATGTTAAAGACAGCAATAATATAAACGCCAGCGTAATAGCTGTTAATGGTTTAAATATCACAGATTCCTTAAATAACACGAATTGGGGATTCGAATCGGGGGAACCAGCAATAACATTAACACCTGTATCGCCTGATCCAACAGCTGATACAACACCAACTGTAACAGGTACAGCAACTGATGCAGATGGAACAATAGCGCTAATTGAATATCAAATGGATGGAACAGGAAGCACCTGGAATTCTTGTACTGCAGATGATGGTTCATTTAATTCTAATAATGAAAATTTTACTTGTGATATTTCACCAACACTAAACCATGGAAATCACACTATTTATGTGCGTGCAACAGACAATGCAGCAAATGTAACTCCTAATGAAGATGCAGCAACAGACAGCTTTACTGTCGACATAACACCACCTGCAATTACAATTAATACTCCAACAAATCCTACAAATAACGCTACTCCGACATTAACAGGAAATGCAACCGATGCATTAAGCAATGTAAATAATATCCAATATCAAGTTGATTCAACAGGGGGAAGCTGGTCAAACTGTTCGGCTAGTGATGGGAATTTTAACTCTTCCTCAGAAAATTTTTCTTGTACAATTGTATCAACGTTATCAGATGGTAACCATCTGATCTATTTTAGAGGCGTAGACTCTCTATCCAACACTACTACAAACAACGATGCCGCAAGCGAAGACTTTGATGTTGATACCACTGCGCCCACTGTTCCTGGTACGCCATCGGCAACAACACCAGCAAATGATTCAACACCTACATGGCAATGGAATCAATCTACCGATGCAATTGCAGGTCTATCAACAATAACAGCGTATACAATGCAGTGGTCAAAGCAATCTGATTTTAGTTCAGGTGTGTCATCCGCTCAAGTTGGAACAAACAATTGTAGTCTTGGAATTTGTACATATACAACAGGCTCTGTTTCAAACGGCACATGGTATTTTAGAGTAAAAGCTACTGATACATTAGGAAATGAATCTGCTTATTCTTCTAACGGTAGTAGATTTATAGATACAAGTGCAGCATCTATAACTTTAACGGCTATATCACCAGACCCAACAACAGATACAACACCAACATTAACAGGTAGTGTAACCGATGGTAACAGTAATATTTCTAGTGTTGAGTATCAAATGAACAGTACTAGCAATTCCTGGAGTTCCTGTACATCGGATGATGGGCTATTTGATGAATTAACAGAGACCTTTACCTGCCAAGTAACAAGTGAGTTAACTGGTGGCAGTCATACGATATATACAAGGGCTACTGATGCCTCTAATAATGTTACCTCTAATATTATTGCGCATAGAGATACATTCGCTGTGGATATCTCTGCACCAACGATAACGCTTACACCATATACACCTGACCCAACAGCAGATGACACACCAACCATTAGTGGATCTGCAACCGATAGCACCGCTACTATTTCGAATATTCAATATCAGTATGATGGAACTGGAGGCACTTGGCGTAACTGTACTGCAACCGATGGAGCATTTGACGAAGCAACCGAAGAGTTTACCTGCACTCCAAATACAGGATTATCAGATGGAAACCATACTATTTATGTGAGAGCCACAGATTCAACTGGAAACACAACAACAAATGGCTCAGCAAGTACAGATAGTTTTATAGTTGATACAACTTATCCAAGTGTTAGTTTGACAGCAATATCTCCAGATCCAACAAATGACAATACACCAACTATTATAGGAACTGCTACAGATGTAACAGGAACAGTCAGCAATGTTCGTTATCAAGTTGATGCAACTGGTGGAAGTTGGTCAAACTGCACGGCAGACGATGGGGTATTTGATGAAAATATCGAAAGTTTTAGTTGCACCCCAAGCTCATCTTTATCAGATGGGAGCCACACCATTTACGTTCAATCTATTGATGCTTTAAGTAATACTATGGACGTGGCTCATTTGGCAAGTGATGCCTTTGTGATAGACACAACAAGCGCCATCATAACGCTTGATACGATTATATCAGTAACCGATACGACACCTGAAATAACAGGAAGTGTAGTTGATTCACTTTTAACTATATCGAATGCTCAATATCAAATGGATGGAACAGGAGGAACTTGGAATAGCTGTACGGCAGACGATGGAACTTTTGATGAAGCGAATGAAGATTTCACTTGTAATGTATCATCACCATTAAATAATGGAAGCCACACAGTTTATGTTAGAGTAACTGATTCAGACGGCAAAACTACTTCAAATGGAGCAGCTGAAACAATGATTTTTGTTGTAGATACAACACCTCCAACTATATCAGTAAACGCAGTAACACCTGATCCAACCAGCGATACTACTCCATCTATAACAGGTACCGCAACTGATGCAAACGCATTAACAGCTGCAGTTTTACTACAAATAGATGGGACAGGCAGTACTTGGACAGCTTGTACTGCAAACGATGGTACTTTTGACGAAGCAAGTGAGACTTTTTCATGTACAGCACCTAGTGCACTATCTGAGGGATCACATACTTTTTATCTAAGAGGTATAGATTCGCTAAACAACATGACCACATCCGGTTATACAACCGACACATTTGTAGTTTCAACTACCAGCCCGATAATAACGCTTGGTACAGTAGCACCAGATCCAACAAGTGATACAACACCAACGCTTACAGGCAGTGCAGCAAGCACTTATTCGACGGTAACTAATATTCAATACTAAATAGATACTAAAAATGGAACATGGAATAACTGTACAGCTGATGATGGAAACTTCGATGAAGATAACGAAAATTTTACTTGTACAGTGTCAATAGCAGTTAGTCAAGGCGCACATACTTTCTATGTTCGAGCTACTGATGCAGTAGGCACAACAACAGCCAATGACGATTTGGAGTCAGATTTATTTACAATAGATACAGGAGGTCCAACAATTTCAATTTCTGCTTTATCACCAGACCTCAACGGCGACAACACACCAACATTCACAGGTACTGCTAGCGATATCTTTAGTACAGTTAATGCAGTAAGCTATCAGATAGACAGTACAATTGGTTCTTGGAGTGCTTGTACTCCTAACGACAGCTTATTTAACTCATCATCCGAAGTTTACAACTGTACAACAACAAGTCTAAGTGACGGCAGTCATACAATTTACACAAGAGCTACGGATAATTTAAGCAATACAACATCTCTGGCTTCATATGCACAAGACACTTTTACTATAGATACAAATCCACCTTCAACACCAGGAACACCATCAGCAATAACATCTTCTGATGACTCAACACCAACTTGGAACTGGACAGAATCAACCGATAGTGGCTCAGGTTTATCGCCTTCTTCTGCATATACGTTACAATGGTCAACATCATTAGATTTTTCTAGTGGAGTTTCAACTGGAACAATAGGAACATCATCATGCTCAGCCGGAATATGCTCTTACACTCATTCTGTAAACCTCTCAAACGCAATATGGTATTTTAGAGTCAAAGCTACTGATTTATTTGGCAGAGAAAGTTCATATTCCACAAATGGGTCAATATCAATTAGTGCAAATTCAGACACACAAGCACCAAATGGATCAATATCAATTAACATTGGCAACAATGTAAATCCAAAATATACAAACATTAAAAATGCGACATTGATAATAACTGCAAATGACGATATATCATCAACCGAAAACCTACTAATGATGATTTCTGATAACTCTACTTTTACAAATGCCTCTTGGGAAAACTTTGCCTCTTCAAAAGATATTACATTAAGCAATGCAAACGGAACTCAAACTTTTTATGCAAAATTTAAAGACGATAATAATAACCAATCTGATAGTGTTTTTGACACTATTATTTATGACACAATAGCACCAAATGCCCCAAAATTGAAAACTCCAAAAAATCAAACCACAACACCTGATAATAAACCAACTTTCGAATTTAAGAAGTCTGAAGACACTCAGAGCGGAATCAATTATTACCAACTAATAATTGATGATAAAACAATGGTTAATAATATATCACCAACTACGCCTGGCGAAAGCGATAATCATATACGCGAATCCAGTCAAGCTACTATGGAATACGATGGTAGCTATATTAAAGTAACACCAAAAACAACTTTATCTGAAGGCAAACATACCTGGAAAATTCGCGTATATGATAATGCTGAAAATGCAGAGAATTCTTCTGTATGGAAAATACTAATTGATACCAATAAGCCAAACTTACAACTATCTCAAATAGGGGAAACAAAAAAGAAGATAACTCCAACTTCAAACAGCGACAACATTTTTATAACAACAAAAAGAAATCCTGAATTCATAGGTATAGCAGAAGCAAATGCATTAATAAAGATCAAAATAGTGGATCATTCAATTTGTGAAACAAAAGCGGATAATAATGGTAATTGGTCGTGTACACCAAATGAAAATTTAAATACGAATATAAGATATAGAATTGAAATTTCGGCCTATGATGAGATGAAAAATGAAACTATATTACCCGATATTTATTTAATAAGAACAGAATATAATTACTCAACAGAAATTATTAAAATAGAAGAAACACCAAACGATCAAATTACTAAAACTGCCACACACAAATCTAGCGATAATGATTACAATCTTACTATAAAAGTCGTAGATCAAAATACCAATCCTATACAAAATATAAAAATCACAGTATTTTCTGAACCAAAAGAGGCTTTCACGAATGAAAAAGGTGAAGTTTATTTTGCCGAAATGCCAGAAGGTAAACACAATATAATTATTGAATATGAAGATGGAAGTGGAGAACAAGGCATTGAATTAGTCGGTGAAAATAAAAATATACGGTATGAAATAATGATAATAAAAACTTCAGAAACCCCGACATGGATTTGGTCACTAATAACACTATCAATATTAATTATTGGTTTTCTCTCTTATAAGCTTTATAAATCAAAAAAGGAAAGTTGATGAATTAAGGAAATGGTCGTAGAATCTCTTTAATGCCAAAGATAAAACGCTTTATCTATACTTTAATAACCTTAGTAATACTCCTTGCTGGTGGAACAGCAGTATATGCTCAATCAAACCCGGAAGCTTTAACTCAAATACAAACAAAATATAATGAATTTTTAAGATACCATCAAAATATAAAAATCCAAACAGGAGAAACCTCTAAATATATATTAAGCTTATCCGCGCTAAATAATAAGGAGGTTAAAACTTTAACTGAATCTTATAATCGAATATTTATTGATGAAAACATAAATCTTAATGAACTACCTAAAATTGAAGTTATAAAGACATTAAGATTGGCACTTGTAAGATATGAAAATCTAAACCTTTCAATATATAAAATTTTAGGCCAAATAAATGATTTAACATCCACAATTAATGAATCTGGATTTGCAACAGAAAATGTTTCAACAGAAATAGAGACTTTGTCCGATAATATTGTACGAATAGAGGCTAATTTATCAACCTTAAATTATGTAGTCGATCAAATTGAACAAAGTACAATGTCATTAGAAGAGGGCATAAGCTCTTCTTCCAACTTGATTAAAAATATTAATACAGAATATAAAACCATGTTTAGTAAATTTTTAGAATTAACAGCAAATGCAAAATGATAATCCAGGAAATCCTTCTGAATATATCTATAACAAAAGCACAATAGGTGGTATAGATCAGTCAAAGCTGGAATATAAAGAATCTTTAAAAGAAAAGATTTATATTTCTAAACCCAGTCATATGTATTCGTGGGTAATATTATTCATAATTGTTTTTGTAATGATTTTAGGTGGAGTACTATACTTTGTTTATCCTGATTTAATGCAAAGCTTAGGAATTAACTCTAATTCAACAAATCAAGCTACTGATGCAAAAAACAAAGAAGACATTGCTTTAAAACAAAAGATGGCAGAGGAAAAAAGCTTACGTGAAAGATACCTAGAGATTAAAACTCCATTAACTTTAGATAACGATGAAACTATCTCAAAAATAAAAACATTAGACTTAAATATGCCTCCACAGGATATGGCTCTTATTCTTTCAGAACAAACATTGATTAATATTCAACTTGAGTTTTCAAAAGTAGCAGAAATATATCTAGGTGGAAAACCAACAAACAACCCTTCTACTAATAATATCTATATAAATACAAAACATGGATTCTCATTTAGTTTGCCAGAAAACTATCAATATTTATCAGAAGATGAAAAAGAAGGCACTTCCTTTATTTATTTTGGAATACCAAAAGAAGGAACACCTACTGCATTTTTAACTGTAAAAGTGAATGCCAATACTAATTATGCAACATTAGAAAAATGTAACGGTCAAAACGAAAACACATGTCTAGAATCTGGAAAAAACTGGGGACAAAATAATGATGTAGAAAAAATAATTCTAAGCGGAAAGAATGCAGAGAGTTTCTACGTATCAGAAGGAAAAGACAACTCATATCATATTGTTCAAACGGTAGATAATCCTACAATTTCTTTACAAATGGTTGTCTCTGAAGGTGGTTTAGATAAAGACTTCTCTCAAATCATCAATACCTTTAAATTCAACTAAAATAAAAATTACTACCCAACATTACCCAAAAATTATGTTAGAATTCTTGAGTTATGCCAGAATTTATTAAAGTACGAGGCGCAAAAGAACATAATCTGCAAAACGTTAGTATAGACATCCCCAAAAACAAAATGGTGATTTTTACAGGAGTTTCCGGCTCAGGGAAATCCTCTCTCGCCATGGATACAATCTATGCAGAAGGTCAAAGAAGATATGTTGAATCATTATCATCTTATGCTAGGCAATTCTTGGGCGTAATGAAAAAGCCTGACGTTGAATCAATCGAAGGTTTATCTCCAGCTATAGCAATTGACCAAAAAACTGTATCTCACAATCCAAGATCTACCGTAGGAACAGTAACTGAAATATATGATTATTTAAGATTATTATTTGCAAGAATTGGGCATCCTCACTGTCCAAACTGCGGAGATGAAATCTCCCAATTATCAGTTGATCAAATAGTAGATCTTATTATAGATATTCCAGTCTCAAAACAAACAAAAAATAAGAGAATTATGCTTATGGCGCCACTTGTAAAAGAGCGAAAAGGGGAATATCAACAACTATTTGCTAACTTATCAAAGCAAGGTTTTTCAAGAGTAAGAGTCGATGGAAAACTTATATCTTTAAGCGATGATATTAATTTAATAAAAACCAATAAACATACAATTGATGTAATAGTAGATAGACTCGTGTTACCTCAAAGAGATGCTTTTGACAAAGAAATGTTAAGCCGTATTACTCAATCTGTAGAAGCTGCTTTAAGGCTTGGTAATGGATATGTAATCGCAGGTGAAGTATTAGATTCATCATTTGATTTCCCAGAAAACCCTCAACTTATAAGTGACCATTTGTTCAGTGAAAGATTTGCATGCGCAAAATGCAATATTTCATTACCTGAACTTGAACCTAGAACTTTTTCCTTTAACTCTCCACAAGGAGCATGCGAATACTGTACAGGCTTAGGAGTTGAGCTCAAAATAGACGAAAATATTATAACTGCAGAAGATTTAAGCGTACTTGAAGGAGGAATAATCCCTTGGGCATCCCTAATCGAAAAAGATACTTGGAATCACTCTCTAATTGAAGCAGTAGCAGAAAAAAAATCCATAGATTTAAGAAAAGCTCTTAAATTATTAAGCAAAGAACAATTAAAAACCTTATTACATGGAACTGCTTCAGAAACCTTTAAATTTAAATACAAGGGTAGGGAAGTCGAAAGCAAATATGAAGGAGTCATCCCAAATCTTGAACGCAGGTATAAAGAAACTAACTCAGACTATATTAGAAACGAAATAGAAAGATTCATGATAAAAGAACCTTGCCCTGAATGTTTGGGTGCTAGATTAAACAAGCAAGCATTAAGTGTAACCATAAAATCAAAAAATATTTCCGAAATATCTAATCTTTCAATCAAAGAATGCGAGGAATGGATAAAAGAATTAAGCATAAAAAATCTACCTAAACGCGAATCTGAAATTTCGCTACCAATCATTAAAGAAATAGAATCAAGATTAAACTTTTTAATTGATGTCGGTTTAACTTATCTAACTTTAAGCAGAACGTCTTCAACTCTAGCAGGAGGAGAAGCTCAACGTATTAGATTAGCATCTCAAATAGGCTCAAAACTATCTGGCGTGTTATATGTATTGGATGAACCATCCATTGGACTTCACCCAAGAGACCACAGTCGACTAATTAAAACATTAAAAAACTTAAGAGATTTAGGCAACACAGTTTTGGTCGTAGAACATGATGATCAAACAATGCTTGAATCTGACTATATTATAGACTTCGGACCTGGCGCCGGTCACAAAGGTGGCACAATCACCGCTCACGGCACACCTGAAGAATTAATGAAAAACAAAAACTCGCTCACCGGCGCCTACTTATCTGGACGAAAAAAAATAGACATTCTAAATTATCTATCCGAAGACGAGCTTGATTTACACAAAAAGCACAATAGCAAAGAAATAAATAAATCTATAAAAATTGCCAACGCGACTGGTCATAATTTAAAAAATGTAACAGCAGAATTTCCTTTAAATAAATTTGTCTGCGTAACAGGTGTTTCAGGCTCGGGTAAATCCACCTTAGTGAATGAAACCTTATTAGCAATGCTTAAACAAGAAATGGGTCTTAAAAATGACGAAAAGCCAGCTCCAAATAAAGGAATAACTGGTGCAGACCAAATTGATAAAGTAATTAGCATTGATCAAAACCCAATTGGAAGAACTCCACGAAGTAATCCTGCAACATATACAAAGGTTTTTGATGATATTAGAGCCTTATTTACACAAACAAACACAGCTAAAATGCGTGGATACCAACAAGGAAGATTCTCATTCAATGTAAAAGGTGGAAGATGCGAAGCATGCCAAGGAGACGGTCAAATTAAAATAGAAATGCAATTTATGCCAGATGTTTATGTAGATTGTGAAGTCTGTGGAGGAAAACGTTACAACCGTGAAACTTTAGAAGTAGAATATCGTGAAAAAAACATTGCTGATGTCTTGGACATGACCGTTGAAGATGCTTTAGTATTTTTCTCCAATCACCAAAAAATTTACCATAAATTAAACACATTAATGGATGTAGGCTTAGGATATATAAAACTTGGACAATCAGCCACAACTTTAAGCGGAGGAGAAGCCCAAAGAATAAAATTATCCGCAGAACTTGCCAGAAAAGGCACAGGTAAAACATTCTATATATTAGACGAGCCAACAACAGGCTTACATTTTGCTGACATTGAAAGACTAATCGCTATAATAAAGCGACTTGTATTAAGAGGAAACACAGTTCTAGTAATAGAACACAACACAGACGTAATCAAAAACGCTGACTATATAATCGACATGGGACCTGACGGTGGAAAAGACGGCGGACAAATTGTCTTTGCTGGACACATCGAAGAATTACTAAAAGCAAAAACTCACACTGCTGAAGCATTAAGACAAGCAATCAAAAATTAAGGAAAATTTAAAAGAGGGGTTTTAATTTACTATTAGAAAATGACTTTTTTGTTTTTGATATGTTTGATGAGATTTGAAGTTCGAATTGAACAACGAATTTAAATCAAAACTAGATCAAAAACAAAACCCCAATGGTTAAGGACTTCGCGCAAGGCGGATCGCAACGAAAGTTGCAATACTGGGCACAGATGCCTCGCGCAAAGTCCAAAACCAAAGCCTACTCACAAGGGCTCAAACTTGGGAGTAGAGATTACCGTTGCAATGCATTACGGACAATCTGGATCAATAGCTGGACAACCAGAGGCGGATCAACATTGATCAGAATAGCTGCGGTGAATTGGCAACCTTCACCTGTGAAATGCGATAGGTCGCCATCACCCCAATTGACATCAAAACTCTTGATATCCGCTGCATCCCCACTGTTGGGATTGTAGCATAAGGGGTTAGTTGTCACTGGTTTGTAATCATCCGCCTCACCATAAATCTTGGCATAGAAGGGGATTGGATCAAGGACCCACAGACAAGTCCGGTAACCATGCACAAAGGAAACATCAGGAATCTTTGGAACGATGGTATTCGTCAGGGTCAGATATGTTGTGACTGTGTACATGCCAATGGCTTGCCAGTTTCCTTCCTCATCTTGAACCCAATCTTCGGGTTTTTCAGAAACCACTTTCACGCGTAACGCACGCTTGCCTTCGCAGGGATCTTTCGGTGGGGTGGCACCAGGCGGCGTTTGCACGATTGGCAAATAGCAGGGGTGATTTGTGATTGGCGTCGGCGCTTCATTAATGGTGATCAGGACATCCGAATCTTTGATGTCATTGCCTTGATCAGTGTTTCTGCTATTTGAGCGAATTTCCACCTGGTTAGTGAGAAGCGTATCCGAAACCAGACCGGTTGGCGCGATTGCCTCATAGGTAAGTGTAAAAAACTCACCCGCCTCGAGATCTCCAAGATAGCAAACCATGTCAGGCTGATCAAAGTTACAACCAAGCGGGAGCGGCATAACAAGCGTCAACGAAGCTGGAATTGTATCCGTCACTACTGCATTGAAGGCGATACCCGGTCCATTGTTCCCACCGATAACCGTATAGGTCAGATGCCCTCCTTGTTGCACCGTTGTTGGTGTGACCTGCTTCACACGAATGTGTGGATCCGCGGGTGGCAGTTGAAGACCTAGGTCGACATCGTCGCGGTTTTGCCCAGGAAGCAGATTATAACAACCAAGTCTGCCCGTCATTCGCTCAACATTGCTATCGATGTCAGAGGAACCCATGGAAGGGAAGGTGAAAGAAGTATACTCGGACCCATCTGGAGCTTCAGCAAAAAGGCAATGCGTACCCGACGTAGTTTCGAAGGTATAAAACCCATTTGCATCGGTGAGGAGTGTTTGTTCAACGCTTCCATCAGGCTTCCGCATTTGGATTTCACACCCCTCGACACTTGGTTCACTATCTCCTTGCAAGCCATCATTGTCTCTATCTTCCCAACAGCGATCGCCGATGCTTGCAGGTTGCCATAGTCCCATGTCGATGGTCATATTGCTTTCGCCAGGCATCAAGGTCAGGCAGGGTGTCAAACCGGTTTGATCAGCATCGCTGTCGACAGCATCATCATCACCTTGGTTCGATGAAGAAATCTTCCATGAAGCAACTGTGTCAAACTTGATTTGATACTTGCCCGAGGGGACCAAAAACTGATAGTTGCCGTTGGCATCTGTGACTGCTTGTTCGATCTGTTGTCCGTTACAGGTTTGCAGTTGTACTTGCCATCCATCAACACCTTGCTCACTTTGGTCTTGAACACCATCCGCATTGACATCATTCCAAATACGGTCGCCGATTAGGCTGGGTACTGGAACCGTGATGGCGCCGCCGGATGTGATAGTGTTCGGAATGTAATCCTCACCAACGCCCGCGTCTTGTTGCGAACCACTATACGCCACAATCCTAATTTGGCTAGGCATTGTTTGGTAAGCACTTTTCAAATTGAACTTTACGTAAGCGGTATCAGACAAAACGCCTACCGAGTACAACCATGGCACTTGCGTGTCCAATGGGAATCCAAATTGAGGTTCATACCAAACACTACCAGGTTTCGCAGGCGCACAACGCAAAACATTGTCTTGTCTTTCCGCACTAACCCCGCAGACGTAATCCAATTTCTCGCGACCAACACCAAAGACGTAACTCTCCGTGGAATTATTATCAAAGAAATCGATATCAACCCCACTCAGATCACTTAACCCCTTCGATGTACCAACTGGATTTCCATCGCAGTCAGCGTCACCCACCCTACACTCTGCTTTCGCAAAAATGTTGAGATTGAAATCCACATCAACGGTAGCAGTCAAGATTTGGAAATCCCAACCAGCATTGCCGAGCGGAGACCCAACATCGCCTTTGCCGTCTGAACCCACAAAATCTTTGTGAACAACTGTGATTTTATCCGTCGAGGTGAGGACTTCCGTAACTCCAGGATTGCTCACATCGGCTTCGGCAAAAACCGGAATCGGCAACCAAATCGCAAATGCGAACAACAACGGAACCAACCACTTGAAATACTTACTCATATAACCTCCTATGGTTTTTGAGTAATCGAACATAAAATTGTTAATTTTACTTCCCTAACAAAAGCGTGAGCCTCCAAAGGTCTCTTGCGAGATCTACCTTGGCACTTTTGTCCAATAGAACTAGCTTGTATTCTTAAACACAAACTAAAACTCTATCGGACAAAAGTGCTTAGGCTTTTGAGCTTTTTCATTTTCTAATAGTAAATTGTAAATGTGCTGATAAATTAAGGTATTATTTTTATTGTTCAGAATTTGAACTTCTATAGTAAAGGCCTTGGGAGGAGAACTATCGGACGCAAATTTTATACGAGAGTTTTAATTTTTGCAATAGGGAGATTGAAAAAGGTCGGACCCTTGTAAGGGTCCGTTCTATTCGCAACACCATGTTAAAATAAATTCATGCTGGAAGTTGATTTGAAAAGCCAATATACATCTCTTCCCGAGACCCCGGGAGTCTATATTTACCGCAGCGATAAAAACCGCGTTTTATACGTTGGCAAAGCAATTAATCTTAAAAATCGTGTTTCAAGTTATTTCCAAAAAACTGAATTACTAGGAAGCAAAACCAAAGCATTAGTCGATAGAATAGTAAAAATTGAGCATATTAAAGTTCAAAATGAAATAGAGGCTTTGCTTTTGGAAGCTGATCTAATCAAAAGATATAGACCTCCATATAATATAGAGCTTAAAGACGATAAATATTATAAATTCATAGTAATCGAAAAGGGTCGGACCCTAAAAGAGAACGGACCCTCTCCTTGGAAAATCACGACATCCAGAAAAGAAGAGGATGACCTCAAAAATGAGTATTTCGGTCCATTTCCTGATGGAGGTGCGGTTAATATTATTCTCAAATCTTTACGAAAAGTCTTTCCATATAGGGATTGTTCAAATGCTAAATTTACAAGATATAAAAAAGCAGGTCGCCCTTGTTTATATGGCCATATAGGCGTATGTCCAGCACCTTGCCAGTCAGAAAACGCAATCCAAATAAATAACGAGAATATTAAAAAATTTAAAGAATATCTAAAAGGGGATAGAAAAAAATTATTCCAAGCTATAGAACGCGAAATGAAAATTCTTTCAAAAAATCATGAATTTGAAAAAGCAGCTCAATTAAGGGATCAACTTATTAGCTATCAATATTTAACTCAAGAAAAACGAAATATACGAGAATATATTGAAACTCCAACATTAATAGATGACGAGGGAATCGCATCTCTAACTGACTTAATTACTAGACTTAATGAAGTTTACGCTCGATTAAATTTACCTCAAATCCATATAAATCATGATGAATTAAGCAATTTCAGAATCGAAATTTTCGATATTTCAAACTTTCAAGGATCCAATGCTGTTGGCTCAATGACAGTTTTAATAGGTGGAATTTCCGCAAAAGGGGAATACAGAAAATTTAAAATCAAGACAAAAGATACACCAGATGATTTTGCCATGATGCAAGAAACGTTGACTCGCAGATTCAGTAGTACGAACATAAAGAAATGGGGTACTCCTAATTTAATAGTTATTGATGGAGGAAAAGGACAGTTATCATCAGCAATAGAAGTTTTGAACGAAACGGAACCCTTCGCAAGGTCCAATCCCTGTCATATCATCGGTCTTGCAAAAAAATTTGAAGAAATAGTAATACAAAAAGCTTCAAAAGATTTCGAAGTAATCGATATCCCAAACAACACTAAAGCTATTAGACTATTACAAAAAGGCCGTGACGAAGCCCACCGATTTGGAATAACCTACTATAGAAAACTGCATAGAAAATCGATATTTGAGAAATAGCTATACGCCTAAAATATATTCAAGCAAATCACCTCGATCAAATAAAGCTCTTATTTTATCGCTATCAACATATTTGCCCATTGAACATTTTAGATAATAACGAGCAACAAATTCATCAACGACTTCCGAAGAAGCTTGCGATAACGCTTCTATATCAAGGATATTTCGGTGATTAAGATCATCAAAAACCAACGCTAAATTTTCGCAATGTTCAGAAGAAAATTCAATATTATTCATTAAAAGGAGATTATACTAATATGTAACCGGTCTGAGAAAAAAATTTTAAAGTGCAAAAATAAATTTGCGATTTTCTTCTCAGACCTGAGTGGTTACATAATGCTACTTGCGAGCCATAGGCATCCAGGAGCGGTTAACAACTGTCAAGTTCATTGGATTGCTGGTGACGCCAAACTTGTTGGACATATAGACTTGGTACAAACCGCCGTCAATGTTTTCAATCCGGCCGCATGCCATTGTTTCTGTTGCGTCCACAGGAGGAACATCAAAATAGCCGTCTGGTAGACGAAACACAAAACCTCCGCCGGTGATTTGGCCAAAAACGCAGAACTCCTGTCCAGCAGAAACCGTAGACGGGGAAATTGAAGTCAAAACATTACCTGCCGAAGGTTCAATTTGCAGAGGTTGCGTTCCTGAAAAAACATAGGCGCCAGAGAGAATGAATTTGTAGAACGACTCAACTCGTACTGTTTCAGTAACCAAACCAGCAATTGCGCCAACAACTAATCGCGTGCGTCCGTGAGGCGCCAATTCTACCAGCCAACTAGCCGAGGCTCCAGAAACTGTTTCAGTGATATGGTTTCCAAAGTTAGAATCAACATAGTTTGCCAAAATTGAACCGATAATCCGATTTTCCGAGATTGCAGTTGTAACAGTGATAAATTGGGTGCTATCCGTACTGTTTGTCAAATTGACGTGAGAATAGATTCTTGATCCAGAAGTAGCAGTATAGACAAGATTAATTCCCACCTGAACATTTTCGTTTCGCTTCACATCTTGAGCTTTGGCATGTTGACCAAAAGAAAACAAGAAAATGAATCCCAAACTGATGAATACCATAATCAACCGTTTCATAAAACATCCTCCTTAAGGATTGAAAGAGTTTATTTTGCCTTCTCTCAGGGGTTTTGAGATTGCAAACCAATTTAAGCACCGAATTTGCTAAAAGCTTGATTTAGCTTGATATTTCAGTATTTAAACAGGTTTGCAATCTGTATATATTTAAGTAGCATTATGTAATTGTGCAAAGATTTGTTAATTTTTATCCGCAAAGGATTAAATAAACAAATAAAAGCCGCTTTTTAAGCGCCCGGAAAGTATACAACAAAAGGGCAGTATGTCAAGCTATAGGCCTTCGACTAATTTTGAGCGTTCTTGCCTTAAATCTTCTTTTCCTATATAACTTAACTATGCTTAAATCTGTTATTCAGGCTTTTTTGGTTAATTTAGCTTCTTTATGGGTAGCCGATTATTTTTTAACTGGCTTTGATATCAGAAGCGAATTAAAAGTTTATGCCATCGCAGCTGTAGTTTTAATTTTAGTTAACTTTATTGTTAGACCAATTTTAAATATTATTTCGTTTCCAATAAATCTAGTTACGCTAGGTCTTTTTTCATGGCTTTTAAATATCGCCCTTATTTATATTGTAGTATTACTTGTTGATGGAATAAGGCTCGCGGAAGGCATATTACAACTAGATAGATTAGGTATAATAGCGTTAACTCTTCCTAATATTGATTTAACAAGATTTTTTACTTTAGTAGTTGCAACTTTTATAATAGGTTCTGTAAACTGGTTGCTACGTAAATTAGTTTTTTAAAATATGTATTTAGATATTGCTCAGTTAGTATTATCATTTTTATTAATAGGTTTGGTCATCTTACAGCAAGGTGAGACTGGTTTATATTCCGCAACATCTAATATAAATAGGACTCGAAGAGGTGTTGATAAATTTATTTTTAGATTAACCTTTGTAGTAATAGTAGCGATGGTAGGGGTAGCAATTGCTAACTTCATCATATGATTTTTTCTTATTTAAAGTTAATTCTCATAAAAGTTGCCTTGGCAATTTTTACATTTATTCCTCAAACTTATTTAGCAGTTGGATTAACAGGCTCGCCTTCAACTTTAATACCACACGAAGTCGGTAATGATTCCGAACAAGTGATATCAGATTTGATATTCAGAAAGCTTTTTAAATATGAAGATGGTGAATTAAGAGAAGATTTAATCTCAGCTTGGACTATTTCCGAAGATAAAAAATATTATGAATTTGATTTAAAACCAAATTTATTCTGGCAGGATGGAGAACAAATAAATACCGATGATATTTTATATACATTTTCACTTTACCCTTCACTTATAGATACAATGGAACTTCAAAAACTTGGAGATCTTAAATTCTCAGTAAAATTAACTACTCAAAACGCAGTATTACCAAGCATTTTAACTTTTGGAATTGAACCGCAACACTTAAGCAAACAACCGAGAATAAACCCTATTGGATCAACAAGCTATAGAATTGCTTTTGTAGAAGTCGAGAATGGAAGAACAAAATCTATAACTTTACAATCATTTCAAAAGGACAAAAAATTCCCAAGATTGAAATTTAGATTTTACGACAAAGAAGATGATTTAAAAGAAGCTTATAAATTAGGCGAGATAGACACATTCTTCTCCAACTCAGATTTTGTTTGGGAAGGAGTAGTTTCAAAGCCAATTAATTATATTGGAAGATATTTTGCACTAATTTTTAATACAAGTGGTCAAAAATTTTCATCCGCAGATAATAGAAACTTTATAGTTAAATCATTAAATAAAGACGATCTATTAAAAAGAAGCTATTATAGTTTAGCTCTAAAAGCACAAGGGCCAATTAGCTACTCTCCTTACACAGATATAGCCTTTGCAAATGAAGTCTTTGATCCAAATTTAAAACTCACACCGAGCCAAGAAAAAAGTTTATCATCAATTAAAGTTTTATTACCTAACACACCTGATGGTCAACAAATAGAAGGATATTTACGATCTCAATGGCAAAAATACAATATCTCACTTGAAACACAATATATTGATACCCAAGATTTATTTGATGCAGTAGGTAACGAAAATTACGATATGATATTTATCGGACACGAAACGACACCAGATCCTGATAGATATACATTTTGGCATTCAACACAAAAAGATTTCTTAAATTTAGGAAATTTTGAAGATTTGAGATCTGATAAATCTTTAGAAGAAGGTCGAAAAACAAACATCCAAGAAGAAAGACAAACACATTACCATATCTTTCAAGATGTGATGCGAACTAAAAATCCAGCAATATTTTTATATCATCCTGGAACAAAAATTTATATGAAAGAATCAAAACTAATTCCTTTGCCTGTAAAAATTTATAATCCTACGGATATATTAGATTATTTATAAACGAAGATGTCTGAATCTACACTTGAAGCAAAATTTAAAACACCAATGATGCAGCAGTATCTAAATTTAAAGAAAGACTATCCAGATTGTCTGCTATTTTTTAGAATGGGAGATTTTTACGAACTTTTCATGGAAGATGCAGAAAAAGGCGCACAAGCAATGGACATTGCCTTAACATCAAGATCAAAAGGTTCAGAAGAAAAGATACCAATGTGTGGAGTTCCATTTCACGCAATAGATTCCTATCTTGGAAAAATTGTAAAAGCTGGTTATAAAGCAGCAATATGCGAACAAACCAGCAAACCAAAGCCTGGAGCTGAATTAGTAGAAAGAAAAGTAGTTCGTATTATTACACCTGGAACAATAGTTGATGAAAACTTGCTTTCTACAAAAGCAAATAATTTTTTAATAACTTTTTTAATATTCCAAAATAAAATTTGTTTTTGTTATACCGATGCAAGTACGGGAGAATTTTATATTAAAGAAATATTTCATGACGGGTCAGAAAAAAATTTATATCAAAATTTAATAAATGAAATAAAAAGAATTAATCCTTCAGAAATAATACTATCTAACGATCTTTATCATAACTATGAACTATTAAATAACTTGCAAAACAATGCAGATGCTAATATTTATCCTTTTAGAGTGGATTTAAAAAAGACTCATATAGAACTACAATATTTAATCGAATTTTTTAAAGTCAAAACTTTAGATGTATTTGGAATCAATGAAGATAATCCAGAAATGATAAAAACTATTTATGTTTTAGTAAATTATCTTCAACACAATTTTAAATCTGGAATAAAACACATTAACAAAATAATAAACGCAAATGAAAACGAACACATGCGTCTTGATTCAGATACAATTCATAACTTAGAAATATTTCATACAAACAGAATAGGATCAGGAAGAGCAAAATCTCTTAGTCTCTTTGAAACAATAAATAAAACTTCAACACCAATGGGTGAAAGAACGCTTAGAAATTGGATAATATATCCTCTTATTGATTTAAACGAAATAAAAATCCGACAAGATGCAACAGAATCTTTAATTGAAAATAAAAAATTAATAGACATCTTAGACGAAAAGCTCAAGAAAATAGGGGATATAGAAAGAATTTTATCAAGACTAGGAACGCAAAGAAGTAATCCAAGAGATTTAGTAAATCTAGCGAATTCAATAAATGCATCATCTGAAATTCTAGAAATAATAAATACACTACCTCAAATAACAAATCAATTAAAAATCACATCTGAAGTTAAAGCCAAAGCAAAAGAAAGTTCAGAAAAAATTAATGAAGCAATAAAAGAGAACCCTCCGCTATCCATTAGAGAAGGAAACATCATCAAAGATGATTACAACATTGAGCTTGATGAACTAAAATCTAGCATTAAAGATAGCAAAGAATGGATAATTCAATTAGAAAGCATTGAAAAACAAAAAACTGGAATCCACAATTTAAAAGTAGGATTCAACAGTGTTTTTGGATATTACATTGAAATAACAAAATCCAATACAAATTTGGCACCAGCCCACTATATTAGAAAACAAACGCTCGTAAATGCTGAAAGATATATAACACAGGAATTAAAAGAAAAAGAAGAAATAGTATTACGGGCAGAGGAAAAAATAAACGAACTAGAGGCAGACATTTATCAATCACTAGTTAATGACATTATTCAATATATTCCTGAAATACAAATAATGGCAAAGGCTATCGGTATAATCGATTGTTTTTTAAGTTTTTCAAAGGCAGCAATTTTTAATAATTATGTAAAACCAAGCATATTGCCTAAAGATAAAAATGTTTTCAAAATAACAGAAGGACGTCATCCAATCGTAGAAAAATCTTTAAACGCTGGAGAATTCACTCCTAATAACACATCTATAGATAAAAATAGCCATATACATATAATAACTGGTCCTAATATGGCTGGAAAATCTACTTATATTAGACAAATCGCGTTAATACAATTATTAGCTCAAACAGGTTCATATATTCCAGCTTATGAGGCAGAAATATCCATTGCAGACGGCATTTATACAAGAATAGGAGCAGGTGATGCACTAGCCCAAGGATTAAGCACATTTATGGTTGAAATGATTGAAACCGCTAAAATATTAAACAATGCAACAGAGTATTCGCTGATAATACTAGACGAAGTAGGACGAGGCACTGGAACACTTGACGGATTAGGAATAGCAAAATCAATCGTGGAATATATACACAATAAGATAAAGGCCAAAACTTTATTCGCCACACATTTTCATGAGCTAACGGAATTAGAAAGAGAACTAAAACACTTAAAAAACTTTCATGTAAAAATAATAGAGAAAAATGCTGAAATAAAATTCCTACATAGAATAGAAGAAGGTGGAACAGATAAAAGCTATGGAATTGAAGTTGCGAAAATAGCTGGATTACCGATCGAAGTTATTGATAAAGCGAAACACTACTTAAATAAAAACTCAAAAAAACAGTTAAGTCTTTTTTAATATTTCAATTTATTATGCTAAAGTTGAAGTATGGAAAATAACTCATTAAATCCGAATACCCCTCAACAAGATATTAACAAAACACCAGAACCTAGCCCAATTGAGCCAGTGGTGAATGTTGTTATACCAAGAAAAAATTCAAAAACAGCTTTATTTGCATTGTTAGGCTTGTTATTTTTCTTTCTATTAGTTGTAATAATCGGAGCAACTATTGTTTTAGCGGCTTACAATAAAATAACTCTTCCAAATCAAAAGCTTCAAGAAGGTATATCTTACTTTATACAAGACTTGCCTTTCATGCCTAAAACACCAAAATACCTTCTGCTAAAATCGGCTAAAGCTCATGAAAGTATTGGAAGTGCTTATACAAAAATATCTGCGGCTGTAAAATCAGATGGTTTTTCTCAAATACCGGGAATAGGGAACACAATAGAAATACTCGGCCAAGGACCGATAGATGTTCAAAATCCAGAAAACCCTAAAATGAGTTGGAAATTAAACGTAACAAATGATTTTGAATCAGAATTTAAATTATCTGAAAAAATCTTATATTTTAAAATAAACAAAATACCAGCACTTTTATATCCATTCATTGGATTAACATCGAGTAACTTTGCTACAAATCCTTATCTTAATAAATGGGTTTACTACGACATGAATACACTCGAAACTGATTCATCTAAATTACTTGATGAAAGAGGTGAGAATTTAACAACTAACGAATTAACTGAAGCAAAATTAATACTACTTGGCAATAAATTAAGTGAAAAAATGGTAACTACAGAAGAAGATTTAGAAAATACACCTGTATATAGAATTTCATTAAAATTAACAAATCAAGAACTACAAGAATTAGAACCTGAAATAGTTGAATTATTCGATATGAAAAGCACTGATTATGATTCAGATATAAAAGATGCTCAAGATACTTTTTCTATGGTAGACAACGTAGAATTAAATGTATGGATTGAAAAATCTACACACTATGTAAGAAGATTTGATTTTGCTGCAGACATAAAAGAAAACAAGATAGACAATTATTCACAAGTTCTAGGTATCAAAACCGTTGCAAACGAAACATCTAAACAGAACGTCGCTTCATTTGCTTTAAGCATTTCCTTCTCAAAGTTAGGTGAAAATTTTGAAAATGATTTCAAAGCTCCGTCAACTGCAATTTCATTTGATCAATACATGTTGGAGATAACTGACTTTATGGATAATAATTTAGGATATGAGCTATACAGACCAAAAGAAGAAGAAGGCTTTAAAGATGAAGATTTAGAAGGATTCGAAGATCCACAAATTTATTCTCCGCCAACGGGTAAAACACCTTTATCATATTAATTTGTTAATAAACTATGGCAGTAATAAAAATATTACCTGAAGATCTTATAAATAAAATTGCGGCTGGAGAAGTAGTTGAAAGACCGGCTTCAGTAGTAAAAGAATTACTCGACAATGCATTTGATGCTAGAGCAACTCATATCACAGTAGAGATAGAAGAAGGCGGAAAATCAAAAATAGTCGTGATAGATGATGGATCAGGCATGGATAAAGATGATGCTTTAATGGCTTTTAAACCACATGCAACAAGTAAGTTAAGCTCTGAGGAAGATTTATTTAAAATTAGTAAGTTTGGTTTTAGAGGTGAAGCTTTATCAAGTATTGCTGCGGTATCTAAATGTACTTTAAAGACAAGAAAAAATGACCAAAACATAGGAATACTTGTAAAAATTGAAGGTGGAGATTTAGTAGAAAACACTGAAACAGGTGCACCGTTTGGAACATCCATAACTGTTGAGGATTTATTCTATAACACTCCAGCAAGAAAAGAATTTCTAAAGCAAACACAAAGTGAATATAGAGCAATTCTGGACATTGTAGAAGCGCATGCGTTAGCAAATCCTCAAGTAGCACTTACCTTAATAAACGATGGAAAAATCATATACAATTTTCCGAAAGATGATGAGCTAGAAGATAGAGCAAGAGTAATATTAGGCAAAGACACTTATCAAAATTTAATTGGAATTTTTTACGAACATCCTCATTTAGAAATATTCGGATTTATTGGGAAACCTGAAATTGCATCTGAAAGAGCAAAAAATCAGTTTATTTTTGTTAACAAAAGAAAAATAAATGATAAAAGCATTCACGCTGTTATTAAAAATTCATATTCAACACTGTTACCAAAAAATCTACAACCGCAATATATAATCATGATTCAGGTTCAGCCTAATATAGTAGATGTGAATGTGCATCCTAGAAAAGAAGAAGTTAAATTCTCAAATGCAAGCTTAATAAATGAAGGTGTGAGCCAAGCAGTAAAAAAAGCTCTAGAAAGATCAAATCTTACTCCGGGAGCAAAAAATGAATCGATGGCGAATCCAAATGGCGATTTTGGAACAATGCCAAGACCTTTTGGACAGACAACTCCAGCAAGACCATTTGGAACAGGTCCATTACCTCCTTTTGGAGCACCTAAGCCACCATTTAATAATCCTTTTGCTAATCCACCAAGATCTCCATTTGGACAACCAAACGGTACACCCGGAGGTTTTTCAGGCAATCCGTTTGCACCAAACCCTGCAAGACCAAATCCACCAACGCCAGTAAACAAACCAATTGGCTTGTTTAACGATAAACCATGGGAAGACGACACAGAAAATGATCTAGACGATATGGATTTAGACGACAAACCTAAACCAACAATTCCAAATAAAAAAAGATCTTTCTTTATAATAAAAGATTTATATATTGTAAAAGAAACCGAAACCGGCATGGTCTTATACGATCAACACGCTGTTCACGAAAGAATAAATTATGAAAAATTGCTCGCTCTATACGAAAAAGGAAAAAACTCAGGTAATACCCAAAAACTTTTAACTCCTGTGATAATAGAATTATCTGCTAAAGACTATTCCATAATGCAAGAAAACATTGAAGAACTAAATAAAACCGGATTTGAAATAGAAAACTTTGGAAACACCACAATAAAAATTTTAGAAGTACCTGCGATATTTGCAAACTCCGACATAAAAAAACTTATACATGAATTTATAGCCGACCTCGAATCAGATAATAAAGTAAAAGATGTTGATTCTGAAAATCATAAAGCACTTACATATTTAGCATGCAGATCATCATATAAAGCCAACGACAAAATTCCAGATGAAGAAATAGAAATCTTATTAAATAAATTGGAAACAGCTCAAATAAAATATACCTGTCCGCATGGTAGACCTGTAAAAATTGAGCTAACTTTTGAAGAATTAGAAAAAATGTTTAAACGAACAGGATTTTAATCCTGGTAGAATAAACAAGTGATTAAGTTTAAAAACCCAAATAATTTTAGCTTCAAAACTAAACTCATATTGATTTCAACGCTAACAACATTGGTTGTAAGCTTGCTGTTTTATAGTGGAATACAGTCTATTAAAAATAATATAAACTATATAAACACCCCATATAAAGAAAAGCCTGCCACACCAGAAATTACTTACAATGAAGAACCTGCGCAGCTTGAATGCAAAAATATAGAAATCATAGATGAAATCATCGACCGACCAGAGCCAGGAGATAAAATTCAACAAAATATCGGATACCAAAACAATAAAGTAGGAATATATATTTATGCGGAAGTAAAAGATTATGTAGATATGGCAGAAGAATTGGTTAATTCAAACGATGGCGAATGGGGATATGTATTAATTCCATATAATGTTAAAGATTATAATTCCGAAAAATGGTTTCAATTATTTGAATTACTAAAACAAAAGAAATTAATTCCAATTGTTCAATTATATGATATTGAAACTGAAGACGAAGAGAAAATAGATGAACAAATAAAAGAATCCTCTGAATTTTTAGCTAAACTGCCTTGGCCTATCGAAAAAAGATACGTATCAGTGTATAACGAACCTAACGATAAAAACTTTTGGAAAGGAAAAATTGACCCCGAAGGTTACGCTGTAATTTTAGATAAAACGATAGACGAACTAAAAAAACACGATTCAGATTTCTTTGTTATGAACGCAGCATTTAACGCTTCAGCAAGAACTGGCTCTGATCATTTAGACATGAGAAATTACCTCATAAGAATGGAAGAAAAAATTCCAGGCGTATTAAAAAAGCTAAATGGATGGGCTTCACATTCATATCCACAGCCTCAATTCTCAGGAAATCCATCTGCAACAGGACGCGATAGTATTAGAGCCTACGAATGGGAACTAGCATTCCTACAAAAGCAGTTTGGAATAAATAGTTTACCTGTATTTATAACTGAAACCGGTTGGGCGCATAGGGAAGGGTACTCAGATGAAAAAGAAGGTGATAATAATTCTTATAAATATGATAAATATCAAGTTGCCGATAATATTAAATATGCCTATGAAAAAGTTTGGCTACCCGATAATAAAGTAGTTGCAGTAACTCCATTTACAATTAGGTTTAATCCACCGCACGATCATTTCTCTTGGATAACAGAAGATGGAAATCCAATGCCTCAATTTGAAGCTGTAAAATCTATTAAGAAAACGAGAGGAAAACCTCCCGTAATAAATTATCAGATAAGACAAGAATTAGATTGCGCTAATTAATGTTGACTAATAGATCTTCACACGTATAGAATAGGTTTATCATGCCTAGTAAAAAATCCAGCACAACCAAAACAGTAAAAGCTCCAAAACCAAAAGTTAAAGCTAAAGAAAACCACCAAATAAAAATTGAGGTCTTCTATATGGCAACTTTATTCATAGCACTATGTGGAATTTTACTTGTAGCTATAAATAAACAAAGCCAAGCAGCAGCACCTGAAAAATCAACCGCTCAAATGCAAGAAAACGTCTATAGAAGCTACTAAAACCGTTTTTGCATGTTAAAATAAATTCATATGAATTTAACAATAGATCAGCGTGTTAACCTTGTAAAACAAGTCGGTGAAGAAATCACTACTGAAGCCGAACTTAAATCCCTTTTAGAAAAAAATGAAAATTTAATAGCTTACGATGGATTCGAACCTAGCGGTAAAATCCATTTGGCTCAAGGCATAGTTAGAGCCATAAACGTAAACAAAATGATCGAAGCTGGATTCACATTCAAAATGCTGGTGGCAGATTGGCATGCATGGGCAAACCATAAAATGGGCGGAGATCTAGAAAAAATCCAAATCGTTGGCAAATATTTTATAGAAGTATGGAAAGCATCTGGAATGAATTTAGATAAAGTTGAATTTGTATGGGCCAGTGAACTTGTGAAAAAAGAAGGCTATTGGGATATGTTAATGAAAATGTCAACTAAAGTTAATATTCCAAGAGTATTAAGAACAACTCAAATAATGGGAAGATCAGAAAGCGATACACTTACAGCTTCCCAAATTTTATACCCATTAATGCAAGCAACAGATATTTTCATGTTAAATGCTAGAGTAGCTCAACTTGGAATGGATCAAAGAAAAGTAAATATGCTTGCAAGAGAATTAGCTGAAGATTTAAACACTTGGAAGCCAATAATAGTAAGCCATCATATGATGCTTGGGCTTTTAACCCCTGAAGGAAAAGTTGAAGGCGAAGAAGCTGTTGACCGAGCTATTAGAATGAAAATGAGCAAGTCAAAACCAGACTCTGCAATTTTCATGCAAGATTCAGTTGAAGATGTAAACCGAAAAATAAGACAAGCATGGGCACCCGAAGGTGTTGTAGAAGAAAATCCAATTTTAGAATACTGCAAATATATTGTGTTTAACAAAGAAACAAAAATGCTAATAGAGCGACCTGATAAATTTGGAGGAAATGTAGAATACATCTCATATGCCGAACTAGAAAAAGATTATGCAGAGAAAAAACTATTTCCATTAGATTTAAAAAACGCTTTAGCAAAATATATAAACAATTACCTAGAACCTGTAAGAAAACATTTTATTGAAAACGAAGAAGCAAGAAAATTAAAAGAACTAGTTGATAGTTATCAAATAACAAGATAAAACATATACATGAGAAGGACTTACAGAAACATTATAAAAAAAACGTTTATAGTATTCGGATTAATAGCCATCATAATATCATCGATACTGACTTTTATTATGGCCATTTAATTTTTAAAAATGGAAAAAAAATTAACGTTTGAAGAAGTAAAACAACTTAAGATAGATAAAAAATTACCTTATAGACAGGGCGTGATAGCCATTGTTGTGAATGATAAAAATCAAATTTTACTTGTCCAAGCTAGAAGTTTCAAGGAAACCGAATGGAAATTCCCAAGTGGTGGTTTAAAAGAACACGAAACGCACAAACAAGCACTTGAACGTGAATTAAAAGAAGAATTAGGAACAAATTTATTTAAAACTGAAAAGAAAAGTAATGTAGTTAATGTTTATGACTGGACTCCTGAATTTATATTTACGCAATATAATAAAAAAAATGTTTTGTATAGAGGACAACAACAAGAACAATATCTTGTTAGATTTATAGGTCAGAACCATAACATACAATTAGAAAACGAAGAACTTCGTACCTATAAATGGGTAGAGAAAGAAGACTTAGAAACCCATTTATTGTTTGAAGGGCAATATTTACACGCTCTTAAAACACTTAAAGACTTAGGAATCTAATAAATAAATCAAAAATCAACATTGAAATAATCAAAGAATGACGTATAATCACGAGCAGATTTAATTATATATATGAAACTACTTTATATAACAATAGAATATAAACCAATGGTGGGTGGGGGAGCCAGTTTTACTAAAGATTTATGCAAATATTTAGCGAAACAAAAAAACCTTGAACTATTACTTGTAACAAGCGGTGAACAAGACAATATTGAATATGAGGACGGATATACTATTCATAGATACAAAACCCTACATGATTTTTGGCATTCAAAACTTGATTTAAATCTAGCTTTAGAAAATATCGCAAATTCAATAGAAACCTTCAAGCCCGATATCATCCATTCAATACATCAAAATGCCACATTATTGACTGAGATAGTAAACCAAAATTATAAAATTCCATTAATTATTACTCATCATAGAACACCACAATTTAATAGAGGAAAAACTGTAAAAAATGGAAAAGAACTACTGTTCGATTTCACAAATATATTTAATGAAAATCACTTTATTGCGCCTACAAAAACATATATAAAAGCATTATTTGAATCTATAAAAAGATTAGATGAAAAACAAATATCACTTGTTTACCCTGGCGTAGATGAAGAATTTTATAACAAATCAAATACCACACCTGAAACCATTAATAATATAAAAAATAAATTAGAAATTAAAGCAGACGATAAAGTCATATTGCTTCCAATGAGGTTGCGTAACCGAAAAGGATTAGGATTTTTAGCAAATAGCTTATCTACATACACAAAGCATCAACTAAAAATAATTTTAACAGGTTACCCTGAAGACGCTTCAGAAGAAAAAATAAGAGAAGATTTTGAAGCAAAAATAAAAAACATACATACACTAGTTCCAAAGTATCAATACTCAAATGAAGATATGCTGAATTTATATCAAATTTGTAACTGTATGATTTTACCTTCAGAAGGCGAGGGTTATGGTTGTGTACTATTAGAAGCCTTATCTATTGGATGTCCTATTATTGCTACTAATGTATCTGGAATTAATGAAGTAATAAAGCCAGATTTAAATGGGCAATTAATAGAATATGGAAATACCGATCAATTAAAAGATGCTATATATAAATATATCACGGATGATAATTTTAGAAATCAAACAATTATAAATGGTTATAAAGTACAAAAAGAAATGTTTGATCCTAATATATGGGCAAAAAACCATATAAATATTTATAAACAAATTATAACCGACACCGAAATTAAAATAAATTCTCTAGCCTATATTGTTTCTAATAATAAAATTGAAATTATATTAAATGAAAAACAACAATTCATTCTTGAGAAAAAGTTAAATCCAGGATATCAACTATCTGTACAAGCCGCAAAGATTTTAGAGGAGAATTATAAAATTAATATAGAAAAGCGAGCTGACTTTACACTCAATAACCGAGAATACGTTTTTGCTTTTGAATTAAATGAACAACCAATTAATTCTACAAGCATTAGCCTTGAGAAACTTCTAGCAAACAAAAGCTTGTCTTCTTTAGAAAAAAAAGCATTAAAAAATTTATTAACTAGTCATAATGCAACATATATATGCAAGAACCAATAACTTTTAACAAAATTATAGAGATTTTTCACAATTATGAGAAAAACTCAGGCTCACCAAGACAAAATATAAAAGGAATATTTGTCGTAGGAAGTATTATTCTTAATAAATACATCTCAGGTTGGAGTGATATTGATTTAATCGCATTAGTAGATAAACCAACCAAAAGTGATTTTGATTATTTAGAAAATCTTAATAAGAAAATAATCGAAAATACTAAAATCAATAAATCAAGCATAGCCATATTACCTTATAATTTAATATCTCAAGCTTTAAAAAATCCAGCGATGGCATCTAGATATATGCGTTATATGCAAAGTTTTTTAAAAAGCTATCCTAACATAAAAGATAGAACCATCTATATTGATAAAAAAGCAGAGATAGAATGTTTGTCTATAGAGCAAGAAAGTCTTATTGATCCTACATCCTCAGTTATTTACTCTACTAACTATTATTTTAACTACTTATCAAAATCTGAAAATTGGAACGATAAAAAAACAAGTTTAAGAAGATTAATAAAAGTTTGCTTAGTTTTAATACAACAAATAAATTTTCTTCTAGAAAAAAAGTTCTTTCATGATTATGATGAAGCACTCAGTTATTATATAAATCAAAATAAGATAAAACCCATTAATATTGACCATTTAATGGCAATGTATAACCTTCGTTTTAAATGGGATTCTGTTTCCAATGATAATTTAAGCAACCAAGATGTAGAAAAAGTTTGGGAAATTTATTTAAATTTAGAAGAACAATACTATGCATACTTTAATAATGCTTAAACCAGAAGGTATCCCTTTATTAAGGCATATACAAAAAAATGGGAAGTTACATAGAAATGGAAATAGAGATAACTATTTAGATGATATTTTTATTGCCGCATTAAATAAAGCATTTGCAGACCCTTCAATTGAAGTTCCGTTTTTAATTGAATCGGGTTTTATAAATATATCACCTATGATTTATCAAATTATATATGGAGATACTCCTTATATCGAACCTGAATTTTGTGAACAATTAAAGATGCGAATGGAGGGCAATCAATGCTATGCATTTATCTTCAATTTTCCGGAAAACTTAGATTTAAATTTTATAAAAGAATGGAAAGGGAAGGTTTGGAAAGAAGAAAATCATTTAGGAACAGGAATTCGCAGATATATTAAGCAAATACTAGGAACAAAACCTTGCGAAGAATATGATTTAGAGAGAGATTTCACCCTGAACTTCATACATACTTCTGATAATGAAGAAGAGGTATTTAATCTTTTAAATCAGCTAAAACAAGAAGGACAAATATTTGAAAAATATAGGAAAGAAGAGGTCTTCTACTTAGAAGAGCCCTCGATATATATATGAAACATCTTACGATAAATTTTAACACCCATTATAAATTAGATTTAAATGAAATTAGCAAGAAATTAGAGCAATTCTTAAAAGAAAAAATAATTAGCTTAAATCCAATTTCAAATATATATTCTTCTAGTATACATAATTTTGAAGTAACCACAGCTACCTCAAAACGATATTTTCTAAGAATGGAGAAGAATGCGCCTTTAGATACTGAACTAAAAGGAACAATTATGCTCTCTAACTATTTAAAAGTATCAGAAATATTAATAAGCAAACCTAGAACAAAAAACAACCCTTCATGGTTACTAACTAATTTTTATGAAGGCAAATTAATGTCCGAATATTTTTGTAATGAAGAAGCAACAGATAATTTCCTTAGCTTTAATGAGAACTTACTAAAGTTAGAAGAAAAAAAAGAATTAGAGTTAATAAAGAGTTATAAGAATACTAGATCACTAAATAAAAGAGAGATTATTAAAACAACAGGTAGCAAACTTTTTAGTGGAAGAGTTTTAGGCGAAAGAAAGAATGAATACTATGATTCAAATAATAATACAATTGGTTCCTTATTCAATAAAAACTTTATTATTAACGGAAGAGAATTCAACTATAGTCCAAAAGATCTGTTAGAAAAAATTAAGAGTAAGCTTGAAACTCAAGATTCTCAGATATATACCACTTATTTGGGACATAACGATGCACATCAAGGCAATATTCTTATTGAAGATAAAAGCCAGGAATTTGTTTTAATAGATTGCGAATATGCCGATTATGCAACAGCCTATCAGGATTTGGCAAAACCATATTATATTGATTATTTAGGAACATATTTCTTTTACTTTCCTAAATTCATGAGAAGGCATATTAAAGAACTTAGTTTTAAATTAAAAGGAGATAAGATCGCAATTGATTTTAAAATAGAAGAAAATTTTATAAAGGCAAGAGCAGAATTAGTAAAAATAAAATTAAATGCAAGAAAAAATTATCTAAATGGAAATGATTTTCTAACACTAAATGAATATTTATTAATATGTCACCTTCTCACTAAAAATCCTAATAATTACCCATTAGATCTTCAAATCTTATTCTTAGCAACTACATTTGCACTAAATGAATTTAATCCTAATGAGCCTGAAGACCTATTTAAGAGTATTCAATAACAGGATCGATTCTACTTATGTCGGTGTGGTCACTAAATATATCAAGAACGCTTTTTACATACTCCACATATTCTTCATAACTTCCATCATTATATAAAAGAATATCAGCGGTTCCTCTAATTTCCTCCAATCCTAAAGAACCCTTAGTAATATCTTTCTCGTTTACTTTTTTAGCAACAACTTCACGAGGTAAACCAGTTTTTATTGTTTCCCTGTCTATTCTTGATTCAAGATTAGCATCTACATAAACAGATAAAGCTCTAATTTTAGGACTATTTTTCAATGCGCTTACTAACCTTGGATGCTTTAATGTCTCAACAACAGAAACACCTCCTCGTGTGGAGGTCATAATATAAATTCTTGTTATTAATTCATCAACAAATCGAGCATATTCTTCATCAGTAACTAAATCTAATGATTCCATATCCGTTAGCGTATCTATAACATTTTTAGAAGATAACTCATCAATTAAAATATCTGAAGATACTTTTAGATATTTGATTCTGCTAGCCAAACCAGCACTTAAACCAGTATTGCCGATTGTGCTTTTACCGCTCTCACTTGTACCTGATAACATAATAAAAATAGGTAGTGTAGATTCTCCTTCAAGAACTTTATCAATTTGTTCTTGATTAGTTATTTCTACACGGAAACCTGTTTGTTGTTTTTCATTTGTTATAAAATCAGACGGTGTAAGACTATGCATATAGAGGATTTTAGCACGACAGAAGCCTTTTTAACATACTATAGAGTCAAATTATCTGCTATATTAAAAATGATGAAACTTAATGAAAACATTGAAACTATTCCAGGAATAGGACCTAAATATAAAATTTTGCTAAATCAAGCAAATATATACACAGTAAAAGATTTACTATTAACCTTACCATATAAATATTCCACATTTGATGTAAAAACAATTGCAGAACTTACACCTGGCGATAATGTTTTTATTAAAGGTAAATTTAGCAGTATTAAAAATCTCTACGGAATAAAAAGCCGATTCAAAATAACTCGTGGTGTATTTGAAGATGAAACAGGAAAACTCGAAACAATATGGTTTAACATGCCTTATATCGCAAATTCAATCCCATTAAATTTTGATGGCTACATTTCAGCAAAAGTAGATACAAATCCAAAATCCCCTCGAAAATTACAAGCAGTAAATCCTATCTGGTTTAATAGGGAAGAAGAGATAGAAGATTCATCTACAATAATTCCTATTTATTCTCAAGCGCAGGGAATATCCTCACGATGGATTTCAAAAAAAATAGAACATCTTCTTAGCGAATCTAATTTTGAAGATCACATTGATAAAGAATTTTTAGAATTGTTTAATCTCACAGAATTTGATACAGCCTTAAAAACCATACATCAGCCAAAAAATTTAGAAGATAAAAATAAAGGACTTGAAAGAATTGCCTTTGAAGAATTACTAACCTTACACCTTCAAGGCCTAAAAACTAGAAAAGATTGGGAAGAAAAAACAAAAGGTATAAGAATAAATTTTGATGAAATAAAATTAAAAGAATTTATCGAAAAACTATCATTTGGATTAACAAACGATCAAAAAAATGCGATAGATGAAATTATAAATGATCTAAAAGCTAAAATACCTATGAATCGCCTATTACAAGGTGACGTAGGAACAGGAAAAACTATTGTAGCCTTTATTGCTGCACATGCGACCGCATTAGAAGGTCATCATTCTATATTAATTGCTCCAACGCAAATTCTAGCTCAACAACATTATGAAAACGCATTAAAACTTCTAAACGAACACGATATTAAACTCGTAACAGCTGAAGAAAGAAATACACCATTAGATCTTAACGCTGAAAAACCCGCCATAATAATAGGCACGCATGCAATTTTACATAGACTTGATCAAATTCCTAATGCTGGATTGATTGTTATTGATGAACAACACAAATTTGGGGTCGCCCAGCGTTCTGAAATCATTGACCATTTTACAAAAAAACAAAACGGATTAACCCCAAACCTATTAACTATGACGGCGACCCCAATACCAAGAAGCCTCGCATTGGCATTCTACGGCGATTTAAGCTTGTCTTTAATCAATGAGTATCCAAAGCATCGCAAGCAAATACAAACATGGCTTATAAACGATTCCAAGCGAAATGCGTCTTATGATTGGATCAAAAAAGAAATAAAAGAAAAAGGAACTCAAGTTTTTATACTTTGTCCTTTTATAGAGGAATCCTCTCACGAAATGTTTTCAGAAGTAAAAGCAGCCGAAACAGAATACGAAAATATAAAATCCTATTTTAACGAATTCAAAGTTGGGTTAATGCACGGCCGAATGAAATCTCAAGAGAAAGAAGAAATCCTAAACAAATTTTTAAACAAAGAATTTGATATTTTAGTAACAACTCCTGTGATCGAGGTCGGAATAGATATTCCAAACGCTAATATTATAATAATTGAAAACCCAGAACGAATGGGTTTAGCTTCACTTCATCAATTAAGGGGTAGAGTAGGGAGAGGAAAAGATCAAGGTTACTGTATCTTAATTTCCAATTCACAAGATGCATCTGGGCGTCTTCAAAATCTCGAAACAATTCACAACGGAAACCAATTAGCTGAGATTGACCTTAAATTAAGAGGCGCAGGCAATATATATGGAACTCAACAGCACGGATTCATGCAACTTAAAGTAGCTGATTTAACAGATATCAGCTTAGTAAAGCGAACAAAAGAAGCCGCTTTACATGTATTTGAAAAAATAGATAATTATCCAAAGTTAAAAAATATTGTAAATACGTTAAAATATATAGGTGATGATTAAAAACAACAAAAAAGATGATATCCCGTTTGGGCTCAAAAATGCTAAAGGAAGCACACGAAAACTTCGTATAAGCTCTGGACAGTTTAAGAATATCCAATTAATTGTGCCTGAATCCGCACGCCCGACTATGGAAAAAGTTAAACTGGCGATATTTTCTCTTATTGATGGTTATGTAGAAAACGCCCAAGTTTTGGATCTATTTGCTGGATCAGGAAGCTTAGGTTTTGAAGCATTAAGCAGAGGAGCTGCTTCATGTGATTTTATTGACAACGATTATTTCGCAATTAAATGCATTAGAGATAATGTAGATAAAATAAATGCTACATTCCAAATAGAGTTAAAATCTTGGAATACCAAAGAAGATTCATTAAAATACATTGCAAATACAGATAAAAACTATACTTTAGTCTTTTTAGACCCCCCTTATGATCAAAATACTCATAAACATATATTTAAACTTTTACACGAAATAGTCCGTCCAGGAGGAATAATAGTGTATTTGAGCAATCATACCAACGAAATATTTGAAAAATTAGAAAATATAAACCCAAATCTTGAAGTTATAGATTCTAGAAGGTACGGAATTACCCACGTAGATATAATAAAAGTAAAGTCACAGGAAGCCATAAATTTATAATAAATAATCTAAAGGTATCCCGTTGACTCAAAGTTAATAATACGCGATAATATCAACATCTATGGCACAACCAAAGGTCAGAAAATCAAAGGGAAGTAAAAACAGAAGAAGATCACACCTTAACCAAAAGGTTACTATTATATCCGTTGTAAAATGCGCAAACTGTGGAAGATCTAAAAAACCTCATACAGTATGCAAAAACTGCAGCTCATATTAAAATATATTCATGAAAACATCCAAAGATCCTCGCCATCAAGCCAGAAGGCTTGCTTTTGCAGTTGTTCATGCTTTGGTAAATTCAGCTGAATCGCACTTTGAAGATAAACTTCAAGAAGTAAAGGAAAGTTCTTTAGATAGCTTAAAAATAGATATTATCGATAAAGAGCTATATGAATCTATAGTGCAAGGCGTAATCGCAAATAAAGACTCTCTAATTAAGCAAATAGAACATTATTGCACAGAATGGCCTATTGATAAGCTTTATAGAACAGATCTAAATGTACTAATGGTAGCTTTTTACGAAATTACTCAAAAAAAAGCGCCTTTAAAAGTTATAATTGATGAAGCGGTTGAACTCGCTAAAGAATTTGGAGAAGAAGATTCTCCTAAGTTCGTTAACGGGGTTTTAGCCGGCATTGCAAATGACGAATCTAGAATTGCTTGAGAAACGACTAGGAATTAAATTCAAAAATCCAGTGCTTTTAAAAAAAGCCTTAATCCACAGATCCTATTTAAATGAAACCTCCGAGGAGGTCGATGAATCTAACGAAAGGTTAGAATTTCTAGGGGATGCTGTATTACAATTTCTTTCTTCTGAATTTTTGTACAAAAATTACCCATTATTAGGAGAAGGAGACCTTACTAATATAAGATCTAAAGTTGTAAATACAGAGTCTTTGGCTTACGAGTCATCAAGATTTGAAATAGGGGAGTTTATACTAATATCTCGTGGAGAAAAGGAAACCGCAAAGGAAAGTCATTCAATTTTAGCTAATGTTTTTGAAGCTATTTTAGGAGCTTTATACCTAGACCAGGGGATTGAAGCAAGTAGAAGCTATTTGAACGCCAATCTTTTCTATAAAGTTGAAGATGTTGTTAAATCAGGCTCTTTAAAAGATTCGAAAAGCTTATATCAAGAAATAGCACAGGAAAAATACCTAGTTACACCTCAGTACAAGATAATAACCGAGGAAGGTCCTGACCATAACAAGATATTTATATCTGCTGTATATATAAATAATAAAGAAATAGCCCGAGGTTCAGGCTCCAGCAAAAGAAAATCCGAGCAAGAAGCCGCCCAAAACGCATTAAATCTCTTAAATGAAGAAGGAAAGGTTGAATAAACAGTAAATTTAAATTATAATATATCACATGGTAAAAATTAGATTAACAAGAACAGGTCGAAAAAATGCTCCTTCTTATAGAATAATTGTTATAGATTCTAATGCTAAAAGAGATGGAAAATACATCGAAAAATTAGGATTTTATAATCCTACCGAAAATTCGACTAATGTAGTATATAATAAAGATAGATATGATTACTGGTTGTCTGTAGGAGCTCAAACCACAGATTCAGTTAAAAAATTAATAGCTGGAAACTATAAGTACAAAGCTTATGGAAAAAAAGCTAAAGCTCAAGAATCTGCAGCTGAATCAGTATCTGAATAAAAATGACAGATCTAATTATTTACATTCTTAAAAACATAGTAAACCACCCTGAAGATGTAATAGTTGATGAAAAAATGGAGTCTTTCAATAACCGTGAAAGAAAAGTTTTCGAAATAACTGTAAATCCTAATGATATTCCTTTAGTAATAGGCAAGAAAGGCAAAACAATTCAAAGTATTAGAAATATTATAAAAATTAGAGCCGTTAAGAATGGAGAATATGTTGATGTATCTATAAAAGATAATGGCGCACCTATTGTAACCTCTGAAATCGATTGATTTTTCTTTTTCTTCCTTATTCTTATTGAGCGGGTTCGTCTTCTGTACCGGAAACTTCTAAGCCATCTACAGTTAAGTCAAAAGGGTTTAATCTTCCTATATTAAGTTCAATTTCTTCTTGTGATTGAGGTTCATAATAATTTAGAGCTTCTAAATCACTTATCGCAGTATCAAAATTTCTTTGAGTGTTTAAAATTTCAGGACCAACAACAGTAACTTCAGGATCAGCCATATAATATCCACTCATAAGTAGAGATGTTTTATATAAAACACCATCAGTAAAAAGTCCTGCTGAAGTTAAATTCTTTATATATTGAACAGTTGTTTTGTCTGAGTCAGAACTACCTGCGTTTTTTAAATCAAAATCATATTCTTTAACTTCTATTTCTTTTACAGCAACAAGTCTTCTTGCGTTTTCCAAATCAGCCAGAAAATTTCTGGTAGTTTCATATGTGCCTAAAAAGACTAATTTTACATAAAATTCTTCAGCAGGAATTAAAGTAGGCATAGCAGGTTTAGCATTAGGAGACTGTTGATCACCGGGAAGAGCATTATCAATAAATTGATCAACTTCGGCTGTAGAAGATTTATTATCTATTTCTTCACCCGGATCTGCCTGAAATCTCTTAAAAGCGGTTCCGCTTTCAACATCTTCATTTACTTTTGACTTAGCAGGAGCCGACAAACCACCAAAAGTGAGTGTATCAATAGCTACGTTTGCTTTTTCAGCTATTTGAACAATTTGGTCTAAGAAAAAAGGAGCCTCCTCTGTTTCCGGTATGGCTTGTTTGGAAAGACCCATATTAGCAAATAAACGATCCTGAAAATCAGACAGATTTTGAAGGTATTTAACAAACGCATTTAATTGTTCACTTTTACTTTCCGTATCTGTTAAAACAGGCTGTAAGTCACGATAGCTTCTATATTGAGGCCATGCGACAAAAAAACCAAGCAATAATGATCCAATAAGACATATAATAACTATGATGTAATTAACAAGGCTTTGTAGGTTGAATTCCATTTTTGGCATTTCCATTTTATTGCTCCTTTGATTTTTTAATTTCTTCACTTAATACAACATCTATAGTAAATTCTATTTCTCCGGAAGATTTGTTAAAGTTTGAGGACCTTAACTTTGCATCTGTGAAAAGATTTTTCCCTTCGGATTTTTCTTCCATCAATGAATCTTGTAATTGTGCAATAATAGGGTAACCAGCTAACGTAACACCATTGAAAACTAGCCCATCGGCGGTAACTTCTACACTTCTTATAGAAACTGTTTCTGGCATACGAACAGCAAATTCATCCATCATATAAGAAAAATTACTTCGATTGCTAATTATTTGTTTTGTATTTTGAAGACGTATACCTAATTTATAGCCGTGTTTTCCAAAATCTTGCAAGTCACTTATTTTCTTTTCATTTGCTGCTATATTTTGATTTAAAGCTTCAATTTTATTTTTTAAGGAGAAATTAAAATAAAAGGCTATACCTGAAGCAATTATTACTAAAACGAATAATGTAACGGAAACTCGATTATTACTTGAATGACTTTTTATTTGATGTCTACGTTCAATAACTTCTTGTGGGATAAAATTGATGTCAGGAGTGTTGGCGGCAAGATTCATATTTTTTGGTTTTATAAAGTTTTAATTGCTGCTCCTAAAGCAGTTGGGAACAAAGGACCTAAATCACTAACCTCGTCCTTATTTGTAACAAGCGAAATATCTACTATTCCAGTCCATGGATCTGCAAACTCTACTTCACTTTGTACATTACTAATTAAATATAACATTAAATTAGGAATTAATGCACCACCTCCACAAACCAAAAGTCTTTTTACTTTTTTTGTTAAAATAACACTGGTTTCATCAGCATTATTAGCACGTTTTTCTACATAAGAAATAAATCTTGTTAATTCTTGGACAAGAATATTAGCAACGGGCTTTATTATTTCAGATATTTTTCCGTTTAAATCTCCTTCATTAAAGCCATACGTATAAAGATATTGATGTCCCTGTATAAAAGACATATCTAGTTCTTCTGAGATAGATCTAACGAATGAACTAACACCCATTTGTAGTGTCCTTACAAATCTAACTTTCTTTTCGACTACCAAATATAAATCGGTGTTATTATGTCCAATGTTTACAATAATAGAAGGAATCGAATCATCAACATACGAAATGCCACGAGCCGTAGCTGTTGAAGTAGGTTCAATTCCAACGACATATAATCCAGCATCAACCAAAACTTTCATGTATCTTTTTATAACATCTTTAGGTGTTGCTACTAATAATAAATCAATTGGTTTATCTGGAGCTTTCGAAGTTAATCCCTCAAATGCCGCGGCAACAGTTGGGACAGCTTCTACTATTTTTTCCTTCAAAGAGTCAGTAGCAGGAGGCTGAATTTTTGTAATATCATCTAAAAAAGTATATTGAAGATAAACATCTGATAATGATTGTGGCATATACTGAGTTGCTTCCCATTCGACAGCCTGTTTTAAATCTTTCCCTACAAGAGGAGGCATTGAAATAATCTTTGTGAAAACTTTATATTCAGGAAGAGTACATACAACTTGTTTATCTTTAAAACGAGCATCCTCAAAAAATTTCTTAAGAAACGCTGAAACCTCAGCATTATCTTCTTTTCGATCTGATAAAGTTTTAAAAACAAGGTCAGGTGAAGGAATTGTTGCGTATTTAAGCAAACAGGGAATATTATTTTTTACGGGTTCAACCTCTATTGCCTTAAGATGGCTGGAACCCATGTCTATACCAACAATACTCATGAGCAGATAAGTTTGAATTAATAGTTACTTATTAGAAGTATACATTAAAATCAAATTCAGAAAACACTGTCTCCAACTAGATCCCTAATATACATACAAATTTTAAGATGAATACTTTGTATATCTTCATGCCCATTTAACTCAATGATTTTATTACGAAAATCAATTGGAAGTAAGCTAGGGGAAGCTTGTAACAAAAAAATAAGATCGGGATATAAGATTTCATATGACTGATTCGGTGGAATATACAAATCTATCAAATCACCATTGTAAGTATATAATTGGTCTAAAACATTACTATTCATATTATATTTCTGTAAAGGCACTATCATTCGAGAGAGAATACTGTTCATTTGACTCCACCAATAAATAGAGGCCGAATCCAGATTTGAATTCTGATCTACAGGATTAGAACCATCACCTTTAAGCCTAACAAAAGGAATGCCTTTTTCATTTAAAACACTCTCCAATAATTCAATCTGAGTGCCTTTTCCAACTCGATGTAATCCTTCAAAAGCAATAGAATATACTTCACTTTCCATTTAACAACAAGGATTTAAGTATTTTTAAAGCTTTATCATTTTCAGGCATAGGATAAAAAGCGGACTCTAAGTTAGTCCATGAATAAGTTTCGTGCTCATGGCTTATGACTATACTATCTGAGCAATCAATTTTTACAGAAAAAACGTATTCATCACAGTCTTTTCTCTCATTTGACCAGTGGAATTGATATATAACATCTGAAATATACAAAATATTATCTACTCCAATTTCTTCTTTTAACTCTCTTTTCAAGCAATCTAACAGTGATTCTTCAGCTTCAACCGTTCCAGTAACAGGTTGCCAAAAACCACCATCTTCTGGGACTCTTTTTAATGATAAAATTTCGATCTCACCATTGTTTGACTCTCTATAAACAATGCACTCTATTTTTTTCTCATACTTTTTCATATTAAGATTCTAAATAATTTTCATGTCCATTAATATAATCAAAATATTCAAATAGGTAGAAATTTTATTATGTTAAAATTTAAGCATAATTATGCAAATTTGGTTTATTTATCCTCTCTTGGCAGCGTTTTTATTTTCAGTAGTAAATTACCTCGATAAGTACATTATAGAGAAAGTTTCAGGCAACAAGGGAATAGGTTCACTGGTTTTATTTTCAGCCTTGGCAGGAATACCCGTAATTATTATTTTATCGATTTTTAAAAATTCTGAAATTTTAAATATAAGTTTTACAACTGCATTGCTTATGATTTTTGCAGGAATCGCATACTTAATTGGAATCATTTTTTACTTATATTCTATATGGGACGAAGAAGTTTCTAGCGTTCTACCTCAAATGCTTTTAATTCCAGTGATATGCCTTATATTAGGATATTTATTCTTAGGGGAAAGCCTTTATCCAACCCAACTTATGGGAGGAGCTTTAATTTTATGCGGATCATTAATCCTAACTTACAATTTCAAATCGGCTCTTCATGCAAAACTCAAAGTATTTTTATTTATACTATGTGCATCATTATTTGTTTCACTCAATCAAATAATCTTTAAATATGGAATATTAGAAGACGTATCATTTTGGTCAGCTATCTTTTGGGAACATTTAGGATTTATCCTAACAGCTTTGTTTATATTTATATTTATTCCATCTTGGAGAAATGATTTTCTTAGAATATTAAGAAAGAAAGGCAAAACAGCCATAACAGCCAACACCGCCGGAGAAATCATAAGCATAATCGGAAATGGATCAATACATTATGGAGCAATAATAGCTCCAGTCGGGCTAATCGCTTTAACATCCGAAGGAATCCAACCATTTTTTCTACTAGCCATTGGAACAATCCTAAGTAAGTTTTATCCTCACTTAATAAAAGAAGATATTCAACGTAAAAAAATACTAATTAAAATAAGCGCATCCATATTGATGGTGCTAGGACTCTGGGTAATAGGGAAGTGAGATAGCTTTTTAGGCTAATTTGCCTTCGAAGGTTTTCTCATTTTTTCTTTTTAAAATATAGTTATTAATCCTATCAAAAGCTTTTTGAAAACGACCACTATCTTTATCAAACTGATAATCTTTTAGTATCGACATCAAAACTAATGATTTAACATTGTCTTTCAAGCTAGATTTTTTAAAAGAAGGGTCAAGCTGTTTTAAATCTTCATCAATAAACCTAAAATATTCTAAAGAAGTAATTAAACCAACAAAAGCATCCCTATACGAATGGGGATTTTCAGATTTATATTCATCAGCCAATTCTTCAATATAACGAAGTAAATCTATAATTTCAGCCAACTGTATATCATTCAAAGATGTTTTTGTTTTCATATGTTTATTAATATAATTAAATATTAATTGCATCTAGTATAGATTATATAAAATTAGGAAATAACCCCAATATTTAATCTATAATAGATAAAAACCCAAGTGGAAAGACGTTAATGATTAATCTTCTTCTTCCTCCTCTTCATCATTGTCTACAAGCTTCTCTTTCATCGCTGCCAAAGCTTCCTTAATAGTAGCCCCTGCTTGGATTTCTTTAAGAACGAAAGCTGCTTGCTCCGAAACTTCTTTCCATTCTTCATCTCGCTCTTCCTGAGTTCGAGTCGCCATATAAAACTCCTTTCTATGGCATGGCGCACACACATTTTTGTAGGGCATTCCTACACATTGATTTTAGCAACAACATTATTATCTCTCAATAACTAATCGTCATTTGATAGCCTATATAGGTTGTGCCAACTAATTGACGTCTATTTAAAATAGTGCAAAAATATGCACATGCAAAGCATTGAACAGAAAATCTTCAAAGATTGGCTTTATATATTCAAAAACCTGTCTTTGCAAAGCAATGCATATTTAAAAGAGATAATTTACGAGCAAGATAAATCAATAACTCCGTTTTTATTAAAAAATTTTAGCTGTGGATGGAAAGCTGAAACTCATAAATTAAATTTCAATGAAAACATAACTACAAAGATATTTAATACAGATATATTAATCGGAAACAATATTGTAGACAGGGTAATCGCAGAAAAATATTGTAGTCTTTTAGGGATATCTTATAAAAATATAAATGAGGATTGGATATCCAGGCAAATATTCTGGGAATCAATTTATGAGAATGAATTTTTCCTGAAAGAGCTATTAATGAAGGCTTTAAACTTTTTTAAAAAATACCCTCCCGATTTTATACTCGTTTTAAATTCCTACCAACCAAAAGAATATTCATCCTCCACAAAACACCAACACTTAATCACGACCAAATTTATATCTCAACTGAAGGAAATATTAATAAATGAGGATTTTATTGATTTAAAAGAAATAACACCCAAAACAGACACTTGGATAATCGTCAAAAAATCATAATCTCAATACTATAACCCTAACTTGTTAATAATTATTTAATTTAATTTTAATCTTCTTTTAAGGTATAATAGGGAAGTTTTAATAAATATATGTCAGCAACACTAGGTGGATTAATCAAAGACTATCGGATACAACGAGGAATCCAACAACTCGAAATAGCCTATAAAATAGGCTGGAAAGACGCAACAATACTCAGCCGTATAGAACAAGGCGTAACAAAAACCCCATCCCGACAAGTAATAGACAAAATATGCGCAGCAATGGAACTCGAAGAAGAAGAGAAGAATAATTTGTTGTATGTGGGGGGGTATATACCTACAGATATTGAAGTTGAGGAAATGAGAAAAAAAATGACTCCTATAATTAATGAGTTCAAATATCCTGTTTTAATGGAAGATTTTACTTGGCGTTGTCTTTATACAAATGAAGCAGGCAGATATTTTGAATATAAAAATGAAGAAGAAGAAAATTTTATACTAACTCACAAACCAAACGCTATCGAATATAATTTACAAGAAGATTATTTTAAATCCAAATTCCCCTCTATCATAACAGAAGAAGACAAAAAAGAGTTCTTTATTGGTATTACTGCTCAGTTCCTAAATGAACAAAGACACAGAACAAATCAAAAATGGTATATGGATTTAATGAAAAGATTAATGGAAAATCCTTATTTTAGAATGATATATAAAGAAGCAGTAAAAATTCCTTCTAGTACATTGGTATTAGATATCACAAAACAAACTGTCACACATAGAAAAAAGCCTGATATTGTTTTGAGCTTCTTTATGTTTAGCGTTCCAATACTCTCTGATAAAAGGTTCTTTTTAGAATATCATGTTCCAGCTGATACTGAAACCTTTAATTACTACGAAAAAGACAATCATTGAAATCAATCAATTGACACACCTCTAAGGCTATTTAACGCAGATTAATATTGATAAGATTTAAAAAGCCCTATAATAATTTTCCGCAAATCTGTAGTCAAATAGTTTAGAGGTATGTATCAAATAAAAAGCTTAAAAAACGATTTTAATATTTTAACGATACCTGTATACCCTGAATTCAAAATCATAGACTTTTCAGATAAGAATATTATAGAAAATTTCACAAAAAACTATCCACCATACTGTGATTTTTTATTTTCAAATCTTTATAGCTGGGAAGATGGAGAAAATCCAAACGAATATTGTTTTCTAAACAATAACCTTATAATCAAAACAATTGATAATAGATGTATAAAAAAAGTAGTTTCAGTATTGGGAGAAAATGAAATTGATGAAACTATTCTTAAATTATTAGAAGATTACGGTGAAATATATTATGTACCGGAAATAGTAATAAAAAAAATGGCTGAAAAAACTAAGCATCTTTTAATAATTGAAGATATGGATAATTCTGATTACATATTTAATTTAAAAAAAATATGTAATATATCTACTCCCGAATACAGCAAGAAAAGGTATCATATTAACAAATTCCATAGAGAATTCCCAAACGTAGAATATAAAATCTTCCAATTAAATGACCGAAAAATACTTTCAGATGTAATAGATTTATTTGAAAGTTGGGGGAGAGAAAAAATTACTACAAAAAGTTTCAGAGAAATAGAGCATGAATTAAAAAGCTTCCTAAAAATAACCAAAAACGCTGATATTTTTAACATGCACTCGTATGGGGCATTTATTAATAATAAGTTAATAGGTTTCCAAATAACGGAGTTAATCAACAAATATTGGTGTATGGGTTTCTACGGAAAATCACATAAAGATTATCCAAATTTGTCTTCAGTTATCATGCATAAAGCTAGCAATATACTAGCTGATAAGTATCTTTATATTAATACTCAGATGGATATGGGTGATCCAAATTTAAGAGAGTATAAAAAGCACTGGAAACCATCATCAATGCTAAAAAAATATAATATAAAAAACAATTGGAACTAAATAACTTGCACTAATTTTAGATTATTATTACAATGAAATTAATGCAAATTAGAAATTTTTCTTTTTCATTCATTGTAACTTCAATTTTCTTCTTACTATTTATTACTTATTGGATATTCTTAACTATACAACCCGAGCTAGATGAAAAATATTTTAATATATTTACAGACACATATGGTGTAATTGCACTCGCAGGATCAGTTACCGGCTTCATAATAATGAACAGATGGGGTGGTTTTAAAAGTACGTTGGGAAAATCAATTGGACTATTTAGCTTAGGATTACTATTCCAATTTTTAGGACAACTAACATATGCATACTATAGAATTGTTTTAGATATATATAATCCTTGGCCTTCTTTTGCTGAATTCTTCTACTTTGGTAGTTTACCAATATATCTATTGGCTTTAATACTCTTATCAAAAACAATGGGAGTAGGGAAAGCATTAAAAAAACCAATTTATTTGTTTGGTGGGATAATATTAACATTCGGTTTTATATTCTTAGATTATTTTTTGTTCTTGAAAGATTATTCTTATGAAGATGATTACTCTAAAATTGCCATAGCCCTAGACTATGGATACCCTATAATGCAAGCTATTCTGGTTTCTATGGCTATATTCAATTTTGTGCTATCCAAGCAAATATGGAATGGTCAATTGAAGAAACCAATTATATTTCTAATAGTCTCTTTGTATCTACAGTATATAGCAGATACACTTTATACATATAGAACATATATGGAAACCCTATATGCTGGTGATTACACAGATTTAATTTATATACTTACTTATTACACAATGAGCTTCTCTTTTATAGAATTTAATAATATATATAATAAAATAAAATCAAAATGGGGGACCAAATAAAACCAACTATAGATAAATATGTCCAGGCGGTTAAGGCGATTACAGAGCAGCAGAGTAAGATTGTAGGGGAGGTTGTTGCTTTTGGTTTGGCTATGGATGTTGAGGGGCTTTCTGTTGAGGATGGGGCGAAATTTAGTATTACGGGTGATCCAGTTGAGGTTTTGAAGAATTTGGTTGATAAGTATTCCATTTTATTTGGGCAGATTTCAATTGATGTTTCTAAGGATGCAGTTGATGATTTGCATTTGTTTAAACCTAACGAACTTCCTTCTAATTTGAGGTGAAGAGCTCTTAATGTTTTTATCAATCTGTTCGGATAATATATAGAGGATTTTTTACATAGCATGTATAAAATCGCTTGAAATAGGATCATTGAAAGCACTATGAGACAAAAGATAACGGAAGTTTGGTAAATCTCACCAACTGCGGTTCCACAGTTAACACTTTGTGGATTACTGTCAAAACGGATAATCGTTCCCATCGCCTTATCAAGCATTCCAACACTGGCAGGTGTCTTGATGTAAAAGACTGGTCAACTTCCAGTGGGGGTAGAATACAAATTTGGGATTGCCATAGTGGCGCGAATCAACGTTGGAAGGAAAGAAGCTGGAGAGGTGGAAAGTCCATCGAAAGCGTTCACAGCAATAAATGTATGGACTATAGCACTAGCAAAAAAGCTATTCAGCAGTATGACTGTCACTTCGGAGGTAATCAACTCTGGCAAGACGTGAAATGGTAAAGTGAGTAAAAGCAGATACTTTTAGATGAGCGAAGTATCTGCTATTACCCTTTAATTTAATTCTTTTCTGTAAAAATAATAAGGTAATAGAACTACAAAGTTTGCATACAAGAAGATTGTTTTCACTACATCAACCTTACTTCTCATATCTAAAATGAAGCTCATATATTCACCTACTGTATGAGAAATATTACTTAAAGCACTATATTCAGGGTCGCCATAATTACCCACATCAAATAAAAAGTTAAACAAAGCACTAGTTACAGCAAATACAACCATATATTCTATAAAAACATTAAATTGATATTGTTTTTCATCTCTAATCAAGGATAAAAATATTTTACAAATATGATATAAAGCTATGATACTAAATACCCCCCATAGAGCTAAGGGATATGGAACAACTGGGTTATTAAATATATCTATTAAAATGCGGTCAAATTGTGTATACCACAAAAAAAACAAACTAGCTAGGAAATTTATAAATAAAGCAATATATATTATCATTTTCATGTATTTATTTTACAATACAGCAAATAAAAAAGCTAAAAATCCCCTCAAGCGTTCTAAAAGAAATCTTTTTAAGAATTTGGTAGATAAGTCTTCCATTTTATTTGAGCAAAGTTCCATTGTAGACAGGAGTGTTTACCACTGTTATTTTAGTGTTAAGTACTCCTGTATTTTTTTATTATGTCAGTATTAGGAATAGAAATAACCAAAAATAAAATTAAATTTGCATATGATACCCAAACCACAATGGGGAATAGAAAACATGAGGAAAAGGAACAAAAAGTCTTTCAAGTAAGAAATCTAACTGTTGCTATGTCAGGTGATACTATGTACAGACAATATTTAAAACGATATTTGGAGGAAACACTAAGCGAGGATTATAAACTAAACGAACCTGTTGATGTATGCAACCTAATGGACGGCTTTTTTACAAAGTACAAAGAAAACAAACATCTCGATCAAAAAGAAGTTAAATCATCTACTATGCTTATAGCTGATGCTTCTAAAGCATATTATTTTTCATTAGAAAATTATGGATGTTTAGAGGTTTTAGATTCTGAGTTTATAGGTTCAGGTTGGGAATTAGCTCAAGGTGCTTATCTTGCTTTTGAAAAAGCACAATCATTTGAAGAGAATCGTTTATTAGAGTCTATTAAAATTGCTTGTCAGAAAGACATTTATTGTAGTGAACCTGTAAAAATCATAGAAATAGATAGAAAATAATCTGTCTAATAGCAATAATATGACAAATTCATAAAATTTTCATACAATACTTTTAATGCATATTGAAAAACTGGATACTCATGATCCTGAGTATTTATCTAAAATCACCAAAGCTTTATACGCGAATAATTTTGAACTCGAAACGCAAAAGAATAGGCTTCATAGCATTTTGCATAATGTAAGCGAAATTGTTTTTGGTTTTGATGATAATTTTAAAATTTCTCTTTTTAATAAGGAAGCGGAAACTGTTTTTGAGAAGAAAGCTCATGAGGTTCATGGAATGGATGTTTTGAATTTTATAAAAATAATTGATCTTGAAACTAATTTAGAGGTTGATTTTAAAAAGAATAGTTTTAAAGATAAGCATTTTTATGTTCCGAGAGTAAGGTTGAGTGTTAAGGGGTATGAGAATGAATACTATAAATTAAGTAGTACCTATATTGATATTGAATCAGTTGATAAGAAAGTTAAAGAAGCCGTTGTTATTTTGGCGAATATTACAGCAGAGGTAGAAATTGATAAGCAAAAGGATGAGTTCATTTCTATTGCCTCACATGAGCTTAAAACGCCTATTTCTATTACAAAAAATAATTTATGGATGTTTAAGCATGTATCTAAGAAAAAGTATTCTCAAAGGGAGCAAAGGTTTTTGTATGAAATGGGACTTGGTTTAGATAGGCTTCAGAAAATTGTTAATAATTTATTGGATATTTCTCGTATTGAGCATGGTAAGTTGGTTATGAATTTTGAGGTTGTTGATATTTATAAAGAGTTTTTAAAAGTTGCGGATAGATTTAAAGATGATACTGAGAGTAAAAAGTTAAAGTTTATAGTTGAAAGCGGGGCCGCCGCAGGCGGCCCCGCTTTATGCAACGTAGACAAAGAACGATTCATAGAAGTATTAGAAAACTTAGTAGGCAACGCCATAAAATATACAGCTAAAGGCAAAATAACATTTAAATTTGAAGAAAACCAAAAACAATACATTATTACCATTAGCGATACCGGACCAGGCATACCATCAAAAGATTATCCAAAAATATTTACAAAATTTGGCAGAGCTAGTGAAGGTTTAAAACTTGAAGGCGCAACAAGCGGAAGTAGCACAGGATTAGGATTATATATAAGTAAAAACTATATAGAAAATATGAAAGGCAAAATTGGATTTACAAGTGAAGTAGGCGAGGGTACAAATTTTTGGATAAAATTACCTAAACACTCTTAAGCGCTTCTAAAATTTCGTCTCGCATTTGTTCGGGCGTCATAGTATCTTTTACAAAATACCCATCGGCACCTAAATCATATGCTTTTTTGATAACTTGATCACGACCCAAAACAGTCATCATATAAACAGGAAGTTTTTTTGTTTTAGGATTATCTCTAATTTTTTCTAAAACTTTAATCCCATCAATTTTAGGTAACATTAAATCTAGCAATACAATATCTAAATGATTTTCTTTTTCCAAAATATCAAGAGCTTCTTGACCATCAGCTGCAACCAAAACATTAAAATTTTCCATCTCAAAATATTCTTTATAAAGTAATCTTTGAGAAGATTCATCCTCTACTATCAAAAGTGTGTATTTGTATTCCATGTAACTCGACTATAAATTAATACAAAAGATCTTGTCAATACGGTAATTATTCTTGTATAACCCAATATGCTTTTGATTCCGTTAATATTGATGGAAATCCTTCTGACCCTATGTCATCCATAGCATTAAATATCTCTGGAGTATATATTACTCTAACCGAAGGATGCTTTTCATATTGTAATGTATCTGGTAAATCTCTATCCATCGAAACATTAGTATCAGAATACAATGCACCTCTAATAACCAAAACATCATCTGTATCTGGAGTAGGTCTAGCAGGAATTGATATCGTTCCTGTAGCATAAATAACCATTCTTAAATTTAAAACAGCAGGGTCAATTACTACATTTCCTCTTACTAAAACAATTGCAATACCAATATCATTATCAGGACTTGTAACATTAGCGTTAATATTTAAAGTTGAATTTCCACTAGCATTTGAAATAAGAATTATTTTATTTTTTACCTTTTGATAATCAATTAAGCTTGATATCGTTGCTGTATCAGCTGTAACTAAAATAGGGTTTACATCATCATTATTAATTGCAGATGAAATACTTCCAGTAGAAAGCCATTCTGTACCCTCTGATATTGATTGAAGCGCCGCATCATAAACTTTCTCTAAATCAAGTCTAGACATTTTCTCGTTGTGATCAGAAATACCCCAATCCTTACCTGGTAAACCTTCATTCGTAAATGTATTCGGATTAATTGTATCTGGAGATACCAATGCACCAACATAACCAGCATTATCCCAATATTCATTAGGTTGAGCATATATAGTTGAGTTCGCATTACCAACTAATACAGCATCTCTAGGCATACCTTCACCTGTAGATGTTATATTCAACATCAAAGAACTTGAACCAGTATAAATTCCACCATTATAAACTTGCCACCATTTGTTGTAGTCTTTCTTATAAAACTGTATAGATGCATTTATTAATGCTTCGCTATCAGTTATGTTTGGATAGTTAGGAAGCAATGTAGATAAGTTTATTTGTAATGGATTTGAACCTGAAGGATTATTCGCAGTAGGACATACACCATAATCATTTAAATCTAATCCATCTACAGTTACACCAACTGAATAAACACCAGGGTTGTAATATAAAGTATCACTAAAACTAAAATTACCATTAGGGAAAGATGCGGATGTATTTATAGGATCACCCGTAACAGTTACATTTATACTATTTGAAACAATAGTCCCTGCTTGTCCACATTGAGTAGAACTATCTACAACAGAAACTGTAGAAGGACCAATTTGTAATTTTGGAGCAACAAAAGTATAAAACTGGTTATGATAAGCAGGAGAGAATGCTCCACTTTGAATCGTAATAGGCATACCAGTACATGATGGACTAAAGGTAGTTAAAGATGATTTAGCTGGGTTAAATCCAGGCGCAATTAAATTCCAATCATTAGCAGCAGCAACTGAGCTTATATCTCCAGTTGGATATGGAGGGTTGGTGTATTGAGACATGTAATAACATACTTTATTTGCTGGAACACTGTTTAGTCTCATAAATACTGATGTACCAGAAACCCAACCTCTAGAGTTATCATATGGCATTAAATAGAACCGTCTATTACCCGCTAATGTAACAGGAATACCAGACTGACAATTTGATGAATCACAGCCAACCGGAGAATAAGAAGTGCTAACAGTAGCCTTATCAAAAACAGTGTTCACAATTGATTGTTCTTTAAAATCAATATTAAAACCAACTTTAGTTGGCCATTCTGTGTTTACATTATAAGCACCTGTTTCGTCAGCTGGAACAGTAAATGGAGATGTCTGACAATATTCAAACAACACACCAAAAGCGCCTGTTTGAGTATAGTTTATTGCAGCTTGATTCGCACCACCATTGATACTCCAACTACAGGTGTATTTTCCAGGAATATACTTTATTCTGGCAACCGCTTGCAAAGGTGATCCTTGTGTATATGCGACCGAAGAAACATAGTAATCGCTACAATCAGCAGGAAGACCAAATGGCGCAGATCTTCCAGTTGTATTATTTGGATAGTACGCAGAACAATCAGCACTTGTACCTCTAAAATTAGCAGTCGCCCAAGCTCCATAAACTCCCGTTGAAGGATTATATGTAGCCGTTTCCATTATTATATTATTGTTAAGTTCGCTATAACTTACATTTTTCAAAGTGTTAACTGCATTTCCATCTACGTATGGATAATTTTTATTTATTTTGGCCGAAAATCTAACTTTTTTTTCAACTTTAAAAATATATAAATGATTTTGATAAATAGGGGATACATATCCAGTCAATGGAGCTATCGCACCTGATTCTTCTGTACAAGTTGAAGAAATACCTCTTTTTAGAGATACGGTTTCAGCAGGATAAGTATTTATATCTGAAGGATTAAATCCAGAGCCAAATTGCGATAAAGATGTTTTCATAGCCGTGGAACCTGATTGAGTTTCTAATATCCATCCGCATTTATATGAGTTAGTAGGGTTAGGGATACTAAATGCTATTTTCTCGTTTTGTCTAAAATAATCAGCGAAGTAATTATCATTAAAAGATACACCTGTTGTATCTGGACCTGCAGGCCATGCAAAATGAACTCCGTTTGGAGAAGTATTCTCAGAATAAGGTGAAAAATATGATGAAGATACTCCGTTACTAAAAATTCTCTTTAATTGAAGATTTTCTGTAGCAGAACTTAAAGCAGTTCCAGTACTATTAAACATCTTACCCATAACTCTATTGCTTTCATATACCAATATAAAGTTTATATGAACTGGACCTTCTAACTCAGTTGAAGTAGGTAAAGCCATATCCTCAACCCTATAAGATCCATTTGAAGGAGTTTGAACTGTACAATAAGTTGAACCTCCAGAAGAAGATACACTACCACTACCAATTAATCTTGGACCATTTGAACCTAAGATCTGCCAAAAACATGAATATTTATTATTTGGAAGTCTTATTCTTGCTGAAAAATATTCATATTGTAAATATGAAGCAGGAGAATAGAAGTAATCTTCGCAATTAGGTGTTGAACTTCCATTAGGGAAATTAGCACTACAATCATAAGTTCCAGAAACTGGTTTTATATTCCATGCAGCAGATTGCCAAACACCACCAGTACCAACACTATTTCCACCTTTTAAGAATTGAACATTATATGTGTTGTTAAATTCATCATATCTAACTTTTTCATAATTAAAATTTGGAGTTGCATAAAGAACTTTAACATTACCCGTTAGATAAACAGTTGGGGGCGGAGGTTGCACATTGAAAGCAAACCAACATCTATTATTAACACCCAAGTTATTTACACCAGAACAATCTGCACCACCAGGTTTCTGGCTATCGTAAGCTACATCACCTGACATTGTATTAGCCCAAGGAGTAGTGCTTCCGATGTTAGGATTTCTAGTATGATTCCAGCTATATGGAATATCTTGACCTCCCACAACAGCCGAATTATTGTTAGGCCAAGCATAATTATACTTCACAGCGAAAGCTGCACCTTGAAAACCAACAGGGGCAGTTGAAGCTACACTTACTTTATATTTATCACCAAATCTTACGAAATTATTAACTACATAATCACCAAAAGAATTTGTATTAGCTCTTTGTGTAGAAATAACATTTCCATTAACATCCAATCTTGAAACATCAACTGCAATAGAACTTAATCCTGTACCAGTTCCTCCATTCACAACTTTACCGCCAATAGAAACTGTCTGATCAAAAGCAAACCAACATCTATTGGTCGTATTTCCTTGTGATGGATTAGCTCTAGCACAACCAGTTGCTTCAGTTTGATACATATACGTTCCATCGCCTACACGTGTGTCTCTTCCAGCTAAAGTATTCCAAGTCCAACCGATAACTTCATATCCTTTTTTAATTTGAGAACCCCATGCTTGTTGATAATTTACAGTATAACTACCATCTGTATAACCAGCTGCACCCCATGTATATACACTATATTTATCACTTGAACTAATAAAATTATTAACAGTATAATATCCATTTGCATCAGTAGTAGTAGATTGAGTACTCACATAAACATTAGAAGACGTATATTTATCTACATTTACTGTTACACCAGAAATACCTGTACCTGTTCGACTATCAACAACTCTGCCACCAACAGGAATAGAAGCTCTTTCTACTTCAAATATAAACATATTTCCATCATCACTAGGAGAGAACCCATGAACACGACAATTACCATTCGATAAATTTTCAATTTGGAATTCATTACTTGAGCTTGTACCCGGTGTCTCTTCATCCGTACTAGAGTTATTATTTTTGAACCATCTAACATCTTTACATTTATATCCAGTTGGTGGAGTTAATACAAACTGAGTTGGACGATCAGCCCAAGTAGTAAAATTTAAACTCCAATATTCATCAAACCTTAAATCCATCCAACTTGTATCACCTCGAACTGGGCTATTGATTGCCTTATCCATCAGTCGTTTTAGATTACTGCCATAAATATCGTAAACACTTGCATCTCCCGAATTAGGATTAATAGGATTCCAACAACCATCGGTGTCATCATATCTACACACGTAAGAAGTATTTCCACCACTGCTTCTCCTTTCTAAACTACAATAGGAATCCTTTCCATGAAATTGCTCAGAGGCAATTCTTTGAGGATTTGAGGAATCATATTTAAGAGCGAAACCTTGTATACAAAAATGATTTGACCAATATTCCCTTCGATCAGTCTGAAACTCAACAGGTTCAACCACCTCGTTTTCAGTAACTGAAAAATTCATAGCACTATCAACTTTATTTCTAGCGGTATCCCAACTTTTTACACTTCCACGTTCAGTACCCTTATAATTTGTGAATTCAGTTCCATTAAATGTTCCCGTGCCGTTACTCCAAGAAGGCTCTAAACCGTTATACCAGTATGTCCAAACTCCATCATTACCTTGACTACCTTTCCATGCAATTGGTTTACCCACTGGACCATCACGGGATAATACTCTAACCCAAACTTGTGTACGAGCAGGGCTACTTCCGCCTAAAGCACACCCATTAGGGGCAGAATCTACACTACAGCAATATTGAGTTAAATTATAAATTGTAGGTCTATCAGCACTACATGCATTATTTGGACGAGTTGAACTAACTTCCCATTTACTGTACATGTTTGGACGCCCAACAAAAGAATTGCAGATAGAACCATGACCATAACAACCAAGACCATTCGCCTGACATCCACCCATTGGCGAATAAGATTGATAAACTACGCAATCAGCTTGCGATTGAATAGGTGAGGACAAACTTACTAATAGTACAAAAAAAAGGAATACAAATAACAGATGAAATTTTCTTAAGATATTAAAGCAGGAATCTATTGGCATTTAATTTAATTATAAACAGATATTGAAATATATTGCTACTATTATTTTTTGGCTAAATTTATAAATAAATCCATTCGGCATAAAGAAAATAAGATTATTGTAAACCATCTCACATAAGAAAGTCATTGACATTTTCCTGGCTATAAGATAGAGTTGGACTATGAAAATACCAGGAGGACAGGGCCTGAAAAACACACTTAGTGCTGCTTTAATTTTCACCTTAAACGGATCAACTGGAGAAGCTCCGAATTTATACAATTCTAATAACACAAATCCTTCATATACAATAAACATGCAAATGCCAGAGCACATGCTTGGTTTAAAAAATTACGAATTATCACAATATATAGGAATAGAAGGCGAGGGGAGAGGAATAAAAGCCAATGGAGGTATAACAACCCGTAAATTAAGTGAAGAAGAATATATCTATTATTATCAAAACGGCGATAGTTCAATTAACGGAGATAGAATTCCATTAGCAATAAATGTACAAGCAACCTACTTACCATACGATTTTTCAACAGGAAAAGGTGAAGGTGCAGTAGCAATAACTTTCGCAAGGAAAGGAGAACCTGGTTCACCTGAAAACTTATTAGGACCTGATAATCAATACGTTAATATATTAGATTACGATGAAAACGGAGCAATAGTAAAAGGAATCCAAGCAAACCCATTATCTGCAACTTCGTTAGTGGTATCAGTACCTGAAGATTTTAGTGACGGATATCTAGTGGGTGCTTCGATGTTAACAAACGGAACTAACCCACAAATATTTGTTGTATCGCTAGAAGGTTTAACAGCTGAAAATGGAGATATAATAGAAGCAAATATTGAGCTTAATCAACAATAGCAACAGCTTCATCAAAGAAGTCCGACATCTGTCTATAGAATCTATAAACCTTTACTTTTCTCTCAACAGATCCTGATGTTCCAGTTGATAGTATATAATTTCCAATTGGAACCCCTCTACCACCACTTGTAAAACCTGAAAAATCTAATTTCAAATCGTTATTTAAAGCTCTAATTCTAATAATTGAACCTTGATCAATACTTTCCAAACTACGAAGATTTATATTTGTACAACTATTATCATTTGAATTAAAGCTTGTACTTTCAAAATCCTGCGGAGTAGAGCCACTACCACAATAAAACATAGCTCTAGCAACCCTAGGTGCATCCATATTCGTATTATATACATAAAAAGCTAAACCTCCATCCGTACTTCCATCATTTAAAAGAGTTATCTTATCGATACTTGCCCCTGAAATATCTTGCGAAACCTTTAATTCAATAACGGAATTTTCATTTAACCTCGAAATAGTAAATTTTCCAGAATTATCTGGATAATCGCTTATAGTTGTTTGATATCCGCATTCGCTACCTGTTAAAGTTCCTTGAATACTATCAGAACCACCGTTAATGGGATCATCATTATCTTTATAAACACCTAATATTTTTTCTGCTCCTGCTTCAGCACAAGCTAAAGCTTGTTCAGATTGAATGCCATATACTGTATTTCTTAAACTAAAAGAAGATTGGGTAGAGGATGTAGCTGCCACACCTATAACGGCTGCTAATGTCACCATTACAATAATAAGTGTTGCCTGGCCGGATTTATTTTGAAGTAAATTCATGTTAATAATATGTACCTCTTGCTGTAACAAAAGTTTCAAAACTTTTACTTATACTAGTATCATAACAGCTTTGTAAAGTTATTTTAACAAATAATTGAGTAGGTCTTTCAGTATTATATAAATTAACTGTAAACTCAGATACTTTTACATTATCATCAATAGAATCTGTGATTCGATTTCCTAATGATTCTTTATTACTTAAATCTCCTTCAGTCATAAAAATATAATTATTTTGACAATTAACCACATCTGAAACATAACCCATATAACGAGTTACAACAGTGCCATCATTATTTGGGGCCTGCATAACCAAATATCCATTGGCATCTTTAGTAACCGAATTAGCTTTTCGAGTGTTTTCCTCCAAAAGTCGAAGTGCATTATCACCATTTCTTTCTATGCCTCTTATTATTTGTTGTTTACGTGTAGTTTTTATCACTGAAAGTAATATCCCGGTAGTAAGTGTTAAAGCCACACCTAGCAAACTTACAACTACAAGTATTTCAACAAGAGTAAAACCTGGCTTTATTAATTTTTTATTAAATTTATTTATTACCATTCTGCTATGGAAGTACTTAAAACAACATTTCTATATTTAGTATTAAACAAAGTTCCATCAGGTGTACCTACGGATTCCATCCACCTAACTTCAACAATCACATCTCTTGATTTTGTAACTGAATCTTCGGGCATAACTTTTATTTGTCTTGTAAAATTATTAGTTCCAGATGTAACTAAAACAAACGAAGCCATACTACAATCTCCTAATTTATCCAAAGCATCAGCACCTGGATTTGTTTCATTAGAAATTGTATAGCAAATAGGAGTGTCGCTTTCTGGAAATGAATAATAAGAATCTTTATCACGATAATAACGAACAGTTTCTAACCCTAAAGTTGCTATCTTCCCAGCCTGAGATCTTTTCAGTGATGAAAGACCAACCTTCGAAGCTGTAGCAGCTAAAACCAGCAGTGCTGTTACCACCATTCCAATAAGTGCAACCGCCACTAAAAGTTCTACAATTGTTTGTCCTTTTTTATTATTGAACATCGACTACTCCTGATTTATAAATTACAACATCCTTACTCCAACCGGTGGGTTCCATAACAATTGTAACAGTTAAAGAATCAGATGTAGAAAAAACGCTATCTTCAATATCTGTAGATCCAATCCCAGTAAATAAATCATAAAAAATATAATCCCATCCTATTTCAGCTTCAGGGTTACCTCGGCATTTAAACCTAAACTCAGATCCATATCTAGTAAGCTCAGAATTATTTAAATTATTAAAATCCATAAAATTATAAGCATCAGAACCATTTGATAAAGTATGTTTATATATAGGATAATACCCTCCAACATACCCCCAGTACGGAGAACCTTTAGCTTTTGCGGTGCAATATATAGCCATTCCCCAGGCATCTTTATCGCTTGTTGAAACAGAATTATCTATCGATCTCACACCAGATGCCGCCCTAGATCTTAAATTACTAACATCTTCAGCAAAACGACCGACAACTCTTTCAAATCTTTTTCTTTTAGCATATTCACTAAAACCAGGCATTGTAAAACCAACAATTAAAAGTATTATTCCGATTGAGACAAGAACTTCAACTAGAGTAAAACCTTTTTTTGTTTTCATATTAAAGCGGGTTAGATATACAGTATCTACCTAAAGTTGCACTACTTTGAGCTGCTGGAGTAGTATCACAATTTGCTAAATATAAATCTTGAGAATCTTGATCAATAGTACTAGCTTCTTGAAGCGCACACATTACAAAATTTTGGCTTCCATTTACAGTATCAGCCCTATAACAATATGAATAACCAGCTTTAGGATCATTTGGAGTATTCTTTAAATATGTGGTACCAGAAACAGGGCTTAGAGTTGAAGACATAGAGGAATATCCAATGTCTGGATATTTGTTATTGTCAGCATAATACTGTTCTAAAGCTAAAGCCACAATTTCTAAATCCTTTTTTCGTTGAGCATCCCTAACTCTTTTTCTTATTTTCTCTGGATTAATAACAACAATGATCAAACCAGACAAAACAGTAACAATTGTTATAGCTAAAAGAAGTTCAACAAGTGTAAATCCTTTTGTTTTTTTCATAATTATTAATAACAATTTGCCGCACTTTTCGTTGCAGGAACAGATACACCAGTATTAAAATTATAAGAACATGTAACTGTGCAGTCATTTCCAGATACTTTTTCTGACACCCCATCTGCCGGAAGCGTGGCTGTCATTGTCTGAATTGTAGTACCACTTAAAACATATGTAGATCCGGTTGGAGTACCATTTGGACTATTAACATCCAGCTCTGCTAAATCGGTGGCATCGCATTGGGTTCTAACTGTTGAAATAGACCCACAAGCAAACAATGCCGCACAAACTTTGCTAGCTTGAGCTAACATAACAGCTTCTCTAGATCTTCTTTGCAATCTAACAGGATTAATAACCGCTAAAGCGATAACAATAATAATTCCCAATATTACTATTACTAATAACAATTCGATAAGCGTAAAGCCAGGTAGATATTTTTTAATTTTATTCATTCCTTAAATGAAATATAAAGACTAAATAAGGAGCTTAAAGAAAGTATGGGGTTGTGAGAAGTAGATGTCAACCTTTTTATATTCATAATAAAAACAAAAAAAGGGCGGAATTTATTCCGCCCTTTAAATTCAAGAAAAAGTACTTACGTATTAATAACAGTTTGCGGCACTTTTTGTTGCAGGAACAGATACACCTGTACTAAAGTTGTAAGAACATGTAACTGTACAAGGAGTATTAAGAACCTTGCCTCCAGCAGCAAAAGGTAAAGTAGCAGTCATAGTCAAAGTTGTAGAACCTGCTATAGCATAAGTGGAACCTGTTGGATTACCAGCAGGACTATTAACATCTAAATCTGCTAATGCCGCTTCATCACAATCTGCGAATGTAGATGCTGTTGCCGAACAAGCAAACAATGCCGCACAAACTTTGCTAGCTTGAGCTAACATAACCGCTTCTCTAGATCTTCTTTGCAATCTAACAGGATTAATAACCGCTAAAGCGATAACGATGATAATTCCTAAAATAACTATAACTAGTAGCAATTCAATCAATGTGAAACCTGGCAGATATTTTTTATTTATTTTCATATTTCAAGTATTCAACAACGACCGAAAAGTGTCAACACCTTTGTTTAAGTCATTGCTCTAAAATATACAGCCAAGATTTCGTCCGCGTAAATAACACAAATAATATAAGAAATAATTAAAAATGGACCAAAAGGAACGGCTTGTTTCAAACCAGCATTTTTAAATGCCATTAAATATAGCGCATAAAAAGATCCAAATACAAAAGATAAAATCCACATCAAAATTGAAGCATCTAACCCCAACATAAAACCAAAAGCGGCAGCTAAAAATATGTCCCCATCTCCCATCATTCGACCTTTAGAAAAAAGATTTATTCCCCAGAAGAATATGAGCATTATTAAAAATCCATATAATCTATATTCTAAATTCATATAAAACCCCTGAGAAAAAGCTAAATTATAAGCAAGATACACAACGCAAAGGGCGTAAAAAGGAATCATAGGAATTAGCATATAAACGGCATCCATAAAAAAGATTATGGTAAGGAAATAAGCCATCAATACTATATATATAAATTTAAACAAAGCCGCATAAGTAAAAATGAATTGATCATTTATATTAAAGAAAGACACATAAAAACATATAACCAATATAAAACCTGAGATTATTTCTATGAAGGGAAGAAAAGGTGAGAGCTTTTGCCTGCAATAGCGACATTTTCCATGAAGTAATATATAAGATAGGATAGGAACCATATCTTTCCATATAAGTTGTGTTTTACAACCTTCACAGTACGATCTACCAGAAACAAACTGTTCACCCCGAGCCATGCGACCGATTATTACGCCAATAAAAGATCCTATAAAACATCCAATAATAAAAATAATGGAAATTAAAAATACGAATTCCGGGTTATCAAGCATTTTTATTAATAGGTAAATGAACTAAAAGGTCTTCAATTATTAAAGATTTATTTACATTTGATTTTGCGGCGGATTTTGCTCGCAAAATCCGCCGCAAAACATCTTCAACATCCTTATCTGACAAAAACAAACCAGCCGTTTTCTCTATATCATCTATCTTATAAACATTCTTAAATAAAGACGAAGCATTATTTCTAAAAAACAAAGCATCTCTTAGTAAAACTTCCCACGAATTCAACTTATCCAAAAATGTCTCTTTATTTTCTATCGCCCAATCCATTCTTCCTCCATAATCTTTAATTATCAATTTTATAAATTCATCTACATTTGAAGAATGTTCAGATGAATCTATATCAACAGATATTTCAGTTCCTAATTCAAATACAATGCATCTAGATAATATAGTTTTTAAAAGAGATTTTGACCTAGAAGCTTCCAAAACAAATTTCAAATAAGAAGGAGGTTCTTCTAAAATTTTAAGCATAGAGTTTTGTGCTTCAATAGAAAGATTCTCCGCGCCGTTTATTAATACTACTTTGAATTCTTTTTCAATTGGTTTGTTTAAAGCAAATTCATTTATTTCACGAATTTGATCAATAGATATATTTTTCTTTCCATCTTCTAAATTAATAGTTTTTAAATCTACAGACTTCAAATAATCTTTACCTAAAAAGCTTCCTATTATTTCAGATATTTTTTCTTGTCGCATGTTTATTTTACCGCCACTGATCAAGTATGAAGACATGCTTCTATGATATACTGAAATAAACTAATATGTCGAATTTTTCTGCCCAAAAATTAGAAGACATCCTTTTACAAAAAGGACTTATTGATAAAGCTACCTACGATAAGCTCAATCTTGAACATCTGAAAACTGGTACACCAGTAAAGGATTTAATAAAGAAAGATAATTTAGTAGACGCAAATATTCTCTTACAAACACATGCAGAAACAATAGGAATCCCTTTTGCCGATGGCGATATGTTGCATGGACAAGCAGAAGCCATCGCATTAATTCCAGAAGCCGTTGCAAGAAAAAATAATATATTTCCATTTAAAGCAACTACAGATGGATTAAGTATTGCGATGCAAGACCCAGAAGATCTAGAACTCATTCAATATTTAGAACGCTTAACAAAGAGAAGATTAACTATATATATAAGTACTCCCGAATTAATTTTAAAAGCAATCGATAAAGAATACGGAAAAGGAATAAGCAAAGATGTGTCAGAAGCAATCGAACAAGCGGCTGCAAATACTACACAAAAAATGAAGGAGACTTTGCAAAATATCGACCAAGCAGACGAGATAATAAAAGTTTCACCTGTAGCTCAGATTGTTAGCGTTATACTTGAATATGCAATTAAATCTGGTGCATCAGATATACATATTGAACCTTTTGAAGATAGAACAAGAATAAGATATCGAATAGACGGGGTTTTAGCTGATCGTTTTCCTCTTCCTTCAACTATACACAACTCGATTACTGCAAGAATAAAGATATTAGCAAACATGCCGATAGATGAGAAAAGAAAACCATTGGATGGAAAATTTAAAGTCGAAATAGGAAACAGAAGAACCGACATGAGAGTATCAACAATCCCAACGGTATTTGGAGAAAAAGTTGTTATTAGATTATTAAAAAACGATCAAGAAAAATTAACTTTAGATAAACTTGGAGTTTGGGGACAAGGTTTGAATGACTTTAATAAAGCACTTGAACAAACAACAGGTATCTTATTGGTAACAGGTCCTACGGGTTCAGGAAAAACAGTTACGTTGGCAACCTCTCTTGATAAATTAAATTCAGTAAGAGTGAATATCATCACGCTTGAAGATCCAGTCGAGATAAGCATGCCAGGAGTAAACCAAGTCCAAATTAACCCTGCTGCAGGGTTAACATTTGCGGCTGGATTGAGATCTATATTAAGACAAGATCCTAACATCATAATGGTAGGAGAGGTTAGAGATTTAGAAACTGCACGTCTTGCTATTCAGGCAGCTTTAACAGGACATCTTGTTTTAGCAACGCTCCATACAAATTCTGCAGCAGCCAGTATTCCAAGATTAATAGACATGGGAATCGAACCATTTTTACTTTCTTCAACAATAAACTTAGCTTTAGCTCAAAGACTTGCGAGAAGATTATGTAAAGATTGTAAACAAGAATATGAGCCAAGTGATGCTGTAAAAGAAGACGTAAAAAAGATACTTGGTGAAAAACTTTTACAAATTGGATTAGGTGAATCACAAATAGGTATGAAAGAAAAACATGAGACACATGATCATCCAGAAAACCAAACAACACCTCCAATAGATAAAAAAATTAAACTTTATAAACCAGTTGGTTGTGATAAATGCAATAACACAGGATTTAAAGGTAGAATAGGTTTGTACGAAGTTCTAAAGGTAAACACCGAGATAAAGAGATTGGCAGAAGATAATGCACCAGCAGATAAGCTTCATAAACAAGCAATTGAAAGCGGAATGATTACGTTAGTTCAGGATGGATACATTAAAGCTTTATGGGGAATAACTACCATAGAAGAAGTTTTGTCTGTTGCCGACGAGTAAAAATTATTTTTAAATATATAGAATGCCAAAAGAATCCAAAGTCCAAGAAATATATATTGATGAACTTTTATCAAGAGCGATAAAAGAAAAAGCATCTGATGTACACTTGACTGTAAATTTATCCCCAATCGTTAGAGTAAGTGGAAAATTAAAACCGTTAACAGACTATAAAGCATTAACCGAAGACCAACTAAAGATAATGACAGCACAAGTTCTTAACGAAGAACAACTTGATTTATTTTTTAAACAAAAAGACATTGATGTTTCTTATGAAGTGTCTACAAAAGAACGCTTTAGAGTTAATATCTTTTTTGAAAGAGGCAATATTGCCATGGCGTTTAGACTTATTCCAGTGTATATTCCAACATTAGCTGAATTAAATCTTCCGAATATACTATATAGCTTCTGTTCTTTACCTCAGGGTATGAATTTGATAACAGGTCCAGCAGGTGTAGGTAAATCTACAACACTTGCTTCAATGATGAATTGGATAAATCAAAACAAAAATGCTCATATTGTTACAATCGAAGACCCAGTTGAATATAGGCTAGAATCAAATCAAGCTTTAATTCACCAAAGAGAATTACACTCAGATACAAACGACTGGGGAAGAGCTTTGAAAGCAGCTTTAAGAGAAGACATAAATATATTGTTAGTTGGAGAAACAAGAGATACTGAAACAATGCAACTTACAATGAAAGCCGCTGAAACTGGTCATTTAGTATTTACAACTTTACACGCTTATTCAGCAAGCCAAGCTGTTGAACGTGTACTGAGTTTATTTCCAGAAGGAAAGCAAGACCAAGCAAGAATGCAGTTGAGTTTAGTCTTAAATGTAATAATTACGCAAACTTTAGTTAAGGGAATAGATGAAAGCAAAAGATATCCTGCACTAGAAATTTTAATCGCAACAGATGCAGTAAGAAACACAATAAGAGAAGGAAATGCCCATCATCTGAACAATATTATCAACACTGGTTATGAGCAAGGAATGATATCTATGGAAAGATCACTAGCAAATTTAGTTAACAACGGATTAGTAACTATAGAAGAAGCAAGTTATCACGCAAAGAAGATTGACGACTTTGTGAGATTTCTTGATAAAACAAAAAGGAAATAAAAATGCTATTTAAGTATTCAGCAAAAACAAGAGAAACATTAACCACAAGAAAAGGTGAAATCGAAGCACCTGATCAATCATCTGCATTAAAACAACTTCAAAGCCGAGGGTTAATAGTGTACTCATTAATATTAACTAAAGATAATTTTTCAATATTTGAAACATTCAAAAGGAGTATGGGTATATCCCTTACTGATAAAGTAAGATTCACAGATAATCTAGCAAAAATGTTAATAGCAGGGTTAGCCTTAACAAAATCTCTTGAGATTTTAATCGCGCAAACATCTAAGAAAAAATTTACGGAATTATTACAAGGTGTGCTAAATGATGTAGAAGCAGGATCTCAATTATCAGTCGCATTAGAAAAATATTCAAAAGTTTTCCCTGAAAGTTATGTGAGTTTAGTAAGGGCAGGAGAGGTATCCGGAAAATTATCAGATGTAATGGAACAGCTGGCACAAACAATGGAGAAGGAAAGGCAATTCCGAGGTAAGTTATCCAGCGCGATGGTATACCCAGCTTCTGTAATGGTAATAATGGTAGGGGTATTTGTAATATTAATGGTTTTTGTTATCCCTCAAATGAGCGATATATATAAGTTAAATGATGTAACACTTCCAATAACAACTCAAATAATGATAAAGATTTCAGATTTCATGGTTTATTACTGGTATTATCTAATATTAATAATTGCGGGCATATTCTTTGGCATAAAATATTTCTACTCAACACCTTTTGGAAAATACTTCATTGATGGGTTTTTATTAAAAGTTCCAGCAGTTGGCGGACTGTTAAGAAATTCAGCTATGGTTGAAATTTCAAGAACATTAGCTCTTCTTTCGAATGCAGGCGTAAATATTGTGGATGCATTAAGTATCGTTAAAAATACAGTATCAAATGCAAAATATAGAGAATCTGTCGAAATGTTTATCGAAGATGTAAAACACGGATATCCTTTGTCCCAATCAATGATGCGAGATGTATTAATTCCAACATTTGCATCTCAAATGGTTGTAGTAGGAGAGGAAACAGGTACGATGGGTGATAGATTATCAGGCATCGCAAACTTTTACGAAGGGGAAGTAGATAAATTCGTAAAAAACATTTCCACATTAATAGAGCCAATCATAATGGTAATTTTAGGAATAATGGTAGCAACACTTGTTATATCTGTAATAATGCCAATCTATCAATTAACAACACAGATAGGAGGATAAGTAATAAACTTGTTACATTAAGCTTGCACTGGTAAACTATGTGTGCGAAATTATTTCCTATGAGTAAAGATTACACACAAGCAAACATAGAAGTTTTAGAAGGACTAGAACCAGTAAGAGTACGTCCAGGAATGTATATTGGTTCTACCGACACAAGAGGTCTGCACCATTTAGCAAAAGAAGTTATTGATAACTCAGTAGATGAAGCAATGGCTGGATTTTGTAATAAAATTGTTATTACTATTAATGAAGATAATTCAGTTATAGTTTCAGATAATGGAAGAGGTATTCCAGTTGGAGTAAAAGAAGGTTACGGAGTATCAGCCTTAGAACTTGTAATGACTAAACTTCATGCAGGAGGTAAATTCAACGGTGGAGGATATAAGATATCAGGAGGATTACACGGAGTAGGTGCCTCAGTAGTAAATGCATTATCAGAATTGTGTAGAGTAGAAGTTATAACCGACGGTCATTTATACCACCAAGAATATAAAAGAGGTAAAAAACAATACGACGTAAAAAAAGATAAACTTTCCAATACCAAATTCGAGGATGAATCCATTTCTTCAAAAGAAAAAGGAACAACAGTATACTTCAAACCTGATCCACAAATTTTTGAAACATTAGTATATGATTTCAAAACAATAAAATCTCAAATAAAAACATTTGCATATTTAACTTCTGGCTTAAAATTCAAATTAATAGATAAAAGAACTGACATTATTGAATCATATTATTTTGAAGGAGGACTAAAAGCTTTAGTTGCATCAGCAAATAGAAGCAAAAAAAGCATACACGATAACATCTTCTATACTAATAAAAGTAAAAATGACATGGAAGTTGAAATCGCTTTTCAATACACTGACAGTTTCAATACTAACGAATTAAGTTTTGCGAACAATATTAAAACTCCAGACGGCGGGACTCATTTAACCGGTTTCAGATCAGCATTAACTAGAGTCATTAACGACTATGGTAAAGCAAATAATCTTTTCAAAGAAACTGATAAGCCAATGGGATCAGATACCTTAGAAGGATTAACAGCCGCGGTTTCAATTAAGATTCCATCTGGAATGCTTCAATTTGAAGGTCAAACAAAATCAAAACTAGGTACAGCTGAAGCAAAAAATGTTGTAGAAGCAGTAGCAAAAGAAGCTTTGGATGAATTCTTTGAAGAAAATCCTAGAGATGCAAATTATATAATTGATAAAGTAGTCCTTGCGGCGCGAGCCCGCAACGCGGCTCGCGCCGCAAGAGAAGCAGTCGTGCGTAAAAGCGCCTTAGAAGGAAGTGGTCTTCCGGGTAAACTTGCAGACTGCAGAACAAAAGATCCACATAGAGCTGAAATCTTTATCGTAGAAGGAGACTCAGCAGGTGGTACAGCTAAAAAAGCAAGAGATAGTGAATTCCAAGCAATTTTGCCATTATTTGGAAAACCACTTAACACAGAACGAGCAAGACTAGATCAAGTAGTTAAAAACGAAAAATTTAGATATCTAATACAAGCACTTGGAACTGGAATAGGGGAGTTCTTCGAAATTAAAAATGCCAGATATCATAAGATTATAATAATGGCTGATGCAGACGTAGACGGTTCTCATATTAGAACTTTATATCTAACATTTATGTTTAGACATTTAAGACCGGTTATCGAGGCAGGACTTTTATATGCAGCAGTACCACCATTATATAAAGCCACATTTGGAAAACAAAGAAAATATTTGCTTGATGATAGCGAAAAAGATAAATTTGAAAAAGAGATGAGAAAAACTGGCAAAAAATATATGATAAGCCGATTTAAAGGTTTAGGAGAAATGGATTTTGAAGATTTAAGAGATACTACAATGGATCCAGAAAAACGACTACTTAAGCAAATAACTATAGACGATGCTGAAGAAGCCGATAAAGTATTTGATATGTTAATGGGTCAGGAGTCTGCTCCAAGAAAAATATTTATACAAGCTAATGCGTCTCAAGCAGAGCTTGATCTATAAAAAATGATAAAAAGAATACCTTTAGATATTATAATGATTGCTTTAATAGGATTGATATTATCTTATTCACTTGTATTAAGTGGGTATGAAGCATTTATATATTTAGCCGCAGGTCTTTTTTCTTCTGCTTTGCTTCATTATATTCCTGATAAAAATGCTGTATTAAAAACAATTTTAAGTATAATAATTCCAATTGGAGTAATTATAATCGGCAAAAACGAATTACAATTGTGCTTAATATTCTTAGCGGGTATAAATTTTTCAACTTTATATTTTCAATTAAAGTTTTTCGAAGAGAAATTCTTAAACAGCCATTTTATAAACATAATTTTAATTAGCAATTTAATTTTTATTGAAGCGCTAAGTAAATTTAGAGGTTTTAATAAACTTCAAGTTCAGGACATTTATTTTTCAATACTAATACTCGTTGGTTTGAATTTCTTGGTATTTTTGTTATCTTCAGGTTTATATAAAATAACTCTAAATCACTTCAAAAAACGAAGCGAAGAAACTGTAAAAGCTTTGAAAACATTTTTCCCATTAATGATTTTGATATCTGCATATTTATTTTTATCTCAAACTTATTTTAAAGAAATAGGAACAGAGCTTATTTTATTCCCATTAATATGTGGTGTAATTGCTGCTACCAGTAGCTTATTACTAAAACCAAATTCATTATTAAACAATATTGTGGACGTACTTTTGTTAGTAATAATGCCTTTTAGAATTGGCGGTTTCTTGGGAGTTATTTTAGCCATGCTTACTTCAATATTGTTTTTAGATCTTAGCAAACGACTTATTTTTAAAGAAGATTTCTCAGCTCGTGAAACTATTTATAAATATTTTCCGTTGTCTTTTATTTTCGCTTTAACTGAAATCCGTGAAAATCAAGGATTAATAACACGGTTTAATATTGTATCTGGATATCAGCTCGGCTGGATAATTATTGGAATAATAATTTCTGTATATTCCTATCATTACCTTGAGAGAATAAAGAAATTTGTAACAGAAAATGAAGTGCTCCAATTTTTTGCATTATCAGGTACAGTTTTTACAATTAGCGTCTTCGCAATTATAATAAATCTTGGTCGCGATGAAGGCATCATTTCATTAACATTAAGCAGTGTTATATATTTAGTTTTACTTAGTGTGTTGGATTACGAAAAATATAAAAAAGAAATCAGGATTGCAAACTCAGTTGCAGCTTGTATCGGTATTTTATCTTTCTTAATTCTAACCAAAATATAAATAATAAAATATGAACCTATTCCACATGGTACAACAAAAAAAAGCCCCTCAAGAATTAAAATTAATAGTTGAGATAGCAAAGGGCGGTTTCGTTAAATATGAATATAATCATGAATATGGAATCTTAGAAGTAGATAGAGTTTTATACGGTCCTGTACATTATCCGGTTGTATATTGTGATGTTCCACAAACATGGAATGTTCACGATGGAGATCCACTAGATGCAGTTGTATACACAAGTGGAGAAATAGTTCCAGGATGCTTAATCACAGGTAGAGTTGTAGGAGTAATGGAAATGATAGACAACGGCGAAATGGATTCAAAAATTATTTGTGTAAATGCAAAAGACCCAAGATACAATCATGTTAAAACAATAAATGATCTACCAGAATGGGAACTTAAAGATTTGAAAACTTTCATGGAAACTTATAAATATGCTCAAACAGGTCCAGGTACAATTCAAATACCAGGATTCAAAGGCCCAGAAGATGCTTACAAATTGATTGAAGAATCAATGGCCGAATACAAGAAAAAATTCCCAAACGGAAGCAACTAAACTATGGAAAATAACAACAATATTATTAATACACCGATAACTAAAGAAATGAAGAAAGCGTACTTAGACTACGCAATGAGCGTTATAGTCGCAAGAGCGCTACCTGATGTTAGAGATGGATTAAAACCTGTTAATAGAAGAATCGTATACGCTGCTCACGAAATGAATCTTAACTATGATTCGGCATTTAAAAAATGCGCGGCAGTGGTCGGTAGAGTGATGGAAAAATATCACCCACACGGAGATGTATCCATTTATGATGCTTTAGTAAGAATGGGTCAAAACTTTTCTTTAAGATATACATTAATAAAAGGGCAGGGTAACTTTGGAACTATAGATGGAGATCCACCCGCCGCAATGAGATACACAGAGTGTAAATTAGATAGAATATCTGATTATCTATTAAAAGATATTGATAAAAATACTGTTCCTTTTGGAGATAACTATTCTGCTGATGCAAAAGAACCTTTGGTACTTCCATCTGTAATACCAAATCTATTAATGAATGGAACATTAGGTATTGCTGTAGGAATGGCAACAAATATCCCTCCTCATAATTTGGGAGAACTTTTAGATACTTTGTTTGCAATTTTCGATAGAGGGAATTTAAAAACAATTGATACAAGAACCGAAATTATAAAGGCTTACGATATCATTGAAACAGAAGCTATTGTTGCAAAATGGGAAGTAGAAAACACACTTCAATTTGAAGATATAGTGAAAATTCTTAAAGGTCCTGATTTCCCAACTGGATGTACAATATATGATCAAACTGAAGTCTTAAAATATTTTGCGACAGGAAAAGGTCGAATAGTACAAAGAGCTAAAACAAAAATTGAAGAATTAAAAAACGGTAAATTCGCAATAGTAGTAAGTGAAATACCTTACCAAGTAAATAAAACTTCCTTAATTGAAAAAATTGCTGAATTAGTTAACGATAAAAAAACAAAAGATATCAGCGATATCAAAGATTTGAGTAGAGGAGAAGGAATTGAACTTCATATCGAGCTTAAAAAAGAAGCGAGACCACAAAAGGTTCTAAACTTTTTATACAAATATACACAACTTCAATCAACTTTTAATGCAAACATGCTTGCGCTAGTAAACAGCGAACCAAGAGTATTAAGCATAAAAGAATTTTTAGATGAATTCATTAAACATAGAAGAGATGTAATCACAAATAGAACTTTATATTTATTACAAAAAGCTAGAGAACGAGAACATATATTAGAAGGACTAAAAAAAGCATTAGATATTATTGATGAAATAATTGCTTTGATTAAAAAATCAAAAGATTCCGATACAGCAAAAGAAAATCTTATTAAGAAATTCGGGTTCACTGAAATACAAGCTCAAGCTATTTTAGACATGCAATTAAGAAGACTTGCAGCCTTGGAAAGAGAAAAAATTGAAAACGAATTAAAGGAAATCCAAAAAAATATTAAACAATATAACTCAATATTAGGAACACCATCCGTAATGGTTAAACTTATTAGAGAAGAACTTGAAGAAATAAAAGAAAAATTTGCAGATGACCGAAAAACTAAAGTTATAAAAGGCAAAATTGGAGAATTCGAAGAGGAAGACTTAATATCAAATGATAAAACTTTAATAACAGTTACAGAAACAGGTTATATAAAGAGAATGAGCCCAGAAACTTATAAAACTCAAAACAGAGGAGGAAAAGGTGTCTCTGGAATGAAAACGAAAGAAGAAGATGAAGTATCAATGCTTAGATTTGCTGAAACTCACGATAAATTATTCTTTATCACAAACAAAGGAAAATTATACGAACGAAAAGTTTGGGACATTCCTGAATCATCAAGAATAAGTAAAGGAACAGCAATAATAAATATAATAGATATCTCTACAGATGAAAGAGTTCAAGAAATATTAACTATCAGCAAAGAAATTGAAGCAAATAAAAAGAATCTATTTATGTTCTTTGCAACAAAAGATGGGAATGTTAAAAAAACCGCACTTACTGAATTTGAAAACATACGAAAAAGCGGAATAATAGCAATCGGATTAAAAGATAATGATGCTTTGGTTAGAGCTCAACTAACAGAGGGTACAAACGAAGTCATTTTGGTAACTGAAAACGGTAAATCAATCAGATTTGAAGAAGGCGATGTTCGAGATATGGGAAGAAGTGCAAGTGGTGTTAAAGGAATATCTTTAAAGAAAGATGATTCTGTTGTTAGCATGGAAATTGTTACAAAGAATACTTTAAATGACCAGCTTTTATGCATAATGAAAAGAGGATACGGAAAATCAACCAGCATTGCTGAATATTCAAAACAGGGCAGGGGAGGAAGCGGAGTTTTAGTAGCAAAAATAACACCAAAAACGGGTAAAATTGTCTCGGTAAAACTATTGAACGAAAATATAGAAGATATAATTTTGACTTCTGAATCCGGTCAAGTGATAAGAATTTCTGCGAATGAAGTTCCTCAAAGTAGTAGAACAACACAAGGTGTAATTTTGATGAGACTCAAAGAAGGAGACAGCGTATCAGCTGTATCTTCTATTGAAAAAATTGACACAGAACCAACAAATGAATAAAAATATACCAGCTGCGATATTAATAACCCCTTTCATAATATTAATAATATATATGATATGGGGAAGCCAAATACGCAGCTGGATATTAAAAAAAGTAGACAATCAAACAGATACCCCTCCAGTTGAACATTCTGACCCAATTAATTTAAATACAATAACTTCTGAAATCAATTTAAGAGAAATTAACGCTGATATAAAAACTGACGATAATAAAGGTTTAGGCTATACAGGTCAAAATAAGATTGCTTTAGATTCAAAAGGAAATATTTACATAACATATAGAAGCAAAAATGAAGGTAGATATGAAATATTTGTAGCAAAGTTTGATAAAGATCAGAATTTAATTTTTAACAAGGCTATAACTAAATATGAAAGCACTCAAAGAGTTCCATCTCTTACAATAGATTACGAGGATATTATTCATGTTGTATGGTACGGACTCGATCCACAACAAGCAAACCTTGGTAGACAAATAAAATATACAAAATCAACTGACAAAGGAGAAACTTGGAGCACTCCTCAAAACATAGGACCAGTTGAAGGCTATAAAAATGAAGACTATTGGCAAGAACATCCTCATATCTCTTCTTTTAAGAAAAATTTATACGTCGTATGGGAAGGAAAAGACAACGAAAATCCTAATCAACAAATTAAATTTGCAAGCTCAAATGATAGTGGAGAAAATTGGTCAACTTGGAAAAACATTTATGTAACCAAAGGAGACTCCCAATCAAGACCAACTGTCATAGTAGATTCAAAAGGTGTAATTAACTTATTTTTCTATTCAGGTTATGAAACAGAAAATTCACAAATAAGATATGCTTACTCAAAAGATGAAGGCGCAACATGGAGTACACCAGTATTACTTTCAAAAAATCAGAGTAATGATGCTAGACACATAGCTGCAGCATATTTAAAAGATAAAATTATAGCTGTATGGAGAGAAGGACCTAGAGACAAGGACGCCGGAGGCACTAACATTTATTATTCAATACTTGATTCCAATCAATGGACAGCACCTCAACCAATTACGCCATCTGTAAGTGAATATAAATTTTTCCCTTCAATAACAACGAATGGCTCTACAGCCATAATTTCTTGGATGCAAACACCTAAACATTCTGATTTTCCTAACGAAGACCCTGAGGGTAGTGATCTTTATATAACAAAGATTGATTTGAATCAGTTAGTAATAAAAGAACCAATCCTTATTGATACAGAAAGTTCATACAGCAGCTTAAGCTTAGATGTAGAAAGAAATGTCTTTTTCTTATTATATGAAAAAGGGTTAAGCGAGCCTTTCCCTATAAAAATAAAATTCGGAAAGTTTGAATAAAATACCAGATCACCCTATTAAAAATAGATTAGCTCAAGTGACTTCATCAAAAATTCCCCAAAATATTATCAAAAGTTAATTGATTTTTAATAAATTTTTAAAATTAATTTAATCTCTCAATGCTAAATTAAATATCAGGATAAAAGATAGAAACCTTGAAACAACAGCCATTTTAGAGTATTCTCTATTGCTATGGGTTTTACCCATTTATCCAAGCACATTAACATAATGCACTTCAACTCTAGAACGCCTAGACTAGTTGAATAGTGCATGTAAAATAGAAATATGAAAATACACCCAGATTACAAAACCATAAGCGTAACTAGAATAATAATCGGAGCAATAATACTAAGCACCCTTGCAGTAACAAACATATATTTATACAAAACTTTAATAGAATATAAACAAATACTAGAATTTACAACTCAGGAAAACAAAGACCTCCAAGCAAAATACCTCGAAGCACGAAAAGAACTAGACAGACCTTTGCATTATATTGATATGCTTAAGTTGAATGAAATTGTGGCA